>JABAOH010008678.1_pt2 | contig 14632 bp, 12 predicted proteins | sample 7062181 | NCBI WGS metagenome assembly JABAOH01 (sample SAMN14538630, study PRJNA623070) | marine sediment metagenome | biome: marine biome [ENVO:00000428]; feature: marine pelagic biome [ENVO:01000023]; material: deep marine sediment [ENVO:00002113]; isolation source: pool of 5 deep marine... | reverse complement strand
GGGTCTGCCGAAGGTTGCTCATCGCAAGAGCCATGCCGGCCGAAAAGAAGCTCCCGCTAAAGAAGCTGTAACTGAAGAAGCAGCAGCCGAAGCCGAAACACCAACAGCCGAAGGAAAAGAAAGTTAATATCGTACTGCGTATCTCGTATGTCGTATACCGTATGTCATACGTTGTACTTCGTGTTTAATATCTTGTCTTTCGCATTTCATATCCCACCAGAGCATACCGGCAGGGCAGGGGGTAATAATTTATTATTGATTATTATCTATTGTCTATTCACTAATGAAGATTTATGATCTGCTTATAGTGTCGTATAGCAACGTGGGGCCGAACTGGTGAGATTAATGTGCTAACATCCAAAAGAAGAGATAGTACAATGAGAATCATTTCAAGTTTGTTGGCCATCATTTGCTTTTCCCAATTCGTATTTGCAGGGCAGGCAAACTTTGAATGGGAAACAGCTTCACCGGAAAGTGAGGGTATGTCGTCCAAGAAGCTTGATGCGGCAAAAGATACTCTTGCTACCAAAGGCACAAAGACATTCCTGGTTATCAGGAATGACAAAATCGTGTATGAATGGTATGCGTCCGGGTGGGGGCCCATGCGGCGACACTACACAGCTTCACTTGCTAAAGCATTAGTGGGCGGCGTTTCTCTGATGCTTGCTCTAAACGATGGTCGGCTCGGAGCAGATGATCCTGCCTGTAACTATATTCCGGAGTGGAAGGCAGACCCGCATAGGTCAAAAATTACTATCCGTCATTTGGCGACACATTCCTCAGGCGTTGAAGATGCCGAGCAGGACGAGATTCCTCATTTTGAGCTGCCTGGCTGGAAGGGTGGATTCTGGAAGAAAGACCCTGACCCCTTCACTCTCTCGCGGGATAAAGCACCGATAATTTTTCCGCCGGGAACAAAATATGCCTACAGTAATCCGGGCATGGCGATGCTCTCCTATTCCGTCACAGCCAGCCTGCAGGGTACAGAGCATACCGATGTTCGGACGCTGCTGCGGGAACGGATTATGCGGCCTATTGGTGTGAAGGATGATGAATGGTCTATCGGATACGGTCAAACTTACAAAGTCAACGGCTTGAATCTGGTCGCCAACTGGGGCGGTGGTGGCTACACCACCCTTGCAGTAGCGCGGGTGGGCCGGCTGATGCTGCGAAAAGGTAACTGGCAGGGTGAACAAATTGTCGATTCAAGGTTTGTCGAAGAGGTAGTGAAGTATGCGGGCACGCCGTTACCCGACCGGCCTAAAGGTAATCCTAATCCCGGCTCCGGACTGGGGTGGTGGACGAATTTTGATGGTGTATGGGCCAAAGTACCCCGCGATGCCTTCGCGGGGGCGGGGGCCGGTAACCAGGTGCTATTGGTAGTGCCGAGTCTCAAACTTATTATTGTACGCAACGGCTCAAACCTGTTCGACTCTTCAAAAGGAGAAGGATTCTGGGGCGGATTGGAGAAATATCTGTTTAATCCGGTAATGGAGGCCATAATCGCCCCGCCATATCACCGAAGTGGTTTGATTACGGAAGTTAATTTTGCGCCGGCTTCTTCGATTGTACGCAAAGCCAAAGGAAGTGATAACTGGCCGATTACCTGGGCGGACGATGATAATCTGTACACTGCCTATGGAGACGGCTGGGGATTTGAGCCTAAAACCAAAAAGAAATTAAGTCTCGGCATTGCAAAGATTATAGGGGTCCCGCCAGATTTTCAGGGCACCAACATTCGCACAGACAGCGGCGAACGAATAGGGCAGGGTGCTAAAGGCGCAAAAGCAAGCGGGATTCTGTGTGTCGAAGGTGTGCTTTATATATTAGTCAGAAATACCGGCAATTCGCAGATAGCCTGGTCGGCAGACCACGGCAAGAATTGGGAATGGTGCGACTGGAAGTTTACAGCGAGTTTTGGTGCTCCCACATTTCTAAACTTCGGCAGGAATTACGCCGGTGCAAGAGATGATTTCGTTTATATTTTTTCGCACGATAGCGATAGTGCATACGAGCCGGCGGGCAGGATGGTGATGGCACGGGTACCGAAAGACAGGATTTGCGAGCGGCAAGCTTATGAATTCTTCAAGGGCCTTGATGATTTAGGTAAGCCGATATGGACAAAAAATATTCACGGCAGGGGGGCTGTGTTTATCAATCCCGGCAGATGTTATCGTTCGGGTATCAGTTACAACGCCGGGCTGAAAAGGTATCTGTGGTGCCAGACTATTTATGGCGAGGATGATATGCGATTCAATGGGGGGATAGGGATTTTTGACGCACCACAACCCTGGGGACCTTGGACAAGTGTTTTCTATACAGAAAATTGGGACGTTGGGTCGGGCGAAACAAGCTCCTTGCCAACAAAGTGGATGAGTAACGATGGCAAAACCTGCTATCTGCTTTTTTCCGGGGACGATTGTTTCTCTGTCCGTAAATTGACGATCCAAGTAAGCGATAGTCGAATACAAAAATAGTCACCGAACAGATTCGGATACCACGTATTGAGCAGTTACTTTTCGATTGATTATTCAGGGGATTTGGCTATGATATCAACAAATGGAAAGGAACTTCGCAGACAGGACAAGTAAGATTGATGGAAGTGGTATAATTAGTTGATTATTGAATTAGAGACCAATGATTGGTTAGTGATAGGAGTTTAAAATGGACAGGTTGCGAGAGAAAATAGGAAGAAGAGAATTTCTTGGCAATAGTGCGAAGATAGCGGTAGGGGCTTCGGCATTAACCGTGGCAGGCAAAACTCCGAAATCAAAGGCGGCCTCATCGGTCAGTAACCCTGCAAAAGCTCCGAAGTTCATTCTTGATTCACATATTCACTGCGGCGGCACAGAGGCCTGGGTCGAGCAAATGCTTAAGATATATCGCCCGCGGAATGCTATGGCCTTTGTGCTGACCTGGATGAAAGATATGAAGCTTATGAAAGATGCTGCCGCCAGCTATCCGGATGTATTTATTAAATGCGGACGCGTCAATCTGGATGACCCAAATGCGGTTCGCCAAGTAGAGACTTTCAAAAAGAACGGTTTTGTCGGGATGAAATTTCACAGTCCGCAGAAAAACTACGACAACCCAGACTATTTCCAGATATATCGGCTGTGTGAAGAATACGGCTTGCACACACTGTTTCACACCGGAATTTCGTCTCACCAGATTAAAGATGAACCGCAGTGGGGCTCATCGGCACGGATGCGACCGATTTATCTTGACACAATTTGTCGGCAGTTTCCGAGATTGACCGTTCAGGGTGCACACCTCGGTAATCCCTGGTATGATGAAGCTGCGGAGGCGGCCCGGTGGAATCCGACGCTGTATTTTGATGTCACCGGTTCGACGCTTCTGAAATTCATCAAGCTTGGCAAATTAGCGAGAATGAGTGAGATATTATGGTGGGCCAGTGACGAGGCAGAGAGAAATCCACATACGCTTGAAGGTGGCCCGGGTGCCTGGGAGCATATCGTTTTTGGCACTGATGAACGGCCAAGCGGGCTGATAACAAACATCGAGAGATTTCAAAAGATGCTTGATGCCAACAATGTCCCCCAGGCCGCCCGCGAGAAGATGTGGGGCCTGACTATGGCAAAAGTATTAGGTATTGACCCAAAGACCCACAAGTTTGTAGATAAGTGATTAGAGAATTAGAGAATAATTAATTAGTTCTTGTTGCGGAAACAGTATTTGTCATTCCCGCGGAAGCGGGAATCCAGCTTTTTCGCTCTGGACCCCTGCTTTCGCAGGGGTGACATCGTCGATTTTTGCTTTCTGCAACAGATACTAATTAGAGATTGGTTGAGTGATTTTAGCTACGATTATCAAATGAAAGATATTATTGCAAATAGGACAAAACTGATTGACGCCAGTGGGATACGGAAGGTCTTTGCGCTGGCGGCTTCGCTGAAAGACCCGGTAAATTTTTCGATAGGTCAGCCGGACTTCGATGTGCCGGAGCCGTTAAAAGAAGAAGCGATAAAGGCAATCAAGGCGGGACAAAATAAATACTCGCAAACGGCAGGCAACGCCATTCTGAAAAAAAGAATAACAGAGGAGATAAGGGAAGAGTTAGGCTGGTCGGAGCCGTCGGTTCTTGTAGCCAGCGGTGTGAGCGGGGGGCTGTTGCTGGCGTTTTTGGCTCTTATCAATCCCAACGACGAAGTGATTATACCCGACCCATACTTTGTGATTTACAAGCACGTAATCAATATGTTAGGGGGAAGATGTATCTTTGTGGATAGTTATCCGAATTTTGAGCTGCCGGTCGAAAAAATAGCCGATGCGATAACTAACAAAACCAAGATGATTATACTCAATTCGCCCTGTAATCCGACCGGCGTGGTATATTCAGAAGAGCAGATAAAGAGATTAGCTGAGATTGCAGCGGAAAAAGATATACTCGTTATGACCGACGAGATATACGAGAGATTCTGCTACGATGGTGAGTGTCCAAGTATAGCTCATTACTTCGAGAAGACCCTTTTGCTGCGGGGCTTCAGTAAGTCTTATGCGATGACCGGGTGGCGATTAGGTTATGTTGCGGCCGGCGTGTCCCTTAAAAACGTAATCGAAGAGATGACCAAGATACAGCAATATACGTTTGTCTGTGCGCCTACACCTTTCCAGAAAGCGGCGGTTGCAGCTATGGATTACGAAACAAGTGACTTTGTTGATACATACAGGAAAAAAAGGAACCTTCTCTATGATGGTTTGAAGGACAAGTTTGAGCTGGTTAAGCCGGGTGGTGCGTTTTATGCATTTGTTAAAGCGCCGGGTGGGTCAGGAAGTAAATTCGTAGAAAAGGCGATTAAAAATAATGTGCTCATTATACCGGGAAATGTGTTCAGTGAGAAAGATACACACTTCAGAATAAGTTACGCCACCAGTGACACCAAGATACAAGAGGGAACAGAAATTCTCCGCAGCCTCGCATAAGCGAAACGGCTTTAATTCTCCACTTTATGTTTTTTACTTGACCGCTTAAACTAAAACAGACAGAATTACCGCGCCATTGGTACGCGACGCGATACGCATTACGATGTAAGGAAACAATATGGTCAAAGAGATGATTTTCTTAACGGTAGGGGGGTTGGGTCTTTTTCTTTTCGGTATGGGGATGATGTCAGATGGTCTTAAGAAGGTAGCCGGACAGAAACTCAAGAACATCCTCGAATCAATGACAAAAAAAGCACTCATTGCCTTTCTCGTTGGGGCGGGTGTTACAGCTCTGGTTCAATCCAGCTCTGCCACAACCGTGATGGTCGTGGGCTTCGTTAACGCCGGACTATTAACATTGAAACAGGCGATATGCGTAGTTATTGGGACAAATGTCGGCACGACGGCAACAGCCTGGTTAGTGTCAATATCAGGACTTGGCGTCCTTAAGATTACAACGTACGCTCTACCGGCTGTGGGCGTAGGATTCCTCCTTGAGGTATTGGGCAAAACTCGACGGACAAAAAGCATAGGGCAAATAATGCTCGGTTTCGGCATATTGTTTATCGGCATCGGTTTTATGAAAGATGCCTTCAGCCCATTGGAGGAAAGCCCAAAAGTACATGAACTCTTCCAGGCTCTGGGAGGCAAACCTATTTTGGCTATTCTGGCCGGGGCGGCAGTAACAATGCTTCTTCAAAGCAGCTCGGCAGCCATCGCTATTGTACAGTTGCTCGCTATGGGAGGGGCCTTCGGAAGCAACTGGGAGACAGCACTCAACGTTGCGATACCATTTGTTTTGGGCAGCAATATCGGCACCACAATCACCGCTCAGCTTGCGGCACTACGGACAAATCTAAATGCAAGGCGAGCAGCGTGGGCACACACGATATTTAATGTCCTTGGGTCTTTGATTGCTTATCCATTTGTTCACTTTGGTTTGTTTGGTAGCCTGGTTCATATAGTGGTTCCATGGAGACTCGGACCCAGTACTATTGCACCGTGTATCGCTCTTGCCCACACCATTTTCAACGTTACTAATTCCGGCATATTTCTGCCATTAGCAGGATTGTTGGAGACCTTAGTGGTCAGGTTTGTTCCGGAAAGGCCGAGTGATGCGGCAGCCAGACCTGTAATTCTCGAAGAACACCTTCTTGAAACACCAGTGATAGCATTAGGACAAGCAAAGCGTGAAATCATTCGTATGGCAAAGACGGCCAAAAAAGCCCTTATGCGCTCCGTGAATGGAATTGTCAACAATGACAGGACAGACCTCGAATCGACACGACAAATAGAAGACTTTATCGATGGCTTCCAGCTCCAAATTACCTCGTATCTTTCAGCATTATCGCGCAGGCATTTGTCTGATGAAGTATCTATTGAGCTGCCGGTGCTTTTGCATACGGTTAACGACCTCGAACGTATCGGTGACCATGCTGTCAATATTGTCGAAATCGCCGAACGAAAGATAGAGCAAAAACTTTCGTTTAGCGATTCGGCGCTGAACGAGGCTGAGAAACTTAGAAAAGAAATAGACCCGATGTTTGATAATGTCATAGCAGCATTGAAAAATAATGATATTGAGGCGGCCAAATTAGCAGCTCTAACCAATGAAAATAACCTCAACAAAATGCAGATAGACTTTCGTCGCAGCCATGTTCAGCGTATGAGCGAAGGCATCTGCACGCCCCAGGCGGGCCTGATATTCATCGACCTGGTTGACAATATCGAAAAAATCGGCGACCACCTCACGAACATCGCACAAGCGATAATAGGCGGGCTGCAATGGGAGGGGGTCAAGCCTAAAGTGGCAAATTTGTCGTAGATTCCTGCCCCTGCTTCGGCACGAACAGCAATTTTAGGCGGGTACGACAATATTTTATGCTAAGCGTTATTTATATTGCCAAATTCGCAATATAAAGGTAAAATTCTTAGTATGAAACATGCACTTCAAAAAATTGCAATTGTTCTGCCGTGCCTGTTATTACTCCTGGGGGCTGTTATGGCAGAAGAGTTCAGCAACGCCCCGGTGGGGACGCCAGGTGCAAAGGCAGCAGTAATCATATGTGAGGGGATGATTGACAACGGGCTTTATAAATCCATCCAGCGCAGAACACAAACCGCCCTTAATGAAGAGGTGGAATACCTGATTTATGAAATAGGAACCTACGGTGGTCTCCTCCAGTCAGCGGACGATATATCCAAATACTTCATACTCGATATAGGTAAAAGAGCCCACACCGTTGCTTACATAACGACCGAAGCTATATCAGCCGGTGCGATGATAAGCGTCTCCTGTCAGGACATAATAATGCGCGAGAACACCACCATAGGCGATTGTGCTCCGGTTGTGCTCGGCGGCAAACTCGAAGGTGTCGAAAGGGAAAAAGTCGAAAGCTTTACCCGCGCAGCATTTATGCGGGCCGCAGAAGCAAACGGCTATCCAGAGGCGCTGCTAAAAGCTATGGTTACAATGCAGACAAAGGTCTATAGAGTAAAAAATCTGCAAACCGGCAAGTATGAGTTTTTCGAGAGCGAGCAACTGCCCAAAGACCCAAATAATTACGACCTGGACAACCAGGAGCTAATTGTCAAAGATGATGAGCTTTTGACGCTGACTGCTTCTAAAGCTCTCGAATACGGCGTAGCCAGAGCACAGGTCAAAGATCGGGCAGGAGCCCTTGAATTCTTGGCCAAACGCGATGGCGTAACCTTTGTCGGTGAGCCAATGGTGCTTAAGACTATCTGGTCGGAGGAAATGGTCCGATGGTTAAACTCCCCGGCTGTGATGGCCGTGCTTGTTATGCTCGCCTTGTTGGGCGTTTATATTGAATTTAACACACCGGGTGTGGGTCTGCCCGGCCTGGTAGCGGTTATATGCTTTACAATCATAATCGGCAGCAAATACCTCGTCGGATTGGCTAACTGGGTGGAAGTAGCGTTATTTGTTTTAGGAATACTTCTGCTCCTGATTGAATTTTTGGTCCTGCCCGGCTTCGGCATCGCAGGTTTTTCGGGAATTATATGTATTTTCGCCGGCTTATTCGGTATGCTAATCAAGAATCCGCCGGACAGATTACCCTGGCCTCAAGATGCAATTGCCTGGAGTGACTTCACCTGGGGAGTCGTAGGGCTATCGACCGGATTCGTCGGATTTATTGTTTTGGCGTGGCTGTTGTCAAAATATCTGCCGCGGATTCAGTTCCTCAGCGGGCTGATACTTGCCCCGGCGGTCCCAAGGCAGAGCAGTGAAATACCATTGAGCATGACCACTCCGCCGGAAAGTAAAACCGTAACCGTAAATCTGGGCGATGTTGGTGAGGTGGTCTCGATACTAAGACCCACAGGAAAAGCAAAATTCGGCGATGCGATAGTAGATGTAGTGGCTGAAGCCGAGTTCCTTGACAAAGGCACAAAGGTCGAGATAATTGAAATTCACGGTAATAGAGTTGTAGTCAAAAGACAGAATACAGAGGACGGATAACAGAGGACAGAGAAGGCTATCAGGAAATCAGGGTATCAGGATGCAGGATATCAGGAAATCAGAGTACCAGGAAAAACTAATCCACTTCTGGCGGACAAACCTGATTCCTGATAACCTGATGCCCTATATGAGGTGAGCTTATGGGTTGGTGGCTGGTTTTTGCTATTTTTCTTTATTTCGCCTGTGCGGTTCTGATAATAGCAGAAGTATTCGTCCCGAGCGGCGGGCTGATAAGTCTCTGCGCGCTGGCGTGTTTAATCGTTGGTGCAGTGATTTTTTTTCAGCACAGTGCGACGGCTGGCTGGATAGGGATAGGTATCGCATTTGTAATGATACCGGGAGTCCTGATTTTTGCTTACAAGATATTCCCAAAAAGCAGATTTGGCAAAAGCGTTACACTTAACCCCCCCGAACGGCAGCAGGGCGACGCCATACCTGATACGTCAGAATTAAAAGAGCTGCTTGGTGAGGTCGGTGTCGTGCTTACGCCCTTGCGGCCGGTAGGGATGTGTGATTTTTCGGGACAAAGAGTTGAATGTGTGGCTGAAGGAGGATATGTTGATAAAGATAAAAAGGTCAAGGTTATCGATGTGGAGAGTACACAGTTGACCGTTCGTATGATAGAAGAGAGTTAATGAAAGGACAATAATATGTATAACTTAACTAACACGACTCTGGCCCAGGCCGATCCTATAAAAGTGGTCGGAATAGCACTTTTGGTTATAGTCCTACTTGTTGCGTTCGTGTTCCTGCTGCTGTTCTTAAAATTCTTCCGGCTGTGGCTGCAGGCCAAACTATCGCGGGCCGACGTCAAATTCTCCGAGCTTATCGGGATGTGGCTGAGAAAGGTCGATATAAGGACAATAGTTCTGAGCAAAATAACTGCAATTCAGGCAGGTCTGACACTAACGACGAGAGACCTTGAAAGCCATTTTTTAGCCGGCGGTCGGGTCCCGAATGTTGTGCGTGCCCTTATCGCAGCCAACAGGGCCAATATTGATTTGTCTTTGCAGACGGCCACGGCAATCGACCTGGCCGGCCGTGACATTCTCGAAGCGGTTCAGACCAGCGTTAACCCCAAGGTAATCGATTGCCCCGACCCTCAGAAGAGCAGAGGCACTATCGATGCAGTTGCTCAGGATGGGATTCAGTTGAAAGCCAAGGCCCGTGTTACCGTCCGTGCCAATATCGAAAGGCTCATCGGAGGCGCCACCCAGGAAACGATTATCGCTCGCGTGGGCGAAGGGATTGTTACCACCATTGGTAGTGCCATAACGTACAAAAGTGTTTTGGAAAACCCGGACGATATTTCTAAAGCAGTTTTAGCCAAAGGGCTCGATGCTGGAACGGCCTATGAGATTCTCTCTATTGATATTGCCGACGTCGATGTAGGTGAGAACGTCGGCGCCCAGCTGCAAGCGGCCCAGGCTGAGGCGGATATGCGAAGAGCAAAGGCCGAGGCGGAAAAACGCCGGGCAATGGCTGTGGCACGTGAGCAGGAAATGCGGGCACTTGTAGTGGAAAATGAGTCTAAGATACCATTAGCGATGGCTGAAGCCTTCAAGAAGGGCAACCTCGGCGTTATGGACTATTACAGAATGAAAAACATTATGGCCGATACCTCGATGCGGGACTCCATTGCAAAGCCGAAGAAAAAACAATAGCAGCAGGGTATCAGGAAAGCAGGATACCAGGGTGTAGAATATCAGGAAATCAGGATACCAGGGAAAGGCAAAATTAACCTGATATTCTGATAGCCTGATACCCACTACCTGATAACCTGATACTCTGGTAGCCTAACATAATGGCTTTATTATGAATGCTCTTTTAGCACAATTCATTTTGCTTGCTCGCGGTAAAGACGTCGAAGGCTGGATGGATATACTTGTCATCGTGCTTGTTGCGGCTGTCTATGGGCTCGCCACTATCCTCAAAACAAAAAAGAGGAAAAAGGTCCAAGAAGAGCAGGCTAAGGAAGAACTGACCCGTAAGCCACAACGTAAACCTGCGAGCAGTAGGGGGCTTCTGGAGCAATTCATCAGGGAGATTCAGCGTGCTGTCGAGCCTACAGAAGGCCGAGAGTCTCGACCGGCTGCCCAGCCGACACGGCCAAAGGTTGCTCGTCCTCAGCCTGCTCCTGCTGTGCGTAAATACGCCGCTGAAGCCAAACAAGCAGGCCGTGTCCAACCCACAACACCGCCGGCAAAACCTAAAAGGCCTGGCCTTAAATTGTCGATACCGGCCCCACAAGTTCAGCCAGACTTTGAAGAGCTCCCGGATCTCCAGACAGGTATCGAAGCCCTTCCAGAATTTACTACCAAAGCTGTTAAAGGATTGGTAGGCAAACGTAAGGGTATGGCCGAAGTTCCTGAGTCAAAGTATCTTTCCGAAGTTTTGGCCGATTTCACCGACCCAGAGGATTTGAGAATGGCGATTTTGCATTACGAAATCTTAGGCAGGCCCTTATCGCTGCGTGACCCATCCGGCCAGATTATCGGACTTTAACTATGAAAGAAGAATGCAGAAATTGTAAATCATTCAAGCCGACCGTTTATCCTTTACATTGCGGCGACCCCAATAGAGAAACGATAATGGACGGAATCTGTCAAAAAGACCAACAACGACACGATGCCGACGATTGCTGCGATGATTTTGAAACACAGAATCAAGAATCGCAATAATCAACTGATTTATCGCAGTAAATCAACGTCTCGAATATTCAAAAGAATCACATCGGTCTAATCATACCACAAAAACGCTTTTTTCCCTTGCAAAATAGAGATATCGTCTTTAGAGTATCGGTAAAGGACCAGAGCAATGGCACTGTGCAAGTTGCCATATGCAATCACAAATAAGTCGAAGGGAGTCAAATATGCAGAATTTTGATATCCAAATACGTGAAATTGCCAGTGAAATATCGGAAATTGAAGGACTCGTTGACCGACTTCCATCAGGCTACGCATTTTACCGGAGTGGTGACCCAACAATATTATTATCTGATAAATTGAATGTTTTAATTGGTAGAACAAACCTTAAAACGACTAAAGCAAATCTTATGGTTACCAAAGCCAACCTTGAGGCATCGCAAAAGTTGGTTCAATCAATTTCACAATTTGATAGGAGTAGTACAAAATTAAGCAAAAGGATGCTCATTCTGACCTGGTTCATAGCTATATTGACTTTTATCATAGCGGTTTTGACTTTCGGACAGATAACAGAAAATTTGCTATAAGGAGTTAGAACAACAATGAAAATACTTTGTGTTGAATGCAAATCTGATATTGAATTTGACCCAGAAAATATAACTACCGATGAGCATAATGAAGCTACATTGCATTGCCTTAATTGCGGTGAGGTTGTCCATTGGGATAAAACACCTTGGGACAATGAGCAGCAATCGAAAATACCTGGTGTGGCGGAATGATTTGAGCCTGGCCAAGAGAACAAGAGAAACGGATACGACAGCAACTGGCGGTGGCGACTAAAATATATCAGAAAATAACGAATAGCTGCAATTCTGAGAAGCTTCTTTGTAGTGCGGTTATTATAGTCCCATAATATATGTTATGTTTCATTAAGCATTTTGGGCGATATGGGCTATTTTCATTTTTTACGGTTAAATTACTGTCAGCCTCCAGCTAAAATGGATAATCAGCGTTAATCGCCTTCTCGGCGGTATCTGAGAGATTGTCCCACATAGTAGTTACCCTGTCTAATAGACCTAAGTTCTGGAGGACTATCGAGATGTTCACCGCAGCATCCGGACGGGCGAAATTATTCTTTAAGTGACGCTCAAGGTTCATAAGGGATGATGCGAATTTTACCTTATCGCAATAAAGCAAGGCCGTCTTGTAGTGCAGCTCAAGCGTATCCTTATCGAGCCGGTCAGGACCGAGTAGATGCTCAAGAGCTTCGGCTTTTTGGTTCATTTCAAACAGACAGATGGCCAATTTGCTTCTGGCCCTATTATAATCGGGATTTATCTCCAGTACCGTTTGGAATGATTGAATAGCTTCGGATAACCTTCCTATGCTCATCATCAGCACACCCAGCCTATAATGCAAATCCGGATTTTGTGGACGACACGTGATCTGTTGACGATGTGCGTCAATTACAGCCCTTGTAAGGTTCGTGGGGTCTTCCAGTACATTATTGTATTCATTATCAAAGGGCAAATTCTTGTTAAGGCCATCCTGGAATCGCAAAGCAGCAGTCTCAGCAAATAACAATGAGCTGTTTGGCTGAATCGCCGCTGCGAGTGATAATGTCCCGACGGCGTCCGAGAGGCTGCCGGCTAATTTCTGGGAAGTTGCCAGGCCGATGTATGCATCAACTATTTTGTCGTTTATCTCAACGGCCTTGTTAAATTGCTGCGCAGCAAGCCGTACCTTGTGCAGCTGTAAATATTGTGTACCGAGCTTTATAGTGGCCTCTAAGAAATCCGGACAGATACGAAGAGCCTCTTCATATTGTGAAACGGCATCATCGCAGGAACCCAGCACACGAAGGATATCGGCATGCTTCATAAGCAAATCGGCCCTGTTGGGCTGTGCCTGCAACAAATCCTCAAGCCGCTCCAATGCCTCCTGGAAATGGCCCTCTACAATAAGCTGGTCTATATTATCCTGATTGTGGAAGTTGTCCGGATGTATTAAGATGGCGATATTAAACGTTTCGATTGCCTGCATATATCTCGTGGTGGCAATATATAGATGCCCGAGCGTTACAAGTGTTGATATGTCGTCGGGGTATTCATTTTTCAATATCTCATATTGCTCTATGGTTTTTTCGAGCTGACCATTTTTAAAGTAAATGGCAGCCAATCGCTGGGCTGGAAGCTGTAAATAGCTTTTGAACTTCAGGCAGTCCTGATAGAATTCGATAGCCTGAGACTCTTTGCCGAGCCGTTCATAACAATAGCCGAGGGCATAAAGGGCCATTGTATTAGTCGGCTCGCGGTGATAAACCGAGTTTAGCTCTTTGATTGCCTCCTGCAGATGGTTATTATACAGACAAATGGCAGCGGCTGTCAGGCGTCCGTATGTGCAGGAAGGATTTTCAAACAGATACATCCTCATCTGCTCAGCGGCGGCATCGCGCTTCTTAACACCCATTAGCTCGATAGCTTTGTTTAGCTGACTGTATTGAGCAGATTGGCTGTCGTCTTTCAGAAGTTTGGCTGCATTTAACCAATGCCATATCAAATCGGCAATATCAATGGTTATCGCCCTACCAAGAATTTCCAGCAACTGACTCATGTACCCTCCCTCGGAGCCAAATTCGATTCTTGATTTAAAATCGGGACCCTGTCGCCCTGCTATTATTGCCGCTTCCTTGTGTGATTCCCGACCAGCACTTTTTCACAAGATTACCAGAATGCGTCGACTAAAGTATCGACAATAGGCGTAAGTGAATTAAGCCATATTTTGGTAATTCATCGGCTGATTTTTAATTTTGTCTTTTTGTTGTGGCGATTGTGTGTGATGTGCGGATTGTTACGATTTTAGAAGCCGGTTATCGGATTTTTTACTCCCCTGTCCTCTGAAGATTGGCCTATAAGAATGGCAGTTATTGAAATCCAAATTGTACTATTAACATAAAGACACTCCTCAAAACAAGTTGAGGATGTCACCTTATATTTTTTTAATAGCACAAAGCCCAATAATGGCAATGGTGGCTCGTTATAATAAGGCCTTTGAGTACAATTCCTAATCGGACTTTGCCATTTGTGCCTGTTTTTCTATCTCGCTCAAATATGCTAATGTCCGCTCAAGTTTGTCGCTTAAGTGTTTTAATTTCAGCATAGTTTTAATTCGCGTTAATAGTTCGAGCTTATTCACCGGTTTACTTAGAAAATCATCGGTGCCCGAATCAATAGCCCGTTCAATATCGCCAAACTCGTTAAGTGCGGTTACCATTATGACAGGAATATCAGAGGTTTTGGGGTCGTTTTTTATTCTTTTGCAAACCTCAAAGCCGCTCATTTTCGGCATCATCACATCCAGCAAAATCAAATCAGGGGGGGCCTTGGCTATAATCTCCAGCGCCGCGAGCCCATCGCGTGCCGGGACTGTCTGACAATCCATATCCTCAAGATACGCCTGCAAGAGTTCGAGATTCTGCTGATTGTCATCAACCACGAGTACCGTAGGTTTCTTTTCCTGCTCATTCTCAGTTTTTGTCCGCTTCATAAGAAAATTACTC
>JABAOH010152994.1_pt1 | contig 14637 bp, 16 predicted proteins | sample 7062181 | NCBI WGS metagenome assembly JABAOH01 (sample SAMN14538630, study PRJNA623070) | marine sediment metagenome | biome: marine biome [ENVO:00000428]; feature: marine pelagic biome [ENVO:01000023]; material: deep marine sediment [ENVO:00002113]; isolation source: pool of 5 deep marine... | reverse complement strand
GCCCTCTCCTGCGGAGACGCTGGTAATGCTTCCCGACTTCCGGAAGGCCTTGTAGGCCCTTCCGCCCTCCATGTGGACCGTGACGAGCTGCGCTTTGTCCGCCTTCACTGGCATGTCCTCCCCCAGGGCCATCCTCACCGTTCTGGTGTCCACGGGAAGCCTCGCCATCTTCCTCAATACGGGCACCAAGACGTGATGAGCGAGGAGTAGGCAGGAAGCCGGAAACCCAGGCATCCCAAAGACCAGGCCATCCTTCACCTGAGCGAGCAGGAGGGGCTTCCCGGGCTTCGACGCGACTCCGTGGAAAAGGACACGTCCCAGCGACTCCGCCGCGTCCCTTAGAAAGTCCCTCTCCCCCACGGACGTGCTGCCAGAGAGCACCACCATATCGTAATCTCGGGCTTGGGCTACCGCGTTTCTGATCTCTTCGAACTCGTCCGGAACAGGGTCAAAGACTCGAACCGACCCGCCATTCTTTCGTATGAGGCCGGCCAGGGCGAAGGAGTTGGCATCGTACACTTCGCCTGGGCCCAAGGAGCCGGCCCTTCGGACCTCCCGCCCAGTTGCAAAAACTGCCGCCTTAGGTCGTTCGATGACCTTGGCCCGAAGGAGGCCTAGAGCGGAGATGGCGCCCAGGTGTCCAGGCGTCAGGACTGTCCCCGCTGGGACCAGTCTGTCCCCCCGCCTGATGTCCTCGCCGCGTGGGGAGACGTTCCGGCCTGCCTCCACCTCCATGGCGAGACGGATCCCCGAGGCGACGCGTTCGACTTCCTCCACTTCTATGACGCTGTCACAACCCTGCGGGACGGCCGACCCCGTGGCCACCTCAACACATTCCCCGGGTCCCACGACACCTTCAAAGGACTCTCCAGCGTGGGACTTGCCCGCAACCCTTAGGCTCACCCCCTCCCCCTCCCCACTCCCGAGGGTGTCCTCCGAACGCAGGGCGAAGCCGTCCATGGCCGCCTTGTCGAAGGCGGGGACATCGAGAGGGGCCACCACATCCTCTGCCAGTACGCGACCAACCGCCTCCGTCAGACCGATCTCCTCCACTCTATCGAGAGGCACTGCGACGTCGAGGGCGGTACGCATGGCATCCTCCAGAGGAATCAGCTCCCTGAAAGGCCTCATCGGGGGGAGCCTAGGCATGGAACTTGGATAAGGGTTTCGAGGGTAGATCGAGGCTTGTGGATACACAATCGAGCTAGCACCGAAGAAAATGTGAAGGGGAGAGGCCGTCAGGCCTCTCCCAACAGTCCTCAGCTCAGGTAGAGGGCGTTGGCCACTAGTCGGTAGGTGTGCATGGGGTGTGCTCTGAAGGTTGGCTCGATGCCCATGAGGACGATGTAGGCGTCATCGTACTCGTGCCACAGAACCACTGGATAGTCGGCAGATGCTTCCCACCCTGGCCACCAGCCTCCAACGAAGAACTCGCCGGGCTTGAAGGAAGCTGAGACTTCCACCTCTGAGCCATAGCTGGTGAACCAGACAGGACCGAAGACGAAGGCGTGGCCATCCGCTGGATACTGGGCTGCGATAAGGTCCTCTGTCTCGTAGGTGATCCGGACGATGCCGTTGTCCCGTCGTCCACCCCTGTCGAAGCCAACGTCGGAAAGGCCAAGGTCGACGGCCAGGTCAGCCCCAGAACGCCCGATTCCGAGGTAGTTACCTCCGTCCTCCACGAAGCTGATGATGGCTTCCCTGCCGTTGTCACTCAGCCACCACCGCAGAGGCCACCAGCCGTTGTGGACGAAAACATCGTACATCGACAGGTCGATACCGCCATTGAGGTCCGAGGTCGTCACCACATCATAGGAGAAGCCCAGGTCTCGTAGGACGAATCTGAGACCAGCGTCGCCATGCACGGCTATGTCTGGCATCTCCAGCCCAGCCACTGCCTCAGGCATGCTGGAAAGGCCGTACACCTTGAGGCCATAGCGGGAGGCGATTTCCTTGGCTAGGTGCTTCGCTTTCGGTACTGTAGTGGGCAGTATGAATGTGCCTGTCCCGAAGCTCACTTCGCCGCTGGAGAAGGGCTCGGTGGACCGCAGCAGCGGGACGCCCCTTTCCAACAGGTCGTTGGTGGCCCTAATGGCATCGTTCGAGGTCGGCAGGTAAGCGAAGGCGGCAATGGGTTTGCGTGCGACGGAACCCTTGACCGGTTTGGCATGGGTGACCTTCGAGGTCTTGACGTCAAAGGGATCCCAGATCACGTCTCGCGTCACTCCCCATAGCAGCGGCTGGCTCCAGGCAGATATGTCGTACATGTCCAGGCCCGGGTCGTAGGAGATGTCCCAGCCGTCCGCCAGCAGGGTGTGGGCCAAGGAGCGCCTGGATTGCTGGCTCCAGACGATGTAGGTGCCCTTAGGGTACCAGTCATCTCCGACGGTGAACCCTTTGTTGGCCTTCTCCACCTCAACGCCGTTGTAGAGAAGGAAGTCTATCAGGAAGGCTGTGTGGTGGGGGTTCTGCTGCCAGGGCTCAAGCCTGGGTATGATGTACGCCTCGGGGAAGTCGATGACGAAGTCGTACTGCTCATAAGGCGTCTCTTCCAGTATCTCCTCAGGGATCGGCTCCTGGGGCAAACCTTCGAAGCCCCGCCTGAGGAACTCGATCTGGTCGCGGAGCATGGCATCCTTGTTCTCGAGCGCAAACTCCAAGGCGCCCCATACCGTCCAGTAGTGGGCCTCCACGCCTCGTGCATCCCGGTACAGGGTTTCCAGCGTATGTCCGTATGATCCGTGATACATCGCGTACATGGGCGTGAAGATGGGCGGCCAGTCATCCCATCCCTCATCCCAGTCCCGGAAGGGTATCAGGGCGGGCCAGCCTGTCATCTCGAAGAGCTTCTCCTCCATGGCTTGCGCCTCAGGGAAAGCCCACTTGATGTACAGGTCGTACTCGTAGCTGGGGTTGTGGGGTGGCGTCGTGGGCTCGATGAGATATGGGTAGACGAAACCGTGGAGATCTAGGACCACCGTGGGCAACCAGTCCCGGAAGATCTCGACGGTGGCCTGGGTCTCGGGCTGCGACAGTGTCACGAAGTCCCTGTTGAGGTCGAACCCGTTTCCGTTGTACCGAATCCCGTGGACACGCCCATCGGGGTTAGCGACGACGTTCACCAGGAGAATCATGTTGTCCAATAGCTCCAGTACCTCATCGTCCTCACTGTAGGCCAACGTCTCAATCAGCTCGAGGGACGCATCGACCCCCGGATATTCGTCGCCGTGGATGCTAGCGTGGAGGTAGAAGGGCAGCTTGACGTCGTCGACGTCCCAATCGTCATCGTCCTCGTCATCGTCGTCCCACTCGTCATCAGAGTCGTCGAGCATCTCCAGTGCCTCGTTCGGGTCATCAACCATGAGTTCCCTGAAGGCCTGCTGGCTCTCGAGGTCTTCTAGCGTATCGGGATCGGCAACGGTCACCAAGAAGAGGTCTCTACCCTCCGTGGATTCGCCCATCACCTCGACCTTGACCCTCTCGCTGGTCACCTCAAACTCCCGCAACATCGGGGCGACTTCGCAGTAAGGGATCGAGTCGTAGTACGGAGATGTGAGCTCATCCTCGCACTCCGTGATCCACCACTTGCCCTGAGAAGTTGTCTGAGTCTCCTCGTCCCACTCGTCGCTGGCAGCCGCGCTGCCTGCGATGGCTAGAAACATTGCAGCGACTGCTATGGCTGCGATGGCTCTACCGGTTCGCATATAAATTCGCAACTCCTCTCTTCCCCCACACCCCTCATCTCAGGAGAAGGATATATCGTTATTGATTTTGGTAATGCCGATTGCGCGGACATCGATGAATTACGATGGCACAGGGGACAGGCATACGGTTTGATTTCTTGTCAGAGGATTTGCTGTCAGGCCAAACCTGGGTGAAGGATGTTCTTTCCTGGCACTGGCGCAATTGTGGGGATAGCTTCCTGGGCAGCTGGGCCCTGCCGTAGTAATTACTATGGACCTACTTCGACAGGCCAATGCCCCCCCTCCTCCCTGCTATCCTCTAGGCGGTTCGGAAAGGGTCGCCTAGGAGGAAAAGAAGAATGCAGCAGGAATACGGCAAGGCCGTCGTCTACGACAAGACCCACCCGCGACACCTGGCGGAACTCAGCAGGTACCTCCGCATGGAGTACGGGCCAGGCACCGAGCCCTACTACCTCCTCGCGGAGTTGGCGGATGGAGCTAGGCGCCCCCGAAAGAGGGGAAAGAGGGCCTCGAAAGGGGTCCTCAACGCCCTCTTGAAGGCGGTAAGAGCTCTCCTTCCGAACAACGGCAGAAAGCCCAAGGCAGGAACCCCAGGGCCCACGAGGTGAGCGTGTGAGCGAGTGCCGAGGAGGGGCGCTATACAAGTACCCAAAGGGAAGGAGGTGAAGGCCGTGATCCACGTCGTCATCCTGACCGTGGTGGCGCTGGCTGCCAGGCTGGCAGCCTTCTGGGCTGCCCTCTTCTGAGGGTGGCCCCCCACCTCCTCCCCATTTTTCGTTTCTCTCCCACTGTCGTAAGCCCGTCGTCGATCTCCTGAACATCGGCTGACTCTAGACCTGCTAGGTTACCGGACAACTCCATTCTTCGACCACCATGTCTCAGCGAAGGCTAGGGAAACCACACCTCCAACACCCGATCCACCGCGTCGTCCAGGAAAGTTCTCTTGTAAGCTATAAGCAGCTTCGCGACCATCTCTCTGTCCCGTAGGCTGTATAAGTTCCTCCTCTCCTCCTTACGGACATACACCACGCCCCTGTCAGTTAGCTTCCTCATATGAAAGGAGAGGGTGGACTTAGAAACCCTTAGCGCCTCACAGAGGCTCTCGAAGGTGACGCTTTGGGTTAGCATGAGGTGAAGGATTATTCTCCTGGGGGTCCGCTGCCGGAGGAGGGCCAGCAGGTCCCTGTCCCGCAGGTACACGTCTCTGGCGGAGAAGTAAGTCTTCCTGTATCCATCGCTCCTGCTGGTAATCAGCTTCCTTTTCTCCAGATAATCAAGATGATACCTCAGGTCTCCCAGAGAGATGCCTAAACGTCTCTCTAGGGCCCTCATGTGTAGGCCGGGATGGGATCTGATGAACTGGTAAACGGTCCGGCGCCGCTCGAGGCTCAGGACCTCCTCCTCTTCCATGGCCCCGTCCTCAGGAGCCCTTTACCATCCCGGCGTAGATGAGGAAGAGGATGGCGAAGTCCATGATTATCATCACTGGATTTGCCTGGAAGGCCTTGTTGAAGGCCGTCAGGAAGATGCCCAAGGTCAGGAGGATTCCCTTGATGAAGAATACCAAGAATCCCAAGGTCACTAGGAATAGCTTCCCACTCTTGACGCGATAGGTAGCCACGCCCATGAGGAAGGTCAGAAGGAGGGCGAATCCCATCAAGGACACGCGAAAGAAGGGCTCTAGGTCGCTCAAGGAAACCATGTAATCACCTGAACATCACAACGGTTCTTGTAAAAAGCTTCTGTTCTCGATATCGATAATGATGCCGGGGGTTCGAAGGTTGTGCTAAGCCGTTCGACGCTTGTGCCACATCGAATATAAGGGGGCAACGGGCTCGCGCTTCCTGTGGAGGTGAGCAGACGAGATTCAATAACAGCGGGCTAACACTCCTAGCGGGTGTTCTAGTAACAGCCGTAGTCCTTCTTCCCCTGGCTGCCACAGCGGCAAGCCAATCCGCCTTACCCGGGGAAGCTCTCTACGGGCTAAAGCGGGCAACAGAGGCCATAATGGTGCCATCGGCGCTGGACAAGCTCGACCGCAGAGCTAGCGAGCTCGAGGCGCTAATTGACAGAAATGCGGATCCAGAACTGATTGAGCGATCCATCGACGATATCAGGACCGCCATTGGTGAGGTCTTGTCGGAGGCGGTGTCAGCGGAGGGCATCGAGAGGGCTAAAGCGACTCTGTCAGAGGCTGAAGAGCGGCTCACCGCTCTATTGGAGGATCCCGACATGCCAGAGCAGTCCCAGTTTGGACTTCAAACAGCTCTAGACGCAATCCAGAAAGGAGAGGCTGGCCTGGACATGGCAGAGGACAGGTTAGAGGATCTTCCAGAGAGAGGTAACCTGCCAGACGAGAGGAATCTGCCAGATGTGGTGCCCTAGGGGTTCGGGTTAACCTGGTCTCTAATCTCACAGCTCATAGAAAGCGATCCTGGTCCTTCACCACTCTTTCGTTCAATCCAAAGGCCCACAGTTATTACCTCGGCCATAAGGGAGAGGTGAACCTGTTAGGATTATGCCCAGGGCCGGTGTATTTGATAGGGATGCCATGAAAGTCGGGGTCACGATGAGGAGTCTACCGCTCCCGACGAGCGACCGCTCGACTCCTTCGCAGCCATAGCTACGGGAGTCTCTGTGGAATTTTCTGGGTTCCTTGGTGGTAGGCAGAATTCCCAGAGGTTCGAAACCTGTGCTACGGCGTTCGCGGCTTGTGCCAAACAGGATATAAAGGGCCCAGAACAAACAATCGATATGGAGGTGAGAAACACGAACCTACCAACAAAGGCAGCGATCGGGACAGCCGCATTGCTGATGAGCATGGCTCTGGTCTTCGGGGGCCTGGCTTCCGCCCAGTCTCATCCCACCATCGACCTGCCATCCATACCAGGCATGGACATCGAATCCGCTATAGGCATAGCCACTGGAGCAGGCGGTACTGGGGTCGCCACCTTCGTCTTCGCTGATGACGTCGAGCCCTGGGCAGCCCTGGTCGTTAACGCCGGTACTCCCGACGGAATCGACAGGGTCTTGGTGACCTTCTCCATGGAAGACAAAACCGTCACCATCGAAGCGGAAGACGAAGTCTCCACCAACGTGGTGACCATCCTCGTCAACAAGGCCTTCATTGACGACTACATCCAATCCGCTGAGAGCACCCTATCCATCGAGGTCTCCGAAGCCGTGAACTACCAAGGCGTAACCAGCTCCGCTGATGCCGGCGGTGCAATGGTTTACGTTTTCGTGATCACGCATTTCTCGGTCCAGTCCATCAGCATATCTCCGACGGCCTCAGGCGGTGCCATCCTAGGGGCACAAGGACTTACAACCATGGGATGGGCCGTCGTTGGAGCGGCGATTGCTGTCGTCTTGGTCGCTGCCGTGGCAGCCCTTCGGAAGAGGCAATAGCCCCTTCACGCTTTCCCTTTTTCTTCTTTTGACTTATCGTTTGTTCGTCTGAGATTCATCTCATGGAGGCAAGGTCCTGTTTCCCCGGCGAGTCAGGCCATGCGTTACCAGCTAGGATATCCATGCTGCTTACTCGAGCCCTTTGAGATATCCTCGATCTTCATGCGGTAGTTTCGAAGGCAACAACCCAGATAGCGGAGAGGTGCCTAGTCAGGTCAGCTTCCCTCATACCTCGGGCCTCCATTGAGAGAGCGGTTGTTCGAAGCTTGTTCTAGCGCGTTCGGCGCTTGTGCCAAATCGCTCTTAAGGACAGCATCGAATCGAGATAATCATGATATCGATCTCCGTGGGAGCCGCCATCGGGGCGGCCATAGGAGCAGCTACCTTGGGCATTGCGTCCGCGACTACTGGGGACATCACAGGGCTGAGCCTAGCCATGTCCCACATCCCGCAGGGAGTACACGGGCAGACAGTCGTCTCGGCGGTCTCAGACGCGCTCGCAGGTGGGGCGGCCGGAGGCGGTATTGGGGCCGCGATTGCGACAGCTGCGAAGAGCTTGTTCGGGCGCTAAGGGGGGTGCGGAATGATGAAGCGGATAGATTTCTTTGTGAATCCTGCGCCTGTCAAGGGCATAGGATATTATCATTTTCAGAACCTGTTCCAGAAAGTATTAATGCGCCTCGTCCAGAGTGGGGCCATCAGATGGATGTTTCGGGGGTGCCCGCCCTATGCTACGTAATAAATCCTTACTACCGCCAGCGATCCCCATCAAGATCTGAGGTCACGGTGGATACTGTCATACGTGGTCCGAGACCAAGAACTGGCCGTCGGCGAGAGTGGGTCATCTTCGCGGTCATCATCCTACTCCTGTCCACTCTGGGAGTCGCAATTACCCTCACGCTCCTAGATTCGGAGCGATTCTTTGGTCTGGATCCTGATAACGAGTGGGCTCTGTCCGTCACCCAGGCAACGCGGCTGCACGATATGGGCCTCGATGGGAGCGGAGTCATTCTCTGCGTGGTTGACACCGGCGCGGATCTGAGCCACCCCGACCTGCAGGAGACCACCCTTCTAGCGTGGAGGGATCTGGTCAACGGAAGGGAGGAGCCCTATGACGACGAGGGCCACGGCACGGCTATGGTGGGCCTCATAGCGGCCCAGGGTCGGGTTTGGGGCCTAGCGCCCCATGTGTCACTAATCGTCGTCAAGGCTCTAACCCAGAGTGGAGAGGCCGGCTCCTCCGTCATCGTAGAAGCGATCTCCTTCTGCATGAATCCCGCGGGGGACGGGACCAAGTCCCATATCATCTCCCTTTCCCTGGGCGGTATGCGCCGTCCCATCCAGAGGGATGAGGTCGCGACAAAGGCAGAGGAGGTGGCAGAGATGGGCGTTTTCGTCGTTGCGTCGGCGGGCAACGAGGGGTCGACGGCTCGAGACGTTCAAAGCCCTGCCTCTGAGCCCTCGGTCATTGCGGTCGGGGCGGTGGATGAATCCCTCCGCATAGCCTCCTTCAGCCAGAAGGGCAGCAATAAACCCAGCCCCTTCAACCCAGGGGGGAGGTCGGATCCGAACAGGAAGCCCGAGGTAGTGGCGCCCGGCGTGGACTTGGCGACGACTGGCCCTGAAGGTGCATACGTAAGAGTGTCTGGGACCTCAGCGGCGGCGGCTATCGTCTCCTCGATCCTAGCCCTTGTCCTTCAAGGTCGACCAGCGCTCACAGCCTTCTCGTCATCTTCCGTGATCCTTGAACTGAAGACGGCACTAATGGAGACAGCCTTGAAGCTGGGCGACCAGGAAGTCCCGCACGATGACCTGTACGGATACGGTCTCATTCAAGGTCTTAAACTCCTGGAGGCCCTTTAAGGCTCTTGTGCGTTAGGTGCTCACGCGTCGGTTCGATATTTGTGCCAAATTGTATTTACCCCCTGCGGTGGTACCTCGCTGCGTGCGCGAGGAGGTGGCTTCCGGCAGCCTTCCGAGAATCGCTCTGCCTTTGCCCGCTCCCCGTGTCGTTGAATCTGGGGGCCGCCCAAAAGGGCATGGAAGTAGCATCCCCCGCGGCGGGAGACCTCAGGGAGGCCAAGGTTCCAATGGTCGGTGGTAGAAGGTGAGGACATTCTGTCTGTGGATGGCGCTCGTATCAACCATCCTTCTCTTGGGTGCGACCGTAGCCCAGCCCCCCGTAGAACCGCCCTTTGGAAAGGAGTGGAGGCAGCGGGCTCTGGACATGGCGCAGGAATGGGGAATGTTTGGCCCGCTGGACTTCAGCGATGACACAGTGATGGGGGCCTTTATGGAGGCAGAGATCAAGGGAAACGGTAGCCTGGAGTCCTTCAATCTGGTAAGGGCCAATACATCTGTGGAGGTGTTTACGTCGGTCAGCGTATCCGGGGCCCCGGGAGAAGGTGAATGGACCCTCCCCATGGAGGGCTCACCGGCCATCGAGTTTCAGGGTCTGGGGGTTCGCGTCGGGATCCACAACAACCCGACGAGGGGCCTCATCTACGAGTCCCAGCTCGCCGTGCTGGAAATCACCTACATGCCCGCTCCAGGCGTCTACATAGCCCTCCAGACGGAAACTTCCGTTCTGGTGGTGGGAACTGGGTTCCGCGGTCAGGTGTCGGTATCAGGATCCGGCTCTCTCCAAGTGGGCCCTGGCTTCCTCAAAGCTACCTTGCCCAATGGCGCCCTGGCCTCCTTCAGGGCTCATTCGGAGGAGGGGGAGGGGGTTGTCGGTTCCTGGGGTCAGGACACCGTGTTCGATGCAATCTCTCGAGACAGGCTAGGGGGTGAGCTCTTCCTGGTGGCCTTGGAGGGGGGCATCATGGAGGATGCCGTCCGCTACTCGGACCTGACCATGGTGTCCGGGTTTGACGACGAGGGGAGGGTGGAGGTAACGTTATCCTCAGAGGGGCCCGGCAGAATTGTTGTCATCAACATCCACCGAGAGGTTCTCGATCTCCCCGATGTGGACAGGCTCTCTGTGGAGCTGGATGGCGGCCCAGTGGAGAGGAGGGATAATGCCGATGAGCTCACATCCTCGATCTCAGCCCAAGCGGCCTACTATGTGGCTGCAGGTCCCAACGGCCTCTTCTTCCTGTTTTACATTCCCCGCTTTTCCACTAGAACCATCACCATAGGTGAGCTGGTGGAGGCCCTCTTCCGAGACGTAAGCGTCACAGAATTCGCGTATATCTTCTTGGGGGTGGCGTTCACAGCTGTGGCTGCCGTTGTCCTTATACGGCGCGGGCGGAGGAGCTGGTAGCTGCTCTCCAGACAACGGAAAAGACCACATCAGGACAGGAACTCCTTTGCATTATGAAGGCCTGGAAGGGCCCTGCACCACGACCGAAGGCTTTTCCTACCGGCCCCGTAGGGGAACCACTCCCAAAACCTTCTGATCTTCCTGTGCGCCTGGGAGAAGAACCTCTCTTTCATGCGAAGTACGCCTCCTGGTACGCCGCCGCTCAGCACTACAAGGCTTGCGGGCTCGTGGGGTAGCGGCCCTATCCTGCGGGCACATCACACCCAACCCGTCCTATTTCGTTACCTCCCACATGAGGTGTCCCAGCTCTGGCAAAATCAGCTTTTCCATGGCGAGCCGAGCCGCCGAGGCGGCGCCTGGCAAGGCGATGACCAGCCTGTCTCTACACGTCCCGGCGAGAGCCCTGCTGAGCATGGCCGCAGGACCGATGTCCTGAAAACTCATACTTCGAAAGAGCTCTCCAAAGCCCGGGAGCTCCTTGTCTATGAAGGGCTCCAAGGCCTCCAAGGTCACATCCCTCTTGGAGATTCCCGTGCCTCCGTCTAGGACTATCACATCAACGTCATCAAGTTCAAAGGCCTTCCAGATGGCCTTCCTGATTTCCTCGACCCTGTCCATCACCACCACGTAGAGGCCCTCGCGGTGACCCGCGTCCCTGAGCATGCCGCGAAGCAGGTCTCCGGTTTCGTCGTCCTCCTTGGTGCGGGTGTCGCTGACCGTGATCACCGCGAAGCCGACGGACACCGGCCCGTGCCTCCTGTGCTCCTCAACACCCACGGTCTACCCTCTTCTCCTCTACCTCCACTTCCGTAATCCTGGTCACGGGGTATTGCCCGGCCGCGTCCTTCTCCAAGGTCTTCACCATGTCCCACACCGTCAGGAGGCCCATGGTGACTGCCATGAGGGACTCCATCTCCACCCCCGTTCTCTCCCTGGCAGTGACGGTGCACCGAATCTTCACCTCATCCTGACCCAGAGTGACCTCAGGTTTGACGGAGTCCAACCGGAGGGGGTGGCACAGAGGGATCAGCTCCCATGCCCTCTTTGCTCCCTGGATTGTGGAGAGGGCGGCCGCCTGCAACACGTCCCCCTTCTCCAGCTTCCCAGCGGCGATGGCGTCTACGGTCTTCTTTTGGAGCTTGATCACGCCGGAAGCCGTGGCGGACCTGGGGATNNGTCCTCCCTCTCAGTCCCCGGAGGCGGCCTCGAGGTGCTCATGCCTCACCCAGGCCTCCCCATCCTCGTAGACCTCCTTCTTCCATACAGGGGCCTCGGCCTTGATCCTCTCGAGGGCCAGCTTGCACGCCTCGAAGGCCTCCTGGCGGTGGCGGGCCACGGCGGCCACCAGGATCGTCCTCTCCCCCGGGGCCAGCTCTCCCACTCTATGGAGGACGAGAACCTTACGCACCGCCAGTTTGCGCCGCACCTCCTCCTCGATGCGCCTGATGCAGGCCTCCGCCATGTCCCTGTAGACCTCATAGCGGAGAAGCTTCACAGTCTTCCCGTCGGAGTTGTCCCTGACGGTGCCGAAGAAGAAAACCAAGGCGCCCTCCTCAGGATACCTGAGCTCCTCAAGGACGGAGACCAGATCGAAATCCCCTTCGACGATCCTCTTCAACTCATCCCCCGCTCACAGGCGGCAATAGGGCGACCTCGTCCTCCTCCTCCAACTCCGTTTCAGGGCCTCCTATCTCCTGATTCACCGCCACGAGGACAGGGCCAAGGCCCTCCGTCTTGGGGTAGCGGGTGGTGAAGGCCTTCAGCAACGAATCGACGGAGCACTGCTCCGGCACCTCCAGATCCACCAGTTCTCGGCCGACGTGCTCCCTCAGGGAGGCGAACAGCCTCACTCGAACCTTCACGCCTCCTCCCTCCAGTAGGGTTCCCGGGACCGTATGGCCCTGGCAAGGAGGGCCACGAGGTCCTCGTGAGAGGCCCCTTTGACCATGGCCTCCTTGAGGTTCACCTCTGCTCTCTCATCGAAGAGGCAGGTCTTCACCCGCCCGTCCGTCGTGAGGCGGATACGGTAGCAGCCGTTGCAAAAGGAGGGGTTGAACATGGGCCCCACAAGTTCCACGACAACGGAGCTTCCGTTGGCGGGGATGCAGTACCTTGGCCTATCGTGGAGTTCGTTCTTGCCCACGAGGACGCCGAGCCGCCTCAACTTCTCCTCCAGCCGCCGCACAGGGACGTACCTCTCCCAAAAGGAGGAGGCCTCCAGCTGGTGGAGGGGCCCCTGCAGCTCAATAATCTGCAGGGCAGCGCCCTTCTCGGCCGCGAAGTCCATCAGGTTCCAGACCTCTGATTCGTTGATTCCCTTCAGAAGGACGACATTGATCTTTACCTGGGTGAAGCCCGCTGTAAGGGCAGCGTCCAAGCCCTCCAGGACCTTGGGAAGGACATCGACTCCCGTAATCGCTCTGTATGTTTCCCTTCTCAGTGTATGAAGGCTCACGTTGATTCTGTCCAAGCCTGCTTGTCGGAGAGGGAGTGCCAGTTGTGTCAGGAGAGAGCCGTTGGTCGTCATGGAGAGTTCCTCCAAGTGCAGTCTTAGACGGCGCACTATCTCGAGTGCGTCCCTCCGAAGAGTGGGTTCCCCCCCACTCAGCTTCACCTTCCTGACCCCGACCTCGGTAGCCGCTCTTACTATCCGCTCCAATTCATCCGCGGTCAGATCGTACTCGCTTTGTGGCTGGCCCTCCATGTGGCAGAAGAAACATCTTACATTGCATTTCCTGTTGAGGGATATCCGGAGATTGATTGTCTCCCGGCCGAAGGGGTCCCTCACGCGCCCTGGTAACCGCACGGCTCACATAAGGGTTTCGGGATTCGCCTCATCCCAGGGCGGGAAAGCGTCTCCCTTCACTTCGGGGGCCCGCAGGAGAAGTTCCTCCCGGATGCTGCGCCCCTAGAGGAGCTTCTAATTCCGCCTTTCCTGCAGGTCATTGCCGGCTAGCACACGAATCCCCACCACCGATGATATCGAAGGGTACAGAGGATCTTCTTGNNCCGCGCAGCCGGATTGCCGACAGACGGCGGGTCGTGGCTGGCCCCACGGGAGGTCCCGGTTCGGCGCATATCTCTAATAAAAATCATACCAATCATAACAATTAAAGACCCAACGAGCAATACCTCCCCGTGCCCCTGTCCTTGATCGAGCCCAGAAAGATACAGATCTCGGGGGGGAGCACCTACACGGTTTCCATTCCCAAACAATGGGTGGAGAAACTGGGCATCAATGCTGGCGACTACGTTTCCCTAGAGCTCACAAGAGAGAAGCATCTCCTCCTGCGACCGAACTCGGCCCCCCGAACTCAGGAGAAGGGGGCTGTGGTTAGGCTCGAGGGCCCGAGTGCTGTCGGCCTGCGAGAGCGCCTCATGGGTTTCTACCTGGCGGGTCACAATACCATAGAAGTCCGATGCTCACCAAGAATTGACTCCCGCACCATGGCTATCCTCCGAGACCTTCCGCGAAAGGTATCCNNGACCTGATAGACCCTTCGAGGTTCTCCCTTACCATGGCCCTGGAGAGAATGTATGCCCTGCTCCGGGGATCCCTCGTGCGTAGTGTCGACGGCTTGTTGGACAAGAGCAATTCTCAGCGGGGGGAGGCCATCTCAAGGCTTCATGACATCGAGAGGTTGTCCTGGATCGTGCTCAAGCAGCAGAGGATGATCGTCGAGAATCCATCGTGGGCAGTAGAAACGGGCGTGGAGCCTGTCGATGCCATTCAATATGCCACCTGCGCGCAGCGCCTCAAGGGCACGGTCGAGTCATGCTACAACCTTATTGAACTCGCCTCCGCCATTTCTAAATCGGACATCGAGAAGTCGGCATTGATGGAATGTGTTGAGGTGGGACACGCTGCAATCTCCCAATGTGACAAGGGCTTCTTTGCCTTCACTAGGGGTGATACAGATACGGCAGAGGAATGTCTGGCTCGACAGCAAGACGTGGAGAGGAGAATGGCGGAGGTCAGGAACTTCGTGACCCAGAAGGCCCGTAGCTGTGGGTGCGCCCCGTGTCTCGACATCAACAAGATGTTGGATCTGATAGGCAAGGTTTCCAACCTTGCCGAGAACGTGGCCGAACTGACCTTTCACAGGGCAGCCCTCTGAACCGCTCACACCCACGGTGTGCCTCGGAACAAGGCGATATCGACGAGCTATGTCACATGGCACGACTAGTCTAGCCACCTGGAATTCCCCACACACAATGTGCATTCTGTGACATGTGGCGGAGGGCATGGAAGTGTGGGAA
>JABAOH010162382.1_pt1 | contig 14639 bp, 15 predicted proteins | sample 7062181 | NCBI WGS metagenome assembly JABAOH01 (sample SAMN14538630, study PRJNA623070) | marine sediment metagenome | biome: marine biome [ENVO:00000428]; feature: marine pelagic biome [ENVO:01000023]; material: deep marine sediment [ENVO:00002113]; isolation source: pool of 5 deep marine... | reverse complement strand
GAGGGCGAACCGGAGACCCATGTGAGAAAGTATTTATACCGTGGCAACGAGTAGAATTTAGAGTAGCACTAGCCTCCCAATATCACTATAATCCTCATCACGACCCCTGACGATGTGGGGCAGCAAGGGGTAAGGGTATTTGGAGGCTTTATGCTATCCTGGAGGTGATATAACGGCAGTTGACCCAACTACAACCAAGTACCTCATAAGGGCTGCCCTCGAGGCAGAGGGTGTAGTAGAGAAGCCCGATGTCGTGGGTGCAGTTTTTGGCCAGACGGAGGGCCTACTGGGCGACGAACTGGACCTTAGGGATCTGCAGAAGAGCGGTCGCATCGGGAGAATCGAGGTAGACGTCGTCTCCAAGAAGGGGAAGACCGAGGGGACGGTCCTCATCCCATCTAGTCTGGATCAGGTGGAGACGGCCATCCTCGCCGCCGCCTTGGAGACCATCGACAGGATAGGTCCCTGCAAGGCTAAGATCTCTGCGGAAGCTGTGGAGGACGTCAGAATCACGAAGAGGAGTATGGTGGTGGAGAGGGCGAAGGAGATCCTCTCTGGCATGCACCACGGGGCAAAGACTGTGGGGACAGACCTCAAGGAGGAGGTGAGGCAGGCGGTCCAGGTCTCGGAGATAGTCAACTATGGCCCCGAAAAGCTGCCCGCCGGACCCAATGTGGCAGACTCCGACGCTATCATCGTGGTCGAGGGAAGGTCGGATGTCTTGAACCTCTTGAAGTGCGGCATCAGGAACGCTGTGGCCGTGGAGGGGACGGATGTACCGGAGAGTATCGTCAACCTCTCTCGTGAGAAGGTCGTGACGGCCTTCGTGGATGGGGACCGCGGTGGGAACCTCATCCTGAAGGAGCTCCTCCAAGTGGCAGAGGTGGACTTCGCCGCCAGGGCCCCCAAGGGCAAGGAGGTGGAGGAACTCACCCAGAAGCAGATCATGAAGGCTCTTCGCAACAAGGTCCCCGCGGAACAGTTCGTGGAGATGTTCGGCGTCGAGGCCCCCAAGGTGGAGCCTCCCAGGAGGGCGAGGCCTCCCAAGAAGGCGGAGCCCGCCCCGCCTAAGCCCGAGGAGCTGCGTTTGTCTAAGGAATTGGAGACCTATAAGGACGAATTACAGTCCCTGGTGGGGAGCTCCAAGGCCCACCTGCTGCCCGAGAAGGGGCGCTCCAAGAAGGTGGCGGTGAGGGATCTTGTGGACACCCTCAAGAAAGGCGGCAAGGGCGTGAAGGCCCTCGTCTTCGATGGCGTCGTAACCCAGCGGATACTGGATATCGCCAGCGATAACGGCGTGGAGTATGTTATAGGCGTTAAGACGGGGAACATAGTCAAGCAACCCACCAACGTAAAGATGTTCACGGCGGACGAGCTGAAAGTCAGGTGAGGTGTTGGTATAGCCTCCAAGGGCATACTGGACGCGCAGAAAGGATTCTCCCTCGAAGAGATGGAGACCACGGCGGATGTCCTCATTCCGGCCGACCCTCTGAGCCGCGTCATTGGGCAGGACGAGGGCGTGCGCCTGGCCCGCATCGCTGCCAAGCAACGGAGGCACCTCCTCTTGGTAGGTCCCCCAGGAACTGGCAAGTCCATGATAGCCCAGGCCCTCTCTCTTCATCTCCCACCCCCCCAGGAGGAGGTGAGGGTAGTCCACAACCCAGAGAACCACGAGCGACCCATGGTGGAGGTCAGGAGGAGGGAGGACGTCCTACAAGAGATGACACAGTTGAAGGGTGCGGAGGGCGAGCTCGTAGACCCCACGGAGGTGCCCATCAACGTGGCCGAGAGACTCGGTTACCGATGCGTGCACTGCGGCCACTACTCCCCACCATCCGACACCGTCTGTCCGAAATGCGCCAGAGCGAAGGGAGCTCTCCAGAACGTCGGCAATCCCTTCGGGGACCTCCTCTCCGGAATCTTCGAGGCCACCCTGGGACAGCTCAGCGGAAAGGACAGGGTGACCACCACTCGGAAGCAGTTTGGCAAGGAGGAAGTGGTTGTCTTCGAGAGGGCGGGGGACCTCATCAAGGTCTTGGACCAGAAGGCCCTGGAGAAGAGGAGGGAGATGGAGAAGGTCAGCCCTCGAAAGGTCCTGATGCCCCTGGATCGGAACCCCTTCGTCCTAGCCACGGGTGCCAGCGAGACGGAGCTACTCGGGGATGTGAAGCACGACCCTTACGGCGGCCACCCGCAGCTGGGCACCGAGCCCTTCGAGAGGGTCGTGGCGGGGGCCATCCACGAATCTCATCAGGGGGTCCTCTTCATAGACGAGCTGCCCCAGCTAGGACCCCTGCAGCGCCACATCCTCACGGCCATGCAGGAGAAGAGGTTCCCCCTCAGCGGCCGGAACCCTCAGAGTGCCGGCGCGAGCGTCAGGGTGGACGGCGTCCCGTGCGACTTCATCCTCGTGGGGGCCTGCAACATCCAGGACCTGCCCTACATCCTCTCTCCTCTGAGGTCCAGGATCGTCGGCTCGGGCTACGAGGTACTCGTGGAGACCACCATGAAGGATAGTGAGGAGAACAGGGTGAAGATGGCCCAGTTCGTGGCTCAGGAGATCGCCATGGACGGCAGGATTCCCCCAGCCACACGGGAGGCCGTCATCGCCCTCATCGAGGAGTCCAGAAGGAGAGCCCGTGATCTAGACAAGGCGGAGGCTTCCCTGACCCTCAGGCTGAGGGAGATGGGGGGGCTCGTTCGCTCGGCAGGCGACATCGCCGTGACCGAGGGGAGAGATCTCATCGAGGTTGAACACATAAAGAGGGCAGTCAAGGTCGCGAGAACCGCGGAGGAGCAGATAAGGGATAGGTATGGCTCATACGAGGGCGGCATGGGCCGAGACTTGACCCAGGCCCAAAGGTCGGCTTCGCCTTATCACTACTGGAATTACCACGACCCGGCGGACGAGGGCAAGTACATTGGGTAGCCCTGTGGCGGCAGAACTCCTCACCGGTTTCCAGACCCTCAGCGAGTCATCAGGAGATCATACTTCGCATAGACGAGCTTCGTGACGGAGCGGATGTCGTCCTGAGTTGAGACGGCCAGGTCGACCCGGAACAACCCATCCTCTTCCTCGGCGGCTTCCAGTATTTCTGCCAGGAGTCTGCGTACCCCTTCCCGACCCCATGGCTCCAATTCCAGGCCGGAGAGGTCCTTCCGGTCAAGGATCCGCTGGGCATCCTCAGGGGTGAAGTCAATGATGACCCGGAGGATCTCATGAGAATGAGCTTCCACAAGGGTGTCCTCGCCTATGTAGAAGCGGAGGCAGTAGTTACCAGTCTCCGGACTGCGAAAACCGCTTTCTGCCACTCCAGGCAAGCCGAGAACTCCGACCCGCAAATGGGCAGCCGTATCTCTTGCTTGCTGGGGGAAGCGGTTCAGGATCTCTTCGAGCGGTATCTCCTCCAAATGCTCTCATTGCGATACGCTAACTGCCATAATAAGGTAGTCTACCGGAGATCCCTCCACATCTTGAAGCCATCCTCTTTGTCCGTGTAGAATTGGGGTAGAAGGTACCGAATGCTGTATCCCAGCCTCTTGTAGAAACGGATGGCTCCCGTGTTGCTCTTCCTGACCTCCAGCTCTATGGAGGAGATGCCTCGGGCCAGGCATCTCTTGGTGAACTCCTCCATCAGCGCCCTGCCTATGCGCTGATTCCTGTAGCCTTCCCGAACCGCCAGCATCAGTACGCGAGCCTGTCTTGGCGCGGATACGACGCCCGCGACGAAGGCTACGATTTCTCCCTCCTTCTTAACGACGATAAACCCCTCCGACCACCAACCTTGGATGTCCAGGAAGAGGGAGGGTGGGTACTCTTCTCCCAGAGACTCCAGGGTTATCTGCCTCACCACGGCGACATCGCGATGGCTGAATCCCTCCACGGTGAACCCTGGCGGGAAATGGATGCCCTCGCCGATCTCGGAAGGCCTCATCCAGTATGTCGGATATCCTCCACGCAGATAAACCATTAGATTCCGTTCTCACCATCGTGCGCGAAGAAGCTCGCTCACCATCCCATGGGATTTGGACACCACTCTGCGTAATTCAAGACGCTTCGTCGACTGCCTACCTGGTCTGCCCGACGTCTAGGTCACTCCGGGGGTGACATAAGGGTCAAAAGAGAAACGGGCCATTGGGAGAAATGGACTGAGGGAAGGCCTTGAGGCTCAATGGCTTTCAGCTTGTCGAACTCTCGGGGGAGCACCCCAACCTACCAATATCCGACGCCCTCGGATGTGTCCGTGGCTTGGGCATTCGTCCCGAAGAGCTTGTCTGCGAGGCCCGCTTCCTTGCATACCGCCCGCGGGTCGACCCTCAGCAGCTGGCATCAAGGCTGGCCCTTGGCCGATACGTTGGCGATATCCTACACTCAGGCTCGCTGAAGGAGGTGTGCAAGAGGGCGGGCCATGTGGATCTCGGCGGTCGGAGCTTTCGACTCCGAGTGGCGGACTATGCTGGTGGCCCGGTGGATGAGTCGCTGGAGGCCTCTGTGGGTCGGTCCCTCGCCTCAACGGGACGGGTAGACCTGGAGAACCCGGAAATGGACATCCGATTGATAGTCTCTCGAAGAGCTCATCTCTATCGGGTGGCGGCCTCCGTAGACAGGGCCGACTTCGATTCTAGGAAGGCGGAGAGGCGACCTGCTTTCCGGCCAGTAAGCTTGCATCCGAAGTTCGCCCGAGCATTGGTTAACCTGACGGGGGTTTCCAGGGGGGAGACACTGCTTGACCCCTTCTGCGGCACCGGCGGAATCCTCATGGAGGCGGCCCTTGTGGGGGCCAGGGCCGTGGGCTCAGACCTGAGGCAAGAGACGGTGACGGGCTGTCAGGAGAACCTCGGTTTCTTCGGTCTGGAGGCAGACGTTCGGGCATGTGATGTCTCGCGGATCGCTGAGGAGTTTGAAAGGGTGGACGCCATCGCCACCGATCCACCCTACGGTAGGTCGGCGACCACCATGGGGGAGGAGCTGCCCCGCCTGATGGAGAGGGCTTTCAATGCATTCCAGTCAGTCCTCCGGCGAGGCGGGCGCGTCGCGGTGTGTCTGCCCAGACTGGAGTACCTCGACATTGGAAGGAAGCATCTCAGGCTCCGGGAGTGGCACTCACTTCGCGTCCACAGGTCCCTCAGCCGGCACTTCTCCGTCTTTGAGAAGCCCTAGGTGTGGACCCTAAGCTCTAGTTCCCTCTCGACGCCTGCGTGCGATCCAATCGTCTCGCCGACGATGTTGATGATGAAGACCTGCCCATCACGCACTCCTGGGGGAGCCTGGATGTCGATGATGGCGGAGGCCGACTCTTCCGAGTTCAGAGACACGGTGGCATTATCTGCGATGACTTGCTGGCCTGCGATGGATGAGAAGAATATGTTCCAGCCAGGCAGATTCTGCGCGGCAAGACGCAGGTCGATATCCAGCTCAACATTGCCCGTGTTGTTGACGTAGAACATGTAAACGGCCCCGCCCTCCACCAGGGTGACGTTGTCCATCTCAATCAGCACCTCCGGGTTCTCCCAGCTTCTGAATTCGAACTTCGCTTCCGGCGCTATCTGGACAATCGGCTGGGGGATGAAGGAGAGGACGAGGATCACTAGGACCGCTAGGCCCAGGCTCTTCCGCCCGACGCGGATCTCGCTGATGTCGTTGAGGGGCGGGGGATGCCTGAGCCCGATGAGGAGGACGAAGAAGGCCAGGATGATCCAGGAGAGGAAGAATCTGAAGCCGAGGACGAGGAGGGCCACGAAAGCTGCGTAGCTCAGGTATCGGGATCTCTCGCCAAGGAGGGCTCGAGCGACATGACCGCCATCCAGCTGTCCTGCCGGCAGCAGGTTGATGGCAGTGACGAAGAAGCCTACCCATCCTGCGAAGGCCGTAGGATGAATGGCGGCGCCCTCAGGTATGGGAATGAGCTCGAGCAGGAAGAAGTAGATCAGGGGCAGGTTGATGGAGATCCCACCGCCGGTGTTGGGCCCCGGAAAGACGGGATCCATAGAGTTCAGATGAAGGCCGATAAGCGTGACCGGAAAGGCCACTGCCAGTCCCGCCAGGGGACCCGCGATGCCGATGTCGAGGAGGGCCTTCTTGTTGGGTATGGGCTCCCGCATGCTGATGAGGGCTCCAAGGGTCCCTATGATGGTGCCAGGGGCGGGGATGAAGAATGGGAGCGAAGCGGCGACCCCGTGCTTCCTGGCGAGGATGTAGTGACCCATCTCATGGGTTCCCAGGATCGCCATGAGGGGAATCGCGAAGAAGATGGCGGAGTTGATAGCGGTGGAGAAGCTGAAAATTGCGGTTCCCTGACCATAGGTGCCGCCCCACAGGAGCATCCCCGCGTATACTGTGGACGCCAAGGTTGCAATGAGGAGGGAGGCGTTGAGCACTGGCCCTCTGAACCTCATCTGCGGCTTCCTCTGAACGAAGAGGATGTGTTCTCCGCCCTCCTGTCTCAGGATGGGAATGTAGTTTCGCCCTTTGAGTTCCAGGCGCAGGCCTTCGAAGTTCTCATTCAGGCGATGGGTGTCTACCCGGACGTGGAAGGACATGGCCTCAGGGCGGATTCGCACCTCGTAGATAGGGAAGAATCGGCCGACGATGGCCTTCACCATCTCGACTTCATCCGTGAGAGATTCCATCCATATCAAACTACGAAGTCGCACTATTAATATCTAGGCAAGTGGGAATCATCCCTTCAGGAGAGTCCTGATTTCACTCGCGGCTCTGCTTAGAGCTTCCTCAAGTTTCTCGACGCGGGGTCCACCGCCCTGGGCGAAGTCTGACTTGCCGCCGCCCTTCCCACCGAGGAGCTTGGCGGCCTTCTTCATGGCTGAGGCTGCGTCCACCGAGACATCCTTGCTCCTGCCGACGATCATGTTAGCCGAGCCGTTCCTGGCTCCCAGGATGCAGACCACCCCGGGCTGACTGAGCAGTTCCTTCGCCAGGGAGAGAAGCTCCTTCATGCTGCCCTTTTGAGAGTGAACTACCACCCTGATTCCTTCCACCTCTTCAGCGGTGGCTAATATATCCTCCACGGTCTTCGACGCCTCGAGGGTCCTTAGCCGCTGAGCCTCTTTGGAGGCTGCTTTCCACTCACCTAGCAGCCTCTGAGCCGCTTGAGGAAGCTTCTCAGGAGTCGTCCTGAGGATCTTACTCGCCCGCTGAATCGTCCTCTCCCTCTCTTGGAAGTGCTCCAGGGCGGTCTCTCCAGCAACGTACTCCAACCGGACGACGCCGTCCTGAATCCTTCGACTCCGAAGGATCTTGATGAGGCCGACCTCTCCGGTCGTGAAGAGGTGGGTGCCCCCGCAGGCCTCCGCATCGAAATTCTCGATGTCCACCACACGAATGTCCTTCCCGGGGATGGAGCCTCCCTGATACAGGACAAAGCCATGCTCGGCTTCAGCATCCTCCCTCTTCACGAAGCCCTGGTGGACTCGCCGATTCTCCATCACGATCTGATTGGCCAAGTTCTCGATGGCCTCTAACTCTTCCGGGCTGAGGTTAGCATAGTGGGTGATATCCAGCGAGGCCCGGTCCTCTGACTTGTGGGCCCCCGACTGCCAGACATGCTGGCCCAGGACCGCCCGGGAAGCCCCGTTGACGATGTGGGTCGCAGTGTGATGCCTCGTGAGCCTCATCCGGCGTTCTCTGTCTACACGGCATGACACCTGTAGGCCTGGCTCGGGACTATCGTGGCTTTCAAGGCGATGAAGGACGACCCCTCCCACGTTCTGGACATCCGTAACCTTCATGTCCCCTATGAAGCCCGTGTCCGCCTCCTGGCCGCCTCCCTCTGGGTAGAAGTAGGTTCTGTCCAAGACGACCTGACCCTGAAACGTCCCCAACACCTTCGCCTTGAAGGTGAGCTTGCCGGGGTTTTCGTAGAAGAGGAGCCTGGTCGGGGGGTAGCCCTCAGGCACTCTCGGTGCTACTTTCCCTGCTTCCTCTGGCTGGATGTGCCTCTCGGCCACTCGAGAGAAGAAGTCGTCGGGGATTTCCACCTCTCCGCGGGCGAACTCCTGTACCACCTCGGGCACCAGGCCATGGGAGTCGTAGAGCTCGACCAGCTCCTCCACCCCGATCTCCTCCTTCATGCCTTGGACGATTCTCCTTCCCTTCTTCAGCGTCTCCCGATACTTCCCCTCCTCCACCCTCGCTAGCTTGAGGATCTCCTCCTCAGACCGCTCCAGCTCCGGGAAGTCCTGGGAGAAGTGCTCGATCTGCATGGATAGGATTTCCTCCAGGTCGAGATCCAGCTCCAGCCGGTCCAAGGCCCTGAGGCCTCGCCGGACGAGGAGGCGGGCAAAGTACCCTTCCTTCACGTTGGAGGGAACCACTCCATCACCCAGGACGAAGGCCAGGCCCCGGGTGTGGTCGCATATGGAGTACAGGTCTTCCAAGGGGAGGGTCTTCTCTAGGAGCTCCTCTAGGCCAATCCCAACCCTCCTCGCCACGGCCTCCCGCAGTTGCCGGACATCGCCGTGGGTCTCCACGTTCAACCCGCCAGCCACCCTGCTGTACTCCGCCAGGAGCACCGGGTCCGTTTCGATGGCTGCGGCCTGTTTGAGGGTCTCCAGCACATCTCCGAAGACGGCCTCATAGGCGGACGGCGAGCCCAGGGATACCCATGTCAGCCGCTCCAGCCCGTACCCAGTGTCGACCACCTGGCAGTCCATCGGCTCGCGGTCCACGCCCTCGCCCCGATACATCATGAAGACCAGGGTTGCGAGTTCGGCACCATCCGCCGTGACCTCGAAACAGGGGCCGCTATAGCCACCCCCGGCCCAATCTGATTCCACATAGCGGATTCTCTCAGGCCGAATGCCCAGTTCCTCGGTCATGAAGGCGTGGCAGAGCTCCGTCGTCCGCTCCTTGAAGTAGATGGGCTTCCCCTTGTAGTTGAAGACGTGATGGGCCATCATCTCGAAGAGGGTGAAGTGCTGTCCCGTCTTCCCCACGTTGTCGACGTCGTTGAAGCGGACGCAGGGCTGGGAGATCACTAGGGGATTGGCCGGCGGCTCCGCCATGCCCTCGATGACCCAGGGCTGGAAGGGGTAGACCGAGGCCTGCGTGTAGAAGACGTCGTCCCGCCAGCGGGTGACGACGGGGTACCGCTTGACACGGGCGTGGTCCCTCGCCTCGAAGAACTTCTGATAGGCCTCCCGCATCTCGGAGAGCTTCAGCCTCTTCCCCATGGGAGAGTCGCCTATGAAGAGGTACTCCTGACAGGGCGTCTCACCGCAGTTGTCATGCCTACCTTGAGACCAATAGAAGCGTCCACAAGTAGGGCACTGCCCGCGAGTGAAGCCGTTTTCCAAGAAGAAGCGAAGCTCGTATTCACTGGGCATTTTTCATCAGAATACACGGTCGCCCTATTAATCATCTTGCTGAACGGCTAAACCATTATCTCGGCCAAGCGTTGGAATGCCATCGGGACATTCTCCCCCGTCTTCGCGCTGGTGTAGTCGTAGAGGGAGTTATAGTTCTCCGCGACCCTTCGCAACTCCTCATCCTCAAGGCTGATCTGGTCCTTGAGGTCCACCTTGTTCGCCAGGAAGTGGACGGGGATGTCTCCCGTCACTTCCAGGACGGCCGCTACCCACTCCCTCAGTTCGTACAGCGTGGTCCTGCGCGTCACGTCGCAGACCGCTAGGATGCCATTGGTGCCGTTGAAGGAGGCCTTCCGAACGCCCGTGAAGAATGCTCCCTTCATTGGATCGCTGAGCTCCGTCTGCCCCATGATGTCCCAGATCATCATGTCAACGTGGGAGGTGTCCCCTTCCTTGCCCTTCACGACGAGTTCCTTCTTGCTGACCTTGGCTCCTAAGGTCATGATGTAGCGGTCGTCAAACTCGTCATGGACGAAGCGTCGTATGAGGGAGGTCTTGCCCACGGATCCAGGACCCACCAGACAAACCTTGACCTTCACCCTCTTCGTTTCAGTCGGGGCACTCTGGGCCACTGAGCATTTCTGCCATCTCTGATTATAAAATTCTATAGATGCCCCTATCACGCGTGATACGGTCTTCCACTGCAGGCCGCCCAGCTTCGCCCGGCAAGCCTCAAACGGAGTGCAATCCGAACGGCCGAATCCCTGCGATATGCAGGATGAATCCGGCGGGTCAGGGTTCCGCGACCCCTCATCCCGCTAGCTGCTCGCGCACCAGCCTGTCCACGACACTCAGGAACTCCTCCTCGGATCCCCTCGGGATGGTAGCCCCCGCGGCGATGTTATGGCCGCCCCCCTCCCCGCCGACGGACGCGGCCGCGTCCCTCAGGACCTCCGCAAGGTTGAGGCCCTTCGCCAGCAGGTTCCTGGGCGCACGGGCGCTCACCTTCACCCCGTCCTCGGAGTTTGCGAAGGCGATGAGGGGCATCCCGGGCCTCGCCCTTCCGGATCCCAAGACCATCCCGGCGGCGATGCCGACGACCGTATCCCGGATGCGGTCTCCTCCGTGGAAGAACTGGATGTTGTCCAGCTCCTCCAGGCCCACCTCTCGGACCACGTCCAACGATTCGACGATGAACCCGCGGTGCTCCTCCAGCAGCTCCAAGGCCTTCCTATAGTAGGCCTCTCGGTCGCCTCGACACACGTGGTAGCCTACCTCTCCCTCTTCGTGCCTCCCGCAGGCGTTCAGGAGGGTGGCGAACTCCTTGGCGTCGTGCAGGGGCGTCCCCTCGGTTTCCCTGGAGAGCAAGTACACCTCCCCAACGAGCCTGCGAGCCAACGCGTGGCCGTAGCCCTTCTCCAGCAGCAGGGTGACGAGCTCGGAGACCACCCTCCTCTTCTCGAAGGGAGCGAGGTCGATCCATCGCCTCCAGCCGTCGTCCTCCTTGAGGTCCACTCCCAGCTCCAGGAAGAAGACGATGCACGCCTCCTCATCCTCCGTCAGGTGGGGAAGGGGAGGGTCATTGGCGTACTGGAGCAGCTTGAAGAGGGGCCTCGTCTCACGACCGAAGAGCCGGATGTCTCTGATTACCTGAAGGACGTCGGCGTTGACGGCATCCTTCAGGATCTGACGGTTCATCCCGACCAATCGCCCCTGGGCTCTGTCCTGAAGGTCTCCGACCGCGCCTACAACGCCGAGGGCAGCCAGGTCCACGTTGGCACGGCTGAGCTGTCTGGCCACCAGGTATGCACACCCTGAGCTGCTAATCTCCGAGGCCCCGTCGAGCCCAACTAGGTGGGGGTTTACCTGGACCATCTCCGAGGTGGAGTACGCAAGCAGGTCCTGCCTCCTTTTCTTGGGGACGGGGAGGCTCGAGGGAATGTGGTGATCAGTGATGACGCCCCTCATATCAGCCAGCAGATGGAAGAGCCCGCTCCCCAGGTCCGTGAACCACGCGACCTCCGGCCCTTCGTCCTTTATCCCTTCCAGCGTTTCGGAGTCCAGCTTCTTCAGGAAGTGGACCTCGTGCTGGACGCCCATCCGCTCCAGGGCCAAGGATGCGATTGACCCGGATGTTATCCCGTCTGGATCAATGTGGCTATAGACGTCTACGCTGGAGGCATTCTTCAGGACCTGGGCCGCCTCTCGAACCAGTCGCTGCACGAAACAGCAAGTGGTAGGCCCTAGATAAGGGTTGCAGGGAGGACGGTGAAAGTGTCCTTACGCATTGTCTGCTTCTGGGTAATGAGAGGGACTCGCATCGAACCCAAGCGACTCGATCCTCACGAGAACCTCTTTCTATGTTGAGTCCCTTCTCCGTCCAGGTCGATCTGGATGGAGAGAGCACCTCTGGCACTGACAATACTCGGGATCATGACGGCGCCGGTCGGCATCTACCTCGCAACTCTAGAGCGCTGTGTACGGGACATCACGCTGGGTGAAGAGAGCATCTGCATAGAATATGGACTCCCGTATCAGGCGCCCGGGTATGCCCTACTGATTCTCGGAGTCTTGCTCTTCGTGGCGGGCCTCGTGCTCATAGCCACGCGGAGAAGGTAGCCGCTGTGCCGGGGTCGCGTCCACCAATTCAAGGCTTCTCTATGGGCTGCCTGATGATGGTCTTAAGCCTTTCTGGAGCGGTTCTGTTAGGGTCGCTGATGTAGATCTCATGGTGATGGCCTCTCTTCTTGTAGCCCTCTTCCCGGATGAAGTCGTGCAGCCTAGCGACGGTGGGCGTCTCCTGCGAATAGGGACCAACGTGCATGATTTGGGCGGACAGGCCCTCGTGGAATTCCTCAAGCTTGACCTGATCGATTTCCTCCAACCCCTTCTTGGCCTTGGCCTCCACCTTCGCCTCCTCCACCTGCTCAGGTGTTATAAAGTCTGGTTGCCGGATAAGAGATTTCCAGTTCCAATCCTCCGGACGCACGTCTTCGAAGGTCGCCTCAGGATCTTCAAACCACCAAAGGCCTTCCAGGGCCATCACGGTGAAGTCCCTCCCACGCTCCTTTGACTTGAACTTGAGTGTATAGGCGACGGGGTATAGGGCGCTCATGGCCGCCATATACTCTTCCCCACCGGGCTCGCCTCTCCCTCCATACACCAAAAACTTGCCCGACGGTACGTCGATGATGTTGGGCTTCGCGGGGCTAGAGTAGAGGTGCTTCAGCTCCTTCCTGAGGTTCAGCTTTTCAGCCATACTGACACCGCGGTGGTGAGGCGTCACCAGGACCATTAAGCTTTCACAATTACAATACAGAGACACACGGCCTGGCGATGTTAACCCGGCCTCCGCCTCACCACATGTTCGATGGGTAAACGGTTATGGTGGGCTTCTCGTTGGTGGGAAAGTTGAAGGCTCTCTTCCTAGACTCCGGAGGCGTCATAACCCGACTCCTGACCCCGAAGCCAGCGATATTCTTCGAAGCCTGTCGAGCCAAGGGGATGGATGTCCTAAGAGAGGCCATTGACAGGGCCTTCGAGGCTTGCGACGCGCTGCTTTCGACGAAGGAGGCTTTATTCCTAGATGACTACGGTCGATTTCACGAGGAGTACCTGCGGATCTTCAGGAAGGAAACCGGCCTTGGGGGGCGCTTTGAGGGCGTTGATGAGGAGTACATGCGATTGCTCCAGTCCCGTCGACACAGGGCCCTCTATGAAGACGTTCTGCCCGCTCTCCAGGCCATGGACGGTAGAGACTTGCGCCTCGGCGTGATCACCAATGCTTCCAGGGGGATCATATCCCTCCTACTTCACCTCGGGGTAGCTCCCTACTTCGAGGTAATCGTGGCATCAGGACTGGTTGGCTGCGAGAAGCCGCAGAGGGAGATATTTGAGGTGGCTCTGGAGGCTCTCGATGTAGCCCCGGAGGAAGCGGTTCACGTGGGGGATAGTTACTACTACGATTACCTGGGGGCCACCAGAGCGGGACTGCAGGGAGTCCTGCTGGATAGAAACGGGTCGGCGGGGTGGCGAGTACCCAAAGTCAGGAGCCTGCTCGACCTGCCCGCCGTCCTGCATCTGTAAGGGATAACTAGTATGGCAGACATGGTATGAGGGATGCTCGCGGAAGACGAGGAGATCAGGGATATTCTCACCACGTACAGTACTGTGGCCGTCGTAGGGTGTTCCCGCGACCCCGCGAAGGACGCCCACACCGTCCCCAGGTTCGTCCAGGAGAACGGCTATAGGGTCGTTCCCGTGAACCCCTTCGTCGATGAAATCCTGGGGGAGAAGGCCTACGCCAACGTGAAGGACATCCCCTTTTCCATCGACATAGTCAACATCTTCCGGACCTCCGATCAGGTGGGACCTGTGGTCGACGATGCCCTCCAGACGGACGCAAAGGTGATATGGATGCAGCTCGGGATACGGAACGAGGGGGCGGCTGAGAAGGCTAGAGCCTCAGGCCTGAAGGTGATCCAGGATCGGTGCATGAGGATAGAGCTGCAACGTATGGAAGGCGAGGTCGAGGTCTAGGCGCCTCTACTTCCCCGGTTCAAGGGCAAGGATCTAACGGCCATGAGTGGGTGGAAAGGTTGAAGAGCTTCAGGCTCCAAGGCGATGGTGTAGGAGTGCTGATTAGAGACCTAGCTGGCCTCTTCGCCAACGAGACCTCGAAGACTTGGACGTCAGGAGGCAGCTCCTTCCATCTCATCGTGGGGAGCAAGTACTTCTTCCGAACATCCACCACCGTTTCCCTAGTGATCGTCGCTCACCAATCATCAGGCTCGGAGGCAGATGTCCTTGTCTTTGCCAGCGGCGGCTCGACAGGCCTGTGGGGAATCACGTGGGGCGCCCATGAGGCTTACGAGAATGAGTTTGAGAGGGCTCTCATGAGCCGCGCCCAGGCCAGGGGCATTGTCGTGGAGGCCGTCCCCCGCGAGGTACGAGAGATGCTGAAGGCGGAGGCGCCTCCCAAGGCACGATACACGTGTTACAACTGTGGTTCTACCCTGAAAGACCCGCTGGCAGAATGTTCAGTGTGCGGCGCCAAGATGTCCCGCCCTAGGGAAGCTCCCGAAGAGGTTCGGTGCTCTCACTGCGGGATGCGTACACCCACCGACAAGGGGGAGTGCTACTACTGCGGTCATCGTCTCGGACGAGGCCGGTGAGGTCAGTATATGACGACGCCCTGAACTCCGTCAACACGCCGTATCTGAGGCAGCAGGTCGCTGGGGACTGGTGCCTCTGTGATTATGAATCCCCTGGGTTCATCGACCACCTCCGGATCGTCAACGATGACCTGCCGGATG
>JABAOH010123954.1_pt1 | contig 14647 bp, 15 predicted proteins | sample 7062181 | NCBI WGS metagenome assembly JABAOH01 (sample SAMN14538630, study PRJNA623070) | marine sediment metagenome | biome: marine biome [ENVO:00000428]; feature: marine pelagic biome [ENVO:01000023]; material: deep marine sediment [ENVO:00002113]; isolation source: pool of 5 deep marine... | reverse complement strand
TTGATTAAATTTCCCCCGCCCGTTACTGATCGAAAACAAAAGGATTAAGGCGATTATAGTAAAAACTATAATATTCCTTCTATTAAGAGCATTTTTGATTTCTACTGAGAAGTAAGCCTTAAATCCCGATTCCGATTTCATTTTATTCTTTTAAGATTTCTCCACAAATTTCAGCCGTATATTGGCCGAAAAGGACCGCAGAATAAAAACCTTCNNATGATATTTCACCCTTACTGAATGAGGCTCTAACCTCATACAATATAGCCAAGATTTCTTTGGTGTTTTCCAATCCCCTTACCAATAGGCCATTTGTATCGCCAATTTGAAGATATCCGACAGCATCTTGATAAATGTCTCCGTTAGGTTTACGGGTTTCCATAAAGGCTCCGTAATTAAAGTTAATCAATCGTTGAATAAACCAGTGGTTTTTAGGGATATTTTTAATTTTCTCCACAAGAGCCTCATATTCGCTCCTTGCGATTTCTAAATATTCAATAGTTATCTCGGTTTGAAGATTTAAATATTCAAAATCTACCTGAGGAGCTTTTGACTCTACATAGCCTAACATTCCCTGGAATTTGCTTGTAGATTTGAGTAAGTAAGTTGCGCTATTAATTATATGCGCGTTAATATCCACTTGGTTTCCTTCTCCATCTTTGGGGCCATCAGGGAGGGGTAAATAAGCATTGTTAATTTGGTTAAAGACAAGATGCCCATTCAAAAAAACAGGCGCAAAACAAAGCAGCAAAGCTGCGACAAAAATAGAAAGTTTTCTCGTTGAGTTCATTTTTTTCTCCTTTTTTTTAAATTTAAACGGCGTGTTAAAATAATACAACACCGTTGAATTTTTGTCAACAAACCGGTCCCGTTCCCCAGGACCGGTGAAGATGAAGATAGAAATAGAAGTGTTGGGCTGTGGGTTGGGAGAAAACCTTCCGCAATCTACGTTCATTTTTCAACTCCAATTATCAAAGACCCCAAAAAACTTTGTAGAACATTATTATAACAAGTTTTTAGCTCTTGTCAATAAAGGAAAGCTTGTTACTCCTGCCGCCAAAAAAAATTAGTATATATTTAATTTTGTAGTCTATCCTAACACCACGGAAAGCCTTTGATATCAATGATTTTGTTATTAAAATGCCAAAAAATTAAGTATAGGTTAATTTTTGGTCTGTGTTAAAAAAAATAAAATTTTTTCTTAACGATATGAAAACGGTGTGATATGGGTAGAAATACCTANNTAGAAATACCTATTTTGGGGTAGGTAGAAATACCTATTTTCTGGCCGGGTGTTGACAGGGGGTAGCGGGTGTGATATTTTTTTTGGGTAATGGAGGCGCCATGAGAAAAAAGTATTTTTATTTTTTTGGAGAAGGTCATAATGTTTGATAATACAGGGATTCAGGTTGGTGATAGAATGCAGATTGCCAGGAAGAAGGCGAAAATAAAACTGACACAAAAAGAAATGGCGAATAAATTGGGGAAAAATGAGACGACCTATCATAGATATGAAACAAATAAAAGAACTCCTGATGTGGATATAATTGTGAGGTTCATCGAGATTACCGGGGTGGACGCAATGTGGTTATTGACTGGTAAGGGTAATATGTACCCGCCAGTGACTGAATCAGTCAGGAAAGAAGAACTGACAACAGATGATCTTATTGACATCCTTACTCCAAAACTATCGCCGGCTGAAAAATTAAAATTCAAAGAGATAATTGAAAAAATATCTGGAGATACAGTGATGATAAACGCCCTACATGCATTTATCGAGGCGATAAGAGCAAAATGCCTTTAGTTACCATTATAATAGCAAATTTTGGGAAAGTATTTTTACCTATCTCCTGGATGTGTGTTGACAGGGGATGGTGGGTGTGATATTTTTTGTGCACAAAGATCACGTTAATTCATCCGTAGGGAGTGAAAGGTAAGGAAAAGCTTACTTAATCCCTGCCATCGCCTTGTATTTCTCCGGGTTTTCATCGATAAGTTGCTTCAATATCCTTTTACCTTTTGAACTTTTAAGGGGAACGATGGACCGCCCCTTACAATGTGGGCATTCAAGGTANNATGAAAAAGTCCGCCACAGGGTATATATCAATACAGGAAGGATTAAGCATAACCAGAGAATTATTTCTATCACAAAAAGCCCTTTTGTCTTTTTGGCAGGTTCTACCACGTCTTCACAGTCAGTGCAAATCATGTATTTTTGCATTCGTTTTTCCTATAGCTTCCTCATATCCTCAGTATTGAATTCAACTTTTAACCTGTAATCACTAAACGGCACCCCCGCAGCCGCCTTCCCCCACTCACCGCCGGGAGCGAAGTGATACATTGCGTACCAATTGTGACCCTTGATTTTATCCGTCATGAGGTACACATGGACGGCGACAGCATGATTACCCCTTCTGTAGTAACTTACACAAAGGTTTTTAATCTCTTCTTTCAGTTTTTCTTTACTGAGGGCAGGAACCCTAACGGTCACCTGTATTCTTTTGACGTTGCTGTAGTCAAGCCGCTTTTCATTTACAACTTGAATCTTAACCTGTTTTTTCTTTTCCTGAGCCTTCATGATAGACCTTACTTTTTTAAGCAGCAATTTTCCCTCCTCTGCCTCTTTGGTTCCGGGGTTTTTCTGTATTAGCAATACCANNTTGGTTTTCTGTCCTGGCGTTTTTCAGTTCGACCACAAGGCGGTCGTATTCCTCTGCCGGTACACCTTTGTTGCAAAATGTTAAAGAGAGGCAGATAATTGCGAGTAGGATATAGATTGGTTTCATGGTTTCTCCTTTTCTAAAGTCACTCGTTTTAAACCCGGTCGTCTAATTTACCACCCTTTTAACTATGAAAAGATCAGAAAGGTAAGTTCGATCCACACGTATTACTTCCCACCGTTTCAAATATTCTACGCTATTTTTTGTTCTCATAAACCATTGCACATCACTGGCTTTAACGATAATCATAGCCCTGGTTTTTCCTGCACTATCCACGGCTATCGCCACAACTAAGTCAAGACGAGCGTTCATGTTTTTATTTAATACATATACTGATTCCAGGACTTTCACTAATTCCTTTGGGTGTTCATCAGGGTTTGGGTTCGTTTTAAATGATATAATTAAACCTCTTTCACCGCCTTTAGCTCTTCCGTCTGCAATATCGACGCTCAAAACATTTACATTGATTGATTTCAGTGTGGGTTTGATTTTAGAGCACATCTGCGAATCTTGCGCAGCATTTTGAGATGATATCTTGCCATGCGGCTTGACAGGACTCGAATACCCGCCAAAGTTCAACAGCAAAGAGACCAATACGATTAATAATGCAGTTTTTCTCATAATGCACCTCCGCCTAAATTTTAGCAGCCCGGTTCCCGGGTGTCAATCGTTTTTTGAAAAATAGGTATTTCTACCTATTTCTGGCCGGGTATTGACAGGAGTGTGGGTAACCTAATCCCAGGGCACCGGGGTTCTTTTCACCAGTTCAATAGAGACTGTCGTTCCCAGTAAAAACGTTTCTTGACCAGGGAAAAACTATCTACCTTCAATTTGGTGCCAGGAAAAGTACTTTTTGTGTAAAATTCCCTTGACAAGGGGGGGATTATCCTCGATAATATACAGGAGATTATATTTTATTCCGGGCAGGAGAACAGGGCATGGGTAAAAGCATCGATTTTGAAATTATTAAACAGCTAGAAAAGGAGTTGGGGGTAACTCTCAAAAAGGTTAAAATAAAAGAGATTGAAGAAATGCAGGGAAGGGGTGCAGGTTTACAGGCTTATGCCCTGGATGAAGAGGGACGGGTAAAAGGCCTGAGCCTGCACTACTTGCAGCTTTCAACTCCTCAAATACGACTGGTTTCACAGCTTCATTTTCTGGAGCAGGCCAGTTTTATGGGGACGTATCTAATAGATTATTCCTTCCTCTCATCCCTGACACAATTAACCTCTTTGGATTTAAGTTGGAATGAATCCATCAAAGATTATTCCTTCCTCTCATCCCTGACACAATTAACCTCTTTGGATTTAGCAGGGAATGAACTCAAAGACGTCTCCTTCCTCTCATCCCTGACACAATTAACCTCTTTGGATTTAAGTTGGAATAAATACATCGAAGATTATTCCTTCCTCTCATCCCTGACACAATTAACCTCTTTGAATTTAAATGATAATAACCTCAGTGACGTCTCCTTCCTCTCATCCNNCAGACCAAAAAGATTTAATTTCGGCTGAAAAATAAGGGTAACCTGTTGAAAAAGCGTCTCGCGAGACGACGTTAATATCCCGCGAAACGCTTTGTTAATAAGTGTTAGTAAAAAAGTGACAGTAAAAAAATCTACTTTTTTACACGGTCCCATGTAAGAACATCCTTAAATTTCGAATTTTAAGACTTATAACCCATGATTATCAGTTTGTCTCAGATTCATATCCAACCTGGGAATTTTTTTTTCTACCGGAGAAAATACTCGTTTCTACCGGAGATAATTTTTTTTCTAGGGGAGATAATCTCCTTAGAATCGAAGGTGCCAGGTACGTTATTCCCTCTCATCCCTGACACAATTAACCTCTTTGAATTTAGAAGAAAATCCTATAACTAATCCACCTCCTGAAATTGTAGAGAAAGGTATCGAAGCCATTCGCAACTTTTTCAAACAGGTGGATGAGCAGGGTAAGGCCAGGCTATATGAAGCCAGGCTCCTACTGGTGGGCGAGCCCGGGGCAGGCAAAACCACACTGTTAAAGAAGATACTAAACCCGGATTACCCGGTGCCCAATGAAGAAGAACCCACCCTGGGTATTGAGATTAATTCCCAATGGGACTTTGCTTATTCCCATGACAAAAATATTACCTTCAAAACCAACATTTGGGACTTTGGTGGACAACCTATCCAGTACATGCTGCACCAATACTTTTTAACCTCCCGGTCCCTTTATGTACTGGTTTCCGATGACCGGGAGCAGCGCACTAACTTCGACTACTGGTTTGATATTATCAAGGTCCTGGGTGAACAAAGCCCGGTACTGGTGGTGTTGAATGAAAAAAAACACCGATCCATCTCTAATTTTGACTACGATAAATACAATAAACGGTATGGCTCCTCTTATGATATGGAAAAGCGGGATGTAGATTTTTCTATAAATGACGGCCGGTTTAAAGCGCTGATAAACAAGAGTCAGGAAATGCTTTCTAATCTTAAGCATATCGGTGATGAACTACCCCGGCAGTGGGTGCCTATTCGTAAAGAGTTGGAAAGCATTAAAGATGAGAACCAGATCTCCATTAGCCGTTACTTTGATATATGCCGCAAGAACGGGATAGACCAGGAGCCGGACATGCTTACCCTGTGCGGTTACCTGACTGCTTTGGGTGTGGTCCTGCACTATAAAGACGACCCCACCCTTGAAGATACTATTTTTGTCAATCCCTACTGGATTGTTGATGCCCTTTATACAGCCATTTCCGACAAAACCCTGGAGGTGAACAAAGGCAGGTTTAAAAAAGAGTGGTTATTCAACCTCTGGGAACAAAAGGGTTATACCTATGATGAACGCTGCAAATTGCTAAACCTGATGTTGAAGGACAATTTCGAGATTTGCTACCGGGTTGCCAAAGAAAAGGGCAAAAAAGAAGAGTACATGGTGCCCATGCTGCTGCCGGATGTGGAACCTGACTATACACCTCTCCCCGAAACCAACACCCTGAAATTCCGCTTTCAGTATCCCTTTATGCCCGAAGGTATTATCTCACGCTTGATTGTCCGGCTGCATGAGGATATTGAGAAACAATCGGGACAGGATTTAATATGGAAGAAAGGATTTATTCTCAACCGGCAGGGTATCAGGGCACGGGTTGCTGAAGAAAGGTCGGAAAAGGGGCTGCAAATCATAGATATCAAAGTCTCTGGAGAAGAGGGCCGTAGACGGGATTTCCTGGTGGTGATAAAAAACGAAATCCATAATATTCATAAAAAATCCTTCAAAGATATCGATGTAGAGGAGATGGTGCCTTGTACCTGTTCCAGTTGTACAAAGGCAGAAATACCGCACTATTTCGAGTTCTCAGTGCTGAAGCGGTACTTGCGGGCCAATAAAAACACCATTACATGTCATCAGAGCGTCGAGGATGTGGATATCTGGAAACTGATCGAGGAAGTGGTTCCAAGAGAAGAAGCCAGGCAGGGGTATCAAGAGTACTTCAGGGAATGGGGGGAATTGGCCTGGGGTCCAAGAACGCAGGGCAGGAAACCTAAAAAAGACATATTCTCCGAACCACTCCCACAGAAGGACGGAAAAATAGAGCAAATTAAAGACATAGAAGACAAGATTAAAAAAATTCAAGAGCAATTGAGACCCGAAGAAGACAAAAAAATTGTGTGCGATCAAATGGCAGAACGAAAGGCCGATCACAGCATTTGGTGGCTTGTGGGATTCAGTGTGGCTTTTTTGGCAGTTTGGGCAGTATTGATTTTTATCGTATTTGACTGGAATGTCATGGAACCATAGACATACCTTTTCGGTTTCCTTTTGATTGTGATAAATTTATTCTATTTTGCCATCTATAAAAGAAAACTAGACTCCAAAGAATTCGGAGACAGACGCCTTGAAAAAGAAAAAAAGAAGCTGTACCGTAAGTACGAAGTTAATATGGATGAAATCAATCGTTTACGCTCAGAATTAGAAGAACTTGAATCCCAGAAAAAGGCACTCCTTAATATCCCGTAAAATATTTAAGAGGATAGTTAGGAGCACCTTGTTTTCAGCAAACAAAACTCGCACTTTCGCCCTATTTTCCAAAAGGCCCATCAATAGAACCAAATCATTTTGGGAGGCTTATTTCCGCGAATTTTTTCGTTTACTATAAACCACTAAAAAACACTATAAATTACTAAAAACTGGTATAAACCAGTCATGTTTTCGTCACGTTCACGTTTGTTTGCCATAATTCGATATCGATCACTTAAATAGATCGCGAACAGTCTCTTCTCCAGCGTCGAGGTGCTTAACGCTCAACGACACGCCATGCACCATGTACCCCTGAGGACACACCTCCTATTTTTGTTTTTGTAGTCGCCACTTCTCTTAGATATTTCATTCACCTAACGATTAAAGCATGGGATTAAAACTGCATCAAGAGACTCTTTCTGCCTGTCCCTTTCTTCCTCTGGTTATTGTAAGATGGCGTATAGAACAAAGACCCAAATTATAGCAAACAGTAACGGAAGCAGAAAAGTAAGAAGCCATGTAGTTGAGAACTTCCAGATAGGATTCTGTCTAAGTTTCTGCTGTTCTCGGTACTCATGCAAATACTCCATGCAAACCTTTTTAAGGTTTTGAATAATGAATCTTTGTTTCGCCTGCACATACATCCACAACAGTGTGAGAATAAAGCCTAAAATTATTATGGAAAATAAGAAAATGTGCCAGGTACTTTATTCCAGCAAAAGAAGAAGCGAGGAAGCGAAGAAACGGTGAAGATAAGAAGATGAAAAGATCAGTTTAAGGTTTCCTCAAACGTTTGAAACACAACATCCCTCTTTTCAATTCATGTCAATTTTAAAAGTGGTTACATGGTTGGTTGGCTCTGGTAAGGAAGCCTTCCATATGGTCCGAAGGACCTTCTGAGGTTCGTGACGCTATGCGCCTCGCCGAGGGGTGGACCCCCCGAAAAACTTTTTATTAAATCAATCTCTTTTTAGATGAAGATACTGGAAGTCACCATGCGCTTGCAATCGGCGAGTCGGTTTGGTACAATTTTCCCAGGAGGTATTGAAATGAAAAGAACATTAATTCTAACAGCCATTTTCATTGGATTGGTATTTTTTATCAGCTGCGGTGATAAAGGAACAGAAACCGAAAAAGCCGCAGACAAAAAAGATGAATATCAAAATTATCTACAGGCCATGAAAGACATCAAGGCATTAATGGGTGCTGTTGAATCGTACATCACCTTTAGTGATGATATGGAAGTTCCCAAAGCCAATAATATTCAAGAGTTAAAAGCGCTGGTGGAACCGGAACACATTAAAACCTGCCCGGTCAAAGACCCCTGGGGCAACGATTATTTATTCCAACGCATCGATAAAGAAAACTATGCTATTGCAACTGCCGGAAGCGATGGAAATTTTTTAGGCTTTGAACAGGTAGGTAAATATTCTGCCCAAAGCCTTAGCGGGCAAGATATTATTCTCAAAACCGGTGAATATGTTTTCGCCCCCGAATAAGAAATAAAAAGATAAATACCTAAAAGTTTCTTGCTGCCAATCGAACAAAAAATACAACTATGCCATTATTTGGCATACCTAATACCTTATAATTATGTTATAATTTAAAATAGTTTGGTATTAGAATGAGAGCCGAAAAAATGTTAAATTGCCCCGCAGGCGCTGAAGAAACCAAAGCCCGCCCGATTTTAAAATGGGCAGGCGGCAAGCAGCAGCTTTTGCCTCAATTGCTTGCCAAAGTCCCGGACAACTATAACAAATACATCGAGCCTTTTTTCGGCGGAGGCGCGTTTTTTTTCGCCTTAAAGCCCAGGGAAGCTGTTATTTCGGACTCAAACCCGGAATTAATGCATGTATATGAAATCGTCGCTCAAAATGTTGAAGATCTGATCGAAATTTTAAAGACTTTTAAAACCGATAAAGACAGTTATTATGAAATTAGAGCCCAGGACCCAACGAAACTATCCGAAGTTGAAAGGGCTGCACGGACGATTTATTTGAATCGTACCTGCTTTAATGGGCTTTATCGAGTGAATAAAAAAGGCCAGTTCAATGTTCCCTACGGAGACTACAAAAATCCGAAAATATGTCATCCTGAAGAGCTGCAAGCTGCTTCTAAAATACTCAAACACAGTAAAATACTGTGCGGAGATTATAAAGAGGTACTGGCTAAATATGCAGAAGAAGGCGACTTCATATACCTTGATCCGCCTTACCTCCCAATATCCAGATATTCGGATTTCAAAAGATATACAAAAGAACAGTTTTATGAAGAAGATCACATGGAACTGTCAAAAGAAGTGATACGGTTACATGAACGCGGATGTCATGTAATATTAACAAATTCAAATCACCCGCTGGTTTACGAGCTGTATGAAGGATTCAACATCGAAGTCTTTCAAACCCGCAGAAATATCAACAAAGACGGGAAAAAAAGAACCGGTGAAGATGTTATTATTTATGTACCGCCCCGCAGGAAATTCTTATTGAGAATTGAACCACCACCGTTAAATAAACAAGTTAAGAAATACCCATCCACCCGATACATGGGCAGCAAACAAAACATCTTACCTTACCTATGGCAGGTTGCGTCAAAATTTGATTTTGAGAGTATACTTGACCTTTTTAGCGGCAGCGGTGTTGTCAGTTATATGTTTAAGTCCTATGGAAAACAAGTTTTTTCAAATGATTTTATGGCAATGGATGCGACATTTGCCTGTGCAATGGTGGAGAATAACCAGGTAAAACTATCGAATGACGATGTTGTTCGACTCCTGGATCGTTCGGTGGAGACCGATCATTTGGTTTCAAATAGATTTAAAAAATTATATTTTAAAGATGATGAAAATCATCTCATCGACTGTATAAGGACAAATATAAAAAAAATAAAATGCAAATACAAACGGGCAATCGCAATGACTGCTCTTATTCGGGCGGCGATGAAGAAAAGACCGCGAGGTATTTTTACATATATCGGGGAGCGATACAATGACGGCAGGAGAGATCTAAAGCTTTCTTTCCAAGACCAATTTATTCAAGCGGTGAAAGTTGTTAATCAGGCTGTCTTCAACAATGGAAAGGAAAACCTTTCCCGTCAGGGTGATGCCATTACAGTTCATTGGAAACCAGACATGGTATATATGGATCCCCCTTATTTCAGCCCTTTTTCCGATAATGATTATGTGAGACGTTATCACTTTGTGGAAGGCCTTGCCTGTGATTGGAAAGGAGTGGAAATTCAAGAACATACCAAAACCAAAAAATTTAAGAGCTATCCATCCCCTTTCAGCTCTCGAATCGGTGCTCACGACGCCTTTGACAAACTATTTAATAATTTTAAAGACAGCATTCTATTGATTTCCTATTCTTCTAATTCCCTACCCACAAAAGAAGAGATGTTATCGCTCATGTCCAAATACAAAGAACATGTGGAAGTAATTTCAATCGATTACCGCTACAGCTTTGCCAACCAGGGGCACAAAACAGCAAACAATAACAATAAAGTAAAGGAGTATATCTTTATAGGCTTCTAGGAGGATATATTGACATTATGGCATATTGGAAATACAACAGTCAGAAGTCCATATCGGCTGAAAGAAGCCTTGAAAGTATTAAAAAATTCGGAATTCCACGGTAATTTATTAGGCAAAGAGCGTGAACAGGGATTTGCGCTGCTGCTTAACGAGAAAGCGGTTGTCAGAGTAGATAGAATAATTCAAACGCCGGATTCCGATTCAAGTGATTTAGGGCGTAAATGGCGAAGTGCCCTGGGGCAATTGGGTTTTGTGGTGAAACACCTTACAATAAAACATAAAGTTGGAATTGATCCAAAACTGAAATCATTGGTATCTGATATAAAAAGCCTATCAGGTATACCTTATGAAATTACCCCTAATGGAAACAATCTAATTCGTGCAGATAGTGTTGCTGAGCAGCAGGAGTGTTTTTTAAGGGCATTGGCAGCTTATAGGATTCCTTCAATTCTTGAAACCAGTTATGAATTTGCACCATTTTCTCCTCTTCGATTCATACTGGAAATACTTTTAAACCTTGAAAGTATCGGCGAAGAACCTGTCATCCGGTTTGAAGAAATGGCGTTATTTGTCCAGCGAAATACGCCTGAAGAGGGAGTCGACTATGTGGTTTCCGAAATTTTGAATTACAGGGAGAAAAGGCAGAGAGTCAAAAACAAAAAGAGATATGACAACGAAAATCTGGTTGAATCTGTTGGTGGAGACAGAACCAAAGCCGGTACGCTTAGAGATTATGCAGACCTTAATTTTAGATATCTTAAATCAACAGGCCTCGTCCAATCTAAAGGTCGTTCCATATCTATCGTGCATGAAAAGCAAACATTGGCCGAGCTTCTGGTTTCCGAAGCGTTAGAACCATACAATGATTCAACATACGTAAAGACGTTGTGGGAAGGTGCAAAATTACCCACTGATGACAAAATTAATGCAATAGACATTATCCATCATTTATTAGCTAAACTGAAAGAACATGGAGAAGAATTTAAAATACCTGATTTGCAAGAAAGAAGTCTGCACGATCTTTCGCTGCTTCGTCATCAATTTGAAAATCGGTTTCAGTGTCTGAAAGAGCTGGAGTTTGCAAAGGAGCAAGCCAAATCCTGGGAAGAAATTACCAGTTTCATGAAAGCTTTCAATAAATCTAAACGAACTGTCGTTCTCAGCGACGGTGAGACCTTAACCATTCCAGGCGGTGAAGCGCCGGCCTATTTTGAATGGATTATATGGAGAGCGTTTCTGGCTGTTGATTTCATGGCAAACACCCCCTGGGATGCCAGGAGATTTAAAATCGACCAGGACTTTTTACCATTATCTCATGCACCTGCGGGAGAACCGGATATGATATTTGAATTTGAGGAATACGTCCTTGTGGTAGAAGTTACCCTTAAATCTTCATCCCGCCAGGAGGCTGCTGAAGGAGAACCGGTCAGACGACATGTCGCCAAAATAGCGGAGCAGTTTGAAAACAGTGAAAAGCGTGTTTATTGTTTGTTCATCGCTCCCTACATCGATAGCAATACAGCTGAAACCTTTAAAATCGGCAACTAGTACAAAGAAGACGACACAACACTTAAGCTGCAAATTGTGCCAATCACTCTTGATAAATTTATCGATTTATTTGAAGCCGGTTTCGAATTCACTAAATGCAAATTAACACCTGCCAAAATACTGGAACTTATAATTAATTGCAGAGCCTTAAGCAACAATGACGCCCCGAAATGGAAGAAAGAGATTAGCGGTGAAATAAAAAGACTTGTGTCACGAATGAAACAACAATAAACATTTTTGACCAATCCTTTTTTTACTTGAAAACTTGTGCCCGTGTGACCTGTTCCGTTACAATCTCGTTACACAGTCGGTAGACTGGAGTAATGTTTAATCTCCCAAAACGTTTATTATAAAAGCTCACGCCCGGAGGGAGTCGAACCCCCAACGCGCAGATTCGAAGTCTACCGCTCTATCCATTGAGCTACGGGCGCATATCCTGCACCATTATACAACGATTTTCCCTTTTGTTCAAGCCGCTGGTTATGTACTGATTAAAAAGACTTCTCAATATAATCCTTTAGAAGTTTGTTTTCATGGTTCAGGCCGCTTATCATGGTCTTAACCACATCACCAATGGATATAATACCTTTCAACCTGGTGTTGGTTTCACCTCCCACAATAGGAATATGGCGGATTTGATTGGCTGTCATGACTTTCATCAAATATTCAATGGTGTCATCAAGAGTTCCCACAATCAATCTTTCCTTGGGCGTCATCACCAATTTAACACTCATATCTTTAATCTCACCTTCTGTTTTGCCCAGCTTTCTCAAGATATCCCTTTCCGTGACGATCCCCTGGATATCTTCTTTGTCATCCACAACGATAAGTGCGCCAATGCGTTTCTCATTGAAGATTTTTACCGCATCTTTCAATCGTTCATTAATGTTAATTGTATACACCACTGGTCCTTTTTCTTTTAATATGTCAGCTACCTTGCGTCTCATTGTTTCTCCTGTCATATAATTTTTTATTTAACGTTTTTTCCACCTCTAATATTAATACGAAATGACAAAAATTGCAACCCCAAAAAATGGAATAATGGATTTTGTTTTTTGATCTGTACTTCAAATTGTGATAGAATTCTATCTCTATAATAACGGATAATGGAGGATAACATGGTTGAAAATAAAACACTGGATATTATTAAAGGAGCTATTTTATTGGAACACAGGGGAAAAGCTCTTTACGAATCAGTCGCCCAGAAGACTGATGTGGACGCCGTTAAAGAACTCTTCCACATGCTGGTGGAAGAAGAAAACAAACACATCGATATCTTAAATAACCAATTCACACGCGTTTTAAAAGGAAAATCCTTTGATGCCTCCGGCCTGGAAAATGTCAAAGGAACAACAGCAGACGCGATTCTTTCCCAAGACATCGTGAACGGAATTTCCGGTGCCGGCTATGAAGCCGCTGTAATCGCTGCCGCCCTGGAGTTTGAAAAAAATGCCGTACAATATTACAGCCAACAAGAAGCCGCAGCACAAGCCGAAGAAGAAAAAAAACTATTCGCCTGGCTGGTCACATGGGAAACCAATCATATGACCATGCTGGCAAAAATCAACGACGATATCAAAGAACAAATCTGGCACGATAACAGTTTTTGGCCCTTTTAATTTCTCCGGCAAAGTCTGTTAAACTTATAGATTAGGAGGCTAACATGTATAAAAAAAGAACCAGTGAAAGCGATTCTTTCAAAAAAAAATCTTCGTGTCTTTATGTCTTTGTGGTATTAATCCTTTCACTATCCCTTTTAGCGCAGGTACAGATTACAGAAATCAATGAGGACAAACCCCTCAAGGGAGAGTGGGATTTCCGCATGGTCAAACTCTGGGAAATCGAAGAAATCAGCGGCGACGTGTTTGCCAGGATAGGCAGAATTTTATCCGATGACCAGGAAACCCTTTACGTGGTGGATCCAAAAAGATATAAAGTCTTTATTATCGATAAAGACGGGAAATTGATTTCCGCATTTGGCAAAAAGGGCGAAGGCCCCGGCGAGATGCGGCAAATAGGGAGATGTTACCTGGTGGATGACCAACTGGCTTTCCCGGACCGCAGGGCCAACCGGATTCACTATTTTTCAAAACAAGGGACCTATTTAAAATCCGTTATTATCCCGGATGACCTCAGCCCCCGTGTCATGATCGATAAACACCGGCTGATCTCCGTTCCCTGGATCAACTGGAGAGACCCCAAAGGCAAGGCCACCGGGTTTATTTACAATCTAAAAGACAAAAGTAAAAAACAGCTTTTCGAATTTTCCACGTTCAAAAAGGGAATGGTCCGAAAAACGTCTGGCAGCAGTTCCTTTTCTTTTTCATTCTCCAGCTCTGACATTACCCCTATTATGGTGCTGGGTTACAGTAATAATAAAATTTATTACGGCATAAACAATGTGTATGAAATCACCGTTAAAGATATCCGGGACCTGGAAAAGGCGCTGGTTTTTTCCCTGGAAAGGAAAAAAACAAAGGTGCCTGCTGGTTATAAAGATGAATTGTTGGAACACATCGATTGGCCTGAAAACATAAAAAAAGAAATCAAGAGAGGATTCCCCGATTATTTTACTTATTTTGAGAGTATTTTCTCCGATGATCATGAGAACATTTACGTGTATGTCACCGACCCGCTCAAGGAGAACCGGCGAAAGCTGGATATTTTTTCTCCCGGGGGGAAGTATATCTATCGGGCGGAAATTGTTGTGGAGGAAGGCGAAGAAATCAGGGGTACTCATTGGAAGAAGGACAAATTGTACATGGGTATTGAGACGGAGGAGGGTGAGCTCAAGCTGGTCAAATATAGGATTCGTCTGCCTGAGAAAGGGGAAGGGGAAAGGTGAC
>JABAOH010107431.1_pt1 | contig 14647 bp, 14 predicted proteins | sample 7062181 | NCBI WGS metagenome assembly JABAOH01 (sample SAMN14538630, study PRJNA623070) | marine sediment metagenome | biome: marine biome [ENVO:00000428]; feature: marine pelagic biome [ENVO:01000023]; material: deep marine sediment [ENVO:00002113]; isolation source: pool of 5 deep marine... | reverse complement strand
GCCAGCCGCTCTCCTCCCTCCGACTGGTAGAGCTCAGCCACGATCCGGTACTCGGGCCCGCTCGCGTGGATGTCGCCGATGACGATCCCGTTGCCGTTCAACTCGACGGCCAACGACCGCAAGTCCTCAAAGCCGAGTGCCGAGGCACCTTCATCCGTGCGCAAGCTCCAGGCTCGTAGCACCTGACGGTACGGGACGATCACCACACCCTCTCTCTCGAGGTCGAGGGCGAGCAACTGCGCGACGCCTTCCGGTCTCCCTTCGTCTTCAGCGCTCAACCCATGCGGGTTGAAGGGAAACACCGCGATCCTCCACGACCCCGCTGCCCCAGTCGCAGGCGCGCCCGCGCGGATCTCGGTCCCATTCCGCGGCCACAGCCAGAGCGCCAGGGCCAGGACGGGAATCGCGGCCAGGGCCGAATAGATCATCCAGCGCTTGGGCCGTGGCCGCGGCGGGCGATCCGGCAGGGGCTCTCGTGGACCCGTCCGCTCCGTGCTGGGCCGGAAAGTCTCTTCGTCCTCAGCGGTGAGCTCGGCGACAGGCTGGGCCGGCGCGGCCTCCGAGCCCAGCTCACCCCGGATCCGCGCCACCAGCTCGCGCGTGTGGTCCAGAGGTTCGACGTTCAGCTCTAGCGCCAACACCTCCCGATACGCATCGTACTGGCGGAGCGCGGCCACGCGATTACCGCGGAGGTGCAGGCACTCGATCAACAGGTGCTGCGCCTCATCGTCCAGCGGATCGGCGTCCACAAGACGGCGACATTGAACGACGGCCTGCTCGCACTTCCCGGCATCCTTCGCCCGAGTCGCTAGCTGCAGGGCGGCCCTGCGAAACTTCCGCGCCAAGTCGGCCCGCTGGCGGTCAGCCCAATGGTCGAACTCCGGGGCGTCCACCCGCAGGTCGACGAGGAACGGACCCTCGTAAAGCGCGACTGCGCCCTCCAGGTCCTCCGCCTCCAGCCGGTTCTCAAACTCTTCCACATCGAGCCAGACCTCGCGGCCGAAGTCGATGGCGCCGCTCACGCTCTCGAGATCCAGTTCGGGGCTGGCCTTGCGAAGGGTATACAGCAGCTGGTTGAGCGCCCGCCGCGCCCGCTTCTCCTCTCGATCCGGCCAGAGCACCCCCAGAATCTCCTCGCGACGATCCGGCCCCGGCTCCCGCGCCATATAGACGAGCAACGCCAGCGACTTCGGCCAAGCCGCTTCCCCGGTGACAGGCTCACCGTTGACCGCAACCGAGGTCCGTCCGAGTGTGCGTATCTCGATCATGACAGGCTGGCCGCTGGGACGATTCTGGGCACGCTGGGCCGCTGCGTGAGGTCGCTCGTTGTCAGTGTAGCTTCAAATTGCGCCGCCGGCCCTCCGGCGACAAGGCAACGCGGTGCCGGAGGGTTGGTAAGGTAGCTGACGTGCAACCGCTAAACCTTCATTCTCCCTGAAGTCTGGCTCACACCATGACTCTTACATGATAGCCTGCCTTGGCCACCTGATCGGAGCCTGATCGGCACCTGATCCTGAATCTCTAACATGTACGGCGACAGGCTCTGGAATTCTTCTGGAGGCTCGTCCGACAAGCTGCTGCTTCCGTTAGTCTCGTACAGAAGACTACCTCAGCTGTCCCACCTGCCCGCTGTGGAAGCTGTGGCAGCCTTGGCCAGACGGGCCTCCAATCCCCTTCGCCGCCCGCGGTGCGCGTCGCGAGACTGGACTTCGGGCGGGTTCCTCCTTCGGGGACCCTAGCTCGCGCTGCTCGACCCGGCGCCCCAGCCACACCGCCGCGGCCCGCCTCAGCTGGGGGCAGCACGGTGCCGATTGTCTTCCTGGTCGCTCTGCCACAGTTTTGAGCGATTATGAGCTTGATCGAGTTCGGGCTCACGGTCTTGGTTGCGGCCGTATGCGGCCTGCTGGGCCAGTTCCTTACCGGCTATTCTCGCGGCGGTTGCCCAATGGCTTTTCTCGCCGGATTTGCCGGGGCGTTCGCGGGCCCGTGGGCGGCGGCTCGCCTCGAGTGGCAGGAGCCGTTCATTCTGCCGGTGGGCCCGGTGGAGTATCCGCTCATCACCTCCGCCGCCGGGGCGCTGGTCCTCGTGGTGCTCGCCAACCTGGCCACGCGGAAGCGCAAGTTTTAGTCAAGCCCCCGCGCCTGCCGGGGCGCACGGGTCAGCGGCCGCTGGCCCTCCCACTTGCCGAGCACATCGCGCACGATGGCGAGCACCTCCTGGCGCACCCGCTCAAAATAGCGCTCCGCCTTTCCCCGATCGAAGTCGAGGTAACCCTCACCGGCCCGGTACAAGACGATCGCCGTGGGGAAGGGATAGGCGCGCCAAGCGTTGCTGAAGGCGTTGCCTGCGTGGCCGCCTTGCTCACCGAAGACTTCCTCGGTGATGTGGGCAGTCGCGCTCCACCAGTTGATCACCAGGATACGTGCGTCGGTTTCACGAAAGACGTCGATCGCCGCATCGTTCAGCGGTGTGAAGTTGGGTCCGTGCCCGTTGAGCACGATGATGTTGACGAAGCCGGTTGCTGCTAGGCCGCCGAATACCTGCCGCGCCAGTTCTCTCATCACTTCCGCGCTGATCCCAAAAGTGCCGGCGTACTCATCGAGCGATGTATTGACACCGTACGGGATCGTGGGTGCGATGAGCGCGTCCAGCTCCTGCGCCAGATAGTCGGCCAGCGCCTCGGGTACCAGGTTGTCGGCGCCGTTCGGGCCAACGCCGTGAGCTTCCAGGGTCCCGACGGGTAGCAGCACGGTCTGTATGCGCATGGGAACCAGCTCTTCCACCTCGATCCAGTTGAGATCGTTCAGCTGTCGGGAATGCTGGGCGTCGGCGTTGTTGGCGCTCAAGACGGCCAACGCCGCTGCTATAGCTGTGAATCGCATGCGGGCCTCGCGGGCTTAAGAGTTGAATCGTTTTACAGAACACCTCAACATATGTGATAGTCGAGGTCTCAGCTTGCCGACCTTCGCTTGCGACGGCATGGACGCCGAAAGCAGTATGTGGTCCACGCTGTCACGGCTCGGCGCACTGTAGGAAACGAATCGTTGATGGACTACAAGTCTCGAACCCGGATCTAGACGCAGCCGCTTCTGAAGCGAGCGGGCAAACGCCTGCTGGCCGAAATCGCTCTGGCCGGGGAACGGCTCAAGTTCAGTCTCCTGGGCCGTCCCGAAGCCTCGGGCGCCATCCTCGTGGTCGGCTCGGCTCGCAGCGGGACGACCTGGGTGACGAACGTTCTGGCCGCGGCGCGCGGGATCCAGCCGATCTTCGAGCCGCTCTACCCCGCCTACTCGCGGGCGGCGCGCGAGCTTGCCGGTTGGGATGCCCGGGATCCTTACATCCGCGGGCACTACTTGCGACCCGCCGGAGTCTATCCAGGTTGGGGCCCCTTGCTGGACCGCATCCTCACGGGTAGAGAACGAAACTACTGGACCGACTTCGAGCGCAAGAGCCTCTTTCCCAACCGCTTCTTGATCAAGCTCATCCGCGCCAACCTCATGCTCGGTTACATCGCCGAGAATTTTCACCCCGCTATCGTCTATACAGTTCGTCACCCCTGCGCGGTCGTGCGGTCGCGCCTGGCACTGCGCTGGCACGCCGAGGTCGACGATCTGCTGAGTCAACCCGAACTGGTGCAGGATCATCTGGCGCCCTTCGCCGACGCGATCTCGCGCGAACGTGACTTGCTGGGCGCGCACGCCGTTTGGTGGGCGGTCGAGAACCTGGTGGCGAGCCGCCAGCTGGCGGAGCGGGCCCACTACAGGCTGGTCTATGAGGAGGCGGCGCTCCGACCGATCGAGACGGCGCGACGGCTTGCCGAGTGGCTGGACCTCGAGCTTCCGCGCAATCTGGAGACGATCACCGGGCGTATCAGCCGGGTGACGCGCAAAAAGTACGCTCGCTTGACGACAGCGGAACGTCTCTCCCTCTGGCAGAAAGAGCTTTCGCCGGACGAGCAGCGACGCGTCCTCGCTTGGTCGCAGCGCTTGGGTCTCGGCGATTATGACTTCGATCCGTTGCCCATATCGGTTCGCGGATCTTTTGGCTCCGGCGTCGCGGAATCGAAGTTCGAGACCCCGACCTAGCCGCCGGCATCGCCGCAGGGCCGCGATCTCATTAGTTTTGTCCTGGCACGGCAAGACGGTGTCCCAGAGCGGGTCGTGGCCGAGCCGGCTTATCAAGAGAGCTTCACCGGAACGACGCCTGCGCTGTGCCGCGTCCCCATCACCACCGCCACCGCTCCGAGGTGAGCATGAAGACACGATCGATCTTACTGGCCGTTCTGGGACTAACCCTCGTGGCATCCTGTGGCGAGGAAGAGGTGTTTACAGGCCCGGTCCTGCCACGCGGCGAATGGGTCAAGATCAGCACCTTTGCCTGCCCCGCCGACGCGCAAACCGACGTGGAGTGTACGATCCCCGTCGCGCCGGGCGACGAACTGGTCGCCGGCGGCATCTATGTCCAAGAGCATCATTTCATCAACTCGGATTACCTCTTCGGCGTGCTGAGCTGGCCGCCCACCGCGACCACCGCCTGTGACGACCTCGACTCGGAGAGCCGTTGCGTGCTTTTTGGTGTCTGGGGCACGTTCGCCCACGAGCACGGCGTACAGCGGCTGATTTTCAAGCTGACCGATCCGGTGGAATATCGTCTCGATTACACATTGATGGTCGGCGGCCATGTCCTCGCGGACACGTCGCTGGTGCTGCCCGTCGTCGGCAGCCCGTCTCCGAGCGACACGCCGGTTCTCGCCACCGCCGGGCGAAGCTTCGAGTAGCGGCGATCCCGTCAGACGGCCAGGTAATCCGCCACCCGGCTTGGTTTTCCTTGCGTTCACGTCTCCGCCGTGGCATACTCCGCCGATCCGCGCCGGCGACTCGTCAACCCATAAGGAACCGATGTCGACACGATTGACCTGCACCCTAAAGCGAGCACTGTGGCTCGGCACCTTCGCCCTGGCGCTCCCAGGCGGCGCGTTGGCGCAGCAGACGGCCGAGCCTCGCTCGCTCCGCGAGAACTATCAAGACGTTGCCGACCGACTGATCGACGCCGCACTGGCCGACAGCTTCGCTTACCAGCGTTTGACCGAGCTGGCGGATCGCTTCGGGCACCGCTTCAGCGGTTCGGAGAACCTGGAGCGTGCTCTCGATTGGATCATGGCGCGGATGCAAGAGGACGGGCTGGAGAACGTTCGGGCCCAGCCGGTCCTGGTGCCGAAATGGGTGCGCGGAGATGAGTCGCTGGAGATGGTGGCGCCGCGGCGGGCCAAGCTGCCGCTGCTGGGGCTGGGTGGCAGCGTAGGCACGCCACCGGAGGGGATACGAGCCGAGCTGCTGGTGGTCGGCAGCTTCGAGGAGCTGGAGGCGCGAAAGAACGAGGCCAAAGGTCGCATCGTGTTGCTCAACGCGCCCTTCACGAGCTACGGTCAGACCGTCACCTATCGCGTGGTTGGCGCCGTGGCCGCCGCACGCGCCGGTGCGGTGGCGAGCCTGATCCGCTCCGTCACCCCGTTCTCGATGCGAACGCCGCACACCGGCCAGATGCGCTACGACCCCAGCACCCCCCAGATCCCGCACGCCGCCATCACGGTCGAGGACGCCGACATGCTGCAGCGCATGCAGGCGCGTGGCGAGCGGGTCGAGCTTCTTCTGAAGATGGATGCGCAGCGGCTGCCCGACGTCCACTCCCGAAACGTGATGGGCGAGATCGTCGGCTGGGAGCATCCCGATGAAGTCGTGGTGATGGGCGGCCACATCGACTCCTGGGATGTGGGTCAAGGCGCCATGGATGACGGGGGTGGCAGCATCGCGGCCTGGGAGGCCGTGCGGCTGATGCACCACCTGGGACTGAGGCCGCGTCGCACGGTGCGGGTGGTTCTGTGGACGAACGAAGAGAACGGACTACGCGGCGCCCGCACCTATCGCGACGAGCATCGCAGCGAGATCGGCAACCACATCCTCGCGATCGAGTCGGACGCCGGCGTCTTCAAGCCATTGGGCTTCGGCTTCAGCGGCTCGGAGCGCGCCTTTCGCATCGTGCGCGAAATCGGCACCCTCCTCGACCGTATCGATGCCGGCACGATCACGCGCGGCGGCGGCGGTGCCGACATCGGCCCGCTCATGGAGCTGGGCGTGCCAGGCATGGGCCTTCGTGTGCAAGGCGAGAAGTATTTCTGGTATCACCACACCGAGGCCGACACCGTGGACAAGCTCGACCCGCGCGAGATGGCGGAGTGCGTCGCCGCGATGGCCGTGATGGCTTACGTGGCGGCGGACCTACCCGAGCGCCTGCCACGCTAGCGACGTCAGCCTGACATCCCAGGCGTCATCCCGCGGCCGCTGGGCCTTGGGTCAGACGGGGCGCTTGGGGAACCAGGGAAAGAACGCGTTGGTGCGGCGCACGTACTCGCGGTAACCGGGCTTCGTGGCTTTCAAGCTCTTCTCGAGCAGCGTCACACCCGACACCCGCATCAACAGCAGAGTCATGAGGATCGGGCTGAAGATCGTCCACAGCGAGTCGGGCGTCGCCGCAGCGAAGAGGAAGAAGCCCCACCAGACCATGGCGTCGCCGAAGTAGTTGGGGTGTCGCGTGTACCGCCAGAACCCACGGTCCAGCACCTTGCCTTGGTTCGCCGGATCGCTCTTAAAGCGGCCGAGCTGCCAATCGCCGCCGGCCTCGAATGCGAATCCCACGACGAAAAACGCGATGCCGAGCAGGTCGAGCCAGGTCAGCCCCGCCGGCCGGGCGGCGCGCTGAGCCCACAGCAGCGGAATCGAAATCGCCCAGAGCAGCACCGCCTGAAGCCAGAATACCGTGACAAGACTCAGCCAGGGGAAAACCTTTGGGTTCTTCTCCCGCATCGCCCGGTAACGGAAATCCTCGCCCTTCCCCCAGTTGCGCCAGAGGATGTAGAAGGAGAGCCGCAGGCCCCAGATCGTGACAAGCACCACCAGGAGGTATCGTCTCAACGTCGTGGGCTCGGTCATGTAGAAGTAGATCCAGGCCGCCGTTACAAAGCCGAGGCCCCAAAAGACGTCGATGATACTCGCGTCGCGCTCGATCACGCTCACCACCCAGACGACCGTCATCAGTGCCACGACAGCGGCCAGGGCGGTCAACGCGATGCTCACCGTGCCGGTCATGTTTCGGTGACGAAGCCGATCCGCTTGTGGCTGGCATCGCAGAACGGCTTCTTCCCAGATGCGCCACAACGGCAAAGCGCCGCCTGCCCATCGTGGAAGCTCGTTTGTCTCCCGTCCGCGCTGCGGATCTGGAACGAGCCTTTGACAATGAGCGGTCCGTTGGGACGCGCCGTCACGGCAAGCGCGCCGCCGGGCGCGAAGCCGTCGGGCGCGGGCTTCTCCTCGGCCAAGACGGCCTCGTGCTTGAAGCCGGCCTCGGCATGACGTCCGTCGCAGAACGGCTTGTTCGCCGAGGCACCACAACGGCAGAAGGCCACGCGCGTGTCCTCCAGCTTCAACGACCCGCCGTCGTCCATGACCTGCAACCGACCCCACGCGTACAGCGGCCCATCGACCGCCACGGTCACGACGTTCTCGGCCGGGAGCGGCTCGGCGGCGCCCCCGTCTGTTCGCTCGTACTTTAGCGCGCCGGTCGGGCAACGCCCGATGACCTGGGCCACGCGATCGGCGGCCGCGCCGTCCGCGTCGATCCAGGGCCTGCGGTTCGGATCGAACACCTCCGGCAGCCCCTCCACGCACTCCCGCGCGTGAATGCAGCGCCCGAAATCGTATTTCACCGATATGCCTTCGCCTTCGTATTCGCGGATTTTATCGCTCAACCCGACCTCCTCTCGCTCAGCGCGCGATCTCAGTGTCGCGCTCTACTCCTCGACCTGCCGGCAGCAAACCAGCGGCCTGAGAAAAGCACCAGCCTGTGGCGTGCGATGGAGAGTAGAGGCGCGATGGAGCGCGGGCAAGTCAGCCCGCGCCTGCTTGGCCATGGGGCCGAGCGCTAGTAGCTCATCGGGCCCAGTCCCACAAACTTCCTCAAGAAGGCGAGCTGGCCGATATGAAAGGCCTCGTGGGCCAGCAGAAAGGCGATCCCGCCCAGCACGCTCCCGTCGTCAACCGGAAACTGCTGCGGCGACTCGCGTCCCAGCTCGCCTGCCGAGAGCGCCGGGAGGCGTTCGCTCAAGATCGCGGAGACCTGGCGCCAAGCGGAACGGATGCCGTCGAGCGGTGGGTACTTCTCGAGATCGTCTACGCTGCGGACCGGATCGAGCAGCTCCTTGTAAGGGTTTTCGATGTCGACCCCGACAAGGCGCGCCAGGAAGTAGCGTGCGTCCATGATATGACATGCGACGTAAGCCATGTGGTTGCTGTCCGGACCTGGCCGACCCAACGCTGTGTCATCGTCGGCGCCATCCAAACAGTTGAGAAAAAGACGGGAATTGAGCTCGAGCTGCTCGTTCAGCGACCGGAGCGAGTCGTGCATGGCGAGCCTCCAGAGTGCGCGTTGAACGGTCGAGGCGAACGCTGCGGCGGCTCGTCGCGTGCGGGCGACCGCCGGGAAATCAGACGAAAGCGCAGATCTCCTCGAAGGGTTTACGCGCGATATCAGGTACGCGGGCATCGGCGGCCGGGTAGCCAACCACCAATGTGAGGAAAGGCTTCTCGTTCTCGGGGCGGCCGAGGATCTCGTTCAGAAAGCCCATGGGGCTGGGCGTGTGGGTGAGCGAGACCAGTCCGGCGTTGTGCACGGCGGCGATCAGCAACCCGGTGGCGATGCCCACCGACTCGAGCGCGTAATAGTGCTTGTATTTTTCGCCGTCCCGCGTCACACCGAAGCGCTGCACGAAAATGACGATGAGGTAAGGCGCCTCCTCCAGGAATGGCTTGTGCTCGTCCGTCCCGAGTGGCGCCAACACCTCGAGCCATTCTTTGGGCGCCCGCGTGCCGTAGAACTCGCGCTCTTCCTCCTCCGCCGCCTCGCGGATTCGACGTTTGACCGCGGGATCGGACACGACCGCGAAATACCATGGCTGCATGTTCGCGCCGCTGGGAGCCGACCCGGCCGCGCGGACGCAGTCCTCGATGACTTGCCGGGGGACGGGGCGGTCGGAGAAATGGCGAACCGAGCGTCGCCGGTGCATGTCGGCTTGAAAAGAGGAAGCTCGCCTCCTCATCTCATCCTCGGGGTACTCCACATAGTCGCGGAGGGGAACGGTAGGATAGAGCGTCATCAGAGCCTCGTGAGTCGGCGTTTATGGAGGCGCCTGCTAAAGCCGGGCTGCGCAGTACTTGCAATACACAGCGTCGGTATCGTGACCCTCAGCCGCGCACTGCATGCACACCTGGGTCGAGATTTGCCTTCTGCGGGCGCCGGCCATTTCGACGGTGACGATGCCGGTCGGAACGGCGATGATCGCGTAGCCCGTGATCATCACGATCGATGCGAGAAAGCGCCCGATGACGGTGACCGGGGCGATGTCACCGTACCCTACCGTGGTCATCGTCACGATCGTCCAGTAGATGCTCTCCGGTATGTTGGTAAACCCATGCTCCTCGCCTTCGATCAAATACATCATAGATCCGACGATGAGCACCAGCGTCAAGACCGTGCCCAGAAAGACGACGATCTTTCGCAGGCTCGCTCGCATAGCGGCGCGCAGCATACGCGCTTCGCCGACGAAGTGGACGAGCTTGAGAACGCGGAACACACGGAGCAGCCGCAAGGCGCGAATCACGATCAGCGACTGTGAACCAGGCAAAAGGACGCTCAAGTAGGTCGGCACGACGGCCAGCAGATCCACGAGGCCGAAAAAGCTGCGCGCGTAACGCAGCGGCCGTCCGACCGTTGCCAGGCGCAACACGTACTCGATCGTGAAGAGCACCGTGAAAAACCACTCGGCAATCCGCAGCTCGAGCCCCCAGCGGGCGCGGAGGCCGGCGACGCTCTCGAGTAGCACCGCAACCACGCTCAGCACGATGGTGATTAACAGGGCGATATCGAAGGCCTTGCCCGCGCGCGTATCGGCCTCGAAGATGACTTCGTGCAATCGCGCACGCCACGACATTGCCGTCGCGCCTGGCCTACGCTTTGCAGACTCTCCAGCCACAGCACGCCACTCCCGCGTTCACCCTGTCAACTGTGATACTCTCTCGCGCCGCTCAGCTGCTCAGCCAAAAGCTCGACCGGGTGTACCAGTCGGAACTTCCGGCGATGGATCAAAGCACCGGCACCGATATGCATCAAACAGCCCGGATTACCGGTGGCGAGAAGCGGGACACCGGCGGCTTCCACCTCAGACAGCTTTGCCTGGAGCAGATCCTCAGCCAGCCGGCGACGGGTCAGCCCGTAAATGCCGGCGGCACCACAGCAGCGATCGGCACGGGCTAGAGGCAGCACCGCCAGCCCAGGCACGCGACGGAGCAAATCGACGGGCTCTTCCCGTATCGCCTGCGCGTGAACGTGGTGGCAGGGCGCGTCGTAGCCGACACGCGCCTGGAGCGGCCGGTACCTCGACCCTTCACGCTCAGCCAGCCACTCGAAGACATCCCGCGTCGAGCCAGCCAACCGTGCGGCTCGGGCACTGAAAGTGTCGTCATCCTGCAGCCACTCGCCATACTCTTTCAGCGCCGCTCCGCACCCAGCCGAGTTGGTCAGCAGCAGCTGAGCCCGGCTCTTCTCGAACATCTGTATCAGTTGCCGCGCCAGCCAGGCCGCCCGCTCCAGCTCGCCGGCGTGAGCGTGCAGCGCACCGCAGCAAAATCCAGCGGGCAATCGCACGGTTCTAGCGCCGTGGGCGCCGAGGATACGTTCCGTGGCTCGGTTCACGTGACCGAAGAGCCCCGCCATGACGCACCCCTCCAACAGCGCCACCGCCTCGCCCTCGTCACCCCGATCGCGACGCCGATCGCGCCCCCACTGTGGTCGGCCTTTCTTTACTCCGCCTCGAGCCGGCGACGTCGCCGCCAGCATCGCCATGGCGAAGCGCAGACGGCCCGCCGTGACGCCGCGGCGGCCGGCGCGGGCCACCAGCCACGGCAACCGCGTGGCGCGCAGCAGGCGCAACAGCGCCCAGCACAGGTTCTGCAGCCACCGATCGGCGAACATCAGGCGAAGGCCGAGCCGAGCGGCTCGATCCAGCGCGCCGCCCGCCGCGCGTCGCGCCTCGCGCGCATGCTCCAGCAGGACTCCATAGCGAACGCCCGAAGGGCACACGGGCTCGCAGGCGCGGCAGCCAAGACACTGATCGATGTGTAGAGCGAAGGCTGGGTCGCTCACCTCTAACCGATCCTCCGCGACGGCGCGCATCAGGTACAGCCGGCCTCGGGGCGAGTCGTTTTCATCGCCCAGCAGTTCGTACGTCGGACAGGCAGGAAGACAGAACCCGCAGTGCACACAGGCGAGAAGGTCGTCCATCCGCGTGGCCAGCGGCGGTCCCCCCACGCGGCTCGGGCTCATCTGCGCAGGCTGCGCAGCAGGCGCCAGGCGCCGCGCAGGCGGGCCGACAGGCGGCGCCCATGCCTTAGGCTCAGCAGCGCCCGCGCCTTCTCTTCACCGCTGCCACCCTCCTCGAACCAATGCATCTCGCGACTCGGGGCCAGCCGATCCTCGACCCAGGACTTAATGCGCACGAACTCGCGAAGCCCTTCCAGACCGTGAACGCGGCCGAAGCCGCTGCGTCGCGCCCCGCCGAACGGAAGTTCGGGAATCGCATAGTTGATCAGATGATCGTTGATGAGCGCCGTGCCCACCGTCAGTCGGTCGCCGATGCGCCGGGCCCGGGCTCGGTCCCGACTCCAGATGCTGGCATCTAGCCCGTAGGTGCTGTCGTTGGCGTGGCGCACCGCCTCCTCTTCGTCCGCTACCGGCATGATCGGCAGCACCGGGCCGAACGTCTCTTCACGCATGAGGTCCATGCCGTGATCGACATCGACGATCACCGTCGGCTCAAAGAAGTAGCCAGGTCCCGCGATTGGCCGGCCGCCCAACAGCACCCGCGCCCCTTTGGACACCGCGTCCTGCACATGGCTCTTCACTTTCTCTAGCTGGAACTCCGCCACCAGCGAGCCGACCATCGCCTCCGGCTCGTCGCTGGTGCGCACCCGTCTGGCCTCGGCCACGACCGCGCGCACGAAGTCGTCATAGATCGACTCGACCACGTAGACACGCTCCACCGACATACAGACCTGGCCGCAGCCATAGAACGCTCCCCACACGGCTCCGCGCGCCGCCCGTTCAACATCCGCATCGGCGCACACGATCATCGCATCCTTCCCGCCCAGCTCCAGCACGACGGGCGTGAGCGTCTCCGACGCCGCCGCCATGATCCTGCGGCCAGTCGCCGTCGAGCCGGTGAAGGCGATCTTGTCCACGCCCGCCTCGACCAGGGCCGCCCCCGTCCGCCCGTCGCCGGTCGCCACCACAACCAGGCCCTCGAGACCGATCGCCTCCGTGACCAGCGAAGCCACTAGCTCGCCGGTGAGGTGCGTATACTCTGATGGCTTCAGCACCACGGCGTTGCCGGCGGCGAGCGCCGTTCCCACAGCGGTCATGCTGATGGCAAACGGGTAGTTCCAGGGCGTGATCACACCGATTACGCCGTACGGCTCGTAGGTCACCCGGGCCCGGCGATGGAGAAGCCAGGCGGTAGAGGCCCGGCGTCCCAAGAGAAAGCTCGGCGCCGCCCGTTTCAGGTAGCTGAGGTTATCGCAAACGACCGCCACCTCGGACAGCGCCTCGCCCCGTACCTTTCCCGTCTCGCTCCGGATGACGTCGGCAATCTCCTCGGCGCGGCCGGCCAGCAGAAGCCGCAAGCGATCGAGCGCGCGGGCTCGGTCCGGTAACGTGCGCCCAGCCCACGCGGCCTGTGCCTCTCGCGCCGCTGCCACGAGGGCGCGAACTTCGGCCCCTCCCATGATCGGGAGATCGGCGAGTTCGGCGCCTGTAAGCGGGTTCCGACAGACCAGACGCTCCCGCCGACGCTCAACCTGCGATTCCACCGACATGCTCCTCCCGTCGCCCGAATAGCGACCTCAACCTCGAGATCAGCATTCACCCCCCGGAAACGGCCGAGGTGTGCGAGTGCACCACCAGCCAACGACCCCCAAGCCTTCGCAGCACTAACGTACCCACTCCGCGAGCAGAAACCGGTTCCCCGTCGGCAACGGCGGCGAGCCGGTAGCTGAAGGTCGCCCAGGCAGTGCTCCCGGCCAGACGCACACGGAGATCATCGACCTGCATGCTCCGCTCGGCCAGCATCTCGAGCTCAGGCGCGAGGTGTCCATCGCGGTAGGCGAGCCAACCCCTGTCGACATTCGCACCCTCGAACACCGTCACGCTGTCATGATAGAGGGTGTCAAGCGACGCGAGGTCCCCGCGCTCGAAGCTGCGAGCGATCTCGTCCACGACCTTGCCCACCCGGGCGGTGTCGGCCTCCGGCGGCTCGCCGCTGGGGGTGCGAACGTCCGCTCGCTCGATCGTGCACCCCGTGGCTACGAGGCTCGCCGCCGCGCAAACCAGCAGCCGGAGTCTGTCCCGAGGCACCACGGGCGACCGCGGTCGCTTAGGAATCGCCCGCATCGCCGACCCAGGCCATGCCATCCGGCTCGTCGCCGGCTGTAATCGTCATCAGCTCCTCGAAGCTGTCCAGGTTCACCACGGTTAACACGTCGTCCTGGGTGTTCGCCACGTATGCGACCCTGCCGTCGGGCCGGATCTCGATCCCCACGGGAACGCGGCCCACACTCAGCTTTCGCCCTGGCTTCCAATCGCCGATGGAGATCTCCAGCAGGGTGCCGGCCCGCGCCTGGCTGACAAGCGCCCGCTCCCCATCTGGCGCCACCTCGACGCGAATCGGAAAGCCTCCGACCTGTAGGCTGTGGACGACCTCGTCCCTCACCGCGTCGATCACCGATAAGGTGCCCGCCTCGCGATTGGTGACGAGCACGAAGCGATCATCGGGTGTCACCGCGATACCTTCGGCGCCGGCGCCCGTAGCGACTTGTTTTATCACCTGGCCGCGCGCGAGGTCGATGACGGTGACATTGCCCGATCCGATATTTGCCGTGTAGGCCTTTCCCTGCCCCTCTACAAGAGCCACCATGTGCGTCACACGCTGGCCGGTTTTGATCGCTCGCCTCACGCTGCGCCTCTCCACGTCCACCTCGACCAGGTGCTGCGAGCCCTCGGTCGTCACCCATACCGACCGGCCGTTCTTAGAGACCGCGATGCCATGCGGTCGGCTGTGCTCGCCAAGATCGACTGAGCTCAGCGACACGCGCTTGGCGAGATCCACGATGGTCAGGCTGTTCGACCCGTAGTTCGCCACGAAGGCGAGGCGGCCATCGGGCGTCACCGCCACCTCGTGCGGGTTGGGGCCGGTGGCGATGCGCTCGAGCTCCTCACCCGTCTCGGCATCGATTAAAGAGAGCGTGTTCTCGCTCTTGTTCGTGACTAGAAGCACACCGCCGCGCCTGTCGTCCACGGCGCCGTTCGGCAGGCCGAGCAGCGGCACCAGCAGCAAACCCAACAACAGGTGGAATCGATTCATGCCAACCTCTGGCGGAGTTCAAAAGCGAACCCAATCGATCGCTACTGTCTACACACGCGGTGCCGACCGGCGCGACCTGCGTAACCGCTGGCGCGGGAAACTTAGGCACCCACGCCCAGCGATAA
>JABAOH010012712.1_pt1 | contig 14650 bp, 11 predicted proteins | sample 7062181 | NCBI WGS metagenome assembly JABAOH01 (sample SAMN14538630, study PRJNA623070) | marine sediment metagenome | biome: marine biome [ENVO:00000428]; feature: marine pelagic biome [ENVO:01000023]; material: deep marine sediment [ENVO:00002113]; isolation source: pool of 5 deep marine... | reverse complement strand
TTATGAAGGCCGATGAGAATAAGTGTATCGGTTGCAAGAGGTGTTTTCCGTATTGTCCTTTAGGGAGAATACAGATCCTCCGCAAACATCTAAAGATTCCGGGGAGGGTGTACATCGAAATTGACCAGGATAAGTGCACCGATTGTGGGATGTGTTTTCGGGCCAACGTATGTGCCGTCGATGCCCTTTACCAGCCCGCCGAGCCGTGGCCTCGAGAGGTTCGTGCGATCTTGAGCAATCCCCTCATTGAATATAAAGGGTCTCAGGTTCCGGGCCGTGGAACTGAAGAAATGAAGACCAATGACGTCACCGGGCGATTTCTTCCTGGAGAGGTTGGAATTGGCATTGAGTTGGGGAGGCCAGGAGTTGCGACATACTTCAGGGATGTTGAGGTTGTTGCCATGGCTTTAGCGCCCTTGGGGTATGAGATGGCGGAGGAAAATCCGGTCACCCATTTTATGTCGGATAGGAAAACGGGGAAGCTTCGGGATGACATCCTCGACGAACGGGCGACCTCCGCCATCATCGAGGGAAAGTGCAAGCTGGAGAACCTTCCTGAGGTCCTGGAGGCCATCAAGAAGGCTGCTGAGGAGGTTGATACGGTCTTTTCGGTGGAGATCATCTCGAAGGTACCCCCGAAAGGGGAGATCCCCATCATTCCCTTTTTGGAGGAGTTGGGATACGAGTATTCCATCAACAGCAAGAACAACGTAGGGCTTGGAGAGCCGAAATTCAAATTCTCTGAATAGGGCGAAGAACGGAGGCCAGCCATGACGCATAGTTTGCATCGAAGGGGTGATAGGGAGTGTCTCAAGGAAGATTTCGTAGTACTGGGTTGTCCCGCCACTGGCGTTAATAAGAAGGGATCGGCGCCCAAGACGAGGGAGTTCTTACGTATCTGCTGGAAACATGGCCCGGTCAATTTGGGCGATATGAAGACGGGGAATACCTACAATACCACCATAGACGATATCTTGGACCGGGTAACGGATGGGACCATTGTCCAGTGCACCTTCGATAATCGGGAGAAGGTTGTCTCCTTATTGAAAGAGCTGAAGGAGAGGAAGCCTGGAATTTCAGTGATTGTTTCTGGCGTCGCCGATATTGTTCAGGGAATCATGGATGAGGCAGGTCTGGGCCGGATTCACACGATCGAATATTCCATGGGTACGTGGGGGAAGACCGAGAGGATGCCCGATTTCGAGGTATTGAAGCTCACGACCATGTGTGGGCACGCCATGGTAGCCACCGATCTGGTGGGAAAGTTGCTTCGGGATATCAAGCGGGGACGCAGAACCCCGGAGGAGGCATCTCTGGAGATGGCCAAGTGCTGTACCTGTGGTAACTTCAACCTCACTCGGGGAGCACGACTATTGCGGGAGATGCTGCCGTTATATATGACGAACCGGTATTGAGACGGCTATGGATACTCCATATCCCATGCACATTCAAGAGTGAAAGAAGGAGCCAGATATGCGATACATAATCATCGGAGGAAGTGCTGCGGGCGTGAGTGCGATAGAGGCTATCCGATCCCTCGATCGTACATCCCAAATCGAGCTGTTCACCGATGAAGAAACCCCCCTCTACTCGCGGGTCCTCCTCACCTATTATATTGCCGGGGCAATTTCAAAGGAGGAGTTGCACTTTAGACCTTTGGAGTTCTTCAAGGAGAACGGCGTCACACCCCATTTGGGAACGAAGGTGAGGACGGTTTCCCCCGATTCCAAATCAATTCACACGGAAGATGGGAAGAACCATTCCTTTAATAAGCTCCTCATAGCCACCGGCTCCTCACCGAAGGTGTTGGATATACCGGGGGTCGATAAGGAGGGCGTGTACGGCCTGAGAAACATGGAACACGCTCAAAACATCCTGAAGCATTCGGAGAAGACCGGGGTGGTATGCATACTGGGGGGAGGGCTGATCGGCCTGAGGGATGGTTATGCCCTCGCTGCTCGGGGATTGAAGGTAAAGATGATAGTCAGATCAAACCGCGTCCTGTCCCAGATGTTAGATGAGGAATCGTCGGCAATGGTCCAGGAACGGCTTCAAGAGCATGGTATAGAGATCAAGACTGGCAGGGATGCCGTTGAGATACTTGGAAATCGGTCAGCCGAGGGAGTTGTGCTCGATAACGGGGAGAAGGTCGACTGTCAAATGGTGATCATCGGAAAAGGCGTCGATCCCAATGTGGGGCTCGTTTCCTCCACCGGGATCGAGGTTAAGGAGGGAATTGTCGCTGATGAACATATGAGGACAAGTGTACCGGACATCTATGTAGCAGGAGATGTCGCGCAGACATACGATATTTCCCGGGATAGGACGGCAATCAATGCCATTTGGCCCTGTGCTTTTGAACAGGGTCGGATTGCCGGTTTAAATATGGCTGGCCAAGAGGCCAAGTATGTCGGGTCATTTCGAATGAATTCCCTGGACATCTACGGGCTTCCCGCTGTCTCCATGGGCGTAACTCGTCCCAATGGTGATGGATTACAGGAGGTCAAGAGAAGAACCCGGGATACCTATAGGAAGCTGGTTTTGGAGGACGGGCGTATCGTAGGGGCCATTTTCGTTGGCCAGATTCAAAAGGCGGGGTTTTTATCGACTCTCTTACGGAAAAGGGTCAACGTTTCCGACTATGTTCCCTACTTAATGAGCGATCGATTCAATGTTGCAGACATGTTGCCATTGATGAGGCAAAATGCGGAAAAATTCGGGGAAATTGAATACAGAGAAGTCTTCAGCAGTCTCTCCCAGTAAATGTCCCGGCAGCGTTTCCAACCCCACGGTTACCTTCAGTCGGGATAAGGAACCTCTCCGGGAGAGGGTTTACTCGTACTTGAGGTCAGCCATTTTGAGCGGGAGTATTCTTCCCGAAGGACGTTTGGTAGAAGAGGTGGTAGCTCGAGAACTGGGGGTGAGCAGGACGCCCGTACGCGAGGCACTGCACAAGCTGGAGAGAGAAGGGGTTATCGAACATTTTCCAAATCGGGGCTTTGCGGTAGCGAGGGAAACGGAGAGCCAGGTTGCGGAGATATTCGAAATACGGGCCATCCTGGAGGGGCATATCCTTCGGATCGCGTGTGAGAGAGCCACGGATGATTTTCTGTCTGAATTGAGGTCACTGCTTGAAGAGGCAGAGAGATGCTTTACCAAATCGAAGATAGAAGAACTCCACCGCATGAATACGATGTTCCACGACCGAATCATTCATCAGGTTTCGGAGAGGATACGCCTGAAGAGCCTCGTCAAGGACCTGAGGGAATATGTTCTGCGCTATCGGTCGGCCACGCTGCAGTTTCCCGGTGGTGCCGAAAGGACGTTGAAGGGGCACGCGAAGATCATCTTGGCCCTGGAAACGGGCGATCCCGATCTCTGTGAACGTATCATGCGTGCCCACATTGAGGGAGCGAAAACCGATGCGATTCGGCACATGATGGAAAAGAAGAAATCAGCCAATGCCCCGATGACATAGGAGGGAAAGATGGAAGTGATCATGGTGGATCGAGAAAAATGCACCCAGTGTCATACGTGTGCGCTTTGGTGCGGAATCGAGATAGGTTCTGTGGCTAAAGAGCTCAATCAAGCGATACACGAGGGACCCCAACCAGTGCCCCGGGTCCATGTAGAGGGGAATAGTTTTCCCCTCCACTGTCGTCATTGTGAGGTTGCGCCCTGTATTGATGCATGTCCCAATGGAACCATGCGGAGAGATCCGAAAACTGGGCTCGTATATGTGCATGAGCCCACGTGCATTGCCTGCTGGATGTGCGTGATGACCTGCCCCTTCGGGATCATTGCCCCATCGTTGTCTCAGCATGTGGCGATCAAGTGCGATCGGTGTCGGAGCATGGAACATCCCATTTGTGTGGAGGTGTGTCCCACGAAAGCCTTAAGATTACAGGAGACACGGAAGGGGTTACTCGATGAGGATTCACAGTATGTGCAGTATAGCAAGGGATTGGAGGGTTTTTAGCAGAGGCTTAGGGTAACGATGCGGATCATGGAGTCTACGGAAGAAAGGAGCAGAGGAGATGGATTTCGTCCAAAAAAAGACCGCGGATAGTGCAGTGGAGCCTTTCTTGCCGAAAGCGGCAGAGAAGGGAGTTTCATTGGTGTGGGACCGCTACGAGGGGTCGCTTCCCCAGTGCGGATTTTGCGAGACCGGGTTGAATTGCAGGGATTGCCTGCAGGGACCGTGCATAAGTCATCCCTTCCGCGATGGGAATAAGGTGGGTGTTTGTGGAAAGGACAAGGACATCCTTGGGGTTCATTCCTTTTTGAGGCTCGTGATTCATGGAACGCTGGCGTACTTGGACCAACTCACCGATTTTGCCGAGGGCGTCAAGTCAGGGCAGATTTCTCCCAGGAACAAAGGGCAGGCGGATAAGCTCATAAAGGAGATTCAGGCCCTCCTGACAAATGGGGGCGCTGGCGTGCTTCAGGAGCTTCCCAAGGCCCTCATCGACGGGTGGAAGACAAAGGGTATCTATCCGGAGGGGGTACCCAGGGATCTTTTTAAGGTTTCCCAGAAATTGGATGGGGGTATTTCCAGTGTGGAGGATACCCTTCTTTGTGCTTTCAAGGCTGCAGTATCGGGATGTGTGGCGCAGATGTTTTTGGGGAGATTGAAGGCCTCGGTCTTTGAGGATACTTCCCCCACAGATGTGGAGGTTAACTTGGGGATCCTTCAAGGGGAGATTCCGACGATCCTTCTGTATGGCCATTTCTCTCCCATTCTCAAGCAGAGGATCGCTGAGGCAGCGAAGGGGAAAAAGATGGAAATCATGGGTGTATGCACCGATCCATTGATACCCCCGTACTCCTTTGCTCCGGTAACCAACTACGGGTCACAGGAGATTCCCCTGATGACGGGTGCGGTTGATCTCATTGTAGCCGGGGATCAGTGCGTAAACCCCTCATTGCGGGAGTTGGCCAAGGACTGGAATGTGCAGGTCGTCCAGACGGAAGTGTTAAATGGGGGAGGGGATCTCGGCGGTTTTGCCCGGAAGATCGTTGAGGAGGCAGAAAGAGCCTTTAATGGTCGCCGAAAGATAGCCAAGGAGATTCCGGAGATCAGAGAATCGGCGCGCATGGGATTTTCCACAAAGGATTTAGATGTGAAGAAGATCGCCGAGGCCATGAAAGGGGGTAAGATTGAGGGGTTGGCCATTCTGGCTGGATGCAACAACGTCAAGTTCACCCAGGACAGTGAGGTCGTTTCGCTAGCACGTGAACTGTTGAAGAAGGATGTTTTCTGCGTATCCGAGGGTTGTGCAAGCGTGAGCCTTGGCAAGTACGGCCTTTTAAACCCTCAAAACCGGGAATCTAGTTGCGGGAAAGGGGTGTCGAGTCTCCTTTCCGCCCTGGGGAAGGATCTCCCACCGATAGTGGATTTAGGGAGCTGTGAAAACGGTGGTGTCACGGAATTCCTGCTGGCCATGGGGGAACAACCAAAAGAGCTTCCTCTTGTGGCGTGTTTTCCAGAGGCGAATCGGACCAAGGCGGTAGCCAGGGCCGCTTGGACCACAGCCATGGGAGTTCCAACGTACTTCTGGCCATATCTCCCTGTGACCGGAAGCCCGGAGACTGTGGAGGCCTTAGGGGGGTTCTGTGAAAAAACCTTTGGCGCAAAGCTCAACGTGTTAACTGAAAAGTTGGAACCTTCGGAGAAGGTGGACTTGCTCATGAAAGGCCTTAAGAGGGCATAGGTTGTTGGTATTAAACTCAAGGGGTTCGTCCCTCCAATGGGGTGGCATAGATCGATTATGAACAAAACATCTATTATTTCAGTGAGTTGTAGAAATTCCGATACTTCACTTTACCTTGCAACACGGGATAGGCCATGGCGGGGAAAGGGGGTGATTCTTGGAACCGCTTTTATCCCAGATCATTTCATGGTGTTGATTTGCGACGAATCGCATTCATGAAGAAGGAGGGTTAATTATGGGAAGACGAGAAAAAAGGTTGATCGGCTCATTGGTGGCCGTTTTCTTCCTGGTGGGGATCCTTTTTGTGGCCGGTACGCAAGCGCAGAAGAAACCGGCGGACTATCCCAAAAGGAAGATCGAGTGGAACCTCTGGTACGGCCCTGGAGGGGGTACGGATATCTTCAGCAGGACCATCGGCATTCCTGCCCGGAGGTATCTCAAGCCTGCACCTCTCGTGATCATCAATATCCCAGGTGCGGCGGGGGCCAATGGGATGATCTATACCATGGAACAGCCTGCAGATGGATACACCATCACCTCTATCGGTAATGATCTCCCCATCAACGATGTCCTGAAGAGGGCCAAATTTAAGGGGAAACCCTTAACCATCGATGATTTCCTGCCCATTATCCGATGTCAGTTCGATACCGCCACCATTCAGGTGAGCACAAAGAAGAGCCACTCCAAGGGAACCCCCTTCAAGGATATCAAGGATTTCACCGACTATGCGAAGGCAAACCCAGGGAAGGTGACCATCGGCGGAACGGGCTCAGCCGGATTTGATGAAGTCGTGGTGGCCGTGTTCATGAAAGCTGCTGGAATCGATGCAAAATACGTCCCCTTCGATTCGGCCGGCAAAATGCATGCCCAGGTTTTGGGAGGCCACATCGATGCCATGTTCGAGGAATTCGGGTCGCCAATCGCCCTTCTGGAAAAGGGTGATATCAAGGCCCTCGTCGTCTTCAACGAAGAGAGGGTCAAGGATAAGCGATTTGCCGATGTCCCGGCAGCCCCCGAACTCGGTTGGGACATAACCATGGGCCGCTGGAGGGGAATAGGTGCCAAGGCCGGTACGGCCCCCGACAGAATCGAATACCTTCATCAGGTTTTCAAAAAAGCCATGGGCCATTCCGTTTACAAGACTATGGAAAAGGCAAGGCTTCTGGATCTCCGACCGGGGTATATGGGCCCGAAGGAATTAGATAAGCTAATTAAGAAAGAGAAGGAGACCTTTTCCCGCGTCTTGAAGGATTTGGGCTACGTCAAGTAAGGACGTAAGTCACCACGATATGATGGCTGGGCGGAATTTTTTCCCGCCCAGCCACTTTTCACGGGTTACGTGTAATGGTTGGCGAACTCATCATGAGCCTTTTCATCTTGGTAGCCTCCTGTTATCTCTATATCGAGGCCATGAGATTGGGAGAATTCCGCGCCTATAAGGAGGTGGGACCAGACTTTTGGCCCAAGATTGTCTTGATCTGCCTCATCGTACTGAGCGCGGTCCTCACCGTCTCCAATGTCATCAAATGGAGGAAATCCCGGGACGAAGTCAGCGAGCGAGAAGAGGGCTGGAAAAGGGTTTTGATCGTGGTCCTTCTAGCCGTGGGATACATCTACTTCCTGAAACCACTGGGGTTTATCGTAGCATCACCTTTGTTCATCATCGGGATGATGCTTCTCATCATGCCCAAAAGGAAAAAGGTTATCCCTATTGCCGTTGCAGGCATCATGATCATGATATATATCATTTTCAGTAGATTACTGTTCGTACCCCTGCCAAAAGGATTTGGGATCTTCCATGAGATCAGTATCATGTTAGGGTTATGATTCACTTTTTCTCATTATGGGGAAGATATGTTTTATTACTGGACACAGGGATTATTTACCGCCATAGAGCCATATAACCTCTTTATCATCGTCATCGGCAGTTCCTTGGGTATCATGGCCGGTGCCATTCCGGGCATCAGCGGAACAATGGCCCTCGCCCTGGCAGTTCCTATAACCTATGTAATGAACCCAGCCACGGCCATCCTCCTGTTGGTGGCTATCTATGCTTCCTCTGTCTATGCCGGTTCCATTAGCGGGATTTTATTCCGTACCCCTGGCGCCCCAGAAGGCGTTGCTGCAACCCTGGATGGGCATATGATGGCTAAGCAGGGTCTTGCGGGAGAGGCCCTGGGCGTGGATATATTCAGCTCCGTTTCCGGCGGGATTTTCGGGACGATCATGTTGGCCCTTATCGCACCCCAATTGGCCAAAGTGGCCCTCGAATTCGGCCCCTCTGAGTATTTTGCCCTGGCTGTTCTTGGGCTCAGTGTGGTGAGTAGTCTTGGTACAAAGAACGAATTGAAGGCGCTCATCTCCGCGCTCATGGGTCTTTTCGTTGCAACCGTTGGAATAGATAAGATATCAGGCTTCAATAGATTTACCTTTGGTACCACCACCCTGCTGAGCGGGATTAATTTCATTCCCGTGATCATCGGGCTTTTTGCTGTGGCCGAGGTTCTCAACCGAATCAGGGAGATGAGGGAGATGGGGGGTATTCGGGCAAGAGCGAAGGCAAAATTGCCATCCCTTAAGCTCATCAATAGGCTCAAGGGATTGCTCCTTCGCTCATCCTTGATTGGTACCTTCATCGGGATCTTACCGGGGATAGGGGCCACTACTGGTGCTTTTGTGGGGTTAAGTGAGGCCGTAAGGTGGTCCAAACATCCCGAGAAATTCGGGACCGGAATTCCTGAAGGAGTAGCCGCACCGGAGGCCGCCAATAATGCTGCCTGCAGTGGTGCTATGGTTCCACTGCTCACCCTTGGCATACCGGGAAGTGCGGGTACGGCCATTATGTTGGGGGCCTTTCTGATTCACGGGTTGAAACCTGGCCCTCTGCTCTTCATGCAGCAACCCACGTTGGTCTACACCATCTTCGTGGGGATGTTTTTGGCCAACCTTTCCATCATCATCCTGGCAAAACTGTTCATCAGATACTTCTCCAAGGTGATCGAGCTTCCCTACAACATCTTGGGTCCCGGAATTATCATCTTCTGCGTCGTTGGCACCTTCGCCATCCGGAACAATTTTGGCGATATCTGGATCATGATCATCTTCGCCATTATCGGTTTTTTCATGGAGAAATATGACTATCCTCTGGCTCCAATCATTCTGGGGATCGTTTTAGGGCCCATTGCCGAGGAGAACCTGAGGCAGGCCATGATCATTTCCGGCAACAACCCGATGGTTCTCGTCAGCTCACCATTGAGCGCCATCCTCATCATACTCTCGCTCATCTCCCTCTTCTTCCCTCTGTTGAGGAAATTGTGGGCGAAAAGAAGCGGCGCTGGGGGGAAGAGTTAGACCTTCAGACGATATCGAGCCGCCGAGGAAATCGCCCTTCCGTCTTCAGCCTCGTAGAAAAGCCTTGCCCAATAGAATTCCCTAAATGGGGGAGTTTCCCTCCCCCCAGGCGAAGATCCCCGGGAAAGGAGGCAGAAGGACCGATGTGTTCCGTCATCTAGGGTAGGGAAGGGGAAAGATGATCGATAATCTGCTCATGAGATGAGGAGAGAGGCGCCAACACGTTACGGTTCGAAAGAGCGAGTTCCTTTCAGGTGGAAAAGAAAAAAAAGCTATCAATTTCAATATAATATTTCATATTTTCAAGGTGTTTTCTAAGATTTTAGCGATAAGTGACAGAACCTGGGAGAATCTTTGTATAACAAATAGATTTTATCACTAACCACTGAAAATTACACTTTTTTTGGATTCTTGCAAAGGGTAGGGCGGGGGGCGAATGACTGGGGTCTCTTTTTCGAGGATCAGCTTACGATCTGGTTGTGATATTCCTGGATGGATTGGACGGAGATTCCGCTCCGAATCATGGACTCTATGCCATTTACTGCTGCCGAGGCCCCGGACAGGGTGGTGATGCAGGGGATGTCGTGGATGACTGCCTCGCTTCGTATAGCTGCCTCGTCGGCCTTCGGCTTTTTCCCGCTGGGGGTATTAATGATCAAGTGGATCTCTCCGTTCTTGATGAGATCGACGATATGGGGTCTTCCCTCGTCGACCTTGTGGACGGGTTTGACCGGGATCCCATTTTTCGCAAGGACTTTAGCCGTCCCCGTTGTGGCCACGACACGAAACCCAAGGTCAACCAGCTTTTTGGCAATGAATACCACATGTCTCTTATCTTTATTCATCACGCTGATAAACACCGTACCTTTGAGGGGCAGGGTCTGCCCGGCTCCCATCTGCGACTTAGCGAAGGCCATTCCAAAATCCGCATCGATACCCATCACCTCCCCCGTTGACTTCATCTCCGGGCCTAATAGGGTATCAACGCCGTAAAAACGCTTGAAGGGGAGGACGGCTTCCTTCACGGCAACGTGATTTATTTCTACTTCTGGCGTCACGCCCAATTGGTCCAACGTTTTCCCGACCATGAGTTTTGCCGCAATCTTTGCCCATGATATACCCGTAGCTTTGCTCACGAAGGGGACCGTCCTCGAAGCCCTGGGATTGACTTCCAATACGTAGACGGTGTCGTTTTTGACCGCGTATTGGACATTCATTAATCCCACGACGTCGAGCTCTTTTGCCAAGGCAGTGGTATTCCCCTTGATCCGTTCAATGAGCTCATCGGTTAAGGAAAAGGGAGGTATGACGCAGGCGCTATCGCCCGAATGGATCCCCGCCTCTTCAATATGTTCCATGATCCCGGCTATGGCGCACCGTTCGCCATCGGCTACGGCGTCAACGTCGATCTCGATGGCCTCCTCCAGAAACTTATCGATAAGGACAGGGTATTCCGGTGAGGCCTCGACGGCCCGCTCCATGAATCCCATCAGGGATTCCTCGTCATAGACGATCTCCATGGCCCTTCCCCCCAGTACATAGGAGGGCCTCACCACGATGGGATAACCTATCTCCCCGGCTATCTGCTTTGCATCCTCCGTAGAGGTGGCGGTTCCGTTGGGAGGTTGGTCCAATCTGAGCTTCTTGAGCAAGAGGGTAAATCGATCCCGGTCCTCGGCCCGATCGATGTTTTCGGGGGATGTTCCGATGATCGTGCCCCCCGCCTTCTCCAGGGATACCGCCAGGTTCAACGGTGTCTGCCCTCCAAACTGGACGATGACCCCCTCTGGATTTTCCCTCTCGATGATGTTCAGCACGTCTTCCAGGGTTAACGGTTCGAAGTAGAGCTTATCCGATGTGTCGTAATCCGTACTTACCGTTTCGGGATTGCTGTTGACCATGATGGTCTCATATGAGAGTTCCTTGAGCGCAAAGGCCGCGTGGACACAGCAGTAATCGAATTCTATACCTTGCCCAATGCGGTTGGGGCCCCCTCCCAGGATCATGATTTTCTTTCGCTTGGATATCCTCGCTTCATCCTCCGTCTCGTACGTGGAATAGTAGTAGGGAGTATAGGACTCAAATTCCGCAGCACAGGTGTCAACCAACTTAAAGGTGGGGAGAATTCCCCTATCAACCCTCAAACTCCGTATCTCAGACTCCTTGAGCCCCATGAGGTGACCCAACTGAAAATCCGAGAAACCATAGGTCTTGGCCTTTCTCAGGAGCTTCTGGGGAATCATGAGGTTCTCTTGGTTCTTCACGCCTGCCCAGAGCTCCAAATCGCGAAATTCAGCCTCGTACTGTCTTATTTCACCCTCGAGATGGACGATCTCCTTCATGTTGTGGAGAAACCATGGGTCGATATGAGTCAGCTTACGGATTTTGTCGATATCCATTCCGCATTGGAGGGCCTCCTTAATATGAAAGATTCGATCGGGACGCGGAACGCGCAATTTTTCATGGAGCATTTCCCCCTTCGGGTTGGAGGATTTTGAGCTAAGGGGTTCTTTCCCGTTCCAATTATCCTTTCCATCGGCTCCGAGACCGTATCTTCCAATCTCCAGGGATCGGAGACCCTTCTGAAGAGCCTCTTTGAAGGTTCGACCGATGGCCATGGTTTCTCCCACGGATTTCATCGATACAGTCAGGGTGTCATCGGATCCCGGGAATTTTTCAAACGTAAACCTGGGAATTTTGACCACACAGTAGTCTATAGTGGGCTCAAAACAGGCAGGGGTCTTCTTGGTAATGTCATTGGGTATCTCGTCCAAGGTGTATCCCACGGCCAATTTGGCCGCAATCTTGGCGATGGGAAACCCCGTTGCCTTGGAGGCCAAAGCTGAGCTTCGGGATACCCTGGGGTTCATCTCAATGATTACCATCCTGCCGTCTTCCGGCCTCAGGGCGAACTGAATATTGGAGCCCCCAGTTTCAACCCCAATCTCCCTCATTACGCCAATGGCCGCATCGCGCATTTGCTGGTATTCCTTGTCCGTGAGGGTTTGAGCTGGGGCAACGGTGATACTATCCCCAGTATGGATTCCCATGGGGTCGAAGTTTTCGATGGAGCAAATGATGACGACATTGTCCCGGAGATCCCGCATCACCTCCAGCTCGTACTCCTTCCACCCCAGGACGCATTCCTCGATGAGAATCTCACTGATCATGCTGGCCTCGAGACCCCTCAATGCCAGTTCCTTGAATTCCTTGATATTGTATGCTACGGATCCCCCCGTGCCCCCGAGGGTGAAGCTGGGGCGAATGATGACGGGAAATCCGATCTCACCGGCTACTTGGAGGGCCTCCTCCATGGTGTAAGCGAGGCCGCTCTTGGGGAGGTCCAGGCCTATCGCGTCCATCGACTCCTTGAATCTCCTTCGGTCTTCAGCCTTTTTGATGGACTCGTAATTGGCCCCGATCATCTGCACCGCGTACTGGTCCAAGATGCCTCTTTCGGACACTTGGACGGCTACGTTGAGGCCGGTTTGCCCGCCCAAAGTGGGGAGAAGGGCATCGGGCCTCTCCCGCGCTACGATCTTTTCCACCACTTCGGGGGTGATGGGTTCGATATAGGTCCTCTCAGCCATCTCGGGATCCGTCATGATGGTGGCAGGATTGCTGTTTACCAGAATGACTTCAAACCCCTCCTGCTTGAGGGCTTTACAGGCTTGAGTTCCCGAATAGTCAAATTCACAGGCTTGGCTGATGACGATGGGGCCAGAGCCTATGATGAGAATCTTGTGAATATCGGTCCGTTTCGGCATAATCACCTGAGAGAGAGTTCCATCATCTCAATGAAATCCTCGAAGAGGTAGCGAGCATCATGGGGGCCGGGAGAAGCCTCTGGGTGAAATTGAATGGAGGAGATTGGGAGTTCTCGGTGCCTCATTCCCTCCAGGGTCTGATCATTCAGATTTACATGGGTCACCTCAATATCCGCGTTGCTGAGGGAGCCTATATCGACACAGAACCCATGATTTTGGGCAGTGATGCTCACCTTCTCCCTTATGAGATCCTTCACCGGATGATTTCCCCCGTGATGGCCGAATTTCAGTTTGTATGTTCTTCCCCCAAGACCAAGGCCCAAAATCTGGTGCCCCAGGCAAATCCCAAAAATCGGTTTTTTCCCAATGAGTTCCCGCGTGGTCTCAATGGCATAGGGAACTCCCTCGGGATCTCCTGGGCCGTTGGAAAGCACAATACCATCCGGATGGAAGGAGAGGATTTCATCGGCGGTCGTGTTGGCCGGGACGACGGTGATGTCACATCCCAATGCGTCAAGAAGACGGAGGATATTGTGCTTGATGCCGAAATCCATCGCTATGACCCGGTATCGGTGATCTCGCGCCGTGAAGGGGGGTTGGAACGAAGCCGAATCGCGACTCTTCCAGGGGTAAGGAGCCGGACAGGAGACCTCCTTGACGAGATCGCGACCTATCAATCCCGGCGCGGCCTTGGCCTTTTCGCTGAGACGATCCTTATTCATGTCCTCGGTTGAAATGATGGCCTTCATGGCCCCGGCAGTTCGAATGTGTTTGGTTAAAGCCCGAGTATCCACTCCTTCGATTCCCATGATTCCGCGGTTTTTCAGGAACTGGCCCAAATTCCCCTGCGCCCGCCAATTACTCGGTATGGGACTGTATTCCCTGATGATGAAACCCTCAACATATGGTTGTATGGACTCAACATCCTCTTCGTTTACGCCATAATTGCCGATGAGAGGGTAGGTCATGGTGACGATTTGGCCCTTATAGGAGGGGTCCGTGAGAATCTCTTGATACCCCGTCATGCTCGTGTTGAAGACGACTTCTCCCGTTTTCTCCCCGAGAGCGCCGAATGCCGTCCCCTTGAAGATCGTGCCGTCCTCCAGGGCAACGAGGGCCCTTTGATTCTCTTTTTTCATCGCTTTAGGCATCATGTGGACAAAAAAATACCCCCGGGAGGTTACCCGAGGGCTTTGGAGTGATAGCGTTGAATAGTTCAGTCGCCATGAAAGTTGGAATTTATTTTAATTATAGTAGGGGACACGGAATTGTCAACCCATAATTGCATCTTGGCCAAATTTTCCCCATTCAGTCTACAGATTAACCGGACGTTGCCCCTATGAGCTCATAGATTTTCGTCTTTGAGGGCTCGCTCAGGAGCTCCTCGATTTTCGACTGAACCTCCATCCGTTCTACCTTGTTGGACCAACTTTTCCAGTCCTCTGCACTCTCCCACGTGCTGATCACGATGTGGGTAGACGGATCATCATAATCCCTGAGCGTCTCCCCGGTTATGTACCCCTTCTGTTTTACAGCCCTCGATCTCAATTCCAGAAGGAGTCTTGCCAAATCCATTTCCTTCCCCATTTTGATTTTTCGCTCGATAATGATCCTGACGGCCATTTCGACCACCCTCCAAGAGGTTTCCTCGGGTTAAAGTATATCAGCAGCTCGCCCCTAGTGCAAGGAATAGGAGCCGGGAGTTTCCCGAGTTTTTCAGGGGATTCCGTTGTTTCTGAGCGTAATCCAAACGAGGATCAAATCCTAAATCCGAAGCACTAAATCCTAAACAATATCTAAATCCAAATGGCCAAAAAT
>JABAOH010098916.1_pt1 | contig 14653 bp, 11 predicted proteins | sample 7062181 | NCBI WGS metagenome assembly JABAOH01 (sample SAMN14538630, study PRJNA623070) | marine sediment metagenome | biome: marine biome [ENVO:00000428]; feature: marine pelagic biome [ENVO:01000023]; material: deep marine sediment [ENVO:00002113]; isolation source: pool of 5 deep marine... | reverse complement strand
AACACCTCGTACTTGACCGGGCTCACCGCCTGGCGCGCCTGGTCGCGGGCCGCCTCCGTCGCTTGTGTGTTGAGGGCCAGCGTCGGGCGCGAGCTGGACGAAAAGCGGATGAGCAGGAACTGGTAGAGCGAGTGCTCGGGACCGCTGAGCCGCGCGGCCGCGCTCGCCCCCGCTCGCTGCAAGAACTGCTGCATGGTGGTGATCGAGTCGCGCGGGACGAGGCGGTCTTCTTCGCCCTCACGCCTCAATTTGACCGCGGCCGTTCCGGCGGAGCCCAGGTCGCTGGCGTTCGCCACGCCCGCTCGCAGGTTGCGCAGCTGGCGCACCAGCTCGGCCTGGATGCGCTGGCGGACCTGAGGCGTCGTGAGCAGCGATGCGTTCTCGACAGGGGGCATGCGATAGAACTCGAGCACCGAGCCGACGGCGCGGCCGGCCTCCCCGGCAGCNNTGTCCGCGTTGTCCGGTCGAAGATCGAAGACGGGCGAGACGGTGTTGGCCGCGTCGTTGCGCTCCCGTGTTAGATCGGCCGGCGACTTCTCGACCTCGAACTTGATCGGCGCGATGACATCCTCGCCCGCCACCATCCCCTCTTCAAGCACCGGCAAATTGGGCGCCGACTGAACCGGGAAGGCGAATTCGACCAGGACCGCCGCGGAGATCAGCAACCCGAGCCGATACGCGTCTTTGACGGCGCCCGTCGATCGCGGGCGCGGGAGCTGGCGCAACAGCAGCCGCAGGCGCGCCGCGCTTCTGAATCTCCCCGCTGGGGTCATTTCGTCTCCTGGGGCGTCGAGTTGTTCGATCGCGCCCGCGCATACGCTTTGATGATGTCCCGTACCAGGCGGTGGCGTACGACATCAGCCTCGCTGAGGTAGACGAATGAAATGCCGTCGATGTCACGGAGGATGCGTTCGACCTCCAGCAATCCCGAATCCTCGCGGCGCGGCAGGTCGATCTGCGTCTTGTCTCCGGTGATCACGGCTTTCGAGTTCAGACCCAGCCGCGTCAGGAACATCTTCATCTGCAGCGTCGTCGTGTTTTGAGCCTCGTCGAGGATGACAAAGGCGTCGGAGAGGGTTCGGCCGCGCATGTAGGCCAACGGCGCGATCTCGAGGCTCCGATTCTCCAGCGCCCGCCGCAGCTGCTCCGGCGGCATCATGTCGCCCAGCGCGTCGTACAACGGCCGCAGGTAAGGGTCGACCTTCTCCTCGACGCTGCCGGGTAGAAAGCCCAGCTGCTCCCCGGCCTCGACCACCGGGCGCGTCAGGATCACACGGCGCAGCCGTTTCTTGTGGAGCGCGTCGACCGCCATCGCCACCGCCAGGTACGTCTTGCCCGTGCCCGCCGGCCCGATCCCGATCACGATATCGCGCTGCGCGATCTCATCCACATACAGCTTCTGTCCCGTCGACTTCGGCGTGATGATCTTGCGCGTGCCCGGCAAGATGATCCGGCTGGCGTCGAGCGCGCCCGGCGCCAGGTTCTCACGCTCGGCCACCACATCGGCGAACCGCTGGATGTCGCCCGTGGCGAAGGGTGTCTCCAGACGAGCCAGCTCGATCATGTGCTGGGCGAGCGGCACACAGCGCTCGACGTCGCTGAGGGAGCCCGAGAGCACGACATTGTCATCCCGCAGAACGACCCGACAGCCGCAGATGCGGGCGAGCTCCTGCAGGTTGGCGTCGTTGACGCCCGCGAGGATCAGCTGATCGGCACCCTCGGCGGGCAAGCGATGTTGGACGATGTCGTTCGCGGTTGGCGTCGATGGATCAGGCATTGGTCTCCGTCTTCAACTTCAGTCCAAGCTCTTCCAGCTCTTCATCGCTGATTGGAGCCGGGGCCCCTTCCATCAGGGCCCGCGCCGCCGTCGTCTTCGGAAAAGCGATCACGTCGCGCAGCGATCCGCCCCCGGCCACGTGCATGACGATCCGGTCGAGCCCCAGGGCGAAGCCGCCGTGAGGGGGCGCCCCGTACTTGAACGCCTCCAGCAGGAAACCGAACTTCCGCTGGGCCTCTTCCGCCCCGATCCCGAGCACCGAGAGGACCTGCCGCTGCAGCTCGGGCTCGTTGATCCGGATGCTGCCGCTCCCCAGCTCCGTCCCGTTGTACACCAGATCGTAGGCCCGCGAGCGGACCTCGAGTGGGCTGGAGCGCAGTTTCTCCAGATCCTCCAGGTTGAACGATGTGAACGGGTGATGGCTCGGCACCGGCTCGCCGCTCTTGGGATCACGTTCGAACAGCGNNTGGGATCACGTTCGAACAGCGGGAACTCGGTCACCCACAGGAAGCGGTCGCCCGATCCGACCGCCTCCAGCCGGGCGGCCAGGTGCCTTCGCAGCGCGTCCAGCGCGCCGTTCGACACGTCGTCAGCCGCCGCGACGATCACCAGGAGGTCGCCGTCGGTCGCCGCCAGACGCTCACGCAACCCTTCGATCTCCGAGTCCGACAAGTGCTTGACGAACCCACCCTGAAGCTCGGAGCCGGTCACCTTGGCCCAGAGCACACCCGCCGCGCCCGCCGCCTGCGCGATCGGGGCCAGCTCGTCCAGCTGCTTTCGACTCAAGCTCGAGCCGCCGGGTACCCGGAAGCCGCGGATCCGCCCCTTGTCAGCCAGGGCCATCTGGAAGACCCGAAACTCGCTGGCGCCGAGCCGAGGCGTCAGGTCGGCGATCTGCCAGGGGATCCGCAGGTCCGGCTTGTCCGATCCGTACCGCTCCATCGCCTCGCGGTGGCTGAGGCGCGGGAAGGGACGCTCGACCTCGCGGCCCACACACTCCCGCCAGACCTCGGCCATCACCGCCTCGCCCACCGCGAACACGTCATCTTCGTTCACGAACGACATCTCGAGGTCGAGCTGGGTGAACTCGGGCTGCCGGTCGTGCCGCAGGTCCTCGTCGCGCAGACAGCGGGCGATCTGGAAGTAACGGTCGAACCCCGCCACCATCAGGATCTGCTTGTAGAGCTGCGGCGACTGCGGCAGCGCGTAGAACTCGCCCCGGCTCACGCGGCTGGGCGTCAAGTAGTCGCGCGCCCCTTCCGGTGTCGGGCGGGTGAGGATCGGCGTCTCGACCTCGACGAAATTCAGCCGATCGAGCGCCTGGCGGATCGTCTGAAAGATGCGGTGCCGCATGCGAAAGCGGCGCTGAACCTCGGCCCGCCGCAGATCCAGGTAGCGGTAGCGGAGCCGCAGCTCCTCCGAGGCCAGCTCTTCGTCCGCGCCGTAGGCCACGGGGATCGGAGGCGTCTCCGCCGGCGCCAGCAAGGCCAGCGCGCTCGCTCGAACCTCGACGGCGCCGGTCGGCAGGTCCGGGTTCACCGCATCGCCGGGACGAGCCACGACCTCGCCCTCCACGGCGATGACGGCCTCGGAGCCCAGGCGCCGCGCTCGCTCCCAGACCGCTGTATCCAGCAGCTCTGGATTGCAGGAGACCTGCACCGTTCCGGCCAGGTCGCGCAGATCGATGAAAATGAGGCCGCCCAGGTCGCGCCGCCGGTGCACCCAACCGGCCAGGCGCACGCGGACGCCGACGTGCTCGGCCCGCAGCTCGCCGGCCAGGTGCGTTCGGTAGGATGTCCCGTAGGAGGAATCCGCCATGAACCCCACGCCCTCTAGAGAGCCCTCGAGCTCGTGACCAGGGTCGCTCGGTATGAAGGGGGAGAGATCGGCTGACGCGAGATCCGCGCTGGTATCATCAGTCCGAGACCGCGGTCAATGAGCGGCATGCTCGGCCGCACCGAGCACTTGAAAGAAACCGTCTGCGTCCCTCGCTTCGATCAGTCGCGTACGCAGTGACGGATCACGCATAACGCGGCTGAGCCGGCTCAGCGCCCGCACGTGCGCGCCGGCCGCCGACTCGGAAGCGATCAGCAAGAAGAAGAGACGCACAGGCTTTCCGTCGAGGGAACCGTAGTCCACCGGCTCCCGGCTTACGCCCGCCGCCATCACCATTCCATCGAGCCCCTCGTACTTGGCGTGCGGCAATGCGATCCCGTCACCGACACCGGTGCTCAACACACCCTCCCGCTCCAGGACGGCCCGATAGATCGCCTCACGCTCCGCCTCACGCCCTTCGGACCGCGCCACCAGATCGACCAGCTCGGCGAGTATGCCGGGTTTATCCTGACTGTTCAACGGCACACGGATCCGTTCCGGCTTCAACAAGTCGACGAGCCGGACCACCCCCTCGGTCGTGCGTGCGACGGGCGCCCCGCCGTTTGCGTCCGCTCGAGTCATACTCGGTTCCGTGTATCCCGCTGTAGTCAGCAATAGTCAGCAATAATCTTAAACACTAAAACTTATCGTGCTTTCAGAGCCCCATCAACTCGCCTAACCGGGCCACAGCCGCTCTGCCGCGCGTCGGATCCGGCCCCACCAGATCTCCAGCTCACTGCGCTCCGGCTCGGGCTCCGCGCTCACCGTCTCCGCCCAATCCCTACCCAGGATCACCGTGACGTCGAGGTAAAGGTTTCGATCCGGGTCGTGCGTCACCTTGCGCAGCCCTAAGGCATCCGCCGCGCGCCGCGCCGGCTCGACGCTATCCAACCGGGCGATGGCCACCGAGCTGTCCCGGTCGAACTCGTCCGCGTTTCCGTAGTACACCACGTCGAACTCTGCTTCGCGCAGCCGGTCGGTCGCGCGGCGCGCCAGCTGAACGACACCCGCCCCGTTCAGCACCTCGACCCGGATCCGACGTCCCTCCCAGCGCCCCGCCGGCTCGGGCGCCGCCGCCGGCGTCTCGCGACGGATCTCCAACCAGAGAGAGGTCGCGAAAGCCCCCACGACGGCAAAGACCACCGCCAGCAACAGCGCCCGCAACCCACTAGGCGCCCCGCCCACGACCCTCGTCCCCGACCAAGCCATTCCAGAAGTCGATCGTTTCTGGATGCAGCGGCACCCGGCGCTCGAGCTGATGCTGGATCCGCAAAGCGCACACCCGCTCGAGCACCTCGGCAGGCTCGTGCGGCAGCCGCTCGATCAGGCTCGCCCTCTCGACCGCGTCGAACGCCCGACCCTGCTCCAGGTAGTCGGCGAGGTACAAGTAGCGACCCAGCGCGCCCCAGCCGCGACGGCCGAGGGTGTGAAAACGGATCGCCTCCAGCAACTCCGCGTCATCGACGCCTGCCGCGGCCAGCCGCGCCGCGACCGCCGGCCCATGACGCACCTTCGGCGGATAGTCACGTGCCTCGGAGGCGAGCGCCTCGGCGTCGGCATCACGCAGCGCGTCGTGCAGCCAGCCGGCGGCCATCCAGCGCTGGCGGTCGCGCCGATCTAGCCCCAGTTCCTCCGCCCAGCCGCCCAACAGCCCGGCCACGGAGGCCAGATGGGCGCGCCGCTGCGAGCGTACCGCCGCCCAATCGGGAAGGTCACCCGCGGCCGCGGCGGCGATGATCGGGTGCAAGCCCGCATCTGTCATGAGTGAAGACGCCAGCGGCGCCGTCGGGCGCGTCGTTCCGAGCGTCGCGCTGCCTGCGGAAGGCGACGGTGAGGAATTGCGGCGGGCGTCAGGGCGCCGTGGCGTGCAGGCCCCGCTCCAGAACGCGGTTGCGCTCGTCCACGAAAACGACGCGCGGCTCGTGGCCGGCGATCTCGTTCTCGTCGTATTGAGCGTAGCTGATCAGAATGACCTGGTCGCCGACCGCCCCCAGCCGTGCGGCGGCGCCGTTCAGCGCCACGGTTCCAGAGCCGGGCTCGCCGGGCAAGACGTACGTCTCCAGGCGGGCGCCGTTGTTGATGTTGACGACCTGTATGCGCTCGTAAGGCACGAGGTCGGCCGCCTCGATGAGACGAGTGTCGAGGGTCAGCGAGCCCTCGTAATAGAGGTTTGCCTCCGTGATCGTCGCACCGTGGATCTTCGATTTGCAAAGCTCGCGTCGCATATCTTGTCTCAAACCCTGTATTCAAGCCGTCCCCATGCACCTCTTCGACCTCCGCCCCGCCCCGTCACCGCCCTTTATACCAGGGTTTCGAGTCCCGGGTCCGGGCTCCCAAGCCGCACGTTGTCGATCAGGCGCGTGCCTCCCACCCGTACCGCCACCGCCACCAGCGTGTCGTCGTCCAGCCGCTCGACGGGTTCGAGCGCATCGCCGGAAACGACCTCGACATATTCTACATCGACTCCCCCACCCGCTTCCAGATTGCCCAGAATGCCGGCCCGCAGCCGGGGGCCATCGCGCGCGCCGGCGCGGTACACGCCGACCGCGTCCGCCAGCGCTCGTGGGATCCGCAGGGCACGCTGGCGCTCCTCTTCCGACAGATAGTCGTTGCGCGAGCTCATCGCGAGCCCGTCCGGATCCCGCACCGTCGGCGCGACCTCGATGCGGACCGGCAGATCGAGGTCCGCCGCCATCTTCCGGATCAGCAGCGCCTGCTGGTAGTCCTTCTGCCCGAACACGGCCACGTCGGGCTGGACGATCGCGAACAGTTTGGCCACCACGGTGAGCACGCCTTCGAAGTGCCCCGGCCGGCTGAGGCCGCAAAGTCGATCGGCCAACCGCCGTGGCGTCACCACGACCGTCTGCTCACCGGGATAAAGCTCCCGGTCGTCGGGGGCGAAGATCAGGTCGACACCGCGCGCGCCCGCCGCCGACACGTCACGCTCCAGATCACGGGGATAGCGCTCGAGGTCCTCGCCCGGACCGAACTGAAGCGGGTTCACGAAGATCGACAGCACCACCCAATCCGAAAGCTCCCGGCAGCGGTCGATCAGGCTGAGGTGTCCCTCGTGGAGGAAGCCCATGGTGGGGACGAAGCCGATGCGGCGACCGTCGCGGCGCGCGCGCGCCACCTCCGCCCTAACATCAGCGATCCTGCGAATCAGCTTCACGGCAGCGACTCGGAAACGGCGCTCACTCGTATGAGTGCTCCGGCCCGGGATAGACGCCGTCTTTGACCTCCCGCACGTAGCGGCTCACAGCCTCGCGCACCTGCCCCGACAGATCGCCGTAGCGTTTGAGGAAGCCGGGGCTGAACCCCTCATTCAGGCCCAGCATGTCGGGGAGCACCAGCACCTGCCCATCGCACTCGGGGCCGGCTCCGATGCCGATGGTGGGAACCGGGACGCTTCGGGTGATCGCTCCGGCCAGCCCCTTCGGCAACATCTCGAGCACGATGCTGAAGCAGCCCGCAGCCGCCAACCGCTGGGCGTCGTTCAGCACCACGTCGCGCTCCGCACCCTCCCGCCCGACCAGACGGTAGCCGCCCAGCTGGTGGACCGACTGCGGCGTGAGCCCGAGGTGACCCATGACTGGGATGCCAGCGGCCACCACGCGCGCCACCGTTGCGGCCACCGTCTCGTTGCCGCCCTCGAGCTTGACCGCCTGCGCTCCCGTCTCCTGAAGCACGCGGCCACAGTTGCGGATCGCTTCCTCGGCCGAGATCTGGTAGGTGAGAAACGGCATGTCCACGACGAGGAGCGCTCGCTTGAGCGCCCGGCGAACCGCCCGCGCATGGTAAATCATCTGATCGAGTGTAACCGGCAGCGTGGAGCCCTCGCCGGCGAACACCTGACCCAGCGAGTCCCCGACCAGCACGCAATCGACCCCGGCCTCGTCGACCAGGCCGGCCATCAGGTAGTCGTACGCCGTCAGCACGGCGATGCGCTCGCCGCGCCCCTTCATGGCGACAAAGTCGCGCGTCGTGACGTGCCGCGGCGCCTTCGCGCCGCTCGCCCGGTTATCAGCGGACATGATCAGACGGGTCCCGAGACGAAGGCACCCACCGGCGCGAAGCCGGAGCACGCGGCGGTAGATGCCCGAAGCTTATGCATCCCAACGAATTAACGGCGGCGAACAAGCTAGAGAGCACCGGCGGCGCTGTCAAACCGATCACCTACTTCAACAGCACGAACTTGCCCGTGCCCCTCTGGCCGCCCACCCGGATCACGTAGCCGTATACCCCGCTCGCCGCCGGCTTGCCGTCCGCCAGCCGCCCATCCCAGCGGAAGGGCGCCACCGGCTCGACCGGGTCGAGCTGACGGCTCTGGCTGTAGACCGGCCGGCCCGAGATCGTGAAGATCTCCAGCGTCGCTTCTACGGTTTCGTCGCCGCGATCCACCAGGAACGGCAGCACGACTCCGGCGCCGTCGTTCGGGTTGAACGGGTTGGGATAGGCCGGCAGCAGCCGCAGCTCGCTCGAGGCACGCCGTCCCGCGCCGCTGGGGTCGGCGAGCGAGGCCGCCAGCAGCCGGGCGCTGTCGAGCGCGGCGCCGAGGGCCGCCCGCGAATCGGCGATCGCGATCAGAAACACGGCCGAACCTCCGCTGCGCAGCGGGCCGACCGTGACCAGCTGCGCCCAGTCTGAGACGCTGAGATCGGCGCTCTGGCGTCCACCCAAACGCATCAGCTGCGCCTTCCGGTCCTCGGTGAACCCTTCCAGCTCGGAGAGCACGCCCTCGTTGGGGCCAGCGATGTAGAAGCCGCCCACTTCGGTGCCCAGCGGCACGGCAGCGTGTGTCGCCGGGGCACGACCCGCGGCGGTCAACGCCATCCACGGTCCACTGGTATCGGTCGGCGTCATAACGGAAGCGCCCAGCTCCGTGTCCCACTCCAGGCTTTCCCGGCCGTCGAAGTCCCAGTCGAGCAGCAGCCCCGCCAGCGGCGCGTCCTGGGGCCGGTCGAAGACGACCGCCGCTTTGAGCGCGACGAAAGCCGCGCTGTCCCCCAGGGCAACCAGATCGGCACTTTGCGTGACGCTCACCCCCAGCGGACGAACCGCCCGATCATCGCTGAAGCTGAGATCGGCGTGCGCCATATCCGCCGAGAACGACAGCGCTCGCCAGTCGGTGTCCGAGCCGATCGGGTTCGACTTGAGGGCGGGCTGCTGTAGCACATCGACGTAGGCGGCGTCGGAGACACGGTCGCCGGCGGCGAACAGGAAGGCCCCACCCGTGAGCCAATCGACGCCTCGGAACGAGAGGCCCGGCGCACCGGCGACACGTCCGATTCGGCCCTGCGCGTCGAGGGAAAACTCGACGGCGGCCGCGCTGAGACGGATCGCGGTCGCGGTCGAAGCGGCGAGCGAGAGGGGGAACTGTAAGCTCGACCCGTCGCTCTGGAGCTGAAGGGCCAGCTTTCCATCGCCAAGTCGATCAGCCGAGAGATCCTCGAAACGGATCCCGCGGCGTGTGTGCGGTGGGATGGCCGGCGCCTCGACCTCGCCAAGGGCGGCCCTGTCAGTGCTACGTGTGAGTTTCGCACGCCCTCCGCCGAACTCGAGCAGGCCGCTATTCGAGAGCTGGATCGAGAGCGCGGCTGCAGCCGTGTCATAGTCCCAGCCGGCCACGGCGACCCTCACAGCGCCCAGCCCGCCGATACGGTTGGCGGCGGCCGCGACATCGATCAGCCCGGCGCCGCTCCGGTTGTCGAGGCCCGTGGGCGGCAGGTCGCGGGCCGTTGAAAACAGCGCGTCTTTGAGCTCGTTCGCGCCCGCCCCCGGGTTCAGCGCGCTCAGCAGAGCCAGAGCGCCCGTCACGTGCGGGGCGGCCCAAGATGTGAACGCTCCGGTTCGGCCCCCAACCACCGCCGTCCTCGGGCCGCTCGACCGGACCAGCGGAATATCGCCGGGGGCGACCACCTCGGGCTTGATGGAGCCCGGAGAGCACGGCGTTGGGCCACCGAGGCTGTTGTCCGAAACCACGATTTCCGCGCCCTCCTGCTCCGCCGCGCCCACCGCAAAGGCATTGAGCAACAGATCGGCGCGGTCGGCGGGAGAGGCCACCGTGTCGAAGCCGGCCGAACGGTTGCCGGCGGCGAAGACGACCGGCACGCCGGCAAGCTCGAGGGCATCGATGGCCCGATCGAACACCCCCTCGCACCCGCCCGAGCGGAAGCCCCAGGAGTTGTTGACCACGTCCGGAACGTCGGTAACCGTCGCCGGATCGCCGTCGGGGTCGAGCGCCCATTGCAGGGCCTGCAGCAGCACCGACCGTCGCGTGTACGTACCGCTCCCGAAGATCTGGAAGGCGTTGGCCGCCACCCACTCGCCGTCGGGCGCGACGCCGGTTACGACCTCCAGATCGCCCTGCACCACATGCGTGCCCGTCAAGTCGAGCAGCGTGTCCCCCGGCTCGAGGCTGCCCACCGCGACCGTCGCGACGATCGTTCCGTGGCCGACGCCCCCGGTCCCGTCGTCGTCGAACGGGACGGTCGTCAAACCCCACGGATCGAACCACGCCTCCGCCGCAGGGACCTGCAGGCCCCGCCACTTCCGCCGCAACAGCGGGTGGTCGCCGTCCACGCCGCTGTCGATGATCGCCACGACGGCGCCCGACCCCGTCGCCCCGACCTGCCACAGCTGGGGAGCGCCGATCGCCTCCAGACCCCATGGCAAGCCGCCGTTCGGGTCCTGAGCCACCCGCAGGCCCGGCGCCCAATACAGAGGCGCCCGCTCGGCCGGACCGGCCAGCTCCACCTCCACCAACCCGTCGTAGTAGATCCGCTGGATCCCGGACGTGGCCTCCAGCTCGCGGATTTGATCGGGTGTGAGCTGAGCCGAGATGGCGCCGCCGATCCACAGCACCACGCCCGCCTCGAGATCGAACGCGAGCGGCGCCGACAAGGAGCGCCGCAGCCGGTCGGCCGAGGCCGCGTAAAGGCCGGCCAGGTTGGAGGCCTGCTCGGTGGCTCGCTCCTTCCGCTGCCACCCCAGCGGCGCCGGCGCCTCGGCTCGGGCCACCTCGATGAGCACGGGCAGGCGCTCGGCCGGGGACGCGGCCGAGAGCGCGCGCTCGAGCTCGGGCGTGACGCTGGAGGGCTGTTGCCCTTCGGCCGGGGGCAGGACGAGCCACAGCGCCCCCAGGCAGAGCGTGGCGGTCGCCGCCACCGCCCCGATGATCGACCTCCTTACTGTTCCGCTCACAGAGTACGTTGCCGCTTTCCGCCAGTGGAAGAAGGGGTTGGCCACCTCCGGCGTCCGCGCCCGCGAGCACGGTGCACCTCGGAGATTAGGAGCCGAATCAAGGGATGTAAATGTAGACCCCGCCCGGCCCGCAAGGATCCGTCGGACCGACCGTATCGACACGCGGCCGTCCGGCGCCTCAGGCTACGTAGTCCGACACCGTGATGTTGTATTTGTCGGCTTCTGTCGTCTTGACGATGGTCCGCGTCGGGCGGCCGGTCGTGGGGTCGGTTTCGGACAGATCGACCAACGCCGGCTCGGCAAGCTTGCGGCCGCTGGCGTCTGAGATCACGCGCACCAGCGGGCGGTGCAGCTCTTCCGGGTTGGGGCTCGGCGCCACCACCACAGACAGCTCGCCGGTATCGAGAATGCACAGCGTACCGATGGGATAGATCCCCATCATGTTGACGAACGCCTTGACCACGGTGGGATCGAAGCCACGTGAGGGGTTGTCACGCATTTCCCGCAGAACCTCGTCTGGGGGAAACGGGATGTACTGGTAGCTCCGTTTGCTGGTGGCGGCGTCGAAGGCGTCGGCCACGGCGACGATCCGTGAGAAGAATCCGAGCCAGCGCTTTCGCAGCACCCGGGGGTAACCCGTGAAGTCGGTGCGCATGTGGTGCTCGTACGCCGTCAGCATGGCCCGATAGGGCGGCTCCTCGAAGCCATGGAGGTCGAACAGCAGGATCAGGCCGAAGTCGGGGTGCTGGCTCATCACCCGCCACTCCTCCTTATCCAACCGCCCCTCCTTGTTCAGCACGCTCAGCGGCACTCTCGACTTGCCGACGTCGTGAAAGAGCGCCCCGAGGCCCAGCTCGAAAAGCTGAAGGCGGCTGAATCCCAGCTTCTGTCCGAGCGCGACGGAGAGGATGCAGACGTTGACCGAATGGGTGAAGGTGTACTCGTCGTAGTCGCGCAACGTGGTCATCCCCAGCATCGCGGCTTCCTCGTGGAGCACCTGATCGACGATGCCGAGCACGACCCGCTTGACCCGGCGGCCGCTCCATGCCTTGCCGAGGCGCACGCTGGTCATGACGTCCTTGACCACGCTGACCGAACGGGCGTAGGTGCGGCGCGCCGCCTCTTTGGCCTCGTCGCTGAGGCTCATCGCCTCGACCAGCGCGGCCGGCGGCCCCACCCGGATGTTCTCGATCCCCGCCTGCTCCATGCGCTCCTGGAAGGACTCCAGCAGCCGATCGGGGTCTTCCGGCTTCGTCACGAGCAGGGATAGGAATGATGTCCACTCGCGAATGTCGACCTGTCGGGTCGCTTCGATGTCGCCGATCCCCTGGCTCTCGAGAGCTTTCCGAACGAAGACGAAGCTCGCGTAGTTCCCCAGGTCGAGACGGACCCGGACGTCGTTGAAGAAGATGAAGTCGCCGGCCAATCGGAACTGTAGGCGGCCCTCGCGGTTGAGCACCACGCGCGTCGCGGCGTCCACCTCGGCCAGCGCCCTCTGCACCACCTGGTTCTCCAGGGGGTAGAGCCGCAGAGAACGCATGGTGGCGTAGATCGTGGCGAGGACCTTGCGCCCTTCGCTGCTCAGCAGGGCGCTGGTGTCGCGGATCAGTCCGTCTTCAGCCGTCTGCATTTCGACCCGCCTCCCGACCAGACGCGCGACTCGCCGCATGCACGGCGCTCAAGACCATCGCGTCCCGATCGTGTGCCGCGGCTTGCAGCGCCTGATGCGCCTCGGTCGCGTTCACCAGGCCCAGTGCCCGCGCGGCGCACGCACGTACGCGGCTGGGGTGTTTGACCCACAGGAAACGTCTTCCGTTCAACAGCCGGCCGAGCAGCTTCACGCTGTCCGCACCCGCGGCCAGCGCGTAAGCTTCGAAGAAGGCGAGCTGCTCGGTCAGGTCGCGCTTCTTCAGTTCGGATCCTTTGATGTACTGCTCGAGCTCCACCGAGCCGGGTGTGTATTTCAGCTCGGCCAGGCCGCGAGCCGCTGCCACGCGGACGTCGCGATTTTCGTCNNGGTGTGTATTTCAGCTCGGCCAGGCCGCGAGCCGCTGCCACGCGGACGTCGCGATTTTCGTCGTCCAACGCCCGCAGCAAGGGCGCCCCGGCGATCGAGGTCTTCAGCGCTACGAGGGACTCCACGGCGGCAAGTCGAACGCGGGCGTCGCGCCGCGACATCAAGGCCGCCACCGCCTCCGCCGCGCCCGTGAGCTTCAGCCGCGCGGCGATCCTCGCCGTCTCTGCCGCCACCCGCGGATCATCCGATCTCACCAGGCTGGCGATCAGTTCGGGGTTCAGGCCGGCCAGGCGTTCCAACGTCGCCGCGAGCTGATCGATCGCCTGTTTCCGCGTGAGCAGCGGCAAGGCCCGCATCAGCACGATGATCGCCTCGGCCTTGAGCGCGTTCAGCAGCGTCGCCAGCTCGTCGCTGTTCGGATCGATCGCACCATCTTCCAGCAGCCGGATCAGCTGCTCGACGACGATCGGCTGGCTCAGCTCTCCGATGATCTCGTCGACCTGCTCCTTGATCTTCGCGTCGTTCTTTCGCTCGGCGATCCTCTGCAACTCGCCCACCAGAAACGCCGCGTCTCCGAACTCACCCTCGGCCAGCACGCGCGGCAACATCTGACGCAAGATCCCCAGAATCTCGCCGCGACGCTCCTCGTCACCTATCTCGTACTGATCGAGAATGGCCAGCGTCACATCTTTCTTGACCGGCCGCTCCCATTCCCGCAGCAGCTCCTGCTGCAGGTGGGCGACATCCTTCTCATCCAGGAAGTAGAGCGAGGGCTCAAAGTCCTCGCGCAACGTCGGCGCCTGAAGCTCGGGCGAAAGCTCCAGCTCGGGCAGCATCGGCAGCTCGGTGCCCGCCTCCTCCTCGACTCCGCCCGTCACCGGCAGTGGCGGCTCGTCGCCCAGAACATCCACATATTCGTAGCGGATGCAGGAGAAGTCGCAGTTCCACATGAGCGTGAGCAGGTCGTCCTCGTCCTCGCTCAGCCCCCGCGCCAGGCGCAGCAAGTCGATGAACTGCTGCAGTTCGCGGTCCTCGACGCCCGGCAAGAACTCGATCCGCCGGATACCGTCTCGATAGAGCTGAAAGGCGACGTTCTCATGGGCGCCCGGTCGGCCCCGGTACACGGGCGCATCCATCCAGTGGATCTCGTTCTCGTGCACGGTGAAGCTGAGCGACGCTACGCGCGGCCAGATGCGGCCCATGCGGTCGTTGAGGTCGGCGTAGAACCGGTGCAGCAGCGGGTTCCCTTGAACGTAGAGCTGCGTGGCTCGGATCGTCTTCACCAGCGCGACGAAAAACTCCTTGATCTCGCGCTCGAGGTCTTGCCCCTCGTCGCTCGACGGACCGAGGTCCGAGAGGTCGATGTCGAGGTCCAGCAGCCCCGCTTCCGCCCCCCCGGCGTTTTCGGCGGGCCCGCCGGGGCTCGGCTCCAGGTCGCTCACCTCGGCACCGGCGCTCTCGGGCTCGCGCTGGTGAGCGCCACCACCCGCCTCCGAACGGAAGTCCGAGGGCTCGATGTCAAAATCGGGTAGCCCTTTGAGGATATTGTCGTCCATTACCTCGTCCCCCTCGACAACACACCTCTTCCCCGCCCGGGACGGATGACGGCGGTGGCTCGGATCGAGTCTCGCACTTCGATCTTCAATTCGGTGGTCGCGCGCCTCACTCGAAAAACGGTCTGGGAGCCACGAGCGGCTGGCAGGGGGTAGGAAGCCGGACCGGCGACGCCCGCATAATATAGTGCCTTCTCGTCGATTACGGCACCCGGGAGGTTTCGGCCC
>JABAOH010142718.1_pt1 | contig 14660 bp, 15 predicted proteins | sample 7062181 | NCBI WGS metagenome assembly JABAOH01 (sample SAMN14538630, study PRJNA623070) | marine sediment metagenome | biome: marine biome [ENVO:00000428]; feature: marine pelagic biome [ENVO:01000023]; material: deep marine sediment [ENVO:00002113]; isolation source: pool of 5 deep marine... | reverse complement strand
CCGCGTCCCCGTCTAGTGCTAATCCAATATCATAGTTATTTTCTGTTACGGTTCTAATTAAATCCTGCAAGTTTTTTTCAACAGTTGGATCCGGATGATGATTTGGAAAAGTCCCGTCAAGATTTGTGTATAGTTCAATAACTTCACATCCAAATCTTTTTAGTATTTCCGGTGCGGTTAAACCACCTGTTCCATTTCCGCAATCAATAACAACTTTAATTCCGGATTTTATATCGAGATTATTAAGTAGATAATTAAAGTATTCTTCCAATAAATCAATTTTTTTTGTAGAGCCGCTCCCCTTTTTGAATTCTTTTTTTTCGGCAATTGCTCTTAGTTCCTGTATTCCCTCACCAAACAAAGACTCTTTACCTATACAAAGTTTTAAACCATTATATTCTCCGGGGTTATGACTTGCAGTGACCATAACACCTCCGTCAACATCAGTATTAAAAAGCGAGAAATAAACAATAGGAGTTGTCACTAAGCCAATATCTAAAACATTTATACCAGTTGAATTTATTCCATTTATTAAGGCTTTGGATAAAGAGGGTGATGTGGTTCGGCAATCCATTCCAACTGAAACGGTTTTTCCACCATTCATGCTGATCATAGTTCCAAATGCCTTGCCAATTTCTTCAACTACTTGCTCATTTAAAACTTCTCCAACAATCCCTCTTATGTCATATTCCCTAAATATTCCCGCATCTAATTCAGTCATTTGTTTAAGCTCCTAAAAAGTTTGTTATTAATAAATACCCGTTTTTTTGAACAATTCTATCTAACTTACATCTTGACTTTAGGTTAATGCCTTTTATCATTTCATCTCATGGCAATTCCAACTTTTAAAGAATTTAAAGATAAATTAAGATATGGAAACCTGATACCAGTTTGGGAAGAGATACTTGCAGATTTTGATACCCCGGTATCTGCATTCAAGAAAATTGACAGTTCCGATTACTCTTTTTTACTCGAAAGTGTGGAAGGCGGGGAAAAATGGGCACAGTTCAGTTTTCTGGGTACAAATCCTTCTATCATCTTCAGGTCGAAAGGCAATGAGATTGAAATAATAGAAAATGGTTCTGTAAAAAAAATCAAAGGGGACCCGATTGACTCTTTAAGGGACATACTTTCAATATACAAACCTGTTTTGGATGATGAGCTTCCCAGGTTTCATGGTGGAGCTGTGGGTTACTTTAGTTATGATATAGTACGTTTTGTTGAAAAATTACCCGAAATAGGTCCTGATGAGCTTGGGTTGTGGGATTCATTATATATGATTACGGATTCCGTTCTTGTTTTTGATAATATTAATCACAAAATAAAAATTGTAGCAAATGCGTATGTTGGTGATAGTGATGATCCAAAAGCAGCATATGATATTGCTGTAACTAAAATAGAAGAACTCAAAAATAAGCTAAAAAAACCCTTAGGTAGCGATTTAATTAATAATTTGTCGCTAAATTCGGATGGTAGTGAATGCAAATTGGAATCTAACTTTGAACCGGAAAAATTCAAAGAAGCCGTATTAAAAACAAAAGAATATATCAAAGCCGGAGACATAATACAGGCTGTAATATCACAGCGCTGGAAAACCGACTTGGATGTGAATACTTTTGATTTATACAGAGCACTTAGAGTTCTAAACCCTTCCCCGTATATGTTTTATCTGAAGATGAAAGACCTTGTTTTGGTAGGTTCATCTCCGGAAGTGATGGTAAGGGTAGAAGGAAATAAAGTGGAAAACAGACCAATAGCTGGCACAAGACCAAGAGGAAAAAATCCGACCGAAGATTCAGAGCTGGAAAAAGAACTATTAGCAGATCCTAAAGAACGAGCAGAGCATATCATGCTTGTTGACCTGGCACGAAACGATCTTGGCAGAATTGCAAAAGTGGGGACTGTAAAGGTTGATGAATTGATGACTATAGAAAAGTACTCTCATGTAATGCATATTGTTTCTAATGTTATTGCGGAATTAAGAAGCGATAAAGATGCATTCGATGTAATAAAAGCAACATTTCCAGCAGGTACTCTTTCGGGAGCTCCAAAAATTAGAGCTATGGAAATTATTGAAGAAATGGAACCGAGCAGAAGGGGAGCATATGGCGGGGCGATTGGATATTTTGGTTATTCCGGCAATATGGACAGTTGTATTACAATTAGAACTTTTGTTATAAAGGATAATAAAATTTATATTCAAGCTGGTGCCGGTATAGTGGCGGATTCTAATCCGGATACTGAATATGAAGAGACAGTAAATAAAGTTAAAGCACTGGTAAAAGCTGTGGAGCTGGTTCAGTCTCCCTGAGGTATTTTATGATTTTAATGATTGATAATTACGATTCGTTTACTTATAACTTGGTTCATTATTTAGGTGAATTTGGTGAAAAAGTTGAAGTTTATAGAAACGATCAACTGGATTTTGATACGATAGATAAGATCAATCCCGAGTCAATTGTTATTTCTCCCGGTCCATGCACCCCCAAAGAAGCTGGATCATCTGTTGATATAATTAAAAAGTATTCAGGAAAAAAACCCATACTTGGAGTTTGTCTTGGGCATCAATCAATAGCATACGCATATGGAGCTAATATAATAAGAGCTGATAGATTGCTGCATGGAAAGACTTCCCCAATTTATCATGACAATAGAGGAGTTTTTGAGAATTTACCAAATCCGTTCGATGCAACTAGATACCATTCACTGGTTGTAGAAAGAGAATCTTTGTCAGATGAATTTGATATAACTGCATGGACGAAAGAAGGTGAAATAATGGGGATCAAACATAAAACCTTACCCATTGAAGGTGTTCAATTTCACCCAGAATCTGTATTAACTAAATGTGGAAAAGAATTACTTAAGAACTTTTTAATTCTTTCGAAAAACTATACTAAAGGGAAACATTAATATGCAATTATTATTTAAACCGCGCGATTTAAAATATATAGGTAATGGAGATCTTCCCAATGGGACATTTGATAATACAAATGATTGGTTACCAATAACAAGATATCTGGAGAAAGGGGCAGAATCCTATCCGGATAAAAATATGTTCAGGATAGGGGACACAAATGGGAACATAGTTGAAAGCTACACTTATAATGAAACTAACGAGTGGTCCAATAAAGTTTCTAACGGATTAATTCAAGAATATGGCATCAAAAAAGGCGATAAAGTTGGTATGTATATGCTTAATTGTGCTGAATATGTAATATCCATTATTGCCATACATAAATCAGGGGCCGTACAAGTTCCAATTAATAAAGACGAAAAAGGTGAAAGGTTAGCTTATGTAATCAATTATTCCGAGATGAAAGCACTGATAATTGATCAGGAAAGCCTACCAATAATCAATGAAATTTCTGACAAACTGACAAATCTTGAGAATATATTTATTACAAAAGGTGATGCACCTCAAAAAGTAGGAGAAATAAGATGTCATCCCTACTCTTTATTTGAAAATAGCAGTAAAGATAATCCTGATGTTGATGTTTCAGTAGCAGATATGGAAAGATGCATGTTTACTTCAGGGACAACCGGTATGCCGAAAGGTGTGGCAAGAAACCACGGTGGAGTTATTATGACAGTCCGCTCTTTTATTCAGCAGCAGGGAATACGAAGTGAAGATGTTTTAATGACCGTTTTATCACTGGGTCATGCTAATGCTCAGGTTATGTGTCTTTTTGCATCAATTGGAGCGGGTTGTTCATCGGTTTTTTTCCCAAGGTTTTCAGCATCCGGTTTCTGGAAATGGGCGGCTGATTGCGGAGCAACAGGGGCAAATATGTTAGGCGCAGTTGGGGAATACCTTTGGGCTGCTCCGGAAAGTGAGTGGGATAATAAACATAAAGTAAGGTCAATGTTAACTGCTCCCGCTCCTAGGAACCTGATTTCGTTTCAAAACAGATTCAATACAAAAGTTGTCGAAGGTTACGGGTCTACTGAAATGGGGATGGTACTTTGGAAAGATCCTGAAGATGATAGAACCGGGTCATCGGGGTATGTGGTGGAAGGTTACCATGTTGAAATAAGGAATCCCGAGAATACGGATGAATTAATCAGCTATTTCTGGGATCCTGAAAAAGATCCGACTCCACCTGAGGAAGCTAAAGGACTTTTGTTTATAAAACCACTGGTTCCTCATACGACTCTTAATGAATATTTTAAAGATCCTAAAAGAACAAAAGAGGCTTTTGACAAAGAAGGATTTTTTAATTCAGATGATCTTTTCGCAAAAGGCATTGACGGAAGATATTATTTTATGGGTAGATACAGCAGAGTCAGAGTATCGGGGGAAAATGTCGATCCCGTTGCTGTTGCTGATGTAGCTATGGAATACCCATCCATTCAGGAAGCGGTTGCAGTTGGTATAAGGTTGCCGAATGTCTCAGATGATGAGTTGAAGTTAAATGTTATTTTAAAATCCGGTGAGAAACTTGATAATATCGAGTTTAGCAAATGGATGGCAGATAAAGTAATTGTTGCCATGGTTCCAAGATTTATTGAAGTCTACAAGGAGTTTCCTTTAACATCTACACAAAAAATAGCTGTATCCGAATTAAAACATATTACTGATTCCACATGGGACAGGAATAAAACGGATTTAAAATTAAAATCCAGGAAATGATCAGAAAACCAAATATATAAATGCAATATAAATAAACAGACATACTATCCCAGCATGCCTTGTAATCTTTAAGCCGGTTTTCATAAACGGCAGGAGTAGTAGAGTAAACAAAATTAAGGCAGGGAATTCCAGATTAAACATACTTGAATTAATATCAACAGGTTTTATAAACGAAATAAGTCCCAATATTCCAATATTAAAAATGTTGCTTCCAATTATATTACCAACTAGAAGTTCGTGTTCTTTTTTAATAGCCGCAATTACTGACGCTGCTAGCTCCGGCAATGATGTTCCTACGGCAACAGCAGTAATTCCGATTACTAACTCACTTATGCCCATTAATCGAGCAAAGTAGATAGATTTGTCGACCAACAGATGTGCCCCGAGGGCTAAACCTATAACACCAAACATTATGAAGCTGATTTGCTTTAACTTGTTATTGGTATTATTCTCTTCAATCTCAACCAGTTTTTTATATTTTTTTGATATGTAGTAGTTGTAAATAATAAAAATAACCAAACATGTCAGAAGTACTAATCCTTCAATTCTGGATATATCAAGATTTATAGATAAGGCAATAAATAAAATTGTAAATAGAAGCAGAATTGGCAGTTTTCTTTTTAAGATCCTGTTTTTTACAACTATGGGTGTAATAATTGCTGAAACTCCCAATATTAAACCGATATTTGAAATATTGCTTCCAACAATATTTCCAGTGGTTANNTCCAGTGGTTATATCACTGGAACCTTTCAGTGCAGCAATAAGCCCTACAATAAATTCAGGAGAGGACGTTCCAAAAGCTATTATTGTCAATCCAATAACTATTGGGTCAATCCCTAATGATTTTGCAAGCCTGGATGATCCCCTAATAAGGAACTCGCCGCCAATTACCAGTGTTGCAATACCTGCAATAAATAGAATTAAGTTAACTACAATCATATTTTAAAATTAAGGTGTCAATATTAACACATATAAATGTCAATTGTAACAATTATTTTTAATATAAATGATCAAATAGGCCAGAATTTTTATTAAATATATAAAAGCATATTTATAAGATTTGAAATAACAACTTAATCGACTATAATTAAATGTCATTTTTTACGAACATGTATTCAATAGAACTTTAGGAGGATCATTTTATGCGATTATTATTCAAACCGCGTGATGCACAATATCTTGGAGATGGGACATTGCCATTTGGGAATTTTGAAGACACATCAAAATGGGAACCTATTACAAAATGTTTGGAATATGGAGCTGAACAATTTCCGTCAAAAGCAATGTTTAGAGTTGGTGACAGAGATGGAAATATAGTCGAAAGCTATACCTATAGTGAAACTAACGAGTGGTCTAATAAAGTTTCTAACGGCTTAATTCAAGAATTTGGCGTCAATAAAGGCGATAAAGTCGGTATGTATATGCTTAACAGCTCGCAATATGTTGTGTCCATTATTGCGATTCATAAAGCTGGTGCTGTACAAGTACCAATAAATAAGGATGAAAAGGGTGAAAGATTAGCTTATGTTATAAATTATTCTGACATGAAAGCACTTATTATAGACGAAGGAAGCGTTCCTTTTATTCAGGATATTGCTAATGATTTAGAAAATTTAGAAGTGATTTTTGTAACAAGTGATAATCCACCTGACACAATTGGAAAAATAAAAACACTGCCTTTTTCAGCATTTGATTCATATGATAGTAGCAATCCTGGTGTAGAAGTAACAATTGAAGATATGGAGAGATGTATGTTTACTTCAGGTACGACAGGTATGCCTAAAGGTGTTGCAAGGGATCATGGCGGAGTTGTTATGACAGTGCGTTCATATCTGCAACAGCAAGGTATTAGAAGCGAAGATGTATTAATGAGCATATTATCACTGGGACATGCTAATGCTCAGGTTATGTGTTTATTCAGTGCAATGGGAGCTGGGGCTACGGCTGTATTTTTTCCACGTTTTTCAGCTTCCAGTTTCTTTAAATGGGCTGCAAACTGTGATGCAACATGTGTAAATATGCTAGGAGCTGTTGCAGAGTATCTATGGGCAGCACCCGAGTCAGAATGGGACCAGAAACACAAAATAAGAATTATGCTTGGTTCTCCCGCACCGAGAAATCTTCAGGATTTTCAAAAAAGATTTGGTTTAAGGGTAATTGACGGTTACGGATCAACAGAAATGGGTATGGTACTTTGGAAAGATCCTGAGGATCACAGACCAGGCTCATCCGGTTTTCCGATGGAGGGATATTACGTTGAATTAAGAAATCCCGATGATACGGATCAGGTTGTAAGGTATTTCTGGGATTCTACAGATGATATTACTCCTCCCGATGATGCAAAGGGTTTATTATTTGTCAAACCACTTGTACCACATACGACTTTAAACGAATATTTTAAAGATGAGAAAAGAACCAGAGAAGCATTTGATGATGACGGCTATTTTAATTCAGATGATCTTTTCGCAAAAGGAATTGATGGAAGGTTTTATTTTGTTGGAAGATACAGCAGAATAAGGGTTTCTGGTGAAAATGTGGATCCTGTTGCAGTTTCAGATGAGTCAATGCAGTATCCTGCAATTCAGGAAGCTATCGCAGTTGGGATAAGACTTCCTAATGTTTCTGATGATGAAATTAAACTTTGTGTGACAGTTAAACAAGGTGAAACATTTGATCCGGTTGATTATTGTAAGTGGATGGCTGAGAGGGTCATGGTTGCTATGGNNATGGATTCCCGGTAACAGCTACTCAGAAAGTAAAAGTAGCCGAAATTAAAGAGATAACGGATAAGACCTGGGACAGAAATGAAGCTGGTATTAAATTCAGTGCCAGGAAATAAATAATAATTTGTGAATGATAAATTAGACCAAAAATTTATGAGTCTGGCCTTTGAAGAAGCGAAAAAGGCCAGACTTGTAAATGAAGTGCCAATTGGCTCCATAATTGTAGATAAGAATAAAAAGGTCCTTTCCCAATCTTATAACTTAAGAGAAACTTTACAAGATCCTACCGCTCACGCTGAAATATTAGCAATCAGGGAAGCTTCATTAAAATTAAAAACCTGGAGATTAACGGATACCACAATTTATGTAACACTGGAACCTTGTGCTATGTGTATGGGGGCAATTATTAGCTCGAGGATTAAAAGGGTGGTGTTTGGTGCCAGGGATGAAAAAGCAGGTGCATTAATCAGTAATTATCAACTGGGACTAAATGATAATTTAAATCATAAAGTTGAAACTACCCAAGGAATATTAGAGAGCGAGTGTAGTAATATATTAAAAGAATTTTTTCGAGACCTTAGAGAATAAAGAATTTGAACTAATCTTAATTATCTGGACTAATTACAATTTTTTTAAAATCACCTTCCATAACAGTTTCATATTTAACACCACGTTCATTTTTTAGCGTTATATATGCTATTCTTCTTTCATATGCTGATAATCTTTCAAGCTTAAATGGTTTTTTAGTTCTTTTTACTCTATTTATAGCATCTATGACTTTTTTGGATACGGTAACTTCTCTTCTATTTTTATAACCGTCTATATCAATGTATATTCTTTTTTCTCTTCCGTCGGTGCAATTTTTCGAAGAAATTTTACCTACTATGAATTCAAGTGCCCTAATCATTTCCCCACCTTTGCCAATTAAAAGCCCCTTGTCTTCGGTTAATTTGATTTCGAGCTTAATTCTGTCAGAAGTTTCTACTATGTTTACTTTTTGAGATGGAACCAAATAATTAAGAATTTCCTCCAAAGTTTTTTTAGCTTTAAGCCCTTTTTCGCTAAATCCTTCATCTCTAACGGTTACTCTGACTTTAGCATTCTTCCCCCCAATTCCTAATACCCCCTTAGAACCTTCTTCTAAAACTTCAACATCAATGCTATCTCTTGCTACCCCCAGTTCTTCACATGCTGTTATCGTTGCTTCAGAAACTGTTTTTCCTTCTTTTTCAATTACGATTGGCATAGTTGTTAACCTCCTTGAAGTGACGTAGTGTGACGGTTTATGTACAATTGCTGTCCGATAGACAAAATATTACTTACTGTCCAGTACAGTATCAAACCCGATGGCAAACCCCAGAACATTACAGTAAATATTATTGGCATAAACTGCATCATTTTCATTTGCAGTTCCATAGTTTCACTTCCAGGGGATGTCATTGGTGTTAGCCTCTGAGAAAAAAACCAGGATACTCCCATCAAAAGGGGAAGTATTCTAAATGGAATACCTAATATATCAAACAGATGTTCCGGTTCTGCAAGATCCTGTATCCATAAAAATGAACTTTGCCTTAAATCTATAGAATATAATAATGCAAAATAAAGCGCAATGAAAACAGGAAACTGTATTAAAAGCGGCAAACATCCACCAAGACTACTTAGAGGATTCACACCATGGCTGGTATAAAGCTTCATCATTTCTGTTTGTTGAGTTTGTCTGTCATCTTTATATTTTTCTTTTAATGCATCAATTTGTGGTTTTATCGCCTGCATTTTTTGCTGGACTTTTTTCATCGAGATCATGCTTTTGACTGTTATCGGAAGAAAAATAAGTCTTAAAACAATTGTAATAACAATTATAGAAATACCATAGTTGTTAATATATTGGTTTGTGAATTTAAGGATTTTTACAGCAATCTTAGTAAGACTTCCTACATAGCCATAATCAACAGACTGTTCGAGACTTGGATGTACTGTTTTAAGAATTTCTGTATCTTTAGGGCCCAGATAGACTCTCCATTTAAGTTCTTTATTATTATTTGGCGATATTGCATGTGCAGGATATGAAAAATTGGCATTAATAATTCCTTTATTGTTTTCTGATCCTATATCTAAATTTAAGTTTTCCCCTAAATTTGGAAGCAGGGAATGTAAAAAATACTTATCAGAGAATCCAAACCAGTCTATTTGTCCTGTAAACTTTTTAGGCTCTTTAACAGACTTTTTGATTCTTTCCACATCGTTGTTCACTAAAGTTACAAAATTAAAGTTTGTCGCTCTGTTGCTGCTCTCAAATACATTATTAGACCAGTTTATAAACACCTTCTCGGTAATTTTTGTATCGGAATTGTTTTTTATATTCAGGTACTCTTCAATAAAATATTTATCGGGATAAAAGGTGAGAGTTTTATTTATTATAATTCCCGATTTATCACTCCAGCTTAAATTAATATTGACTGATTCTGAATCTAAAATGAGATTTTTCTTCCCACTGTATCGAAATGGTATGAGTGGCGGAATATCTTTATTTTTTATATTAATAATTGTATTGAATGAATTTTTTGTTTTATCAACAATTTTTACTGAAGGGGCTTCAGGTTCAATTGATTGTTTGTATTTTTTTAAATTCCACTCGACAATTTTAGGCCCCAGTGTATCTATCTTCACAGTGTATAGATCCGATTCGATATTTATAATTTCCCCGGAATACTTTTCATTTGCTGTGTTAATTTCTTCATTAATGTTATTAACATTAATATCATTGGTTTTAGTTGGTGATTCTAAATTAGTTTGTGTTTTGGTAACCTGAGTTTTTTCTTTCTCTGCATCTTTACTAAAAAAATAGGAATAACCTATTATTACCAATGTAGATAATACTAAAAATAGTATGTAATTCATTTTTAAATTGCTATCCATAGAAGTTTCCTGTTCAGTTTTTAGATAAACGGAATAAAAAGTAATTAAACTAATTACTTCTTTTTGGGTTTATGCTCCTCATTTTGATGAATTTACTGGAGGAAAGTATTAAATAAGATTGAAATCCTCGAATGAGAATAATACATGAAAATATTGGATTATAAATAAAAAATATTTAAAAAATTTTTATTTTTAAATAGTGGATTATTTGAATGATTTTAGAAAATTAAAATATGTTAATTTCATTTTGAGATGGTTTTGTTTCGTGAGCATATTGTTCAACTAAATTTAAGAGCGTTGATAGACCGAAAGGCTTGGTTATGTAGCATTTGGCTCCTAGTAATTTGCTCCTTATTTTGCTGAGCATCTTTTCTTTTCCTGACATTAAAATAATTGGAATGTCTTTAGTTAAGTTATTACGTTTTAAAATTTTACAAAGCTGATATCCGCTCATATGAGGGATTGCAATTTCAATGAGTATCAAATCAGGTTTGGTATCATTAATTTTTGCAAGTGCGCTAATAGCATCTCCTACTTGCATAACGTTGTAATTGTTTTTCTCTAGGGTTGATGCAATAACACTTGCCATGGTTTTGCTGTTGTCAACTATCAAGATGGTTCTTGTGGTTGTTGGTTTTAAGGTTGTATTATCATTGGCAGTTTCTCTTTGTATTATGCTTTCAACATTGGCAGATACATGGCTAGAACTATTATCAGCATTAAAGCTTAATATATTATCAATCTTGATTTCGGAAGCCTTTTCATCATTATTAATAAAATCTTTTGTTGAATAAGAAGTTGAATCAACGTCATGTTTATTGTTGTTTTGTTGGTTAAATGGTTCTTTCTTTGAATCTTTCTTAGTATCTGATTTTCCGGATATCAGAATTTCGTTTATTGAATTTATAGCCTCAATCGGGGCAATATATGAATTTCCATTAACAATTTGATTTTTAAAATTTAATTTCCGAGAAGGAGCGAGATTGTTGTTTAGTGAAGAGCTTACATCTTTGTCTATTTTATCTGTTGCATTACCAAGCTGCGGATCTTGTTTGTCGTTTCCGTGATTTTCCACTGATATGTCATTAATTTCATTTTCAAATTGGGTTTTTGGGTTTTTATTACCTTTAATCTCTTCATAATATTTTTCTAATTCAATTAATATAGAATCATTATCTTGGTATAGAGTATTTTTTTCTGAATGCTCGAAATCTAAATTATTTTCTGCTTCCTGAGTATAGTTTTTTTTAATTAGTTTTCTAATTGAGCTGATATTACTTAGTACCGGAGTAATTATATATCCAGTTTCAAAACTCAGATCATCAATCAATGATATATCTGATGGGTCTTTCATTGCAACTAACAGCTTCGAGTCAGAAATTCTAAGTGGTATTAATTCATTTTTTATTACAGTTTCTTTGTCTATAATTTCTAATATTTCATCGTCAATTTTCAGGTCTTTTAAATCTTCAAAATCAGCTCCTATATGAGTCTTGATGGTTTTATTTAATGTTTCTTTGTCGATTAATCCGGAATTGACTAATGTTTTAGTAAAATCTTCTAAATCAGAGCTTGAGTTTTTTTGAAGAACTGATTTTAAATCTCCGTAATTTATCAGGTCTTTTTTTAATATGAGTTTTGCTATCTTTTCAATCATATAGATAAGTTAAATTACATTCCCCTTTAAAATTAATTATACTGCAATTAATTTGTATTTAATGTATAAATTCAAGTTATCTATTATTTATTTACAGGATCATACCCGCCTTTATTAAAAGGGTGGCATTTAGAAATCCTTTTCAATGCTAAAAATAAACCTTTTGTAATTCCATATTGATTTAAAGCATCGATAGCATATGAGGAACAACTTGGATGAAATCTGCAGTTACTATGTAAAAATGGAGAAATACAATATTTGTATGCTTTTATTAATTTTATTAATGAATATTGGAGTGATTTTTGAAACATTAAAATTTCACTACTGCTTTTTCTATTTCATTAAAAATATCATGTTGTTTAAGTTCTGAAATATCATTTTTTACTATAACTACAATATCATTTGATTTAAATAAGTATTTGTTAGCTCTAAATGATTCTCTGATAAGCCTTTTTATTCTGTTTCTCTTATTTGCTTTATTTGAGACTTTTTTCCCGACTGAAATTCCCAATCTCGGGAATCCCAGATTGTTTAATAAAATATAGAAGGCAAAGTTTTTAGTGCTAACCTTTTTTCCTTTTTTAAATATTTCTTGGAAAGATTCGGATTTTAAAATTCTTAGTTTTTTCGGTAATGAATTGTTAACAGGAATGTTTACTTTTTCCATCTCTGGACGGTAAGATTATGTCTACCTTTGGCAATTCTTCTTTTTAAGGCATTTCTACCACCTTTGGTTTTTAATCTTGCACGAAAACCATGTGTTCTCAGTCTCTTTTTTACATGTGGCTGATATGTTCTTTTCATGGTGAAGGGTCAAGATAACATGAATCATATTAAAGGTCAAGATATTAAGTTATAACTTCCTTGTTTTTTTTTGTTCATTAATTATATTGTAGCCAAATTTATTTAACTTTCCTTATCTTCAAAAATTCCACATTAATTTAACATCAATTTTTATTACAATAAATGATTTTATTAATCTGGATTTTCTGTTTTTGTCTGAGGAGGTTTTATTAGATGAATAGTTGTATAAATCGTATGAAAGCTAAGCCAATAAAATATAAAAGAACAATCACCATATTTCTAATATTCATTTTCTCTTCCTTGATTTCATTAAGTGCATTTGGATATTGGTATGTAGGTTCTAATAGCAGATTTGACTTAAAATATGCAAATAGTCTGGATATATTTTCTCCAAATAAGTTGAATATAACCAAAATCGAATACAAAAAATTACAAAAAGATGAAGCAGAAATTTTCAGACTTATTTTAAAATACTCTAGTACTTTAAGCATGTTAGAGGCATATAATTTAGCAAAATTAATTAAAGATGAATGTGAATATAGGGATATGGATCCTTCTGTGATTCTAGGAGTCATAATGGTTGAAAGTAGTTTTTTACCTGATGCATTGTCTAATAAAGGAGCAGTTGGGTTAATGCAACTAATGCCTTCAACGGGAAGATACATGGCCAAGAAAGAGGGTATGAATCTAAAGAGCAAACAAGAGCTATACGATCCACAGGTCAATGTTAAATTGGGTATTGCATATTTATCAATGCTAGAGACACAGTTTAACAACATCGAAAGAGCGCTGGGAGCTTATAACTATGGTCCTAGGAAATTTGAAAGTTATGTAGGCAAGAATGACTCAAGTAAATTATTGCCCCAGTATGTTTATAAAGTACTAAAATATAAAAATACTTTTGAAGACGAATTGAAGAATATATAGAATAGTTGAATTTCTATTAATTACTTAATCTATTTAAAATGAATATTGATTGTTGTAACTGTTAATGCAATTATTGACAAGAATTTAATTCTTGCTAATAATTAGAATTTACACTTTAAATCGAGGTTTTAGTTTAAGATGATTGCTGAAGGTTTTAAATTAATGGTTTTAGGTATGGTCATTGTTTATATATTTCTTGTTGTTTTAATGATTTTTGTAATTATTTCTGCAAGAATATTTAAAAACAGAGGTATATCTCAAGCCCCTTTAGCTAAAAAGATTAAATCTGATAACGAAAATATTGTTGCCGTAATTTCAGCGGCTATATCCGCGTTTAAAGTTAAGAATCAAAATAAATAAAAGGAATTATTTATATGAAAAAGATATTATTTCAAGATACTTCTTTTAGAGATGGTTTTCAGTCTGTATTCGGAGCGAGGGTTTTAACAGATGATTTTATACCTGCAGTTGAAGCTGCTTCTCATGCCGGAATAACTCACTTTGAAGCTGGTGGAGGAGCAAGATTTCAGAGTTTATTTCTTTATTGTGGCGAATCTGCATTTGATATGATGGATAGATTCCGTGAAGCTGCCGGACCTGAGGCCAATCTACAAACTCTTGCTCGTGGAATTAATGTTGTGGCCTTGTCACAGCAACCACGTGATATGATTGACCTTCATGCGAAAATGTTTAAAAAACACGGGATAACTCACATCAGGAATTTTGATGCTTTAAATGATGTAAGAAATTTGGAATATTCTGGTGAATGTATAACTAATGCTGGTCTGCATCATCAGGTTGTTGTTGCTCTTATGGAGCTTCCCCCTGGTTGTAGCGGTGCACACGATGTTGAATTTTACATAGACAGATTAAAAAAAATCCTTGATTCCGGCTTACCTTTTAATTCAATATGTTTCAAAGATGCATCTGGTACGTCTAACCCGGAAAAAGTTCACAAAACATTTGTTGAAGCCAGAAAACTTGTTGGAGATGATGTGATTT
>JABAOH010005959.1_pt1 | contig 14666 bp, 8 predicted proteins | sample 7062181 | NCBI WGS metagenome assembly JABAOH01 (sample SAMN14538630, study PRJNA623070) | marine sediment metagenome | biome: marine biome [ENVO:00000428]; feature: marine pelagic biome [ENVO:01000023]; material: deep marine sediment [ENVO:00002113]; isolation source: pool of 5 deep marine... | reverse complement strand
AGAGCATGAATCCTGTTAACCAAAGGAGCCCCAGTTCCCACCCCAATAAAACTGGCTCCCCATTCGACACTCTCTTCGGAATGTTCTCAGTTTCTGGGGATACCCGATATCACCCCAAATGAGGCGGGTTTGTGTTAACCGGGAGCATCGCCAAGCTGCTTGAGGCGTTCGCGTCAATAATGAGAGAGATAGATTCTTTGGTAGGATCACGTTCCACAAATGGTCGCGCTGTAACTCGTTCGAGTTTTCGGATACTACGCCCCAAGAGAGTGAATTTGCGGGTTTTTGTGTTAAGTAATGGCTCCCGGGTTGGTGTCTCAGAACATGGTTATGTGGGATCAGGTTTGCCTGGAAGTGTGCTATACTTGTTGTTGTAATATCTCTTGGCGATCTATCTGGAGCAGAGTACGTGATATTCGTCACTCGCCATACGTTTTTGATCGGTACGTCGGTCCGAGTCAATCTTCCATCACGGTGGTCCATATCTGCGTCGGCAATAGCGTTTCTTCTTGCTCTACCCGGCGTAGCAGAGCCGTCCGGATCCAAACCTGATTCTGGCCACCTGACCGTCTTCAGCGGTGTAGTACGTGACGCGAACGGACCGGTTTCCGGAGCCACCGTGCGCCTTCAAACCTCTCCTATCTTTACGACAACCGACACCAACGGTTCCTTCACATTGACAGTGGCGAAGGACGTCGATGTCATCGTCCTAACAGCGTCGGCACCCGGGTTTTACATCGGCGGCGGTTTCGAACATCGTCCGGGAGCGGGCAACATTGAGATCCGGCTTGAGCGGCACTGCGAAACGGACCACAGCGAATACAGATGGGTGAGCGCCTTCTCCAGGACAGGCGATCAGGCGGCTTGCGAGAATTGCCACTCTGAACCTGGACACCGGGATTCCGAGCTGCCGTTCGACCAGTGGCGTTACGACGCGCACGCAAGTTCGGTCCAAAACACCCGCTTTCTGACAATGTACCTCGGTACCGACATCCACGGCAACCGGAGCCCACCGACGCGCTTTCACGAAAGCCGAGATTATGGCCGAATCCCGATCCGCCCCAACACCGACCGACCGTATTACGGACCCGGATACAAGCTGGACTTCCCTACAACAGCGGGCAACTGCGCAACCTGCCACGCCCCGATGGCGGCGATCAACGCAGCGTATAGCGTTGATCCCTCAACCCTCAAAGGCGTCGAAGCCGAAGGCATCGGCTGCGATTTCTGCCACAAGGTCTGGGATGTAGTTCTCGATCCCGACACCTGGCTGCCCTACGACAACAGGCCGGGTGTTTTGTCGTTCGTCTTCCGCCGCCCCGATCCGGGACATCAATTGTTCACGGGCCCGCTTGACGACGTGGCCCCCGGCGAGGATGTCTACTCGCCCGTCCAGAAGGAAAGCCGGTATTGCGCCCCCTGCCACTCCGCAAGGTTCTGGGACGTCGAGATTTATAGCTCGTATGATGAGTGGCTCGCAAGCCCCTACGCAAACGCCGATTCCCAGATAACGTGCCAGGATTGTCACATGCCGTCAGGTTTGAACAACCACTTCGCTCTATACGAGGAGGGTGGCAGGCAACGTGATCCGGATACCATATTCGGTCATCGGATGCCAGGGGCCGGAGACGTAACGCTCCTCCAGAACGCAGTGACGATGACCACCGGGGCTGAATTGCGTGACAACGATCTGGAGGTCCGGGTCGAAATCGTGAACGATCGCACCGGCCACCACGTGCCGTCCGACTCTCCGCTGCGCCAATTGATCTTGATCGTGCAGGCTACCGATGACCACGGTGTGGCACTCGATCTGCGCGATGGACCGACGCTGCCGGACTGGTGCGGTATCGGTCAGCGCGAAGACGGTTACTTTGCGGGCCTCCCGGGCACAGCCTACGCCAAGATCCTTGAGGAACTATGGACGGGAGTTTCTCCGACGGGAGCCTACTGGACGCAAACGCGAATCGTCTCAGACAATCGGATCGCTGCCTACGACTCCGTTGAGACGACGTATCTGTTCGAGCCTCCCATCAAGGGTAGTGCGACCATCGATATCAGACTTCTTTACCGCCGAGCCTTCATCGAACTGAGAGAATTGAAGGGTTGGGACGGAGAAGATATCGAGATGGCACGGCGTACCTTCACAGTGAGCAGAGATGTTGGAAAGGATTTTGGTCTTACCAATTCTGAGTGATCGGAGGGAGAAATGAATAGCGGACGTTTGGTATTCCGTTTGAGCGCATGTTGTGTCCTGGCGGCGACACTCCTCGTCTCACAGTATGATGCGACAGTGCGGTCCGAAAGCCAGCTTTCGAGCACTTGGGAGCGTTGTGGAGGTCCTTTTGGCGGGCTTGGCTATGACGTGCGCATGCATCCGCTTAATCCGGACACCATGTTCGTGACCGACTCGTTCGCCGGCGCTTTCAGGAGTCTCGACGGAGGACTCACGTGGCACCCAGTCAACAGCGGCATCACGATCATGGGTGGCGAGTCCGGCGACGCAATCAAGGTCTTCTGCCTGACCATCGATCCGGTCAACCCCAGCACTATCTGGCTCGGGTTGCAGGACTACCGCGGGATATACAAGTCGACCGATCTTGGCGACAACTGGACCCTGAAGGTGAACGGCATTGCCGAAACGGAGGGCATCAGCTTCCGCGGTATCGCGATCGACCCCTACTCCCCTGATACTGTTTATGCCGCGGGAGAGCTCTCGAGCTTTGCCTGGGCCGGCTCGCTCATTACCGGCTGGGAGTTCGACAAGACCATGGGTGTCGTCTACAAGACGATCGACGGAGGAGACTCCTGGTCAGAGGTCTGGCGCGGCAATAACCTGGCGCGTTACATATGGATCGATCCCCGCGACACAGAAATTCTCTATGTCTCCACGGGAATCTTCGACCGTGAGGCGGCGAATTCGGACACGACGACGAACTCCCCCGGAGGAGTTGGCGTCCTCAAGTCATATGACGGAGGGGCTAGCTGGACCCAGAGGAACAACGGCCTCACGAACCTCTATATCGGCACCCTCTTCATGCACCCTAATAACCCGGACATCCTGCTGGCGGCAGCCGCCAACGTATCCTACCCGACTGGAGGTGGCATCTTCCGGACGATCGATGGAGGAGACAACTGGACCAAGGTGAACACAGAGCCCGCGAATTCCGTCGAGTTCACCCTTTTGGATTCTCTAGTTGCTTACGCCGGCAATTCCGCCCGCATTCTTCGAAGCGATGACGGGGGCGTGAACTGGACGCAGGTGACGTCGGGCACCGGTGCGTGGGGACCACCGGGAGTCGAGGCCGGTTTCCCGATCGATTTCCAGGTGGATCCGCGCGATCCTTACCGGCTGTTCACCAATAACTACGGCGGAGGAAACTTTATGTCGGCGGACAGCGGACACACGTGGGCCGTCGCGAGCAAGGGATACACCGGAGCCCACGTGCGCGATCTCGCCGTGGCCGGGGACGACCCCGGCCGCGTCTATGCGGCGGTTCGGACCGGCATATTCATGAGCGACAACGCCGGGGAGGATTGGCACGGCCTCACTTACCCTCCCGCATCTGGCGTCGAGTGGAACGCCGTAGCGATCAATCCTCTGAACTCCTATCACCTCCTGGCGGGTAACAACTATACCCGAATGATATACGACTCCCACGATGGCGGCGAGACCTGGCGGGATGCCGGCGCTATTCTGCCGGGATCCATGGCCTGGAGATGTTTCGCGTTCGCGCCGTCGGATACACAGACGGTTTACGCGGGCTCAGGTGGGGTCCATTCCGCGGGGCGCTTCGCCAATGATTGGCCAGCCATGGGAATCTTCAAGTCAACGAACGGCGGCAACAGCTGGGCCGCGGCCAATGATACCACCTCTCAGCAAGCCAACGTCGCCGAGTTGGCGGTGCAGGCGGACAACCCACAGGTGGTCTACGCAGCGACTTCGAACCGGGGAGTTCTGAAGACCACTGACGGCGGTAGCAGCTGGGCCGCACTCAACAGCGGCCTGCCGCCCGGCGCCCGAACCCTTTCTGTGGCCATCGACCCTCTCGATTCGGATCACATCCTGGTCGGGCTCGATGACGCGGGGTTGTACGAATCGTTCGGAGGCGGTCTGGCCTGGCAGGCGGTCCCCGTGGGACTACCCGCGGAGGCGGACGTGACCGACATAGCATACTGCCCGACAGATGGGCGACTAGTCTATGTTGGGGACCAACGAAGCGGCGTCTATCGCTCCACGGACGCGGGCAGCACCTGGGGTACTGTCAACACCGGGCTGCGGATGAGGGCGGTGAACGCACTGGCATTCTCGGGTGACGGCGAGGTTCTTTATGCAGGCACCGAGGGAGAGGCTGTATTCCGCCTCGTTGGAGCTGGCCCCGTTACCGCGGTGGAAGAGACACCTCCCAATCTCGTCGTTCCCGGCCTGCAGAACTTCCCCAACCCGTTCAATCCCGGGACGACCATCGCTTATACGGTCGTCGGAGGCGCCAACGTTCGTCTGGCTATCTATGATGTCGCAGGTAGACTGGTGAGGGTATTGGTCGACGCCAGGGTCACATCGACGGGCAGACACAAGACTTTTTGGGATGGGCGAGACAATAGTGGATTGCTTGCTGCTTCGGGCGTCTATTTCTGTCGCCTCGACGTCGGGGAATTCTCCGAAACGAGGAAACTGGTCCTCGTCAAATAGCTACGGGCGATTGACCCGCCCCCACTTTTGTGACCACATCCCGACTTAGGATGCGACTGCTAACGGCGGTCCTGGAACCGCCTCCGGTGCCGGTGGCCGATAGCCCAGCGAGCTGTGCGGTCGGACCTGATTGTAATGCCGCCGCCACATCTCGATCAATACCTTCGCCCGTGGTGTCCGAAAATTCGATCGAACTCATGCTGCCCTCCGATAATAGTACTTAAGCAACCCGCCCAATCGCTCCCTAACCTCAGTACTCCCTATGTCTTGTGGCGCCACTCCACTGATCAACTCGTTTCCGATGCCTTGATGACTGCGCTCCTCGTGATAGTGAGCCGTATACTCGGAGACCGCCCGAACCAACGACTCTCGCCCGAGGAAAATCATCTGATCGAGACACTCAGACTTGATCGATTTCACAAACCGTTCGGCGTATGCGTTCATGTTGGGCGCCTGGTACGCCGTGAGCAGAACTTCGATGCCGGAGTCCTCCAAGATCGACTTGAACTTCCCCGAATACTTTGCGTCTCGATCTATAATGAGGAAACGTCTCCCGGTCAGGAAGCCTTCCTCACAATCCGTCAGGTTTCGGGCAATCTGCTCCATCCACGCTGATGTCGGGTTCGTGGTCGTGCCGGCGATGTGGACGTGCCGCGTGGCGATGTGGATGACAAATAACGTGAAGTGCCGGACCAATCCACGGACAGTCCACACCTCGGTGGTGAAGAAGTCGGCGGACGCGATAAAATGGGCGTGCGACCTTACGAACGTCGCCCAACTCATGGGCCGCTCAGGAGAGGGTTTGATCCCATGCTCCTTCAGCACCTTGGCAATTGTGCTGCGGGCAACGCGATGATCCAGGTGCTTCAGAGCACCTTGGATACGCGCGTAGCCCCAGCTCGGATTGTCTTCGGCCATCCGGACAACCAGCTCGCGGATTTCTTTCATCACGCCGGGACGACCGACTCGTTTCCGTGTATAGGTCCACTTCGCGGCGATGAGCTTGCGGTGCCAGGCGAGGATCGTATCAGGCGTTACGATGGTCGCGATTTGCCGCAAAACCTTGCGGCCCAGCGGCTTCCCTTTGGCCGCCAGTCGGCGACGCTGGTTATCGGTGAAACGCAGGCGCTTCCCCCCCGACTCGAGCTGTTCCTTGAGGACACGGTTCTCCTCGATCAGGTAGGCGATGACCGCCGTTTGTTTCTTCCCAATCCAGCCGGCGAACGTGGCCAGGAGGAACTGGAGATGTATGGTTTCAATCATTTGGGGAGTATAACAGGAGTGTGGTAAGTGGTGCGGTCACAGTGCGTTCTAATTTTCGGATACTACGCGCTGATATACCGGAACGGGCAATGCGTTCAATAACCTGTATTCCCGACTGGAATGATCAGCGCAGATTGTGTCGAAGACTATGCGGTCCATTGAGCGGGCGGGACAAGTAAGTTGACGTACAACGCGCGATCGCGCCACAGCGCGATCGAGTTTTTGGACACTACGCCAATACAGTTAGCCTAGAGGATTTTGACGAGCACTACGCCTAAACCACCTGAAAGCCACAAGTGTGAGAATAAGTAAAAGGATGATTGTACCCGTCTTGGACAGCGCCGGGATCCACCCCACGCCATAACCTTTGAGTGGGAAATTACAGGTGGTTCCGTTCAATGTCACCGGCAAGCTGCAGAGTTTCGTACCTGAGGAGTGCGGTTCGAATCGCACAACTGCGTTGTGCGTACCCCCGGTTGTGAGCTGGAACGGTCCGCCGGCTCCGGAGATCACCGTGAAATGCGGAAGACATCCCGCCCCCACAGTCACAAACAGTTCGCTTGGCCCTGGATTCGTTATCGTGATTGTCCGATCTTTGTGATTACCCACTGATGTTACCCCGAAGTCCACTTTGTACGGATTGATCTCCGCGGCGACCGGGGTGATCAGAAACACGTCGCTAATGAGCGTATCCAGCGGCTGGCTCGCCGGATCCCGAAACTCGATGCGAACCTCGGCCTCGTTACAAGCTTCTGGGAATATGTACTGCCACGATCCGTAGTTCAGCGTATCTTCGGTCGCGTGCATTCTTACCCAAGGCCCCCACGTGCTCGTCCCCACCGGTCGGAACCGGTAATCAAGACGAGCGCGACAGTCACAAGCATCGGGAGCACCCCATGTCGTGCACCAAGTCACATCGACCAGATCCGTGGCCGGCACATACCCAGATCCGGATCCCACTACGATGTCATCAACCAACGGATCCGCGATTTTCATCTCAAAGGTAGCGTCCATCTTGCTGTAGGGCATGTCGAAGGCACCGTCCCAGATAGGGCTGGGGATAACGGCGGCGCAGATCGCCGAACCGAACTCGAGGGTCAGCTCGACCAGTTTGACGAAGTAGGCCATTACGACAGGTTCGCCCTTTCCGATCACATCGAAAAGGAGTTGAGCATCGTAATCGAACGGTCCTTTGGTGAAAGAGAACATGCGGTCCTGGTCCGAAGCCTGGGCGAAGTCGCACGGAACGGAAATACTATCCATAATTACCTCGCCCGTTTCCGCCGTCATCTTCTTGCCGGTAGATTCATCTTCCAACTGTACACCTTCCCACGACAACCCCGTACACAATCCCGGGTCGATACAAAAGTGCATTTGAACCGAGGGGTGGGGCCAGAACGGGACGCAAAAGACGTGGTTTCCGGCATCAGTTGTATCCGGCGCTTCCGGATCACCCCAGACGATTTCGAAATCCAATGTCGGGTTGGCTCCCCCGCTTTCGCAGGTGATCGCCGGATCACGACTACCGAAATATGCCTCGGCTAGACAATCGAGCCCGCCCTCCCCCCAGGTGAGCTGAAAAAGTGGAACATTCACGCCCAACGAGAGAGGCAACATGTCTTTGGAGCCATACCACGTGTAGTCGAGTTTTGGCACACGGGGCAAGTAGTCCTCGTGTTGGACGTGGATACCACCTGCGTTTGCATCTATCTTGTAGCGGAAGCCGGCGCGCACACCCCCCTCTGTGGTCCACTGGCTACCCGGCGCGTCTCCTTCAAAATCGATGCGGATCGGAACGGTTTTTCCGGGGATTGCGTCCGATGCCGTCCAACTGGTTGTCAGTATACCCGTTGCGGTTATGTCAAGCTCTCCTCCACTAGCGTAGTAGAAAGCTTTGAGACCAACGGGGGAATCCTCACCATTGATCTGGCTTGGCAAAAAGCCGGAATCAAACTCGTAACGGAACGTCGATACGTTGATGCCGAAGGTGACCCTCGCTGAGGACGAGTCTTTTGCTCCGGTATCGTCGGGGCATACGTTTTGTGGCCCATCCGACACGGCACCCGACCAGAGCAGCAAACACGTTGCCACCGCGCCGGTCAACAGTCGCACCACGGGGATTCTCGCGTCACGCGGCACCCGGTTCATCGGTTACCTCTGTCACTGGTAGTACTTGTACCAGTCGGTTCGTGTTCGATACAGAATCTCGCCGGTCGTGTTGCAGACGAATTCAAGGAAGACCACGAACTTCTGCCCCGCCATTGCACAAGAAATCGTCGACGGGGTCCAGGCGTAGGTCCCTGCGCTGCTGCTGGCCGAGGCCTCCAGTTCGATGTAACAAGCATCATCGGGATGCCCGTCTGAGTCTTCCGCGCTGCGATACACGAGCCTGACTTCCTCAACACCTCCACAACATTGTTCGAGCGCCACATCAAGTGGGGTCCAATCAATCGTGTACTCCCTACCGACGAGCACCGAGTCGCCTTGGGACAATGCGCTGCTCTCGTACTTGATTTCCGCGACTACGCTGTCGAGTGGTACGGGAATCGTGAAGATCATGTCATCCCGGTCAGTCCTCAGATTGATCTTTTGCTCATCGAGCCACGTCGAATCCGATTGAATCGGCGATGAGTTCTGGATTGGCGGGATTTCACCCGGTCCCTTTGGTCCGGGGGGATCGCACGTGTAGTGGAGCTCGAGTCTCGTCACCTCGAGCGCCGACCCGATTTTGATACGCGCATATCCAGATGCTTCTACCGGGCAGAACGGCACCACCCAGTCCTTAACCGCGGCGCACGGGATGTCCGCAGAGAACGACTGCTGTGCGCTGTATATCGACTGACAGGTGATCACACTGTCGGCAGCCCAACACAGCGTATCTGAGGGTGGAGCGTATCGTAGGCATAAATTGTCGACACCTACCGTGACCGAAGCGGTTGTCTGCAGCTCCGCATCGACTTCGAGCCGGACGCACGGGTATGGCGTGAAGTTATATGACAACTGCAGTGTGTCGACAATCGTCTCACCGACCACCAGGGAATCCGAAAGAAGAAACAAGCTGTCGACGGTAGCATCTATTTGGTTAATGATTTCGTGTTCCACCGCGGGAGTGTTCGAGTCACCGAGTGGGATTTTACCACTCCGAACTCCGTCAATTATGTACTTGCGTAACTCCGGCGTATCTTGCCCCCAATGGGCGCTCGCGTTGTGGAATACCTCGTGGAAGTCAATCAAGTATCCCGGTGTCACCAGGTACCGAAACGACGTCCGCACCGTCCCGGCATCCGTCGGATCCTGTTCCGCGACCAGCCGAGTGTACAGATCAATCGTGTTCCCCGCGCTCACACTGTCCCCGTCCCACGACACGACGAGATCCCCGTTCACCTCCAACGAGACGGTCCCCCCCACCGGTATCACTTCGACGTTAAAACGAAGCGGGAAGTTTGATGTTATGGCTTCGAGATCGATGGAAACGCCTGTGTTGAACGTCGATGATGCTCTAAGGACAATCCCCGAGCGATGTGAATTAATCTCGGCGCGGGCAGTGTGCGGAGATACCGACAGTATAACTACGAATAACAGGCTGATCAGGCGGGCGACCCGACCTTTATTGGTCGAGCGTTCAGTGGATGCGGTGTCGTTCAAACCAGCCCCCCAAGTTCTGGATCTCACAATAATCTCTCCACAACGGGAATTGTGTCCCGCAGCATTGAAAGACTGTTATTATACTGTATTACAATCCGATTGTCTACTTACTATTGGCGAGTCAGCAATTGAGCCGCAAGTGTTCAAGAGTGGCAAGAAAAGTTGACACCTATCAAGGATACGACACCCTTGCACTTCCTGACGATTTAGAAGACGTCTCTAGATCCGCAACACCCGTTTTTCGCGTGAGGGCTTCTGAGGCTCGTGTGCGCAATCTCGTATTGTCCGAATACTCGATCGACGTCAGCTCATATCACGCCAGCCATCTATGGGTAGTGCTTGACCTCCAAACACTCATTTCCCTTTGTCGCAGTTGTGCGAGATTGCATTCATGTTTTTGAAGAGGGTTTCGCCCGGACCCCAGCTGATAATTTTGTGTTAACCGGATCAACCGTCAACGCTCAGAATCTGAGACTCTGAGAGCGTTTTGGGTCCATCCGTGCTCGAAAAACGGACCCCGTTCGTCACCGTCTTCAAAACAGAGAACGCGGCTGAATTGCGGAGCCCGCAAATTCCTTTGAATCTTGCACATATACAAACGCGGGGGCGGAGGGAGAGAACGGTGGTTGTGTTAACCAAAGGAGCGCCAGATCCCACCCCAAAACAACTGGCTCCCCAAGCGTAACCCTCCTCGGAATGTTCTGAGTTTTTTGGGGTATTTTGAGAGGACAAAACTGTGTTAACCAAAGGGCGCTAGTTCCGAATCCTGTAGACCGGGCTCCGTTCGTCACCCTTTTCGGAATTTTTCAAGTTCTATGCGAGTCCGGCTTCGCCGGTCTCAGAGGAGGAATGAGCATAATCAGGTGTCAAAAACGGTCTGTCAACGGGCTGAGATCGGTATGTTATTAGGAGACGTAACGAAAGGGAAAATAGTGAGTTAGACTTCGGCTGAATATTTTGACCCTACGGGGTAGTTCTGATTTCAAAAAACTGGGGCCCATTCGTTACGCTCTGCGGAATATACCCTGTTGAATTGATCTCAGCCAATCCCCCCCAGGACCTCAGAGGGAACCGCGGTCTAGGGCGCGCCTTCACGGGCGGTCGCGTACCTGCCGACAAACGTACGAGGTTTATATATATAATGTCGCTTAACACAGTAACTTTTAGGGCAGTAGATCCGTTAATCATTACATAATGGGGTCCCGGTACCTTTGTCTCGCAGCACCGAGGCTACGAAAGTATGGACATACCGCGCAAACTTGGCGCCACGGCACTAGCCAGCTGGTCGAGACGGCTCCGTTGCCGGCCAACGGCAGCGATATCCATACTTGAACGAGTGATACCGAAGATTGTAGCGGTTGTCCTCTTCGGAACTATACACACCGCTGTAACGGTTTGTAGTAATGGCCTTTATGCGAGAACCGGCGAGGGATTCCAATATCCCTGGCCGACCGGAAAGCACCAGGTTGGGACCTCCTACCTTTTCCTCGAAGACTCTACCCGACTCGACTCATTCTCCGATGCTCAGGGGGACTACCGATGGATATCCGTCAGGGTATGGTACCCTGCAAGCCCGCCGTCCGGCGCGACGTCGGCCCCGTACGGATATGACGAATTCAATAGGTCGATGGTGGAGAAAGGCATCTTCGATCCCGCCTACCTCGACGAGGTCGCCCTGCGGCCGAGCGCGTCGTTCAGGGACGTGCCATTCGTCTCCCAGGGAGCTCCATGGCCGATCCTGATATACTCGTCGTCGGGGGTGATAACAGCCAATGTCTTCCTCTGCGAGGAGCTGGCCAGTTATGGGTACGTCGTTTTCGCGGTCGGACATCCGTACTGGTGCGAGTTCTACTTCGATGCCGAGGGAAGGCTATTCTATTTCGACAAGAGCAACGAGCACTATAACGCCATGTGGGCGGAAGAGGATGCGAAATCAACCAAGGACACAAAGGAGCGGATCACACGGGCGACCGATGCCGATACGAAACTGGCCCTTTACAAGGAGCTCAACCAACTCATGCCGACGGAGGTCTCCGACCTTGTTCTCTGGCAGGAAGACATCGACTTCCTGATAGATCGGCTTATCGAGTTCAACAGCAGTGACGGGCTCTACCGGGGTCGTCTCGACACGGAACGTATCGGCATAATGGGATATTCCAAGGGCGGGGCTCTCGCTGCTCAGGTCTGCGCGACGAGCGAGCGAGCCCGGGCGGGCGTCAACTTCGACGGGTTCATGTTTGGCGGTGTAGTGGACAACGAACTCGCGAAGCCTTTCATGATTTTCGGACAAATCGTTTCGTGGTGTCAGGAATGTCCATCCATCAATCTGCCGTTCTTCCAGCGGTCCCGAGATGATGCATACCTGGTGGAAATCGCGGATGCGAACCACGCGACTTTCACCGATCTCCCCCTGTTGAGGAAGTACATTCTTCCTGAGGGAATTCTTAGCTCGCTCAACGGCACGAAGTCTGCTTCGATCATTAGGTCCTACGTGTTGGCCTTCTTCGACACCTACGTGAAAGGGATGTCAAGGGCGTCTTTACTCGACGAGGTGCCCTCTTCCTTCGAAGCGGTCAAATTCATGAAGCGGACTCAGCATTTTCTCGATAGCAATGCTCCGAAAAATTGATTTCCAGGTTCTCGAAAGCCATACTTCGGCCAGAAACCACCGGGAATGACCCCTGAGATGTTTGCTTCTGGCTTCATCTCAAAAGAAGATCACGCATTCAGCATCACATTTGGAGGACGAAAAATCTGTAAATTGGTTTTCGAGACAGCCACGGCGAGACAACTACAACTATGTGCCTGCGGAGAAGTCCGTCACCGTTGTGCCGTCTGCACTTGCGCCGGTTAGAGTATACTGCAGCACCTCAGATAGAGGTGCAGGCAAAGCCGAAGGGAGGCCCATCGTGCAAAATTCGAGACCAATAATAGCGGTCGTGGTGCTCGCGGCATTGCTAACGACAGCGAAGCCGCTTTGGTCCCAAAGCGAAGACGAATGGCGCCAGGACATCGACACCCTAGCGTCGGTGATTGAAAGGCACCACCCCAAACCGTGGGAGAGAATCGCCAGGGAAGACTTCATGCTGCGCAAGGAACAGATAAAGGACAACCTTGCCGATTGGAGCAAAGAAAAGATCGTCGTGGAGCTGATGAAACTGGTGGCCAGCCTGCGGGACGGGCACACTGATATTGTGCTCAACAACCAAGTAGGCTTTAACCTTTGGTTCCCGGTCAGAATGGAGAGGTTCTATGATGGGATTTTCGTCATCGCCACCGATTTGCTCCACCAGGAACTATTGGGGGCGGAAGTCCTGAAGATCGGAAACGTTGAAGCCGATGAAGCCTATCAGCAAGTCGCCCAGATCGTGTCCATGGACAGCGGAACTGGCGCCTGCTGGAGAACCGCCAATTACCTTCCCAACGCCGTCATACTCAAGGTCCTCGGAATCGTCCAGAACGAAAAGCGGCTCAATCTCGAGATTACCGACGCCCGGGGCACAATAAAGGACGCCGAGTTACCCTCGGCCCCGTGGAGGATGCAGAATAATTGGATATGGAACAAGACCGCCGCTCCCACCGGCAATCCAGTCAAGACGATCTATGACGATCATTTGAGCCAGTTGCCGCCCTATCTTGCACGGATGATTCCCAGCCGCATTCCATACTGGTTTGCATATTATCCGGAGCAAAAACTGCTCTTCCTGCAGTGGAATGCGGTGACGAACTGGAGCCAGGATCCTTTTTCCGAATTCACGAGGAAAGTCTTCAGGGCGTTTGACGAGAATCTGAAGGAAATCGACAAGTTCGTCATCGATTTGCGCTTCAACGAAGGCGGCAACGGCTACCTCCTGCCGCCGTTCGTCCAGGAGTTTATCCTGCGCCGGGATTACCTGCCGCGAGGCAAGCTCTTTATCGTCGCCGGCGGCGCAACCTTCAGCGCCGCCCCCAATTTCATTGGCCAGATGCTGAAGCAAACCAGCGTGATCACGGTGGGCGATATCGCGCCCGGCCCCCTGAACTGGTGCTCCGATGTTTTGAGCTTTGTTCTTCCCCATAGCAAACTGATCTTCAATGTCTCGAGCATGTTCTGGATGACGGGTCATCCTATGGACAAGCGTGGCTGCTACCCTCCCGATGTATATTTGCCGCAGACCTATAGTGATTATGTCTCATGGAGAGACAAGCCCCTTGAAGCCATCCAAGCGAACCAGGTAGTGCCGCTCAAAGACATTCTTCTGAAAGAGGGCTGGGACACGTTCAAGACCGAATTCGAGGGCAGGAAAGCACTGTATCCGGACGTGAAGAGTTGGTTTCCCTACACGCACTTTGATCTCGTCATGACCACCTATTTCGATTTGCTTCAGGCCGAAAAGACACACGATGCTTTGGAGCTTGCTCGCTTCAACTCCGAGTTCTATCCGGGTGATCTGCGCTCCTGGTACGGACTGGCGGAAACAGCCAAGGAACTGGGCGCCGTCGACGTGGCGCTGAACGCCTACGAAAAGCTGTTGGCCATGGAGCCGAATATGACCGAAATCCGGTCGGACTACCTCAACCTTGTCCTGGGGAAAAGCTTCCGGGAGCGTGGAATCAAGGGGCTCGCCGCCACGTTTGTTGAAATGAAGTCTGCCAACCCGGAGCAGATCGACGAAAGTTTGTTGAACGTGATGGGATACGGCTTTCTGCAAAACGGTGAAGTTGCCGAAGCCATTTCGATTTTCAAGCTCAACCTAGAACTCTATCCCGCTTATGCAAACGGTTACGACAGCTTGGGTGAGGCCTATCTGCAGGCGCAAGATAAAAAGAGTGCGATTCGGGCTTATCGGAAGGCCCTGGAGCTTGATCCCCAAATGAAATCCGCAAAAGAGGCCTTGGGTAAACTGATTGAATGAAAATGCTTGCAAGCGGTAGTCATACACTCGGTTGACGTTGGTTTCCAAGATCAAGGGAGTTGAAATGGACGGCGTCAACAAGCTAGCAAGGATGAAATCTGGCTCCCCGGATTGGACGTTTTGAGACTATGAAGCAAGCCCCCTAGTCGGATAGGGTTTAAATCGAAGTTCAG
>JABAOH010009922.1_pt1 | contig 14669 bp, 20 predicted proteins | sample 7062181 | NCBI WGS metagenome assembly JABAOH01 (sample SAMN14538630, study PRJNA623070) | marine sediment metagenome | biome: marine biome [ENVO:00000428]; feature: marine pelagic biome [ENVO:01000023]; material: deep marine sediment [ENVO:00002113]; isolation source: pool of 5 deep marine... | reverse complement strand
GCACGAGGCTATTCGCATGAAGCCAGAAAAGCACGGGGCTGCTGACATGAAACCGGAAAGGCTCGCGTGTGCGACAACTACCAGTGGCTGCAATCGGCTAAGAGGTTACGCAAAGTGCAAAATGCACCCCTCGTCCTTTGTCCGGCCCAACATGTCGCCCCTGCCGCCGTAGCGAAAGTCGTCTCAACCGGCAGGAATTGCCCACAATCCTGGCCCGTTTTCGCTACTTAGAAAACGAGTCACCCCCCAGCCGAGACTGAAAACGGGGTGCGGAGACTTGGGGACAGTCCCCGGGGGAGACGCCTGGGAAGACTCCTGACCGAGACTTGGGGACAGTCCCCGGACGGAGACCCTGGGGACAGTCCCCGGCAGCCTGGGGACAGTCCCCGGCAGTCCTACCTGGGTCTTTCTGGACGGTAGTTTCGTGTTGCCGCTGTGGCGAAAGTTGTGAAGTGTTAAGAGGGTCGGCGGCAAAGGAATCGCCGCCTCCCAAGGGTGCAAGGGTGTAGGTCCAGCCGAGTGGGGGGGACTGTCCAGCGGCGTGGTACGTTGTGCTGCTGACCCCAAGTCACGCCGATTGGGCTGCGGCGACCTATCCCGGAGTTGTGGATCCGCGACTGGATCAGCCGGCTTGGGTGCCGTAAACCCCGCACCCCCCGCCAGCTCGCCCTTGCCCAACTTCCCCCAAAAGGTTTAAATAGTGGATTGCTTGGTTACAGAACAAGTCTGGCTCGCAAGGCCAACTTGATGGCGAGGTGCCCTGGAGAGTTTCCCGATGACCATCGACAAGAGCTTGAAAATTCGCCGCGGTTTGATTCGAACGCGTAACGTCTTGACGCGTGCCGAGCGGATTAAAAAACTGGCGGAAACCGACCGCTGGCAGGAAGGAGACTCTCCGTTCGGCCTGGCCAAAGTTCGCGTGCAGAAGATGGTCATGAAGAAGAAGAAAAAGAAGAAAGAGGAAGAGGGGGAGGGGGAGGCTGCCGAGGGCACCGCAGCACCGGCGGCCGGTTCCAAGAGCAGTTAGGGCTTTCACTGTTTTCGCAGGGGAAGATCGGGAACGCTTGCCCGATCGATTGGGTGGCCGGCCCCTTGGACCGCTCTGCCGCCAGAAAGCGGAGGTCGGGCAACCGTGCTCGACCTGCCAAATCGCCCGTCGCGCCGCCAGCAACACGCGTCAGGCCACCCTTTTCCGACGACAGGCTTTGACTTGGCAGGTATTCAGCCAGCTGGCCGAATTGATGGACGCAGGCCCCAAGTCTTCCCAGGCGCTCTGCCAAAACATGCCGCTCAGCTCACCACGGCCAGAATGTCGTCTTCGCTCATAATCAGCAGCGATTCGCCGTCCACGTCGACTTCAGTGCCCGAATACTTACCATAGATCACGCGGTCCCCTTCGCTGACTTCATGCCTGGCGCGGTCGCCATCTTTGAGCAGTTTTCCATCGCCCACGGACAGCACTCGGCCCTGCTGCTGTTTTTCCTGAGCGGCTGCGGGCAGGACAATCCCCCCTGCAGTGGTTTCTTCGGCCTCTAGCGGGCGGACCACGACTTTGTCACCTAATGGTATCAGTTTCATCTTCAAACAAGCTCCTCGTTATTAGCCAGCCATCCACAACAGGAAGGCCAGCCAGCTGCAAAACAAGACAACGGCCACCAGCAACGGCCAGCGACGACGACGGGCCTGCATAGGCTTACTCAGACTGGCTGATCCGAAAACCTTCCACCAACTCGCGGTCAAAATCAAAGACATCGTTAAAGTCTTCTCGTCGATCCGAATCGGTTTTGCGCATCTGGCCCAGTTCAATTAAATTGAAAACGATATTGCCAAAATCGCTGGTACTTTTCACTCCCCACCGGTTGAACACGCATTTGGCCATGTAACCGTACTGTTCCATGGCCAGATGACGAATGGCTGCACACAGTTCTTGCCCGGAAACGTGGCATTCCTCCTCTGCGGGTGGCGGTTCGGGATTGGTCCCTTTGCGGCCCTTGCCAACCGTCTTTTTGCCTGCGGCCTTTTTCCCCGCTGTTTTCTTGCCCGTGGAGGGTTTTCCCATGTTCAAAACCGTATGCGCATGGTGCAGGGCATCAAACACGAACGCGTAAGCGTCGACATGATACCGCCCGTCCATTCTGGCAAATTTGGCAATGGGATGATTGGGGTCCAGCATAATTCCATCCTGTGGCTAGGCGTCAGCCGCCGCGAATGTCTCTTTTTCTAATCCTGCAAACCAATTCTGACTCCATTTTCAGATTCTCTACCAACGTGCATCGCCGTGGGCTAATTGGCCGTCCCAGCCTTAATCACGCTCAAAATTTCGTCCGAAGACAGCAACACGCGACGCATGTCCTCCATTTGGACCAGCAGCTGTCCGGCGAGAATTTCTTGAGCCAACACTTTAGCGCGTCCTTTGTGGGTGACGATTTCCGCGCCGATCGGCGGCAACTCCCGCTGCATCTCTTCATAGGTTTCGTATTCGTAGCGCAAGCAGCATTTCAGTCGGCCACAACGGCCGGAAATCTTGGTCGGGTCCAGCGTTGCCTTCTGTAGCTTGGCCATCTTCATCGACACGGGAGGCATTTCCGACAGATGCGTATTGCAGCAGACCGGCTTGCCGCAATCGCCGTAGTCGGCCAACAACTTGGCTTCGTCGCGAACTCCAATCTGTCGCATCTCAATCCGAGTCTGAAACTCGCTCGCCAGCTGCTTGACCAACTCGCGAAAATCGACTCGGTTTTCCGCCAAATAATACACAAGAATTCGCTCGCCGCCAAAGACGTATTCCACGTCCACCGGCTTCATGGGAACTTCCAGTTCCTGGACCTTCTGAACGGCAAATTCCCAGACCTTGCGTTCCTGGTTGCGGATCCGCGACAGCTCGCGGCGATCATCCGTTCGCATGCCGCGGAGGATCTGCCCCCCGGTCGAATCGGTCAAATCCTGGACAGCCCGTTCCGTGGCCTCACAAAGCAGGTCGCCGATCTCCAAACCCCGCTTGGTGCGAACCACTACCGCCGAACCACGATCATACGATTCGTTGCGGCTGGTCGAGAAAACGCCCAATTGGCGCAAGGCACCGTAGCGAACGACAAACTGGGGCATAATGATTCCATGTAAATTCAGTGATGTCCGGCAAATCAGGCTACCGGCTGAACGGGGAGCGGCCAACGGGGGACGAGCGAGGCATTATGGATTAAGTATAGCTAACCGTTTTGCGAACGCAAACATCTGGCCTGGGCACGGCAAGCAGCCCCCTGCAGGGGTCACCGCCGACCCGTTCGTTGACACTCCCGTCACCAGCTCTCTATAATTCCTCCACGGCCACGGCAACCCGACATTCTCACCAGTTTCTCAATCGATCGCAAGCTTTGTGCCAGGGAGGTCAAAATCCATGGGCGTCATCGACTTTACAGACGGCAACTTCGACACGGAAGTCCTGCAGTCCCCCCAGCCTGTGCTGGTGGATTTTTGGGCACCCTGGTGTGGTCCCTGCCGCATGATCGCCCCCATGGTTGAAGAGCTCGCCAACGAAAACGGCGACCGTGTCAAGATCGGCAAAATCAACATTGATGAAAATCCGGAAGCGGCACAAAAGTACGACGTGAGTGCCATTCCTACATTGATCGTCTTCCACAAGGGCGAAATCGTCGAACGGCTGCAGGGCGTCCAGCCCAAAGCTAGGCTGCAGGAATCACTGGACGCTGCCAAATCTTGATTGTGCCGCAGGAAACCAAATGCCTTCGGCTGGCCACGGTGCAAGCAGCCATGGCGTTGTCATCCCTCCGCAGGCGGACTACCCCCTGCCTGCTTTTTCAGTCGGTAGGTTCTCCATGGTCCAACCTTATGACGCACTGTTGGTCGTTTCGTTCGGAGGTCCCGAGGGACCGGACGATGTCATGCCTTTTTTGGAAAACGTGCTGCGCGGCAAGAACGTCCCTCGCCAGCGAATGCTGGAGGTCGCCGAACACTACCAACACTTCGGCGGTGTCAGTCCTATCAATGCCCAAAACCGCGAACTGATCGCCGCGCTCCAGACACTGCTGGACGAACAGGGACCTCACTTGCCGATCTACTGGGGCAATCGCAATTGGCATCCCCTCCTGGTCGATACGATCAGGCAAATGGCCCGTGACGGTATCCGCCGCAGCCTGGCTTTTGTCACGTCCGCTTTCAGCTCCTATTCTGGCTGCCGACAGTATCGCGAGGACATCCAGCGAGCTTGTCAACAAGTGGGGCCTTCCGCACCCGCAATCGACAAACTAAGGGTATTTTTTAATCATCCCGGTTTCATCCAAGCCGTTGTCGATTCGATCAAAGACGCCCGTCGGCAGCTGCCTGCGCCCCAAAGCCAGGGGACACCGATTGTGTTTACCGCTCATAGTCTCCCTCTGGCGATGGCGGAGACGTCGAATTACGAGTCGCAATTGCGGCAGGCGTGCGGCCTGGTCGCCGAAGCGCTAGGGAACCCGCCCTGGCAGCTGGCTTATCAAAGCCGTAGTGGGCCTCCCAGCCAGCCTTGGCTGGAGCCGGACATTTGCGACGTGCTGGAAAAACTGGCCCACGAGGGTGACATCGAGACGGTGATCGTCCAACCCATCGGTTTCCTCTCCGATCACATGGAGGTCCTCTTCGATCTGGATACCGAGGCGAAGGCCCTCTGTGACCAGCGTGGATTGAAAATGATCCGAGCCAAAACGGTCGGCACCCATCCGGCCTTCATGCAGATGATCCGCCAGCTGATCCTGGAACGCACCTCCGATGCGCCGCGCCAGAGCGTGGGCGACCTACCGGCCGGTCACGACATTTGTCCGACCGACTGTTGCCTTCCGCCGCCACGGCCAGGGCGGTAGGCAGATCTCCCCACAATCTGCAGCCGACCGGCCAGGGGTTCGGCCAGCTCGGACTTTCGCCTGTGGTGAATGTGCTGGTTATTCGCATTCCTCGCGAAATTCACCGCTTGACAATTGTCGGACGCCTCGGTTCGACCCGTGCGGGTAGTACAGGCGGCTGGTTTCGATCCGGCACCGATCCTGACGATTCTGGCGAACATGCCATGCCGGGTTATACCGGCAAAAACATGAGATAGCGGTTCTTTGCCAGGAACTGCCTGTAGCGTGGATAGTGGGTCTGCCGCTTGTGTGCTGGCATTGCTTTCTACTGGGTTGTGGCTTCCCTGTTGTCCGATCCCTTTAGTGCATCAAGGGGGGATCGCTCTGACGGGGCAGCCCCAACCTTTGAGAAACGCCCGCTACCCGGCTCAAGCCTTCGGTCGCAACGCAAAAATGTTGTGGCAAGACTGGCGCGACAGTTGTCGGGACAGCAGAGGCACGCATATTCCGAAGGATTGGAATGGACCATGGACGGTAAACTCATTTTTACAGCCGTGATCGGTACGGTACTGGTCGCGGCCGCTTGGACGGGGGCCGAATTGCAAACCGGCCAGACCACGGCTTCTCCACAGCTGATTCACGCCGCCCTGTCAACACCGCCCTACAATTCGCTACCCGGGCCAGAACATCGCCTGGTGGCGAATCTCGATCCGGTCATCCACAACCCGACGGCAACGGATTTCTGGGCCGGTACCGCCTGGAGCGGTTATTTTTCGGAACGGTATCGCAACCCATGCGGTGGCAAGACCGCTTGCCCAATAGGCGGTTGCGACACCTGCGGCTGCGATGCCGACAATTCACGCTCGTTCTGCCGTTACCTCGACCGCTTCCTGCAAAACCTGACCTTGTTCCGCCGCCGTTGCACCCCCTGTGACAAACTGGCTTCCTGCAAGCTGCACAATAGCTGTTCTGCAACTGGCAGCGACGCGTGGCCCACCGAATTGACGGTGCCACACTCGCCGGAAAGGGAACACGATCAGGTCGAACAGGCAATCGAACCAATGCTAGATCCTGTACCAGAACCGATGGCGGACCCGGCGCCGGAGCCGATGGATGCGCCGACGCCGAAAATTCCCACGCGCGTNNCTTTTCCCCTCCGCCGGTCCCACTGCCACCCGTGCTGGAGAGCCCGCAACCGGTGAAGATGAATCTGAGGGAACAGCAGACACAATGGCCGATGCGATGGACGCAACCAGAAAAAACCATTTTGCGATTCAGGATGCCAGCCGAATCTGACCAGCGGACACAGCCACAACAGACCCAGTCGTCGCTGATCCTGTCGCTAAGTGAAAAGGCGTACTGAAGCGGGTCGGAAGGCAGCGCGTCGAGGCCACTACCCGATCCAAATAGTCGCCCACCGTGACAACCGTTTGGAGCTATCCGGCCGACTGAGGTCAAGCCTCGTCTTGGCGAGCTATCTACTGAAGCAGCTCCCAGCCGCTGTTACCGACGCGAAACTCGTACGTGCCAGCCGAGAGCTTATAGCTGATGTCGCCAAAATCACCCCCACGGTGGAACTCGATAGCCCGGCTTTGCGCACTCCCCAGTTCGTGACGTTCGCCAGGGCCCAGCCTGTGGACTTCGCCGTCCACCAGGTAACCCAGCTCATATTCGCTCAAATTTAGCAGCACCAGAGGCTGTTCGCCCCCTGCCGCCGGCCCCGCACCAACATGCGTCGGTTCAACCTGCGTCGTTTCCCGCGGCGTTCCTTCAAGAGCTGGAATGGCTTCTGGGATTACGGTGGTCACCGCGGAACTGTGTGGAACGTCGGTACCTGCCTCCCTGAGCGGATGATCTGCCTGGGGACCGAACAGCTGGGTGTCGGCGGCCGGCACAGTTGCACCTTCGGCCAGCATTCCGATCAGATCCCCTACCAGGCGGTTACTTTTGTTGACAGCCGTTGCGATCTGCGTCGCCCAAACATCCTGGTCCGCTCCCCCCGCAGGCTCAGCTTCATCCTTGGTTTCCAACCAATCGGCTGGAAACGGTTCCGCGCTATCCCCGCCCGATTCGTCCTGCATGAGGACCTCGGCCATAAAGTCACCCTGTTCTGCATCAGCGGCCAAATCGTCAGCCAACGGGACGGGCACCTGGTCCGGCGATGCGTCGGCATTGGCATCGACTTCCGCCTGCAGAGCGGCATCGGCCAGCAGATCGGAAGGGGGATCGGTCGACCGCGCCACCAGGGGGAGTCGAGCCGCCTCGTAAGCGACCAGGGCGAAGGCAAACAATAGCGGAAAGCGACATAGTCGCAGCCAACGAGCCTGACGTGCCGCTTTGGTCCTGTTTTGATTTTTTACTGGGGCTGCAGTGGTCATTTCCGGTTCGTCCCTTAGCGACTTGCAAGAACATTTGACAGCATGCGTTACCCGCAATCGACAAGAAAAGTTTAGATCAAAAAACAGGCAATGGGAGACGTATTTTCCGGCAGATGTCCCCCCTGCTTTCCGGCAGATACTTTTCGACCCGCAGCCGCGTCCGCCGCCATTTGACTTGGCACAACTGGTGACCTAGGGTCTGTTGAATGAATTTATGCGCAGACCGGCTTTCAGACCGCAAGACGTCTGGATGTAACGAAAATGACGTTTCCCATGCAACCCGACACCCCCGATCCCCGGCAAAAACCAAACGACGCCCATCCATTGTTTGATACGGGGCAAACGGAATCTTCCGACGGCGCGGGATTGACGGATTATTCGCAACAGGTCGATCCGAGCTTGGGCCCGTCGGAAAATATTGCCCGCGCCACGCTGACCGACCTCATGACCGAACCGGCAAACGACACCTTGGAGGATGTCAAGGATCACGACATCGCCATCGAAAAATATATGGCACAACTGCTGGGGCGCTACGAGACCGGCACGGAAACAGCGGGGTCAGTGCCGCCGAGCTCGTCGGACGTCAAGTCGACCCCCAAGGACCAGGATGCCCCCAAGGACGAGAACGCGTGGAACGCTGAGGAAGCAGCCGCCGGCAAGCAGCCTGCCGAGGAAGTCGCCCGTGAACCTCGTCGGCGATCCGCTCCCCCCGAAGCTTCGGCCGATATGTCGGCCATGCGGGCGCTGGCCAACGCGGCAGCACAAGGAGCTATCGCGGCACACAACCAAACGAAATCCACGGCGGTCGCCGCTGGAAAACTGCTTCTGGCGGCAACTGCCTTGATCACCGCCTATCTGCTGATCCAGATGTCCTCTTCTGCGAAAGAAGACTTCTACCTGTTCAGCCTGCTGGCCTTGGGGCTTGGCGGAATCTGGGGATATCAATTCCTGCGCTTGGCAGGGGGACTGGCTGCCGTCTCAAAAGATCACGTACCAGCTACCGATCCGTTCCACGCAGCGGACCAAGCGGCGAAGATTGGCGACGACGAACCAGGCCCGGACCATCAAGCGGCCGCGAAACCGATCGCTGTCGACAAATTGTCCAAAACCCAGCTGATCGTCGACCCGACGGAATCGGTATAAATCAGGCCGTCAGACGCTTGAAGCCCACCTGGCCTGTACCCGCACCACCCGTTCTAAAACCATCGCCGGTCGACCCCGGGCCGTTCCATCCGACACACCGTCTCTTTGCGGCCCCTTGCCAGGCCGGGCGGGCACAACTGGTTTCCCGACCGATTTTTTCGGGGTCCGGACTGCTCCTGATCCCCAAGAGGTCCGGCAGAAATTCCGCAATACATTTTCCCCTTTGCTGCCAAACCCTCTGGCTGCTTCCAGGAAACTTTTTGCACCTCGGCCAGATCCCTGCATCCGACGGCCGCAAAGGGCAGGCCGGAAGGACGTGCAAGTTCGGGGGAAAGACCGGCCTGCTGCATCCGACGGGACACCCACCAGCCGTTCGTTCGGCGGGCTGTGGCCGGTCCCGGATGAAAAAGAAGACTTCCTGAGCTTCGGTTTTTCCCCGCAACCCGTCCCGCGCAGCGTAAGGCGTAAGACACTCAGGCCAGCCCTGCCCGAACGTGCAGGGACGGAAGGGAAGCGGTGTTGGTCGGGGGAAAGAAGCGAACCTGTGCCAAACCCGCCCCGACTGCCTGGATTGCCAAAGGGTCAGGTGGCGTGACTATAATCAGCCAGGTGAACTGATGAAAATAGTGCGCTTTCTAACCGCCAGGGGCCTGGTAGAGTACGGCTGCCATCACGAAGAGGGAGCGATCACGCGCATTGAGGGGGACATCTATGGTGATTATCGGGACACGGGGCAGTTGGCCCAGCCGGCCAAGCTACTGGCGCCGGTCCAACCGGTCGACATCCTCTGCATCGGGCTCNNTATGCCAATTCCTGATCGTCCCGTGGTGTTCATGAAGACGTCGTCAGCGGTGCAGAACCCGGCTGATCCGATCGAACTGCCCCGCACGCTGCGGAGCGACAAAGTCGATTTCGAATGCGAGCTGGCTGTGGTAATCGGCAAGCGCTGCAAAAACGCTTCACAGGACAATGCCCTGGATCATGTGCTGGGTTACACCTGTGCGAACGATGTCAGCGCGCGGGACTGGCAACTGGAGTGGGGTGGCAGCCAGTGGTGTCGCGGCAAGACGTTCGACACCTTTGCACCGCTGGGGCCCTGCCTGGTCACCACCGATCAGATCACCCATCCCAACGCCCTGCAGATCAAAACGATCCTGAACGGCCAGGTCATGCAAGACTGGAATACAGGCGACATGATCTTTTCTGTTCCTCAACTGATCGAATTCCTCAGTGGCAGCACGACGCTGCTGCCAGGCACGGTGATTCTGACCGGCACGCCCCCTGGCATCGGCGCCGCTCGCCGGCCACCAGTTTTCCTCCAGCACGGCGACACGGTCACCGTTGCCATCGAAGGCATCGGTCAGCTGACCAACCCCGTTATAGACGAGATACCCCCTTCGTAGTGCGGCAATCCGGCAGAAGTCTTTGCAGGCCTGACGGCATCCATGGGCAGGTTCTGGAAACAGACCGCGTCAATGGGATATTTCCGCTTTGATTCGCTCCAGATGGTCACCGATCTTTTGTCGTACGGCGGGCATATCCGCGCGCCCCTGACAGTGTGGCGTCGCGTCAGTCGTTGTGGGCCGGCACCCTGGGGAGAAAGTGGCGTGCAGTAAATAAAGGTTGTGCCGCGTCGTCCAAGGGAACAGGAAAGCCGCGGTCGTCAGTAGCAGCAGGCCGCCGGCTTTTCGCCAGAGTATCCCATGTTGGGCCTCACCGACCGCCATGGCTTGCCAAAGCATGTCGCCATGGACCAGCCTCAGATAGAGGATCAGCACCAGCTGGAACAGCCGCCGCGGCTTCGTTGTCCTTGATAAGCCTGGCTCACACTTCCGTTCGCCGCGGTCGCATCGCGTCGCCTGACGACTCTCACGAACACAATCGTAGCTCAGCGACCGCTCCTTTTATCCTGTTGCCATGAGGTAAAAGTCCAGTGGTGGGATGATCGTCGTGTAATGAAATTTTGGAAAATGTTGCTTGTAGCGCCGGTGGTGATACCCACGACTTTTTAGGACGAACCACAAATGATCCACGCGAAGCTGGCCTAGTTCAACAACCGTCCCGAAACGATCGCCGGCACGGTATAATCGCTGGTGGAGAGTCCATGGATCACGGAGACGGCCTGCCGTTCGACGGCGGTCGCTCGCTCTTTGCGGCAGCGACGACGTCGCAAGGACGTCCCGTTGACGCCACGCTCCCCCAGCACGCCGCCCCAAGCGACCCGCTATGAAGCCCCTCGACCGTCCCTACCTGCTGTTCGACGTGATGGAAACCTTGGTGAGCGAACCGTTTCTGGAAGTCATGCCGAAATTTTTTGGGATGTCCCATCGAGAATTCCTGGAAGCGAAGCATCCGACGTCGTGGATTGAATTCGAGCTGGCGATGATTTCCGAGAACGAGTACTTCCAGCGGTTCTTTCGGGAGGGTCCCTGTCGCGACGGCGAGGGACTGCGCGAACAAATGCGGAAAGCCTATCGCTGGACCGACGGGATGGAAGCGCTTCTGGCGGAATTGAAAGCGGCAGGACACGAAATGCACGCCTTGTCCAATTACTCGATCTGGTACGAATTGATCGAGCAGGCACTGAATATTTCGCGGTACGTTTCCTGGACATTCGTCTCCTGCCGTACGGGGGTTCGCAAGCCCGAGGCAGCAGCCTACCTTCAAGCCGCGGCCACCTTGAACGCCACGCCGGAAGGTTGCATCTTCATCGACGACCGTCAGGAAAATGTTGACGCCGCTCGGCAGGTTGGCATGCGAGCGGTTCGTTTCACCGACACGCGCCAACTGGCGCGAGACTTGTCCAGCTGGGGATTGCTGTCATGAAACAGAGCGGTCGCTGGCAAGAACAGGGGTACTCCTGCGGCTCGCTGCGGCTCCTCCTGGTCCGGATTGGCGACCGGCAGACCCACCCGCTCGCCTGACCAGCCTGACAACATGTTGGGCCGCTTATGCTAGACTACCGGATAGTGACCCCTTTCCCATCTCCCGACGTTTTCTCTCTCGGAGCATTCCCCATGAACGCGAAAGATGCAATCCGCTCGTCTGCCAATCTCAGTTCCATGGTCCTCACAGCCTACGTCAGTGATCTTGACGACGCCGATCTCATGCGTCGTCCTGGCGAGGGTTGCAATCATCTGGCCTGGCAGTTGGGTCACCTGATCGCTTCCGAGGTCCAATTGTTGGAAAAGGTCGCCCCTGGACAAGGGATCGAGCTGCCTGAGGGGTTTGCCGATGCCCATTCTAAAGAGCAATCCGGTAATGACGATCCGGCAAGTTTCCACGCCAAACAAACGTACCTCGAACTTTTCGACAAGGTTCGCTCAGCATCTCTGGCGGCCCTGGAAAGCTACGGCCAGCAAGACTTCGACAGCCCGGCGCCGGAGGACTTCCGCGATTTTGCGCCTACCATGGGTGATATGTTCACGCTGATCGCCATCCACCCTATGATGCATGCCGGACAGTTCGTGATTGTTCGTCGGCAGCTTGGTAAGCCCATCTTGATGTAACGCGCATTATGAAAGCCGCGTGGGCCACTTCGGGGCAGACCGGCGCCGGCTCAAAACAGTTCGGGCAGGCATCCCCAGAGTGCGCCCCACGAAACGCCGGCTGGGAACACGACCAACAGGGGCCACGGTGTGGTCTGCCGGCTTGGTCGAACAGCCTCCAGGCTCTGCAGGACTAGTCAGCGGGCATCGGGTAACCGCCAGATTACGAGAATGCCGACCAGCGCGATCGCGGCCACTCCCAGTCGCCAGGGTGTCGGCAATCCGGAGAAATACAACGTCGTTGCCACGACCAGCAGCACAACGATTGTGGCCCGCACCCTCACCACGGGATCCACCCCGCCGCGAAGCTGCCAATCTCGCAGGAGGGGGCCGACCAACCGCCAGCGGAGGAGGGCCTCGTTCAGCCGAGGGGAAGACCTGGCCAGCAGGTAACTGGCCAGCAACAGAAAGGGCGTGGCTGGCAGCCCAGGCAACACAACTCCCAAGACCCCCAGGGCCACGCAACCTAGCCCTGCGGGTAGGTAGCCGACCCGGCGGATCCGGGCCAGGGAACCCTCCGAGTTCTGACAATCGTTCTTCGAAGCTGGTCCTTGCGAGGTGATCACGGCATGAATCTATCTTAACCTGCCAAGGCTTAACCTGGGTGGGGCACACGAGGCCCCAGGGCAAGCGGGCATAACGAGCGGCCTGGCCGCCCTTTAAACGTTTTAGATGATATGCAAGGACACAGGCAACAACCATCCTGCAATCGATGGGCCTAGATGCTACGAAAAATATCGTAACCAGCTATTAAATCTTAAGTTAAAATTTTTCGAAACAGCGTCCCAGAAGGGCGTTGTCTTGACAGCATTTTTCCGGTCACTTACTAAGGTCATCTTGCACATATTTCCATTTATTCATGGTCTCGGCAGAAAAGACGGTCATGTCCGTGGCACACCCCCCAGCAAACCGGCAGCACCCGCAGGCCGGCTCCCAGCAAGCCGCTCCCCCCAACAACCTGTTCAGCGGCCGTCTCGCCCGCATCGATCGACGCCCGGCCGGCTTCCTACCTCACCCGACTTTCCAGGATAAGGAGGATTTGTGCGACTGGCTGGAAGTGGCCCGTTTGAAGGCTGTCGAGCAGGCCGACATCGTCGACGTGTCCACCACCTTGCCAGGGCTGCCCCCGCAACTCATGCGGTTGTGCGAAACCCCCGCCCTCAGGTCGGGTAACGAACGTGCCTTTTTCCGGCAGATGAACTATCCGAAATTTCGCGCGATGCAGCTTCGACATCGAAGGTGGTCGCAAGGTAATGTCCGCGCAACTCACTACCCGGCTGGACGTCTGCAAGGAACGCGTGCAGCGATTGGCTCAACGAGCCATCGGCAAATTGCGCGAGCTTGCATCGGAATACGGCCTTGCCGGTAGGGGTCATTGAGCATCCTTTTCGAAAATGCGCAAGAATAGTGATTTTATTTTAAACGGACTTTCTCTTTGGGGAAAATTTCCCCCTGGAAGCTCTGCGAGAGGACGTAGAGCGACCTTTTGAGTCGGTCCCTATCCTTTCCCACCCTCCGGCCAGCGGTAGGATAAGCTCGCCTGCAAAACAGGTACTCTGACATTCCTTATGTGTTGCCCGGACCNNTGCCCGGACCGCCGGCCCGCGTTTCTGGAAGAACCCAGTCCCATGACCCGTGCCTCGCCCCACAACAAGACTCCTTCCTGGATGAAGTGGTCCTTGCTGGCTGCAGCAGCCTACAACCTGGGATGGGGAGCCGCGGTGATTGCTTTTCCGCAAGCTGGCTTTCGCTGGGCTGGCATGGCGCCTCCCCGCTACCCGGAACTGTGGCAGTGCATCGGGATGATCGTCGGCGTTTATGGGATCGGGTACGCCATCGCCGCCTTTGATCCTGCCCGGCATTGGCCGATCGTGCTGGTCGGATTCCTGGGAAAGATTCTTGGTCCATTGGGATTTTCCCTCTCTCTGATGCGGGGGACGCTGCCGGGGGTAGCCGGCTGGACCATCCTCACCAATGATTTGATCTGGTGGCTTCCCTTCCTGCTGATTCTGCGGCACGCGCGTCGATCGTTTCTGGCATCTCTCCATCAAACGGGGACTGCCGACACACCACCCATTGAGCGGTGCACTTCGCAGACCAGGGCGCCTTAGTCGCAGCGGAAATGGCTGGCATTCAAAAGGTGAGGATTTATCGATGCAATTCACGCAAAATCAGCTTGCGCTTGCTGGAGAACTCAAAGCGGCGGGCCTTGCCTGGAAACCGGCCGCTGGGCACTTCCTTTACGATCCAACGCATGCCTTTAAACCGTCTTCTCCATTTCAGGATCACGTCTACTTGATCTTGAATTACGACTGTTTCTTAAAGGCGGTAGGCGGGGAGCAGAAATTCCTGCAGCTGATGACGTGGCTGCCTACCTGGGACGATGCTCGCCACATCCTCAGATCCCTGGGCGTGCCTGACCGGCAGGTTCAGCAGGAGATCATCCACAAGCGATCCCTCTGCCACGCCACCGAACTGCTGGACTTATACAGCTTGATCCTAAAGCAACTGCGGCAGATCAGCGTGTCCGAAGGTCCTTTTCCCTGCCACGGCGACCCTGACAGAAATGGTCGTGTTGTCTAGCCTGCCTTTGGTACTCTGAGCGCTAAACAAAAAATCCAGTCGCCAGCACACTCCAAGCCGCGGAGACTGACCATTCGCAGCCTCTTGGCTTGCGTCACGGAAGTGGGTGACGGCTGCACAGAAGGTGAAAGAACTCCTCGGCCTGGACTCGAACCAGGAACCTAGCGGTTAATCCCGGCGCGCCG
>JABAOH010104199.1_pt1 | contig 14672 bp, 4 predicted proteins | sample 7062181 | NCBI WGS metagenome assembly JABAOH01 (sample SAMN14538630, study PRJNA623070) | marine sediment metagenome | biome: marine biome [ENVO:00000428]; feature: marine pelagic biome [ENVO:01000023]; material: deep marine sediment [ENVO:00002113]; isolation source: pool of 5 deep marine... | reverse complement strand
CAGGGGTCTGAACCGGTCACCCACCAGCATCCACCCGGAAAGCTGCCTGTTACGACCAAAGCGGAATTCCACCCGTTCCAATTCTTTGATCTCAATCCTTACCATGCCGCTGTCATCAGGATAAAGGGTTTTGGATTCGGTGTCTTCCTGATATCCCTTTTTGAATTGAATTGGTGAGGAATCATCCACCGGTGCTTGAGAAGGCTCAACATTGAAGGTGGCCTCGGGGCGCCAGGCGCTTTGCGCCATGCTCCGCGGCGAACTGCCTATGTTTTGTATCTTGAAATACCGGCTGCCGATGCCGTCGGTATTGCCTCCGCTGTCTGTGGCTGTCCACTGGATGGTATGGACACCGTTCTGAAAAGCGGTGGTATCCAGGTAAAAATACCCCACAGCCCCATTGGTGTTGGCATAACCGGGAAATAGTGTGGCAATATCAGGCCGGTAATTATTGTAAGTAGGATTACCAATATTGACTCCATCGACATATACGTTGATGGTGGAACCGTTGGTAGGAATATAGTTGGGTTGGGGGGTTAATACCCATCCCCAGTTGATGAAATCCGTACCGGATGCAGTACCGCCCTGCGTTGGAGTATCGATGGCCCCAAAAGGTTTCACCGCACTGGCATTGTCTATCAAAACGGTTTTGGAATCCAATGTAACCTGGTGCCCTTCGACATCCGTGGCAATGGCCAGGATGATAAAGGTGCCGTTGCCGCCGTTGGGAAGGAAATTGGTGAGCATCATGTATCCCCAACCGGCTTTATAATTATTGGGATAATCCGGGTAAGCCTGTTCCACATCCGGCCTTGCACCTTCTACCAGTACGGCATCGCCGATATAGGTCAAGGCCGCACCATTTTGCCTGTAGATTTTTACACTGACGACTCCCACATCATCCAACACCCAGCCGGTGAAGGGCACACTGCTGCGTATCGTGGACTGATCAGTGGGGGTGTCATACGCCCCAAAGGGAGGTGACGAGGCTCCCGGTCCATATACATTCAAGGTCACCGACACGGTCTGGGGAGAGTTGGGTGCAATGGGGTCTGAAACCGTAATGGTGCCGGTATGGGTTCCGGCAGTAAGCCCGGTGGGATCAATAGAAACCGTTACATCACTCTCGCCGGTGCCGGAAGTAGGAGAACAGCTCAGCCAGTTTTTATTCGTACTGGCTGTCCAATTGAGGGTACTGGATGTGGCATTGCTGATGGAGAACATTTGATCCGGTGTGGTGGTCCCCATAACAAGACCAAAGGTTAACTGGGTCCGGTTCAAAACGATCTCAGGCGAAGCCGTGAATTCCACTTTATCTACCCACCCACAATCCGAACCGTAACTGAAGGAAGAGTCTTTTTCATAAACCCACTTCAAAGTATGTGTACCGGCAGGAATGGGGTAGGATCTCTGCTCCCAACTGGTGAGACCACTGATGGAACTTTCCAATTTGTCATCGATATAAAAACTGAGGTAATCATAATATGATTCTGATGATACGTTCCACCAGAAGCTCAATTGACCGGGACCAATGATGGTGGTTTTGATATAGGTGGATTGGGAATTGCCAATATCACCGCTCTGTACAGCATCATCGTCATAATAATAGGTATCGGTTTGTTCAAACCAGTCGGCACTGCCGCCGGTGGTCCAGGTCAGGTTGCAATTGTCAACCCCTTCGCAGAGAGTACCGAACTGGGTCGTTGAAAACTTTGCCACAAAGGCATCCACATCTCCTTTTATGGCGTTTTGATATGCATTTTCAGTGGGAAAATCGGAACTTGCCGTATAACCTGCCGCATAGATGTTGCCACTGCTGTCTACTGCAACTCCTCTTCCGTACTCGTTATCCCCACCCCCCAGATAGGTGGAGAAACTCAAGCCTGTCCCGTCCGTAGAGAACATGGATACAAAGACATCAAAGTCTCCATTATACGTACTTTGATACGCCCGTTTTACAGGAAAATTCGAACTTTTGGTAGAACCGATCACATGAGCATTGCCTGCACTGTTTATTGTCAGATCGTCGCTGGTATCCCATTCACCTCCTCCCAGGAAGGTAGAGTATTCCAGGGTGGTACCGGTAGAAGAGAACTTAGTCACATAGGCATCCCTGTCCCCACCGCCGTGGGTACTTTGATAGGCATTCTTGGTAGGAAAATTCGTACTGCTGGTATCACCGGCCACATAAGCACTGCCGCTGCTGTCTACTGCGATACCGTATGCGGCATCGATGTCATCCCCCCCCAGGAACGTGGAGTAAACCAGGCTGCTGCCGGAAGAAGACAATTTGGTCACAAAGGCATCGAATTCTCCACCGCCGTAGGAGCCTTGATACTGGTTGTGGGTGGGGAAATCAGTACTGGTGGTGCGGCCGGCTATATAAGCCGTGCTGCCGTTAACCGCGATCCCGGTTCCTATATCTCTGCCGCTGCCCCCCAGGTACGTGGAATAAACCAGGCTGCTGCCCGAGGAATCAATCTTGGTTACAGAAGCATCCCAATTACCTCCACCAAAGGTACCCTGGTAAGCATTTTTGGTGGGGAAGTTAGTGCTGTTGATTCGACCGGCTATATATATATTCTTGCTGCTGTCCAGCGCAATGTCGTATCCCCGGTCATCGCCATTGCCCCCTAAAAAGGTGGAGTAAGCCAGGCTGCTCCCCGAGGAAGAGAGAATCGCCACAAACACATCTTTACTTCCACCGCCGTAGGTGGCCTGGTACGCATTCTTGGTGGGAAAATTGCTGCTCTCGGTCCATCCCACCACATAAGCCTGACCACTGTCGTCTACCAAAATGTTCAATCCCCTATCATCACTGCTCCCGCCTAAAAAAGTCGAATATATCAGGCTGTTTCCTGACGAGGAAAATTTGGTCACAAAGGCATCAGCGGCTGCTTGATCTGTTTGATATGAATTCAAGGTTGGGAAATCTGTGCTGGTGGTATCCCCGGTTACATAGGCACAACCGCTGCTGTCCACGGCCAGACCGTAGGCATACTCATCCCCACTGCCCCCCAGGTAAGTGGAATAAGCCATTACCACTGGATCGATGACCAATTCACAACTTCTATCGTACTTCCCCACTTCAAATCCATAGGTATTTTCCCCGATCTTTTTAAATTTAACATCTACATCCATTCGTTTTCCAGATTGTTTTGCTCCTTGCGCCCTGCGCCCTGCGCCATGCTCCCTGCTAACCTCCTGGTAACTGACAGGCCGGCGATGGATTAATTCTCCCAAATGGGTTTCGATGATGAGGTTTCCTTTTTCATCGATCCGTGTACCTTTTACGTTTTTGTATTGAAAGCAAATATTTCCCGGGTCGCCGCCGGGCTTTATGATCCAATCATATTCGATCTGCTTTTCAATGCCGTATACTTTAAGATCAACGTCATTGTAAATATTTTTATAGAGTACCGCTTTTGAAGTGGGAATACCTGTGTGCCAGGTGGACGGTTCATTCCCCTTAATATAGTTGACTTTATACGGCGTCATATCAACAGGTACCATTCCAGGATCCCGGTTTGAATCCAGGAAAACCATCCGGGCCACATCCCGTTCCCGGGATTTAGGTGAGTGAGGGGAGTCGTTTTTCCCCTCTTGAGAGGGGTGGCCGGAGGCCGGGGTGTGTACGCGATCAAATACCAATCCTTTTTTTGTCAACCATAAGGTATACCTGGATGTTCGGGCATAGAATTTTGCCTGTTCATGCACCTGCCCCTGGTTGGGAATAAAATACAGAGGAATTTTGCCGAAACCGGGAACGGGTTTTACTAAATCCGCTTCACCGGGATATTTGAACTCATGGAGTTTTGTATTGGAATTGTTACTTGTAGCCGGTATCGATGCATCGATCACAAATATCCCTGCCAACACAACCAAACTCAACACCATCAAACGTTTCATTTTTCGCCTCCTTTTTTCCTTTTAGGTAATAAGTATAGCATAATCTCCGAACTTTTTGTTTAAAAATGATAATAGTTTACCTTTTTTTTGGGGATGTTGAATTAAAGGGACTTTTGAAAGGTTAATTTTTATAAAACCTTACTATTTATACGAGGAGACAACGGGAAAATCACAAAATTACCGGATCAAATATGGACGGCGAGCATAAAATTCCCGCACCAGGAGATTGACCCTGACAGCCCGGTTGGGTGCCTGGGATTATAGGGTATTAAGAAAAAAGCCCGAAAGATGAAAATCTTTCGGGCTTTTCCACTTTGGCCTTTTAAGTTTGGTTTTACGTTTTTAACATTCCTATTAATCCCTTCTTGCCTTCTTCACTTTGATACGCTTTTTCCTCCTTCATACACTTAAAAAAAAAACAACCAACAGCAAAATTATTATAACAATCAGTTTTTTAATCATATTACATCTTCCTTGCCCCCTCTTCCTCCCCCACCGTCCGCTGATTCAACCTGGCCAAAAATCAATGATAGATAGATTCGTTCTTCTTCCTATCATTTTTAGGATAACACAATTTTCAAATTTTTCCTTAAACTTTATAAAACTTTATACTTTTTTTTCGGACGCTTTATTATCGGGAGTTTTGAGATGTTAAACTTTATAAAGTTTAACAAATTCATATATTTACTCCTATGAAATTAGCCACGAAGACACCAAGACACAAAGTAACACAAAAGGTTTTATTATAAATGAATCCTTTGTGCCTTCGTGCCTTTGTGGCTGTATTTTCATGCGTCTCCGGGCGAGAACTCGTTATCATGATGAACTGCTGTACTTTGTTGGAAGGGGTTGAAAAAAGGATGGAAGGGTATTATAATTGAATCATGGCGAAAAACAAACTGGAATATAAAAAAGATGCGGCTTTCATCGATCGAGAAACAGAATTAAAATATTTGCGTGATTATATTGACATACGTCCAGAATCTATCCTTTTTCTTCACGGTCCCAAATCTTCAGGAAAAACCACGCTGCTGTATAAATTTTTTGAACAGGTGGAAAAAGAGCAAAAGCTGGATGTGAAATTCATAAACATGAGAAAGATATATACCGAGTTTCCCGATGATTACAATTATAAAGAATTCCTCAGGCTGTTTTTCAACGTAGAGGATAAGACGGCAAAGGAAAAAAAAACAAAATGGTCAGGGGGGGTAAATGTCGGGTTCTTCAAAATTAATTCCCAGGTTGAGAAAGGAATTTACAAGGGCAGAATCGACCCGTTTAAGGTCATGGAAAAGGAATTTATCACGCTAACTAATAAAGGGATAAAACCAGTTCTCATTATCGATGAACTCCAGGCACTGGATAAGATATATTTAAATAACGGTAAGGACCGGCGGCTGATCGTAGAGTTTTTCAATTTTTTTGTTGCCATGAGCAAGGAGAGCCACCTGGCGCATATCATTGTTGCCTCCTCTGACGGGTATTTTTTGAATACCGTGCATAACGATTCAAAGCTGAAAAAAAGCTCGGATTTTTATAAGGTGGATTATCTTGTAAAAGATGATGTGATGGAATGGCTGCTGAACCTGGAAAAATATTCAAAGATCAAAGATTATACACTGACAGAGGAAGATGCGGAAAAGATATGGGATACAGTGGGCGGCAGTATGTGGGAAATCCAGGATATCCTTTCCCAACTTTTCGAATATCCCATCGATGAAGTATTGGCCAATTACAAACAAAAAATGTTAGGGATGATAACCTATTACATTGTACAAAAGGAGAGGAAAAAAAAGGAAGAAATATTTAGCCATTTTATCGCCAATGACAACCTGTGGGCACGAGATACCAACGAGGGGGATGCGGAGTTACTCAGGGATATGGTGACCAACAATGTCCTCTATTTTGACCCCACCCGGGCGGTGTACTATCCCCATGGTAAAAGTTACCACTGGGGCATCAGGTTATATTTTGAAGGTTTAACCTGACACCCGCTTCTCTCTTTGGATTTCTTTCTTGAACTGGGAAGGTGTCATGTTGGTGTATTTTTTAAAGGCATTATAAAAGGCAACGGTTGTATTAAATCCCACATCGAATGCCACGGCGACAATTTTCCGCTGCGCCCCCCCGGGCGACTGCAAAATCCGTTTGGCCTCCTCGATGCGGTAAGAATTGATATAATCCCAGAAGTTCCGGTTCAATTGTTCATTGAGTACCTGGGAAAGTAGGTGAGGGGAAAGGGATAATTTTTCTGCCAGTGACTGCAAGGAAACATCTGCATGGCAATACACTTTCTCAACGTCCATCATATACCTGAGCTTTTTGATACACTCTTCGGCATACTGGGGAGTCAGTGGAGAACCTTTATATTTTTCCTTTTTTTCAAAGGGCCGTTTTTTATAGATATAGAATACAGCCGCTACCAGGGCTGCCAATAAAAACAGGATACCTATTCTAAAAAGAAAGGTTTGATAAAAAAGGGGTTTTAGAGTAAAGGTAAAGGAAACCCCGGTTCGATTCCATACCCCTTCGCTGTTGCTGGCAATCACCCGGAAGGTGTAAGTCCCCGGTTCCAGGTCATTGTAATGGGCCGCCCGTTCTTTGCCCGGTGACAGGAATACCCATTCCCTGTCAAATCTTTCCAATCGATAGTTGAATATAATTTTCTCCGGGGAAAGGAAAGTGGGAGCAGTAAAATGGAAGTGGAAATCCGTAATACCCCTGAACGTATATGCATCCGTATCCGCATTACGGTGCAGGGGAATGGACTGCTTATCAAACACCACCGCTTCGATTACCACCGGGGGAGGAACTTTATTGACACGAATCTTTCCGGGATTCACAATAGTGACTCCTTTCTTGGTGATAAACCAGAATTCACCGTTCCTGTTTTTAAGGGCTGAGTGCCGGGAAAATTCATTATTGGGTTCCAGGCTTTTCATGCCGTCGGAGATGCCAAAGGAGGTGCAGTTAATTTTATCCGCACCCTCCTCACCGGCGTCGGCAAACCGGTTCAGTTCTTTTTTACTGACGCGAAGAATACCGCTGTCACTCATTAACCAGAAGTTTTCCTGTTGATCTTCTAGAAATTGGTAGATGAAATTGCTGGTCATACCGTGGTCAGTGGTATAGGAGGTGATTTTCCCGTTTTTCAACCGCTTCAGCCCGTCCCCATACGTTGCCATCCAAAATACAGGACTTTGGGCGTCTGTACCGGACCGATCTTCATAGATGCAGGTTACGGAGATATCTTGTAAGTAATACTCTATATCCTGCTTCGTTATTTTACCATCCCTCAGAACAGTGACTCCCTTGTCAGCGGCAATCCAGATGTTGTGGTGTTGATCTTCATAGACATTGTGAACCACTTTTCCCAATAAACCGTCAGCGGATTTAAAGGATTCAAGGGTGCCGTTGCGGTAGCGGCTGGCGCCGTCAAAAGAGCTGAACCAGAGATTGCCCCGGCTGTCTTTATATATCGATGTAACCAGGTTGTCCGCCAGGCCTTCGCGGACAGTAAGCTGCATATAGGCTGTACCTTTTCTATGAAAAATTCCTTTCCCAATGGTGCCCAGCCACAAGTTCCCCTCGCTGTCATCAGCGATGGCCGTGATGCCGGTACCGGAGATTCCCGGGATTTTTAGCGTCTCAATAAAATCATTGCCCCGGCACCGGAATAATTTCCCCTCCAGGGTCCCCACCCAGGTAACACCATGCCGGTCCTGGAACAAAGAAAGGAAAATCTCCTCCTGGTGTGCCTCAAGTGGGGCATATGATATGAATTTACCGCTTCTTAACCGCCGGATTCCCGAGTCATAGGTGCCCACCCACAAACTCGTTTCCCTGTCTTCCAGGAGCCAGGTAATTGTATAGGATTTCAACACACTCTCAAAACCGATACTGCCATCTTGTTTTTTCTTTATGCGATTCAATCCTTTTAGCGTTCCTACCCAGAGATTGCGGTCACTGTCCTCCTTAATACGGGTAATATAGTTATTGGATAATCCATCCCGGGTGGTGTACATTTCGCTTCCGCTGTCGGTTATCCTGAGCAAGCCGCTCTTGGTACCAATCCACAACACTCCTTTCTGATCCTCAACCATATCGATAAGCTGCAGGTTGTCCAGGGCCGGGATGGGATATTTAAAAAATCTCTCCTCCCGGTACACAAACACCCCATTCTCAAGGGTTCCAAATAGTAAATTGCCCTTTTGATCTTCAACCACGGCGTTGATTTTTTTGCCTGCCAATCCGTGGGATTCATTAAATGCCGTAAAGGTTTCCCCGGAAAACCGGTTCAGGTAACTGGAAAAAAAACTGATCCAGAGGTTACCCTTCATATCATCCCATATGTAGCGAATGCGGTCTTTGCCCAGCACGTCGGTGGAGGTAAAGATTTTGAACTCACCGGTTTGGCATTGGTATGAAATTAACCACAGGGAACTTCCGATCCAGAGGGTTCCGGCCCTGTCCACAAACAGCGTGTCCGGAAGGGTGGTTTCCAGGGGATCACGTTCCCCTTTTCCAGTGAAACGGGGAGGTGTAAATCTCATACCATCGAAGCGAACCAGGCCTTTGTTAGTGGCAATCCACAGGTAACCGTCCGGGGTTTGAGCAATGGCCCGAATCGCATTGGCGGGGATGCCGTCGGAGATTTGCCACTGGTCCACCAGGTATTGGTTAACCGGTGTATCCGGGTCCAATCCCCATAATTGACATACAAAAAATAGAACCGAAATACCGGTTGTTAATAATTTCCTGCCCATATCCGCCTTTTTTTCCTTCTGACAAATAAAATAATAAAGGAAATAGCACAATATTGCAAGAGAGATCCGGTATTTTTTTATTTTTTTACAATATCTGTGTCATTCATTTATGCTTCCGCTCCGGGAAAAAGAGAAGAATGGCCGGACATCAAAGGTTTCGTTTTCCTCCCTTCCCCCTTTGAGTCCGGCCCCCTCTTTCATTTACCCGTTAATTGGACAGGGTTTCAGCAAAAAATAGGCAGCGAAGTGGTCCCCTCTGCAGGTTTGGAACCACCCCTGATCTCTTTTTGCTTCTCACTGTCCAGTGTGGTGATGAAGCTTTCGATTTTGATCTCTTCGAGACTCATTGGTTTTTGTTTTCTCATTTTTAACCTCCTTATATCTCTTACCTTTTTTATTGGCTTAAACAGGCTCTCATTATTATATACGTAAAATGGTAAGCAATTGTTTTGCCAGGTTGGATTTAAAATTCCCTTTTGCTTTAAAATGCGGAACAGGCAAGCCTGTTCCCTACATAAACACATTTACGAACCATGAACCATCTGAACAAGATATGAACCCGGTTCAGAGGGAAAAAAACTTATTTCTCCAATACCCATTTTTTTATCATTTGAAAAACAATCTCCCGCCGGATGGGTTTGNNCCCTACATAAACACACCGACGAATCATGAACTATCTGAGGGTTATATGAACCCGGTTCAGAGGGAAATAGAATAAAGTACCTGGTAATGAATAAAGTGTCAGGTAAATAATTTCCGAATCAAATTCCAATGACCGAAATTCAAATGACCAAAACAATGCTCCTGTGCTGACAGTGGAATCGCCGCAGGCGTATTAAATTTGCCCGAAGGGCGCCTTATTGTTTGGGATTTGTTATTTGGGATTTGTAATTTCCCCCGAAGGGGGTGAAGGGCGCTGCTTTACCCATTTTTTTATCATTTGAAAAACAATCTCCCGCCGGATGGGTTTGGATATATAATCATTCATACCTGCATCAAAACACTTCTCCCTATCTCCTTTCATACTTTCCGCTGTCATGGCAATTATCGGGACATGGTCAAACCCTTTTTCCCGGATCATCCGGGTGGCCTCTCTCCCATCCATCTCCGGCATCTGGATGTCCATGAGAATCAGGTCATATTTACCAGGAGCCGATATATATTTCTCTACCACTTGCTTTCCATTCTCCACCATGTCCAATCGGTAACCGGCCCTGGTTAACATATGCCTGGCCAATTTCCGGTTTAAGGGATTGTCCTCTGCTACTAAAATATGCAGGGAATGCCCGGCATCTTCTTTATCTTCTTCTTTAACCACTGCCCGGTTCCTCACAACCGGTTCTTGAATGAGTCTTTTTTTTGATTTTTCTACCCAGGCATAGAAATGAAAGGTGCTGCCCTTACCCAGGGTACTTTCTACCTGGATATCACCCCCCATGTGTTTAGCGATTTTTTTGCAAATTGATAAACCAAGACCGGTTCCCCCGAATTTCCTGGTGGTGGAACCGTCTGCCTGCTGGAACACTTCAAATATAGAATCTAGTTTGTCCGAAGGGATGCCAATACCTGTATCACGCACTTTGGCGTGAAGCATCAACCGGTCATGGTCCTCTTCTTCAACATCGATGGCAAGCTCGATCTCTCCTTTTTCAGTAAATTTGACGGCATTTCCCATTAAGTTGATCAGCACCTGGCGAAACCTTCCGGCGTCCTGTTTCACATAAGCGGGCACCTGGTCCCCTATCCGGCAGAACAATTTAATGGGCCGCTCCCCAATCCTGGGAAGAATTAAATCACATACATCAAAGGCAGTTTCCTCAGGAGAAAAATCAATAGGTTCAAAGGCTAATCTCCCGGCCTCGATCCTGGAAAAGTCGAGAATGTCATCAATGATAGTAATCATTGCCTCAGCGCTTTGGTTTATGGCAGCAGCATAATCCAACTGCTGCTCATCCAGATTCGTATCCGTCAACATTTCCATAAACCCTATCACACTGTTCATAGGGGTGCGGATTTCGTGGCTCATCCGTGCCAGGAATTCACTTTTGGCCCGGCTGGCAGCCTCTGCGATTTCCCGTTCCTCCTGGGCAATTTCTTTGGCCTTTTGGAGTTGGGCTGTGCGTTGGGCCACCAATGTTTCCAGCTCCACTTTTCGTTTTTTTAATTGCCTCACCCGCCAGCGGTAACTGCCGTACACCAGGAAAATAACTAGCAAACCGCAAACCAGGTAAAACCACCAGGTCTGGTAGAAATAAGGCTTTAGATAAAAAGAAACAGAAGTACCGGTTTCATTCCATATGCCGTCATTGTTGCAGGCCTTTATGCGAAAGGTATAATTTCCGGGAGGAAGTTTGGTATAATGAGCCTCTCTCCTGTCTACACCATCGCTCCATTTGGGATCATATCCTTCCAGTTTGTATTGGAATCGCACCCGGTCCGGCACCAGGAAGCTGAGACCCGTATAATGAATTTCAAATCGTTCGTTACCGGGAGAGAATACCACTTGCTCTCCTGACGGGAGAAAAGGAGCCTCCAGGTTGATATGATCTGCGATTATTTTCTCAATCACTACCGGCGGAGACAGGGGATTCTTTTTGATATGGTTGGAATCAATCATCACCACACCTTTGACAGTGGGAAACCAGAGCTTTCCATCCCGGCCTTTCCAACCGGCCGGAAGCACACTTCCCCTACACTCCCTGCTCTTCATACCATCTTTCTCATTATATGAGATGCAATGAACCTTAGGCCTTTTCCCATCGCAAAAATCGTCCAGTTCTTTTTTCCTCACCCGGAAGATTCCTTTGTTGCAGGACATCCAGAAATCCCCATTATCATCTTCAAGTATCACGTAGACATTGTCGTTAAAAAGGCCATCTTTGACGGTAATACTGGTGAATTTGCCATCTTTGAACCGGTTCAGACCACCACCGTAAGTTGCGATCCACAGGTTTCCCTGCCGGTCTTGATAAAAGCAATTGACAATATTATGGGACAGCCCTTGTTTGGTGGTATAGGTGGTGAAGGTGCCATTCTTAAACCGGCTGATCCCTCCCAGTTCAGTGCCAATCCACAGGTCTCCTTCTCGATCTTCATAGAGAGTTAAGATATAATCATTGGCTAAACCTTGCTTTTTAGTAAAAACATCGACTTTTCCATCTTTTGGGTTCAAACGATTCAGACCTCCGCCGTAGGTTCCGAGCCACAGGTTTCCTTCTCGATCTCCACAGACGGCATTTATCCTGTCATTGGATAACCCATTGCCGGTGGTATAGGTGATGATTTTTTCGCTTTTGGGGTCCAACCGGTTGACCCCTCCGCCGTCGGTACCCAGCCACAGGTATCCCTCCCGGTCTTCATGGATGGACCAAATCATATTACTGGACAAACCCTGTTTGGTTGTATATGCAGTGAATTTGCCGGCTTTTAACCGGTTCAACCCACCACCGTCGGTACCTATCCACAGGTTCCCCTCTCGATCCTCATAAACGGCCCACACGATGTTATTGGACAAGCCCTCTTTGGTAGTATAAGTGGTAAACTTGCCATCTTTCAAACGATTCAAACCACCGCTGTTGGTGCCAATCCACAGGCTCCCCTCTCGGTCTTCATAGACCTTCCATATGGTGTCATCGGAAAAACCATTTTTAGTGGTATAGGCAGTGAGTTTGCCATTTTTTGTATCCAGGCGATTCAGGCCCCCACCATAAGTACCAAGCCAGAGGTTCCCTTCTCGATCTTCACAAATAGAATTTATCCTCTCACCGGTTAAGCCTTGCTTTTTTGTATACCTGGTAATCACCCCTTTCCCGGGGTCCAGGAGGTTTAATCCACCATATGTACCGATCCACAAATTCCCTTCTCGATCCTTATACATAGATGCTATCACGTCATTGGACAATCCCTGTTTAGTAGTATATACAGTAAATGAACTGTCTTTCCGGTTCATGAGGTTCAAACCGCGTTCTGTTCCGATCCATAGGTTCCTGTCTCGATCTTCACAAATACACAATATCTTATTATGGCTTAACCCGTCCTTTGTTGTATATACAGTGAATTCACCCCCTTTCAAATAATTCAATCCTTGAGCCGTCCCAATCCACAGACCTCCCTTATAATCTTCGTAAATGGTAAATATCCAATCGTCAGAAAGCCCCTGATCTTTGGTAAATATGGTACGTTTCCCATTTTTTGCATTCAGGCAGGTTAGACCACCGCCATAGGTTCCGATCCAGAGGTTTCCTTCCCGGTCCTCACAAAGATCGTAGATGGAATTATTGATTAATTCCTCCAGGTTCCCTTTGTCGTAAATCTTAAACCGAACCCCGTCAAAACGCGCCAGGCCCTCCTCTGTGCCCAGCCAGAGATAGCCATCCCTGGTTTGGATAATGGTATATACGGAATTTTGCGGCAAACCCTGTTGGATTCCCCAAACTTCGTGGATATACTGGGTGATTTTCTTATGCGGGTCCAATGCCAGGCTGAAAGCTGACAACAACACGCATACTATAAATAAAATTAATCGTCTCATTTTTTTCCCAGGAGTAATATTGGTATTTTACAGTAAACAAGATTACATTTCAACAAATTGAGACACTTATAAGAATAAAGTACCTGGCACCTTCGATTACTAACTTAAGACTAAATTCGAAGCACGAAGCACGAAATCCGAAACAAATCCAAAATTCAAATGTTCAAAATTCAAAACAAAAAGAACCTGGCACGTTGGTTTTTCTTTTGTTTTGGTCATTTAAATTTTGGTCATTTGAATTTGTTTCGAATTTCGATATTCGAATTTCGGATTTATTTATTTATCCTTAAGTTAGTGACATTCGTGTCAGTCAAAAAAAGCTGGCTTCCATGAGTCATTGCAAGCCTTCATGGAGTCATTGCAAGCCTTCCACGACCCTTTGCAAGTCTTCCAGGAGTCATTGCAAGTCATCCCTGACTCAATGTAAGTCATCAAGGAGTCATTTTAAGTCATCCTCGACCCAATGTAAGTCATTTAGTAGAATAAAGTACCTGGCACCTTCGAGCACCTGGAGAAACACTTTTTTCTCCGGGAGAAAAAATATTATCTCCGGGAGAAAACAGATTTTCTCCGGTAGAAAATAAATTATCTCCGGGACAAACCGATTTATCTTGGCAGCAATAGTATTTTTTTAGACAAGAAATGAAACATTTCATGGTTTGAAATTGGTGAAAGTTACCTGTTCCCAAAACTATCTGGAACGATCAGCCCCTCACACTCTCGCAGCAAAGTTGAAATCATCAGACATATGAGACATCAGCGATAACGTCTCGAGACATCGACGATAGCGGGTTCAAACATCGGCGATATCGGGTCGAGACATCGGCGATAACGCGATGCGACATCAGCGATAACGCGACGAGACATCGACGATAACTTTTTGAGACATCGGAGATATCTTTTAATCATGTAAAAAATACGTTGAAAGGAGTTAAATATGGATGCTCAGATCGATTTATTCTTGAAGATATTTTTTGCCTGTCCCTTTCCCACTTTCCCACTTTCCCACTTTTTCCAATCGATGGTTCCTTATTGATTCACTTAATTTAAATTGTTTGTGCTCAGCAAATTTTGCTTGTGCGAGACCTAAATTAGGTTGCGCGAGACCTAATTTTGCTTGCGCGGGACTTAAATTAGGTTGCGCGAGATCTAATTTTGCTTGCGCGAGACCTAAATTAGGTTGCGCGAGACCTAATTTTGCTTGCGCGAGACCTAAATTAGGTTGCGCGAGACCTAATTTTGCTTGCGTGAGACCTAAATTAGGTTGCGCGGGACCTAAATTTGCTTGCCAGGGAGCGACAAAGCGTCCCGTGGGAGTCAGGTCCACTCCCACGAGACGCCCATCAGTACACACTATTAAGCAAATAAAAATTAGCCAATTTCCGGTACCGTTTCTATTTTTTCCACATGGGATAGAAGGTATCCCTGGTGGAAAAAAGATATCCCATGTGGGATAAGGGATATCT
>JABAOH010004115.1_pt1 | contig 14676 bp, 11 predicted proteins | sample 7062181 | NCBI WGS metagenome assembly JABAOH01 (sample SAMN14538630, study PRJNA623070) | marine sediment metagenome | biome: marine biome [ENVO:00000428]; feature: marine pelagic biome [ENVO:01000023]; material: deep marine sediment [ENVO:00002113]; isolation source: pool of 5 deep marine... | reverse complement strand
CGTCTCCAAAGAATCAAGATTACCCGGTATACCAACTTTTACGACAAAGACAACGACGGCGAAAAGGAGAAGCTGATTGTCTATATCCAGCCGCTCGACGAAGAGGGTGACATAGTAAAGGCGACCGGGGCCGTAGACGTCCAGCTCTGGGACTTAAATTCCTCACAGGCCAACCAGGCTCTGCTCGGCCAGTGGCACATAACGCCAAGTGAGCTGAAGAAACTATGGTTTGCCACATTGATAACCATTAATTACAGACTCACCTTCGACGTGACCGACAAAATCAAAAACATCCAGGAGCCCTTGACAGTCAAGGTTACCTTCACCGATTACTTGACCGGCAGAGTCTTCAAAGAGCAAATGGTAATTAAACCGCAATCAAGCTAAATTTTTTGAATTTTTTCTGATCTACCTTTGCTGTCCAATTGCCTCTTGCAAAGTCAGCGGCAATCTATAATATGTCGTTATGCAAAAGTTCCTCAACAGGATAATATGCGGCGACTGTATAGAGGTTTTGGGCAAGGTTCGCGAGCCCTTTGCCGACCTTATCTTTGCCGACCCGCCTTTTAATATCGGCTACAAATACGATAAATACTACGATAAGGTCAAAAGCAAAAACTACATCGCCTGGACAAAAGACTGGATGAGCGTCTGCAAAAAAGTCCTGAAGCCGCACGGCTCATTCTACATAGCTATAGGCGATGAATACGCTGCGAACGTAAAAATCATAGCCGACGAACTCGGCCTTTTTATGCGCAACTGGATAATATGGCATTACACCTTCGGCCAGCAAATGAAAAACAAATTCGCCCGCTCGCATACTCACATTTTTTACTTTGTAAATGATAAGAAAAACTTCACCTTCAATGATTACGCCGTACGCGTTCCGTCCGACAGGCAGTTAATTTATAATGACAAACGGGCCAACCCCAAAGGCAAAATGCCTAACGATGTCTGGGACGAATTCTCTCGTGTGTGCGGCACATTCAAAGAACGCCAGGGTTGGCACCCTTGCCAGATGCCCGAAAGCCTGCTAAGGCGAATAATCGCCGTCAGTTCAAATCCCGGCGATTGCGTGCTCGACCCTTTCAGCGGCTCTGGAACCACACCCGCGGTATCATATCAATTAGGCAGAAATTACCTCGGCGTGGAAATCTCTGAAAAATACGTTGAAAATTCAAACAAACGCCTGACCCAACTGAAAAAACAGCGCTCCGGGAACCTGTTCCTCGATTCCGCCGAGTTGGATGAACTCAAGCGCCTTTCGGTTGATATAAAAATGCCGCTAAGAGAGATTACCGCTGACCAAAAGCTTTTGAAGCAGTTTACAAATCAATTTGTGGTGCGAATGAACAACCAAAAACGATATGACACAGAACAGATTTTGACGGCTTTAGAGACTATATCGGAGCTGTCACTTCCTCGGCAAGCTCGGGACAGGCTCTGAGTGAAGCGAAGGGTCTGGCTGGCTGAAATAAGAGATTTCTCGTCTGCCCTTGGCGGACTGGGAATGACATTTTGTGTCTTGAGATAATGACGGCTTGAAAGGATTTAGCCGATTGAAAAATGTGCGAGTGAAAAATATTTTGCTGCTTTTATTGGCCTTTGCTGCCAGTGCGGTAATGCTGACGGTGATTCAAGCGCCGCTCGGCGTCCTGGGTGTTGCCCTTAATCTGTTTGGTTGGCGGATCGAGCCGCAGCTTAGCTGGCTGGCCTGGGTATCGCTGGTGCCTTTCATCCTCGCCTGTTCGCCGGATGCGAAACCTCGTCGCTTAGCTCTTGTGTGCTACACAATTTCACTCTGCTATTGGCTTGGGAATCTATACTGGATATGTCCGATAACTGTGTTGGGCTGGATTGCTTTTTGCCTGTACACTGCCTTGCTTTGGCCGGTACTGGCGCTTTGTTTGCGTTACTGTCGGATAAAAAAGATACCGCTGTTTCTCGCTGCACCGATACTGGTTGTCGGAGCCGAGCGTCTGCAGGGTCTTTTCTTAGGCGGTTTTTTCTGGCGGTTTTTAGCTCACAGCCAGTATCAGAATATCACGCTCATCCAGACAGCCGACATTTTCGGCGCCGGTGGAGTTTCTTTTCTGATAGCGATGGTCAACGGATTGGCGGCCGAGTTGATACTCGATGCTCGATTCTGGAGGAGTGTTTTAAGAATCAGCAATCTTTTAAAAATCGGCCTGGTAGGCACAGCACTGGTCGCTGCCATTGTATACGGGCGGTGGAGAATAAACCAATCAGATGTATTCGTTACAGCCGGTCCATTAGTCGCGTCTCTACAGTCAAACGTTCCGCAGTCGGTTAAGAGAGAGGCACTGAGGGGAGAGGGCGAACATGCTGAGAAGACATCCGAGGCGATATTTGATGAGCTAATGCAGGCTAGTTATGCCAGCGTCGAAGCTGGTGCTGAACTAATCGTCTGGCCTGAGACAATGGTGCAGGCGACGTTAAACCCTGAAGTGCTGGAGCTGGTAGGGCCTGCACATACCTGGAAGAGTTTTGACCAAGCCCTTCGGGAGCATTCCAAGGACACCGCTTTTCTGCTCGTGGGGGCATACGGGGGTATGCCGGACAAATCAAAAACCAGGCTGGTTGAAAGGTATAATTCAGCATTTTTATACAAGCCAGATGGACAGCAGTATGAAGAACACTATGACAAGATTCATCTGGTCTTATTCGGCGAGGTACTTCCCTTCAGGAAAAGCTTTCCTTTGCTTTTTAAGCTTATAATGAAATTCAATCCGTATGGTTATGATCATTCACTCGACGCAGGCAGCCGATACTCCGTCTTTGAAATGGCCGGTGGACAGCAGGATTATAAATTCAGCGTAATGATTTGTTACGAGGCTACTATACCTGCAATTGCCCGGAGATTCGCATTAGACCAGCAAGGACGAAAGCAGATTCACTGGTTAGTCAATATAAGTAACGATGGATGGTTTGTTCGATTTAAGGATGGAAAGGTCCTGCCCAGCACGGAGCTTCCCCAGCACGCAGCTATTTGTGCCTTCAGGGCAGTCGAAAACAGACTTGCCGTCCTGCGAAGTGTTAATACAGGCATAAGCTGTCTAATTGATAGTTTAGGACGTGTAAAGAACGGGTTTCTGGCCGGCACCTTGCCCCGTAAGGCTATGGCCCGGACAGGTATGGCCGGGTGGTTTACCGACAGAATACCGATAGATAAAAGAACAACTCTTTTCAGCAAATATGGCCAATGGCTGGATTTTTGTTGTGAATTTTGCCTTATTGTGCTCATAATAGTACCGCTATCGGCGAGACTTTTTAAAATCAAAAAATGCCGAATTCATTTGTCAGGAAAGCCAAATGAAAAATACACTCCAGAAAGCTAAAACGCAAAAGTACGAAAAAATAAATATTTTTATTTTTCGTGCTTTGTTTTTTGCTTATCTAACGGTGTTAGCCTTCGGATGCGAGGAATCGTCGCAGACAGCTCCTGGCGGTTTTGGTTTTCCCGACATGTATGAATCCAGGGCAGAAGCTATGGACCCGCTGTCGGAAGCCTACCAGATTGTCTGGGGTGCGTTGGTCGATGTTGATCCGCTGGTCAGGGTCAATGCTATCGAAGTTGTTGCAACAACCAGGCAAATCAGACTGATGCCTGAAGTACAGCGATTGCTGAGAGATGAATATGCGCCGGTCAGATTTGCAGCAACTTTGGCTGTAGGCGATTTAAGATACTCCCTNNCTTGGATTTAGCGAATATGCTGAAGTTGTTCGCGCAGCGATAGACAGCGATGATCAGACGGTCAGAGCCAACGCCGCTTTTCTATTGGGCAAGAGCGGCGATAAAAGCGCATTAAAGCTCTTGGAATGGGCCTTGCAGCGCAAAGATTCGGACGATAAGGTTGTATTTCTGGCGGCAGAAGCGATGGCAAGGCTCGGTGATGAGCGGATATATCCGAAGCTTTGGGCGATGCTAATAAGCGCTTACGCCGACGTCAGAGTTAGTGGCATAGGGGCAATGGGCAAGCTGGGAACGCCAGAGGCCAGAAACGCCCTGGTTACGATGCTCGATGATGATGTTCTGGAGGTACGCCTGGCTGCAGCAGGACAGCTCGGTATGTTCAAAGACACCACCGGCGAACGGGAAGTCCTTGATGTTTTTAAGAAAAATTTTACCGCCGGCCTGGATAAAATGGCCCGCGAACGCGTTAATGTGCTGACGGCGCTGGCAATAGGCCAGATTGGCACACCTTCCCTTGTAAAATTTTTGCCGCAGTTACTGAAAAATGAGTCAAAATTCGTGCGTATTGCCGCCGCCAAGGCCGTTTTTCAGTGTACAGTGAAATAATTGACGCCTGAAAGCCCTATGTTATCGGATTTAGCATAGCCTATCTTTCGTCGGCCATTCTAATTTGGGCTATTTGTCAAAAATAACTTGACCTTTCCAGGCTTTAAGCGTAAAATTGTAGAGTGCACATATAACATCAGGGCTTGGGGCCTCATTTTTCGGCCCCACACCGATTGGGCTTAAGGCTCGCGCCTAATTAGTGCGGGGCAAAATGGAGTCCTCCCAAAGCCTTTATATCGTGAGGTGACCGGTGCAGTGGTGAAAAGAAAATACAAATTAAGTGATGAAAGGAGCAAGTTTTGAGCACGCTTACAAAGGTCCTAATAGTCCTGCTGACGATATCCTCAATTTTTCTCTGCGGAATTGTCGTAACTTACGTTGCCAACGCCGAAGACTACAGACAAAAATATGTCGACCTCAACAACCGTGAAAGGGCCGCAAAAGAGAATGAGAGAAATACCAGGGAGCAATTAAACAAAACAATTGAGCAAGCCGATCAGCAGAAAAAGTTGCTAAATGATGAAATTGACAAACTCAGAAAAGATGTTGACAGCTTAAAAGCCAACCTCACCGAAGCCCAAAGACAAAAAGACGATGCCCTTCAAAGAGTAAATAACTGGGCGGCTATAGTGATGGATTTCTCGAAGACTACCGATAAGCAAAGGCAGTTATTGGGAGATACCCATGCTGAGCTAAAGAAAATTCAAGCCGAGCTAATCAACGAACAGAGAGAGCACAAAGAAACCACAACCGCTCTTATAGAGAAGATGTCGATAGTGGCCCAGCTGGAAGAACAAACAAAACGGCTGCTCGAGGAAAAGACTGAATTGCAAAGCAGGTCGGACCAGTTCTTACAGCAATTTGGCAAAGTTGTTGCTGCCCCCGTGCCGGTTACGCCGATAAAAGAGAAGGCTCGAGCGGCCCCTGTGGCCAGAGATATTGCCTTGGAGGGACGGATAGCCGAGGTCGACTTGGCAAACTCTTTGGCTGAAATATCCATCGGCGCAGCAGATGGCGTCAAGGCGGGTATGAGATTCCACGTTGTTCGCGGCGATGAGTTTATTTGTGATATTCTCATCTTCGATGTTGAAGCTGAAAAGGCGGTCGGCGTTCTGGAACTTATGGAAGCTACGCAGCAACGGCCGAGAGCCGGCGATAATGTATCTACTAATTTATAGCGTTTAGCCTGTAGCATTTCCCGATTCTATCGGGATACGCTTTTTTCTATGAGGTTGATGTATGAGTCCAAATGGGCCAAGTCGTGGTAAAAAGATAACCATACCCGATAGCGTTTATACTGCTATTCTTGCTTTGGCATTTTGCGCGGTTCTGGCTACCGTAGCACTCGTTGTCTATAAATGCCATGGTCAGTACGGCACAATTTTCAAAATACCGTAGCGAATTCTCTATTGACAATACCGCTCTTTGTTATATAAAGATAGCCGATTGGAAATTGTAAGTTCCGCAAAATCGAAAATGCTGAAAGGAGTCGAAAGTGTTGCTGGACACAGTCTTAGGTTGGTTCAGTATGGATATGGGCATCGACCTCGGTACTTGCACCACTCTGGTTTGTGTCCGTGACAAAGGTATTGTCCTCAATGAACCCTCCGTAGTTGCAGTTCGTAAAGGAACCAACATCGTTCTGAACAATGGCGAGGCTGTCGGTCTGATTGCACACGAGATGCTCGGCAAAACACCCGGCTCGATCAGCGCAATAAGACCCCTCAAAGACGGCGTAATCAGCGACTTCGAAATCACCGAGGCGATGCTGGGCTATTTCATCAGGAAAGTGCACGGCAGAGGCGGACTTGTAAGGCCGCGAGTCGTAATCGCTGTGCCGAGCGGAATAACCGCTGTTGAACGCCGGGCCGTCATAGACAGCGCCGAGCGTGCAGGGGCCCGCAAGGTCTATCTGGTCGATGAACCAATGGCCGCAGGAATCGGGGCCGGACTGCCAATCACAAATCCCACCGCTTCAATGATTGTCGATGTCGGCGGAGGGACCACCGAAGTAGCCATAATGAGTCTGGCCGATATCGCTACATCCGAATCAATCCGCCTCGGCGGCGACGATATGGATGAAGCAGTCATCAACCATCTTAAGAAAACTTACAACCTGCTCATCGGCGAGGCAAGGGCTGAAAAAGTCAAGATACAAATTGGCTCTGCCGCTCCTCTGCAGGAGGAATTGACAATGGAGATAGCCGGCAGAGACACCGTCTCAGGCCTGCCGAGAAAAATCGTTATAACAAGTGAGGAAATCCGCGAAGCCCTCCGTGACCCCATCGCTACAATCATAGATACGGTTACGGCAACGCTGGAAAAGGCCGAGCCGGAATTGGCTGCCGACTTGATCGACAACGGTGTGCACATCTGCGGTGGCGGGGCACTGCTGCGGGGAATGGATACAGTCTTGACGAACGCAACCGGCCTAAGGGTCGAAACAGTCAAAGACCCGCTAAGCTGCGTAGCTCGCGGTACCAGCGTCTACCTGGAAAATCTGGAGTTGTGGAAGGATACAATGGATCATAACGAGTACGGATGGGAATAAAAAGATAGCTAAAAATAAAAAGCTAAAAACTAAAAACCATAATTTAAAATTCAAAACTTTTACGCTTTTCGCTTTAAGTTTTTAGCTCCCACGATAATGGCAAGGAAGCAAATCAGAGTCTGGGTTTCCAAACGCAGTAAAAAGCGTTTGGGCTCTCTCTCCGGACGAATGTTATTTACCTGGTTCATGTTGGCCGCCTTTATTTTCCTCTTTGCCCCACAAGGTCTGACAAATAAATTTCAATTCGCTTTTGTCCGCATTTTTCGCTGGCCTTTAAGCATCGGCAGAAACGTTTCCCTTTTGGCGCGTACGCGCCAGCCGCCTTCAGACGTAGTCAGCCGGAGAGAATTCAACAAGCTCCAGAACCTTCTCGCTGATGTTATCGAGCAGCGGGATCAAGAGCACAAAGAGGTTGAAAAGCTGTCCGGATTGCGCAAAAGATTCCCGTTGGAAGGCGCAAAATTGCTATCGGCGGACGTCATTAAAGCCACCATCGACAAGTTGCGCAGCGAGCTTATTATCGACCGCGGCCAAAATGACGGCTTGGCAAAGGACCAGTTCGTTTTGGCCGATAATAGTATCATCGGAACTATATCCGACATTGACTCTCGCACAGCCAGGGTCAGGTTATTTACTGACTCGGCATCCAATATGGCAGTGAAGATAGGAAAATTAAATATAGAGCGGATAATGCGGGGCAGCGGCGACAACGTAGCCAGGATAAAGATGATAAAGCAAAAGGTTAAAATTGGCAGCGAGATTATGGCCGGCAAAAAACCGGGGTTCCTTGATAACCCTATGATTGCAGGAAGAGTGGCTCGATGTGAAAGAAACGCCGAAAGCCCCTTACTTTGGGATGTAACGGTCGAACCCGTTTGTGATATAGAAAGACTAAACGACGTAACTGTCATCGTGATGAATCCGTGATTGGGCCAAGTGGCTCTGCAATATTGATACTGCGGTGATAAATAGTCGATCGTCGATAATGAATGGTAGACAGTCATGCGATGGTTCCGGTTTGCTGTTTTGATCTGTTTGGTTACCGTGCTGCAGGCCAGCTTGTTAGCAGATCTGAATATCAAGCCTGATTTACTGTTAATCCTCTTGGTATTTTTTGCTATTTACTGCAACACCTCCAAGGCCATCATAACCTCCTTCACGATAGGTTTTGCGGCGGACATTATTATGGTCGGTTCTGCAATGGGCCCGCAAATTATCAGCTTTGGTCTTTTTGGCACCGCCCTTGCCTACCTGCACCGTGTTATCACTATCAAAAAAATGCCTTATCAGGCCATTGCGATATTCATCACCGCACTTCTGGCCGGCCTCCTGGCCCGATTTTTAAGCTTTCTCAAGGGTGAGCCGACCCCGCCAAACATATACGCCGTACTTTTCTGGACATCGGTGTACTCGAGCCTGGTGGGGCCGTTTTTGTTCTTGCCGTCTGCCTGGTGGATGCGTATAAAAACAGACCGCCTCAGCAGGCGCTAAACACGCATCTCTTAAATGACGAGATAGGATACATCAGATACGATGTATGATAAGCGAATCAAAATTTTTATAATCTTAAGCGCGTTGCTTCTGGCGGTATGTTTGCTCCGCCTGACGCAAATGCAGCTGCTGCCCGGCTCATCGGTCCAGGATGATATCGCGGAGCTGAAAAGAGGCCTGTCTTTACAGCTTAAAACCGTCAGAGGCAACATTTTCGACAGAACGGGCAGGGGGATATTGGCCGCAGATGAACCACGGTTCTGGGTGCATATAAATTACAGGTTCAGCTGTTTTTTGGATGAGCGCGTCCAACGGGGTAAACTCCTGAGAGCAGCTAAAAATACTGATCCAAACTCACTATCCAAAACGAGAGAAGAAATTCAGGCCAGGCTTGAGGATTTGCAGCAGGTAATTAACAAATGTGCGCAATTTAAATCGGTTGAGCCTTCAATAATAACCGGCGAAATACAAAAAATAAACGATTTTGTTTGGGACCAGCGGGTGTTTCAAGCGTGGCGAAGAAATTTCCCGAATTCTGAAGTTAAGGAAAACTATGACAGTATAATCAGCGTCCCCGTTTCTCAAGCAATAGCTGACTTTGAAAAAAAGCAGCCAGACCCAGAAAAACAGCTCGGCCTTGTGAACGAAGTTGATATCGCAGAAATGCACAATGACTGGCCCTTGCTGGAGTTAAAAACTGATAACGATGTCTTTGCCGCTCAATTGGAATTTTTGAACATTGATGGTGTCCAGATTCTGCCGAAACAGCAGAGGAACTACCCCTTCGGTACGGTTGCCGCCCAGACAATAGGTTGGGTCGGGCCGGCAACACAAGAACAAGATAAACAGCTTTTCGCCAACGACAAACTATTGAGCTATTTGGGCGGAGAACTCTGCGGACGAGAGGATGGAGTTGAGTACGTTTGCGAGGCTATCCTTCGCGGAAGACGAGGTGAGCTTGTTCGCGACATAGACCTGCAGATAGTAAGTCGAACCGAAACACAGTTCGGCAAAGACGTTTCGCTGACGCTGGACATCGAGCTTCAGCAAAGAATAGAAAACTATCTGGCCCGCTACAGGCACGACCCCAATTGCGGACCCGGAATGGCGGCAGTTGTCCTTGACGCTGGTACAGGTGATATCCTCGCGCTGGTTTCAATGCCGGTCTTTGATTTGAACCGCGTCAGGTATGACTACGGTGCTCTCGTTAACGACCCCAACGAGCCGTTGATAAATCGAGCAATAAATGAGCAGTATCCGCCCGGCTCAGTTGTAAAGCCGTTGATTCTTATCGCCGGCCTCGAATCCGGAAAAATCACTCCGGACGAGATTATACCCTGCCCAGCTCAGGAGGCCCCCAAAAGCTGGCCGAGCTGCTGGCTATACAATAGACGTGGAGCCGGCCATGATGACCGGTGGGAAAACAACGCTCGCAACGCCATCAAGGGAAGTTGTAACATCTATTTTTCCCGCCTTGCCGACAGAATCGACCCTTTGTTCTTGCAGCAATGGCTCTTTAAGTTCGGCTACGGCCACGGTATTCCATTGGCTCCCGACTTGCGCGCATCGAGCATCGAGCATCGGGATTTTAGGCAAGCGCCTGGAATAATCTCAAGCAGCATTCAGGGAAAAGAGATTTCAAATCTTGAGCAGTTACCGCCGCTTAACAAGGGCGAGAGACGATATTTCGGCATAGGCCAGGGCAATCTGCGGGTTACGCCGCTGCAGGTAGCAAATGCAATGGCCGCTATCGCCCGCGGCGGATTCTATAAGCGGCCGCGGTTGTTTTTAGAAGGCCCACAAGAACCTGCGAGTATCGAGAATCGAGAATCCAGCATCTATCTTAACATCTCACCACAGACTTTAGACGTAATCTACGACGGTATGAGCGCTGTTGTTAATGAGCCCGGCGGAACTGCTTACACGGAATTTGCCCCTGTCCTTGCCAGCCTTGCCAGGCAGGGCACGAAGGTTTACGGCAAGACCGGCTCAACGGAAGCCCCGGAAAACGCCTGGTTTGCCGGCTTTGCCACCGACGATTCGGGTAGAAGTATTTCAATTGCTGTTGTCGTCGAAGGCGGCCAGCACGGCTCAAGCGACGCGGCGCCTTTAGCCCGCGACATCATTCAGTTTTGCATCGACGAAGGTTATATCGGCCGAACCGACCAAACACGAGAATAATAAAACCTATCGCCAATTCTGGCGCATGAGTCATTGCGAGGAGGCCCCCATTCTTGCTTTCACAAGAAAGCATGGGGGCCGACGCGGCAATCTCATACTTACCCCACCTCAATTTATTGGGGATTCCTCACCTCTTGCCGCAACGTCGACGCCCAGTATATCCACCCATCACGAACACCGCAAAAAAAGCAAAATCATTGCAAAACCCTCGCTGATAACATATTATTTATTGCAAGTGAGTTGTGGAATTTTATTGCGGGCTAAATCTAAAATTGAAAGGAGAATGTAAATGTACTGTCCAAAATGCGGTAAAGAAAATCCGGACGACGCCCAATTGTGCCACTCCTGCAGTTCGGTATTGACAATCACTCCAGCACAGGCTCCGCCTCTCGGTGTTAAAACAAGTGGCTTGGCCATTGCAGCGTTCGTCCTTGGTATCTTGAGCTTTTTTACCTTCGGCATTACAGCGATACCAGCTATTATCCTCGGTATTATCAGCCTTGTGAGAATCGAAAAAAGTGGCGGCAGAATAACCGGAAGGGGCTTTGCCATCGCAGGTATCGTTGTGCCGGTGGTTGGATTGCTCCCATTAATGGGGATCTTATTGCCGGCTATGTTCAGGACCAGGCAGATTAACTTCCGGGTGGTCTGCGGCAAGAACCTATCCGGTATTGGCAAGGCAATGATTATCTATTCCAACGATTACGATGATAAGCTGCCGCGGGCCGGTGGTAGAAACAGCGTCTGGAGCAACCACATACCTGACTGGCGAGCCAATAACCGATTCGCTGCTTATGGCTTGGCCCCCGACGGCAGCGGCGGCCAGGCAACTATCACCTCCAGCTTCTACCTTCTGGTCAAGTATGTCGAGGTAACGCCCAAGTCGTTTATCTGTAAGGGCGATCACGGAACCACGGAGTTTAAGCCTGCCCGTGACGGCGCAGGCGATAGAGCGCTTATTGACCTCTGGGATTTCGGCATTGAGCCATCGAGACATTGCAGCTACTCCTATCATATGCCTTATGGCCTTTATACTCTGACCTCATCAAGCGAACCTGGTATGGCAGTGGCGGCCGACCGGAACCCATGGATAGCATCTCCCGCTTCAGGGGGCAAAGCCGATAGGTTCGCTTTATTCATCCCTGAGGGCAGCAGAGAACAGGTGAATGTTGGAAACGCCATCGCCCACCAGGAAGATGGGCAAAACGTATTGTTTATGGACAGCCACGTCGCTTTTGAGAAAACCTCGTACTGCGGCATCAACGATGATAACATCTACACCTTCTGGACCGGCGGAGATATACGAAAAGGCGCTTTGCCTATACGTGGAGTCAGTGAGCCTGTGGATAGGTTGGATTCATTCCTCGTACACGATGGCGAAGGTAACTAATCAAGAACGAAACCTTCTAAGCAGGGACTTTGCAGGTAATAATGCAGATAACTTTTGAGACCTAATTTTTATTTCTGAAAAATGATAGAAAGCGAGAAAATCTTAATAGCATATAAGTTATAAACAAGAAACAGGGAATCACTAAATGCACAGAAGTCTTAACCGATAGGAGAATGTAAATGTACTGTCCAAAATGCGGAACAGAAAATCCAGATGATGCCCAATTGTGCCGTTCTTGCAGTTGGGTACTGACAAGTACTTCTACAACACCCACCGCCCCGGATGTCAAAACAAGTGGACTGGTGATTGCAACACTTGTCCTTGGAATCCTGAGTTTTTTTACCTGCGGCATTACAGTCATACCGGCGATAATTTTAGGTATTGTAGGTCTGGTCAGAATCGGAAGAAGTGGTGGCAGAATAACCGGCAGAGGCTTTGCCGTCGGGGGCATTATTGTTGCACTCTTAATGTGTGTGCTGGCCATGCTCAACATCAGAAAGCAAGTATTCCGGATGTGGTGTGGCACGAATATGTCACTCCTCGGTATGGCAATGCTTGTTTACTCCAACGACTACGATGATAAGTTGCCGACTCCCTCAAAATGGTGTGATTTGTTGGTTGAGCACACCGATGTAACCGAAAAAGGTCTGAGGTGTCCGGGCGCGCCTGAGGGTCCGTGCAATTACGCTATGAATAAGAATGTAGAAAAACTGGGTATACGTTCTCCACCTGATATGGTTGTGCTCTTTGAGACTCATCCCGGCTGGAACCAGTCGGGCGGGCCTGAAATCTTGACCACCAACAATCACCAGGGCGAGGGATGTAACGTTTTATTCATGGATTCGCACGTGGAATTTGTCAAAACAGAGGATTTAGATGACCTCAAATGGAAGCCGGATTGAGAGCCCAAGACTCAGTCTTACAAGACGAAAGGAGACGAGTGGACTAAAATGCAATGCCCGAAATGCGGAACAGAAAATCCGGATGACGCCCAGATATGCGAATCGTGCAGTTTCGCTTTGACAAGCCAGAACACCCAACAGTCAAAACAAAAAACCTACAGAATCATAATGGCAGTTTGTCCAATTATACTTGTAGGACTGGCTGCCTTCCTGACCTGTTTTCTGAAACCCACTTTGGCTTTCATCGCAGCAGCATTTGCCCTGTTTTCGATGATTGCATCCATCCCAGAATTCGCAAGGAGAGAGAGTAAAAGAAAGGCCAGGCGAGCAACGATTGTCATCGGGACGTCGGTGCTCATTCTCTCATCCTTAATGATGCTCATTCTAAATTATTTGCGTTTTGACGCCCCTCCTATTGACAACGATTATACAATCAAAGACATAAAATCAGCCGCACCCGAATGTAATCGGACTTATAACCTGCTGTATAGTCTTGGTACTGAAGATAAGAACGTGAAAGGTGCGCCGGCAATCGGATTGTCCGCCAAAGAAATAGGAAAGATCGAAGAAATTAACAATATCCTCAAAGACAGCGACCTCCAGACAATATCACAGCGGCTTGAGGAAAATGAGGAGGATATTCTTTTAATTTGGGAAAATGCCGAGAAAGGAAGAGACATTTTGGCCAAACTCGACTCATTTCCTGAAATTGCAGACCTGCAGGAACCAGGGCTGCAAACTGTGGTCCCCTTTCTGGCAAACATAAGACGCCTTGCCTTTCTGCATCGCTATTATATTTGCCTGCAGAGCTGCAAAGGCAATCACGAAGATGCAATCAGTGGATTGATAAGATTTGATTCTATATTCAGGAAGATGAATCTGAATGCCCGCTGGATATTTACAAAATTAGTGTGCATTGCCTGTTTCAATATAGATATTCAGACGGCAAACTTCATTATAAACAATCCTGAAACTCCCCAGGAATCGCTTCCTGTTCTTAAACAACACATAGCTCCCTTTTCGGGCGAGCATACTTCACTCCGGAATTGCGCGATATTCGGGTATCTTGCATTCAAGAATGAAATAACAAAAATCTCAAACAAGCTCCGTTTGAGAACCAAATACTCATATTATTCTCCACTGAAGTTGAATTCGGCTTTAAGACTGTATAAGAATATCTCTGATGAATGGATTGCAATTGAAGAAAAACAAACACAGACCAGAGAACTAAGGGTCTGGCCTACTCTCTACCCGAATTTGCCGGTAAGAATTTACTCTGAAGGTAAGCTGGCGTGGTACTATAAGATATATAATCCTGTCGGTGTTCTGATGATTGAGATGTTAACGCCAGCCATAGAAAGACTAACCGAAATAAGAAAAAAATTTGAAATACATTCTGATCTGCTCCAAATCGTTTTGAATAAAAGGCTTGGCGAAGAGGTGAGCTTAAAGGCCCGCGCCTATAGTGATGAATATATCATTGATATTGAAAACAAAATAATCTTTAGTCCCGGCCCGGACGGTGAAGCCGGAACCAAGGACGATATCAAACTGCATATTAATCCGGATGTCCTGGGTTGGGAGAATCAACAATAGACTCGCCGCTCCCTCAACCCCTGGCATCATTCAATTTTGCGCCGAAGCCAGGTATGTCGGAGGCACACCAAGGTAGTTGAGGGTTTTTTCGATTATTTTGGCCGCTACCGGTGAGGCTACAACGCCGCCGGTATAGCCTTTGCCGAGTTTCTTGTTCGGCTTGTAGACAGAAACCAAAACTATTACAGCCGGGTCGTCGGCCGGGGCACCGGCTATAAATGAAGCAACGTAATCGTTTTCGGAA
>JABAOH010001861.1_pt1 | contig 14676 bp, 13 predicted proteins | sample 7062181 | NCBI WGS metagenome assembly JABAOH01 (sample SAMN14538630, study PRJNA623070) | marine sediment metagenome | biome: marine biome [ENVO:00000428]; feature: marine pelagic biome [ENVO:01000023]; material: deep marine sediment [ENVO:00002113]; isolation source: pool of 5 deep marine... | reverse complement strand
AAATTCTCCGCCAATTTATTGGCCGTTTTCGAATCCATGGAGGTATAAAATATGAGCTTACCTTCTGCCTTTGCCTTATCTACTATTGATGCTGCACCTCCTGTGGAGGCCAATGCAAAGGCGACGAAACAGACAACCAATACACATCCTGCTTTCTTATAGAATTTCATTTTACCTCCCCCTTTCATACTGTATTATCCTTTTAAACCATCTCCTTGAACTTCCCTTTCAATCCTCCTGTTTCACCTCCTTTCTCCAAGAGCTTCGTTATGAAATCCTATTGTCCCACCCCCTTTCCCTCCGCGAATCTTCCTCCTAAAGCCAATTATTTCACCTCCGCTCTACCTGAGAAACTTCCGTTCGTTTTCCTTCATTTGGGGAACCCCTTGCAGATCAAAAACGTGATCCACGGGATCAATCAGTTCATCTAGGTCATAGATTCCACCGTCCTTTTTGATCTTATCGAATACCGTCTCCATCGCCTTCATTGAGGCCCTGAGCCCGTGATTGGCATAGATGACCATCTTCACCTTCCCCAGCTCGTGGATCTCGCTCTCTTTGAGACTTGAATACGTTGTCGGTACCAACACTAATGGTATATCTCGATCCCAGGCGGTCACAAACTCAATGATCTCTTGAGGATCTTTCGATTTGGAGTGAATGAGAATCGCGTCCGCACCCGCATCGACATATCGATGAGCTCTCATCTGGGCCTCTTCCTGTCCCCATCCCGCGATCAAAGCCTCGATGCGGGCGATTACCATGAGATCTGAATTCCTTTGAGCGGCCTTCGCTGCCTCTACTTTCCCCTCGAATTCCTCAACCCTCAGCAGCTCTTGTCTCCCACTGGCCAGGAGACTATTATCTTTCGGAAATTGTTTGTCCTCGATCACAACAGCCGCTATCCCCGCCTCTTCATACCTTTTGACCATGTACATCACATTAATCGCGTTTCCATAGCCGGTGTCACAATCCGCAACCAGGGGGATGTCAACGACTTCATTCATTGAACGTGCGGTCTCCACGAACTGATACATGGAAATCAGGCTGGCGTCAGGAATTCCATAGGAAGCGGAAATTTCAAGGCCACTAGCCCATACGCCGTCAAACCCGGCCTTCTCAATCAATTTCGCTCCGATCCCATTGTGGGCACCCACGAGGCGGATTAAACCCGGGCCCTTAAACAAATCCCTCAACTTTGTCGCCTTTTCCAAACCAACGCTCCTCCTCTATACAATAAGTGATAGTCAATTATCGAAGAATAGCATGATCATGTCAAAACAGTATTTTTTATTCTTGAAATAAGAAAACTTTATGGCTCCATCCATTTTAACCTCTCGATTAGATATACTCTATTAATATCAAATACTTAGATGAGTTCTGTCATCTATTTTACAACGTTTTGCGTACTTCCCCAGGATCTTCAAGTTGGGCTCCACCTCGACCCTATGGTCAAGACAACCTGAGAGTCCAGACCTTACACTCGATAGGGAGCAGTTAGGTGGAATAACGGCAGAAGACAATGCAAGGAAAATTCCCGTTGATCATTACGAGGAGGAGAGAAGACCTCTTAATCAGGTCCACTGTTATATCCTCAGGTCACACGGATCTTCCTCCCAGGGAAGCTAAAACCCCTTTGCCTCCAGTATTCTTATTCTTATATGGGGAGAGATATTACGAAGTTCAATTGATGGAGGGAATCTACAGATAGCAACGCTATCAAAAGCATTTCATTGGGTAACATTTGATAAGATGAAGTTCAAAAAAACATCGATAACGTGTTTCCTATACTCTTTCATCGGATAGACAACGAGGAACCTTCTTCTGAGATTCATTTCCTTTACCGGGACCTGCTTTAATACCCCTAGTTCTATTTCTCTTTTTACCGCAATATTCGAAATAATAGTATATCCGATTCCACTTTCTACCGCTGACTTTAACGCCTCAGAACTCCCCAACGTCATCACCACATTTAAATTTTTCAGACCTATATTTCTGGAGCTCAAGAAATTCTTGTAAACCTCTCTCAGTCCTGACCCAGGTTCCCTGGCTATGAACGGCTCCTTGAGAAAATCCTCTACTTCAATAAGATCACGCATAGCCCATTTATGTTCGGGATGAATGATGACGACAATTTCATCATCGATAAATGGCTTCACCACAAAATTCTTAACCGAATAGGGTTCGCTCACGATAATTAAATCTACTGTATGTTCCTGTATCTTCTGAACTAGGTGGGCACTGTCTCCAACCAACATTATGATTTCAATATTGGGATATTCTTGTTTGAACATTCCTATCAATTTTGGTAAAAGGTACCTTCCCAATAACGAGGCTACACCGATACGTATTTCGCCACCTAATACACCGGTAACCTTTGCAATTTCAATATTAGCCCTTTCATACTCACTCAATATTTTTTCAGCATATCGGCACAATATCTTCCCCGTTTCAGTAAGGGTGATTCGATTTTGATCTCGGTTAAAAAACCGCGTAGAGAACTCTTCTTCAAGATTCTTTATTTGAAATGTAATTGCCGGCTGGGTTAAATTCAGAATCTCCGCCGCTTTAGTAAAGCTTTTTACTTGAGCAACGGTATGAAATATCTTGAGACGAAAATCCATCTAAATCATCTCCGTTCTCATAGCCATCAAAACATCTATCCTTTTATATGTTAAAAGCAAACCCATGTCAATCGATTATCCCGTGGCTTTCCCGTGCTTCAGGAGGACCCTCTTGCACGTAATCTGCTAGAAAATCATTTCGCTTACCCGGAATGCATGAATAAATGGAAAGGTCAGATCTTTGGAGGTTTCGAGGGATTCTGAATAAGCTCCGACGCAAGCCCTCTTTGCGTGCCCGCTTGCTGGGGACGTCTTGAGAACGCATTTCTCTGAGTGGGCCTCAAGGCATGACTTTCTCAATCTCAGACTCGGTGGACTCACTAACCCTTGAATGTCAAGTTTCTATTTTGAGATCTCTGAAAAACGTGGAAAACGAGCTCTGAGCGCGAACTAAACTTCTCGGAATTTCTTCAATATATTGAGATCATAGATTCTGTTTGTCACAGTATATTTTGCTATCCACATGGAGTGATGGGATGTTGGAATAGTGGAATAGTGAGTTTCAAAACCGGAAAGAACACATTTATTTTTTCCTATCAACTCAACCCATCATTCCAGTATTCTAGCTACAGTGAAGCGAACTCTCGAATGGTCGAAAACATATTTTGAGTAGCGAAGGCCGAGTTTTTCAGAGCTATCATTTTCCTTCCGCCAACATTCTCAGCTGTCTCGGCGTCAAAATCCACCGCAGATCACCCGTATGGGTTGGAAGTGCCTCAACATCGATGCGACAGATTCCACCCATCTCAAAGTGGATGGAGACATCAACCCTCTCACTCATCAAATTCGATGCTATTTTCCCAAGAGAGGGTAAATGGCCAGCCAAGAGCATCTTCCCCTTATCACCGAAACGCCCGAGGTAAGCGATGGCATCCTCAGGAGGTGCCAAAGGCTCTAAGGCCTCCGTAACCGTAATTTCCCCCTTGGAATAACCCAGTTCACCTGCTACGATTTCCGCCGTTTGCCGCGCTCGCTTCTTGGGGCTGGAGACGAAAAGGTCTACTTCGACCCCCAGTTTCTTGAGGGCCTTTCCACTGGAGCGAATCTGATCTTCTCCCCCTGGGGTCAGAGATCGCTCCGGATCTTGATCCTCGGCATATGCCTGACCGTGTTGCATTAGATAAATCTCCATCTGTGACCTCCATCCCTCGATTTCTTGGACAAATCATGAGGCTCTCCAAGGGATCACCCTTCCTTTGAAGGCTAAACGGGACCGGAGTCGGTCTCACAGGGAGGAATTTTCACCTCAAGCTTTTCCCTCTTCGCCTCGCTGAGGGCAACCTTAAGCCTGAATTCCGGGTTCGCTTGTTCATCTTTCCTCTTAATGAGAAGCCATTGATTTCCCTTACCCCTCCCCTTGAGGAGGGCCATAGAGAAGCCCCCCTTCAGTTTCTCCCCCCTGAGCTCAAAGCTGAACTGCCCCTTTTGCAACCGTTCTTCAGGATCCCCCTCCTCCGCGGGGATATAGAAACCCTCATCCCAAATAACCACGGCCCCAGCCCCGTACTGTCCTTCCGGAATAATCCCCTCGAATGCTCCATATTCTAAGGTGTGGTCTTCGACCATGATGGCCAGCCTCTTGTCGGCTGGATTCATGGACGGTCCCTTCGGAATTGCCCAGGATTTGAAAATCCCTCCCATCTCCAACCTGAAATCGTAGTGGAGGCGGGAGGCGTGATGCTCGTGCACAACAAAACGGAACTCTCTGGGATCTTTTTTCATTGTTAGCCCTACCTCCACCCAATAAATTGCCGCCTTCCTCCTCAAAAGTCAACGGAAAATGAGGTGAAGTTTCCTGAATTTCTAGGGGAACACCGTTGTCCATGAGCGTAATTTGCTGGAGAAGTGGGGTCCCCATCGAGAGTGAGCAGGAAGGGGAAAGCCAGCCCTTTAGAGGCTGGAAGGGGGAAGCATTCCCCGCCTGCGAACTCCGAAAGGGTCACTTCGAAAGCACTGAAGCGAAGGGACAATGGTGTTCGCTTATGAAAAGTAAAATTTGTCATATGATCAACAAGTTACAAAAATACTCCTTGTAAAACTGAGGAAACTTCAGAAAATGAGAATTCCTCCAATCCTTGATTTTTGTCGACGAGACCAATACAAACAAGGATTATCCTTTAGAGAAGGAGGATTGAATATGGCAGTCCGGAAGGTCGTCACGATCGACGAGGAGGAATGTGATGGCTACGGTCTCTGTATCCCCTAATGTCCGGAAGGGGCTCTTTAAATTGTCAATGGAAAGGTACGCCTCACCCAGGACAGGTATTGTGATGGCCTCGGGGCCTGTCTAGGTCACTTTCCCCAGGAGCCCATCACCATAGTTCACACGGAGGTTCCCTGCTGTTTCGGACTGAACCATATCGTCCAGGAGGCCCTCCTCAAATCCGGCAAGAACATCCCCTTCGAGGAGATGACCATCAATCTTGGTGGCGAAAAGAAAGGGGGCAGCTAAAGGTGAGAAACAGTTGAGGTGGAAGGAACAAAGCTTGAGGAGACCCGAGCGGGAGATGTTCAAATCATCTCGGTTAGGTCGATTTCTCTTTTCTTGGTGATGTTTCGCAGTTTTTCTATGGCTTTTGCCTCGATCTGACGAATCCTCTCACGTGTCACGCCAAAGCGTTTCCCTATCGATTCCAGGGTAAGGGTATCCTCATCGTTCAAGCCGAAACGAAGGATAATCACCCTTCTCTCTATTTCCGTGAGTAATTCCAACCATGAACCCACCTGCTGCGATCGCTCGATATCCTCAAACAAGCCATAGAGCCGCTCGGAATATTCATCCCTAATCCCCCCGTCGATGGGATAGGTCCTCTTTACGATTCCCCTCAGCTTACGGACATACTCCACGTTGACCTTCATTCGCACAGCTATCTCCTCATCTGTTGGATCTCGGCTGAACTGTTGAAGAAGCGACTTGGCTACCCAGGCGAACCGGTTGAGGTCGGATGAAATGTGGACGGGAAGGCGAATTGTTCGAGAATGATTGGCTAACGCCCTCTCGATGGATCTCTTAATCCAGAGCGTAGCATACGTCGAAAACCGAATTCCCCTATTCGGTTGGAAGTGTTCAACGGCCTTGATGAGGCCAATGTTCCCCTCTTGAATGAGGTCGAATATGGGAAGGCCTCGGTTGATGTATTTAGAGGCTATCCAGCGAACCAACCGCAGATTGGACTTGATCATTCTATCTCGGGCTTCCCTGTCACCCAGGGTAACCTTCTCGGCTAGTTCCTTCTCCTCCTCGGCAGAAAGAAGGGGGATTTTTCTCAAGGTATCCCAATAGGAGGATGGAACCTCTTGGGTATAAGATCCTCTCCTCCAGGTTTCCTCGCGATCATAGAAATCGGGGCTGAGCATTTCGCTCATTACGTCGTTTCCTCCCTAACGAGAATCTCGCCGCATCCATCTATGGCGGCGACCGTCGAAAACTAAAAAATCCCGAGTTCAAGGGATTAATTTCTGGTTATCAGCCTAATTCAGCCCTGTTAGAGCAAATATCGTTATCAATGTGGGCACGAATTTTTTCTATCAATTGGGGGAAAAGGCAGTATATGTCCGAAAAGCTTTTGTTTGCTTGTTGCAAAAACCATGCCTAGCGAGAACCCCTCATAGAGAAGCGTTGCAAGGGTATGCTATGGGAGGAAATGTCAACATTCGGCCGTATTCCCCTTCATTTTCTTGTTCCTCGCGGCTCTCTCTCTGAAATTTTTTCATATCAAATGAAAAAATTATCCACATTTGACCGCATTTGACAGAAAAGGCATGAACAAGGTCCCCGAAGGACTGCTCGACCGGGCTGAAGTCCCGAAGCAGGAGCTCAGTGAATTCGCTCCAACTCACACAAATCCTGAAAAGACGAACCTTCTCCTGGTGCGAGCCGACACCTCCATATCGACATCCAGAAACAGCTCGAACAGTATTTGATACTTCCATTGAATGTCGTAGTCTCATTCTGCTATTGTTTAAATGGAGGTGGTTGCGATGAAGAAGATTTCCGTCTTAACCATAGCATGTATCTTTGCAATGCTGGCTTCTCCGGTGGCAGCCGGTCAGGTGGACCTTCGTGAATTCGGTCTGATCCAGCGGGGTATGAGCGAGGCTGAGGTTCTGGTTCGCCTTGGCCCCCCGGACCATGAGTCCTTTGAAGGGTTTACGTCGAATAACCGCTTGCTCAAGTCCTACTTCTACTTCTCCGAACCGGACCGGCATCAGGACATTACCACCGTGATCAAGTTCAAAGGGGGAAGGGTTGTCCGTACGGAGCGCATAATCCGGTAGAATTCTATTCAAAGTTGAACGCACGAATTGGTAGTAAAGCCCTAAGGCTCAGTTGATCTAAACATGACGAGTCCTCCCACTCCGCTCATAGGGTTTTTGTGTCTTATCAGACTTCAATACTGAATTCTCTGAAAGGTATTTCGCCAAGGGATTTGACCCTTTCGGTTTTTCAAGGACGAATTTCCACCCTTCCATGCTTCCCTTCCTTGCCCTCCACCTCGATCCTCACATCAAGGAACTGCTTCACAACCCAGATATTGGTTAAGAGGTGGCGGGTGATCTTGGATACCGTGAAGATGGATTGGCCCCTTGCCAGAGCCGCAAAAGGAATGAGCTGATCGCTCAGGTGAGGATCGATGCATCCTTCGGATTCGATATGCTCGATGAGCTGGTCCACCGCTTCATCCGCCACCGCCTCGGCCCGCTTTCCCCTTCTTCCTAATGCAGAAAACCCCGATATCCCTCCTTCCGACTCCAGGACCAGAAATAGGACGGTTCCCTGTCCAGGGCTGGGAGCCTTGTCCATGACTTCAATGTCCGGTACCAACCCCAACCTCGCTTTTACTCGCTGATGGGCCCTCTCCTTCTGGCGCAGCGCGATATGGGCTGGCAAGTTTGATGTGCCCGATATTCCGAGTATCCTCCTCGCCCTGCCCCTATTGGAAAAATCGATCGGCCTCAACTCCTCAACGGGAGCGATCTTCAGCCGGACCACTCCTCCTCCCTTGGGATACCATCCCCACCTCTCTATTCCGGCTTCACAACAAAGCCCCATTCTGGCCAAGGTGGGAAGCAGGACCATGGAGAGGTAGTGAAAGGGAGGACTCCATGGCACGTGAGTTCCACCGAGGAGCGTCACCTCGGAGGATGAGGTACCCAAGGCAAGGGGCAAAAGGAACACCTGGAGAACCAGGGTTATCGCCCCAGCGCTGCCCCTCTCCTCAGCCACGTTGAAGCGATAAACACCTCCCCTTACTCTGTCTGGGAAGAAGGAGAGGGATTGGGAACCAATCTCGTCCCCCTCCAGCTTTGCGCCGGCAATGTGAGCCAAAGCCCTAACCCCGGCCAAATGCTGTGGCCGCAAACCCGGTTTCTCCCTTCCGGCCCTGATCCGTTCGATTTCAACACCTTTTCCCAGAACTGCGGAAAGGCTCAGGGCGGTCCTCAAAATCTGACCTCCGCCTTCCCCGTAGGAACCATCGATTGTCATGGCCATAGATATCCCCGCTTGATGGAAAATGAATTCCCTGGGGATAGTTTACATCTCAATTCGAGACAATCTCTTAAGTCCAATCTTGATCGGCATAAAGATGGCGGTGAGGATGATCAAGGTCGTTAAGCAAAAGCAGAATATCACCTCAATCCACTGGAAGAAACTCAGGGAGCCATGACCGCTGCGAGCCATAAAGATCAGATAGGTCGGCCATGCCTCGAGAAGTATGACAAGACCGATGAAGGTGACGCAGATGATCATGTAGATCAGGCCGCCAAAGCCAGAGTGAATCTGGGCGACGTCCTCAACTCGGAAACGGGGATAAACGGCCCCGATCCCTATTCCAATGCTCACAAGGGCGATGGTAATGAGGAAAATGGTCACCATGGAGATAACCATCATGAACTGAGTGACATGAAGGAATGTGTTGGAGAGGATGATCAGGACCTCCGCCAGAAGGAGAAGGGGAATCAACGATGTCCAAAATTTGCACCAGATGAAGAGCCTCAGCTCAATGGGCGAGCTCATCATAATCCAAAAGGACTTCCCCTCGAGGCTGATGGCGGGATAGATAAACCTCACCGCCACGGAGGAAAGGACGAAACCGGCCAGCCCCACGTTGAGGAAGGAGATGACGTTTTCCAAATAGAAGGTAATGCCAGGGACTTTATTCAAGGGTAAAGCCTTGAAGTTAAAGAGGTAGACAACCACGAGGGCAAACAAGAGAATGAGCTGGGACCATTGCCTGGTATCCCGCAAGAACGTCTTCACATCCTTCATCGCCATCGCTCGGGTAGAGACGTGAAACGGCCTCATGAGGAAATCGAACACACCTTCCAAGAGCGGTGTCCCCTTCATTTTCGCCTCTCTGGACTCATGAGATCTCGACCACCCTCGGTAATAAAAAAACCGACAAATCCAACTCCCCGTCAATATCGACATGAGACCGGTGGAAAACAGGAGGAGGAAATAGAACATGCTGTCTTCGAATTCACCCTTGAGCAGGGGGAAAAGGGATCGGGTGGCCCAATGGGAAGGCAAGAAGGGGGAAGTGGGCAGCTTCATCATGGCCAGATAATCGACGAGCTCTGAGAACTTCTCGGGGTTCGCCAGTTTCTCGGGTTGCAGAAATCTAAAGAAAAGGTAGAGCGCTGCCAGAAGGAGGATGAACAAAACCACCAACACCCCTCTGGCCCTCTTGGCAGGCACGAGATTGACCAATGACATGCTGACCATGACCCCGATTCCCCCAGGGGTCAAGAGGAATACCAGGAGGATGACCGCGAACCAGAGGTAATAGGTGATCGGGGCCCCGTAAACCGACCCATAGGCGGTGAAAACGGGGATCCCGAAAAGGAGCACCATCCAGGAGGAATGGCTCAACGTGATGAGGTATTTCGATATGTAAATCTTCACGGTGGAAACCGGGACCGATAGGATGAGCCTGGTATCCTCGGACAGGAAATAGGTGGATAGGGAAGTAATGATGTTGCTGACGGTTAGCATCAAGAAGAACGTGAGAAAGACAACGGACATCAGTTTTGCCAGCAAGATCTCCCCCAGGATCTCGATGGATTTGAAATAGACCAACACCTTATAAAAGAGGACGAAGATGATGGCCCAGAAGAAAATGGCCAGAATGGCCATAACGACCGGCCTGATTAGATCCCGTGCCTGGCGGTGCTTGAATCGGTTTTCTATGGATTTGGCCTTAGGCCAGAGAAGCAAGAGGACTTCATTCATCGAGGGATTTCCCCGTAAGGGCGAGGAAGAGGGCTTCGAGAGTTCCCCTTTGGCCCGCCTTGTCTTCCAGAGCCTTCATCAGCTCGGATAAGGTCCCCACGGCGATGAGCTTTCCCCTATTGATGATGGCCAGACGGTGACATAATTGCTGGGCAATCTCCAGGGTGTGAGTGGACAGGAAAATGGTTACCCCTTCCTGGCTCTTCTGTCTAAATATGCTCTTCACCAGGTTTATCCCCTTTGGATCCAATCCCACCATGGGTTCGTCAACAATAATGATCTTCGGATCATGGAGAAGGGCGGCCGACATAACAAGCCGCTGCTTCATACCGTGGGAGTAGCTCTCGATCAGCTCATTCCCCCATCCGTCCAATTCGAAGAGATCCAAGAGCTGCGAAATGCCCCCTTGAATCTCATCCCTTTTCATCCCAAACAAGCTCCCAATGAACCTCAGAAATTCAACCCCAGTCAGTTTCTCATAGAGAAATGGTTGATCGGGGATAAATCCTACCACTCGCTTTGCCTCCAATGGATGAGTTACTACATCGTGTTCATCCACCAATGCCCTTCCGGATGTGGGCTTGAGAAGGCCGGTCAGCATTTTGATGGTAGTCGTCTTTCCGGCACCATTTGGTCCTAAGAACCCAAAGATCTCCCCCTTTTTCACGTGCAGGTTGATATGATCCACTGCCATCAATTCACCGAAGCGTTTGGTAAGATCAATCAGTTGAATCATTGATATTCCAACACCTCCACCTCCAAACGGCCAATGATCTTGACCAGGTCGACCCAGTTTTCGATGTCGCCCTGAACGAACTTGATATGGGTGGCATCTGCGGGCAATTGGTTGAGCGTCGGGTCGATGCTCACCCATCGTCCCATCCAGGCCTCGACCCACGCATGGTAATAGAAACCATCTCCAAAATAGAGAACCCCCACACAGGGTCTCGAGGGTATGCCTAAGCTCCTCAAAAGGGCTACCAAGAGGATGGCATGCTCATTGCAATCCCCTACCCTTGATTCTAACACCTCCAACGCACTGGGCAAACTCAGGGTCGGTTTCTTCTCGATATGCCGATATACCCATCCGCTCAGGACTCGTATAGCTTCGACGGTACCCCTCTTGTTCCCCACGATCTCCTCTGCTTTTCTCCGTATGAGGGGATGATCGCTTTGAATGAGAGCCGTTGACTTCAAAAAACCCTCAACCTCCTTGCCATTTGGAGGCAGTGACAGGGAGGAGGAAGTGGACCAGTCCTCCCTGACGACATGAAGGATGTTTCCGCTGAGTCTCTGACGCTCGCCGTTCATTGCGAACTTCATCAAGGGGATGCGCTTCAATTTGACCTTGAGAGAGGAGACACTACGGGGATTTCTTATGGGAATGTTGGACCGTACTGCTACCGCCCGAACGATGTCGAGTTCTCCTCCAGAACTCCCGTCCCGAGCCACATTTTTGTCCTCTCTCACCAATACTAAGCCCATTGGGCTCTCTTCCTTCAGGACAGAACCCTTATCATCCAACCAGATATTTACGCCCATTCCCCGATAGGATAGCCTCAATCGATTAGCCCACAGATCACTCTCCCCTAAGGTGATTCTTTCCTTTCCCATCACGCCGACATTGACATTACTGAGGCTCATCGTTGAGGGATCGAAGATGGAGACCCTATAGCGCCTATCCGCCTCCAACCCCCTCTGGATAAGAAAAGGTCTCAAGTTGTTTGCCAAAAATGGGATGTAGTCGAAGGAAACCCTCCTCTGTGTAGTTTCACCTCCCGAATTCACCTTCAGGACCAGCTTCTTTCCAACGACCCTCCCTTCGATTTCCATTCCGGTCAAGCCAGTCGATAGGTCGAAATGGAAGGATCGGAGGTTGAACCTTTTATCGGCAATGCATTCAGTGATCATATCTACCTGTTGAGAGTGCCCCAACACCATCAATTTCATGGAAATCTTCTCGTGTATGGAATAACCATGCCCCAGCCTTTCGATGGTCTCATGGGCATGCCCGATTTTGGCACCCTTGAAGTAAATCCCCATCCATCTCTCTCCCAAGGGAACCCGATCCTCGGAACCGATGGCCTCCGGCTCAAAATACTCATCGACGGGATGGAAATAGACCTTTCCCACCAGCAGGCCCATCATGGTGGTCCAAAAAACCACGATTCCGATGGATAATCCCTTCGACCAGGGGAAACGTGCCATCCAAGAACCTCAAGGAGATGGGATTGATGATGCCAAAGAAAAGCAAAATAGATGCCAAAACAAAAAATATCAAGTCTCCTTTTGCGAGTCAACTGACTTGAGCTACATGAGTTCAGGAACCAATACGTTGGGCATGATGGGAGGGGAGTCATATCGACTCTTCGGGAAAACTCAAATGTTGAAGATGGACCCCAAACCTGTTAGGTTTAATATGGTTCATCTTCCGATAAAAAAGGGGCTCTCTATGGAAATCATCATTCTGGGTTCCGGAACGTGCGTCCCTTCCCTCAAACGGGGCTCTCCAGGGCTCATCCTCCGCATTGGCGAAAGTATCTTACTTTTTGACAGCGGAACGGGAACCATCGAAAGGATGCTCAAAGGAGGAATCACTTACTTGGACCTGGATGTGGTGCTCTATACCCACAGCCATCCGGACCACGTAGCCGACCTCGTTCCCTTAATATTCGCTTGCAAATACGGTGAAAACCCACGGAGAAGGGATCTTCCTATCATCGGCGGAAGGGGATTCAAATCCTACTTTCAGGCGATTCAGGGGGTGTATGGACCTTGGCTTCAACCCGATCTGTTTCAAATACCTATCAGGGAGGTGTATGATGACATCTTGGATTACAACCTGTTCAGGGTTCTTTCAAAGCCCATGAATCATATCCCGGAGAGCGTTGGTTATCGGGTAGAATCTCATGACGGGAAAAGCATGGCCCTTTCCGGGGATACCGATTACTCCCCCAACCTCGTTGAGCTGGCCAGAGATGCCGATGTCCTCGTTATCGAATCGGCATTGCCCGATGAGATGAAGGCCGAGGGACACCTCACGCCTTCCCTGGCGGGAAGAATTGGCAGGGAGGCCAACTGCAAAAAAATGGTTTTGACCCACCTATATCCCGTGTGTGATACTATCGATATCGTTAAACAGTGCAAACGGGAATACGAGGGGGAGTTGCTCATCGCCGAGGACCTCATGGAGATATCCATTTGAATGTATTCTCTCCCATCAGTATTTCCCCACGTGTCTCATCCTTCATTTTACTCAGTCTGGTCTTTGACACTGAACCTAATATCTCAGGAGGGAACTACTCATCCTGAAATTCTCCGACGAACGACGCCTAAGAACAACGGAATCTATTGACATCCTTGGGACATGGGATATACAATTATGAATATGCCGTGGGAAAGAGGGGAAGCTCCATGTTGAGGTTCAGACTAGTATTCCCAGTGCTTCTACTCTCAATAACCATTTTCTGCTTTTCCGCCTTCAGCACCGAGGGAAAACACGTCAATGTCATCGAAATCAATGGGGTAATCAATCCCGTTGCGGCCAAATTCATCACGGAGGCCATCGACCAATCCGAGGAAGATGGCGCCCAATGCCTCATCATCCAGATGGATACGCCGGGAGGGCTCATGGATTCGATGAGGACCATCGTCAAGAAATTGCTTTCCGCCCGCGTTCCCACCGTTGTTTACGTTTCTCCTGCAGGTGCGAGGGCAGCTTCCGCTGGTGTCTTCATCACCATGGCCGCCCATATCGCGGCAATGGCTCCCAGCACCAACATTGGCGCCGCCCATCCCGTGACCCTGGGATCAGGGCAAAAGGAAAACAAGGCCATGATGGATAAGGTCGTCAACGATGCCGTTGCTCAGATAAAGGGCATCGCCAAGAAACGGGGGAGAAATGTCAAATGGGCGGAAAAGGCAGTTCGCAAGAGCGTCTCTATCACCGAGGCAGAGGCTCTGAAGCTGAAGGTCATCGACCTGGTGGCCCCAGACCTGGACTCCCTATTGGCCAAAATAAACGGTCGCAAGGTGAAGATCGATTCCCAGAAGAAGGTTCTCGCGACTAAGGGTACAACCATCAACCGGAGGCAGATGGGGTGGCGGTACCGATTCCTCGATATCATCTCGAATCCCACCATCGCCTATATCATGTTGATGTTGGGCATCTACGGCATTTTCTTCGAGCTCTCCAATCCCGGGGCCATACTGCCCGGAGTCATTGGAGCTATTTTCCTCATCTTGGCTTTCTTCGCCCTTCAGATGCTCCCCATAAACTATGCCGGATTGGCCCTCATCCTCCTGGGTATAATCCTCTTCATTGCTGAGGTTAAGATCACCAGTTATGGCATGCTCTCCGTGGGAGGTGCTGTCTGCATGCTCTTGGGTTCTATCATGCTTGCCGAAAATCTCCCGGATTATATGAGGATTTCGAAGGCCGTGATCTTCCCAGCAGTATTGGTGAGCGCGGCGTTTTTCTTATTCGCCGTCACCATGGCTATCAGAGCCCGCATGAGAAAACCAACCACGGGCGTTGAGGGGATCATCGGGGAAGTTGGCATATCGGAATCGGTGATCGACCCCGAGGGAACCGTCTCCATCCACGGCGAACTCTGGGGGGCTCAATGCGACGAAAGGATTGAAAAGGGAGAAAGAATCAAAGTGGTGGACATCGACAACCTAAAATTGAAGATAGTAAAGGCATAACCCCCTCTTCAGAAAGGAGGAGACAGCATGGTCTTTACTCCAACCATTGTTGTGGTCGTCATTTTCGCTTTTATCATTTTGGCCTCCGCGGTAAAAATCGCCCGGGAATAC
>JABAOH010010075.1_pt2 | contig 14678 bp, 17 predicted proteins | sample 7062181 | NCBI WGS metagenome assembly JABAOH01 (sample SAMN14538630, study PRJNA623070) | marine sediment metagenome | biome: marine biome [ENVO:00000428]; feature: marine pelagic biome [ENVO:01000023]; material: deep marine sediment [ENVO:00002113]; isolation source: pool of 5 deep marine... | reverse complement strand
TCCGCACCTTCGCCACCTTCAGAAAATGATTGGAGATATCAGCCCGTTTTACTGGACGGGGAAAAAATCATTTCATGTATGAGGACAAGAGTGGCAAAAAAACAAGGCAAAAAAACCTACGAGATCGATAAAACACCCTATGGCAAAATTAACGTGATAAATGATGATCTTACATGGAGAGCTAATCCTCTTCGCGGCGCACACCACAGTGGACGGTTATTTTTGACGAACAAGAGATTGGTGCATGTAATCAAACAAGGTTGGGACTGGTGGGCAAAGTATACAGTAGATTTCGATCGACCGTTAAGTACCCTCCAAACTGCCGCCGTTGAAGTAGGTAGTTTGCAACGTAGGATGAATTATCCTGGAAAAAGGCTCGCGGTGCAGTATTATAAGGGAGATGTGGAAATGTTTGGAGACACCATATTAGCACAACGAGGAGGGACTCCGGTAGACGAACAAAAAGAGACCTCCAAAGAACGTGAAATACGCAAAAAACGCGAACGACTAGAACTCGAACTAGAAAAACTCAAATCAAAGAAGAGTAAAGCTGACCAGAACAAGCTTACACAAAAAATAGAAGAACAAGAAAAAGAGATTGAACTACTAACACAAAAAGAGATTAAACTGAAAACGCGCAGACCAGGAATCACACTAGAAAAGCGCGAACTAAAACAGCGCGGGCTATTAGCAGTAGCTGGACGGCGAGAAGCCTTTCTAGAGCGCCAACCGGAAAAGCGCAGATTTCATATAGTCAGCGGTAAAGTAGACGACTTCTTGAAGGAAATAAAAAGGAGAGCCGGAATTGAATAAAAGCGCGGATAAAATCGCTAGATTCCTGAGGATTAATCAACTATCTATCAAACTTAAGACAAGGGATTGGCACAAGCTTTTCTTTACAAGCAATCAGTTAGCCTATTAATAAACAGGTGATTTCATGCCCCGATCCCGAAAGAATCAAACAAAAGATAAGCTTAAACCAGTTTATGGCTGGGATAAAAATGAAGAAAAAACGTGAAATTATTTACTTCATGCCGCAAACCAGAAAAAGTACGCAGAAGAGAGAAAAAAGGGTAGGTGAGCGAATGAGCTTCGATGAAAAGAAGGAAATCATTAGTCTTGAAGACGCGGAGCGGGAGGCCATAGCGGTCATAAGAAGGCGTATGTATAAGATAGAAAATATGCTCATCAAATCTTCTAACCTCACGCAGGTCGGGGATCGATACGCGTATGAAATCAAGGCGCGCGTGGACACAGTCCCCCAATCTAGGGGTAGACTCCGCAGAGGTAAAGCGGAGACACAAAACGTCGAGATCTTGATTGATGCCTCGAGTGGGGAGTGCATAGGGTTCAGTGAAATTGGGCTGGAAGAATAAAGCAAGGGCGATCGCCAAACTAGTTCCGACTTACCATTGAATTTCTCCCCACCCAATTTAAATTCACACATCCGACAGTTAATTCAGCTGAAACCTTTTTCTAAGAGCTTCTCAATCACCTAATTCTTTTTTGTTACCCAGCTCGGCCAGTCTAAAACGCCGTAATGATAAGGAGAGTACCTTAAACCAGCGCACGACGCATAGTTCGCAAACCATTTATTTAAAACGCTTTGATTTTTTTTTAGTTTGATTGAGAGGGTGAACTTGTGAAAGGAAGAATTTTGACGGCGGCAATCTCGGCATTCATGCTGATTTCGCTAATATCGATGCTTCAAGTGGTGTTTAGATGAGGGTCAAAACTGGAATCCCTGGTTTGGAAGAGCTAGTCAAGGGAGGGCTACCAAAGGGTAGCTTGATTCTACTTTCGGGTAAATGCGGGACGGGCAAGACTACCTTCTCGATGCAGTATATAGTTAAGGGAATCACTGATTACGGAGAGCCAGGTGTGTTCGTTTCGTTCGAGCGGAAGCCAGAAGTTCTCTACGAGGAGATGAAGAGTTTCGGCTGGCACCTCGAGACTCTAGAGAAACAAGGGAACCTGGAGCTCTTGGGTGGCCCGCTCGATAGTATAGTCAAGTTCGGAAAAAAGGTTGGGGCCAAGGAAGAGGATATGATTGAGGAGATTATCGAGGTGGTGCGGGAGAAAAAAGCTAGGAGGTTGGCCCTGGACGGCTTAGGACAATTCTCGATGATGTTCCCAGACAAGCTTGCGTTCAGGTCCGGCTTGGCATGGTTGCAACAAGAGCTCAATAAACTTGGCTGTACCTCCATCTTTACCTCAGAGATAGAAGAGGGAAAAGAGGAACTTAGCAGGTTAGGCGTCGAAGAGTTCATTGCTGACGGGGTGATCGTTCTGTACTACGAGGGAGACGGGCTGACGCGCACTAGGGCCCTAGAGATAAGGAAAATGCGCGGGACCGATCACAGTAATTACCTCAGCTTCTTCGAAATCGCAGAAGATGGAATCAAGATGGTGAAACTTGGGGAGAGCCCACCCCCAGAAAAAGAGCCTAAAAAAGTTGAAGAAAAAAAGGAGGCAATCAGTTTAGAGCAGGCTGAAAAGGCGGCCGAAAACATAGTGATGCAGCACATGCAAGAGAAAGTAAGAAACCTGATAGTTGAGACCTCGGAAATCAAGAAAATCGAGGATATCCCAATATTCAAGGTCTTGGGCACCTTGGAATACATCATCAAGCCCGGCGGTTTCCTCCGCCACGAGATGACGGAGAAGCGATTCTGGACGGTTCAAATAGACGCCAGGAGCGGGAGGATCCTCACATGCAAGCTGCAACCTTGAATCGGCACTTCCTTTAAATATTTTAAAAGGAGAGAAAAAACAAGGGGGGTGAAGATGATAATAGAGCTCGGAGTTGGGCTAATCGCTTTAGGTGCGTTAGGTTATACGATTCACTGGCAAATGAAAAGGATGAAGTTGGTGAGGGAAAGGATGAAGTTGGTGAGAGCACACGAGAAGCAGATGGAGAGGTTAAAAAGTTTGAAGAAGGAGTTCGAAAGAGAGAATTAGATATAACGTATTGCATAATCTGTAATAAACGATTATTTCCCTACTCTTTGGAATTGTGAGGATTAAATCGCTTTTTCGGCTTAAAGTTGCCCAAAACAAGAAATAAGCCCATTTAAAGCTCTTTTCTGGATTTTAGAGGTTTTAATAGCTTATTTTAACCTAATCCCGCCCGATTAATGCAACACGACAAGCAAATAAAAAAGAAGGTTAAAAGGAGGATGAAAGAGAATTTTAAGGGGAGGGTGAATGATAGTCGAGCTTGGAATTGGCGTACTTGTAGTCGGCGCCGCCGGCTACACGCTCTGGATGTTACGCGGGCGAAAGGCGATGCTCAGAAGGCATGTGCTGCGCCAGCGGAAGATAAGGAAATACCTAGAAAAGGAGTAGGTTTGGTTGAATTTGAAAACCCCGATCGCTGTAGCGGCATGCATTGTCGTAATTTGCTCCATCGTGTTCTGCTTAGAGTTAGGCGGATACGTCGGAGAGGAAGAATTAGGAGTAAAAAGCGTGGCGGTGCAAGATGAGCCATGGCGGTTTATCACGTTCATGTTCACACACGGCGGGATCGAACACCTGCTGACGAACTTAATTGGCTTAATCCTGGTGGGCGTACTAGCATGGGAAATAGGAATTCGAAGCTCAGCATTCCTTGCGGTGTTCGTTGGGGTCGGGATTCTCACCGTTGCTCCAGCCGTCTTCCTCTCAAGCCCATACACCTTCGCGGGGGCATCGGCGGGAGTGGCTGGACTTTTTGGAGCTACATCGGTGGAGTTCAAGCGTTACGGCATCCCCGTCCTGCCGATATTTGCAATATTCGCCCTAGCATTTGCCGCGCCATCGATGGCGGAAATCTGGTATACCGGGTCTGCCATTGCGGCTATGACAGCATTTATGCACCTGTTCGCGCTGACCCTCGGTGCCAGCTTGGCGTTTGGATATAGGGCCGGGAGAGTGCTGGTTAGATAAGAGTTAAGACTGAAATGTTTGGAAAACATTTGGGCAATATACGTTTAATAATTTTTAAAATCAGCACTCACGTTATCAAAATCTTCCGTATGATGAGTTCATCCCCAATTTTAATCTTCAGCTCGTTAGCTAAGTTGCCCATGTTTTTGGCTAGTTCAAGCATCCCTGAGCTTCCGATGTAGCAGAGGTATCCTCCAAGCTTTACCTCGCCGAAAGTACGAGCGAACTTCACGGTCAACACTTTGCCCGCTACTCCCACGGCTAGATCCTCGCCCACCCTCGCAAACTTCGAGATCGTGGACGCTTCGATGTTTGTCGCCAAGTTTCCGAAATCGTCCACGCTCATGATGTGCCCTCGCAGCTCTGTTTCAGTCGCCGTTGGTCGCGGGAGTTTAAGCAGTTTTATCCCCTTTAGTTCAGGTCCGACTTCGCTGGGTTTGACGCCAAGGCTCAGGTGAGCAGCAACGGGAGCCATGATGTCGCGCCCGTGGAAAGTTTTCGATACCTCCGACATCATCAGCTCTCGATTGGTTATCTCGTAAAGTTCGGCGACACCAAGCTGCTCGGCTACGAGTGTCAGAACTCCGTTGTCGGGAGCGATGAAAAATAACTCATCCTTCGTCTTGAGTAGCACGCACTTCCGATCGGTCCCAACGCCGGGGTCGACAATGGTGATAAAAATTGTGCCTTTTGGGAACGTCTTCACAACCTGTGCGAGAATAAGCGCTGCTCCCCGAACGTCGTACTTCGGTACCTCATGGGTGATGTCAACGATTTTAGCGTCAGGATTCACCGAAAGAATCGCGCCCTTGATTGCCCCGACGAAATAGTCCCTCGTCCCCAGATCAGAGAGAAGCGCGATAATACTGGAGCTCATCCTACCCCATTAGCATCGCAGTTTTCAGGCGGTGGGCGAAGAAAATTACTTTTTCTCCCCTTTGGTCTGATCGTACTGTGCCCAGTTATTTACCCAATCCTGCTTTATCTTGCCAAGCCTGTCCAATACCATCGCTTTTATCTCACTTGTCGGCATCTGGTCGCGCGCTGACTTTTCGACCTCATCAGCGATGCTAGCGGCGACATCTGCGGGTGCTCCAACAGCGGTGCACGCGTTGACTATTTTCTGGCGTTGGAAGGGTTCGGTCTTACCATCTCGTTTAACAACTTGAATTGCCATCTTACTACCTCCAATTATACGTGGCTTAATAACTTAATAAATTGAAAGCTTTTTCAATCGAAGTCGCAACTTGATATTGAGGGCAAGCTATGCAGATGGCTGAAGCAAGACGTGGCAACACAACGACTGAGATGGAAGCTGTTGCGAAGGCCGAGGGTAGGCCAGTCGAGTTCATCATGCGCGGGGTAGCAGCGGGCAGGCTGATAATTCCCCGCAACCTCAGGCGAGAAAATGTCAACATTATAGGCATTGGTGAAGGCCTCCGCACTAAGGTAAACGCAAACGTGGGATCTTCTCCCGATTACGTGAACATCGATGAGGAAGTGGAGAAAGCGAAAGTTGCAGTAAAATACGGCGCGGATACCGTAATGGACCTAAGCATCGGCGGCGACATCGACGAAATCAGACAACACATCCTACAAGCAATCAACGTGCCAGTGGGAACGGTGCCGATTTATCAAGCTTGGACCAAGGCGGCATCGCAGGGCGATGTGGTGAACGTAAGCTCAGACGATATTTTTAACGCTATTCAAAGGCACGCTGAAGATGGCGTCGATTTCGTGACCGTACACTGCGGCGTCACCCGCGCGGCTATCGATACCCTACGACGAAGCGGGCGCTTGCTTGATGTGGTAAGTCGCGGCGGTTCCTTCCTCGCGGCGTGGATAATCCATAACGAGCGGGAAAATCCCTTGTACGAGGAGTTCGATTACCTGCTCGAGCTAGCGCGGAAGTTTGATTTGACACTGAGTTTGGGGGATGGGATGCGTCCCGGTTGCTTGGCCGACGCTTCCGATGTTGTCCAGTTTCAAGAGCTGCTCACGCTGGGGAAGCTGGTAGAGCAAGCTTGGGCAAAAGATGTGCAAGTGATAGTCGAGGGGCCTGGACACCTACCACTCAATCACATCGAGGCAAACGTCAGGCTCGAGAAAACCGTGTGTAAAGGAGCGCCCTTCTATGTGTTGGGTCCAGTGGTGACTGACATCGCCCCCGGTTATGACCATTGGGTTGGAGCCATCGGAGGAGCCTTCGCCGCGTGGGCTGGAGCTGATTTTCTCTGCTACCTAACCCCCGCCGAGCACCTCTGCCTGCCAAGCGTTGAGGATGTTAAAGAAGGTGTAGTAGCCACAAAGATTGCCGCCCATGTGGCTGATTTGGCAAAGGGTATCGAAGAAAAGCGTGACGACGAAATGGCGATGGCGCGTAGAAAGTTTGATTGGACGAAGCAATTCGAACTCGCGATTAATTCCGAGAAACCCCAAGAGCTCAGACGCCGGAGGCCACCCTCAATTGACCCAAATGTTTGTAGCATGTGTTCTAAGTTTTGTGCGATAAAGATGGTAAACACTTATTTAAGAGAGAAAACGCGGGAGTTAAAAGAGAAAACGTGAGGGGGTTGGAAATGAAACTTTTCACAGTGGGCCCAGTTGCCTGCTCACCCGAGGTTCTTGAGGAGATGAAGCGCCAGATGTTCAGCCATCGGAGCAAAGAATACAAAGAAGCACATCGGCAAACTGTCGAGCGGCTCCAACGATTCCTCGAAACCAAAAACCAAGTCTTCCTCTTTCCTAGTTCTGGGTCGGGAGTTATGGAAGCCACGGTCCGAAACTGTGTTGAGCGGAAGATGCTGTGCTGCATCAACGGGGCGTTTGGAAAACGGTATGCTGAGGTTGGGAAATCAAACGGAAAGGAGGTCGAACGGATTGAAACTATGCTGGGCAAACCGACCACGCCTGAACTCCTAGACGAAAAGCTTTCATCGAGCCCAGATATCGAGGCAGTTGCCATAACCTACAACGAAACAAGCGTCGGGCTGCTGAATCCACTTCCCGAACTAGCCAAAGTTGTGAAGAAACACGGAAAGCTCCTTTTCGTTGATGCGGTGAGTGCGATGGGCGGAGTCGAACTGAAGGTTGACGATTGGGGGATAGATGTGTGCTTCACGAGTTCTCAGAAGTGTTTTGGAATCCCTCCGGGACTGGCCGTCGCAAGCGTGAGCGAGGATGCTCTGAAGCTGTCGGAGCGAGCTAATAATAAAGGGTGGTACTTCGATTTCAAGCTATACGAAAAGTATCAGAAGGAGCAGAGCAGCACACACATGACACCTGCGATCCCACAAATCCTCGCGCTCAACAAAGAGTTGGAAGTGATCGAAACCAAAGGCGGAAAGCAGAAACGCTTCGAGCTTTACTCTAAGCGAAGCCAAAGAATAAAGGAGGGTGTCGAAGGCTTAGGTCTGTCACTCTTCCCGGAGAAAGGGTATGAGAGCCCAACGGTCACATGTGTAAATGCTCCGAAAGGCATCAGCGGCCTTGACGTGTACGAGAAAATGCGTGAGCGCGGGTTCGAGCTGGCAAAAGGATACGGTGAGCTGAAGGAGCGGACTTTCAGGATAGGGAACATGGGATACATACCCTTCGAGTATGTGGATGAAATGCTCCAGGTTCTTGTGGAGTTAGTGCAGTAATGGAACCTCCGACTTCGTGACGGGCGACGTATTTCGGAAAAATTTTAGTTAAACGACACTATCGTTATAAAGCAGCGAAGAAATCGTGTTGTGAGGCAGATGGCGTTAACTCCCACGAAGTTCATATGGATGGACGGAAAACTCGTCCCTTGGGAAAAAGCAAACGTGCACGTGCTTACCCACACCCTACACTACGGGATGGGTGTCTTCGAAGGCATCCGCTGCTACAAAACTGCGAAAGGTCCAGCGGTTTTCAGGCTCAAAGATCACATACAAAGATTAGAGAATTCGGCAAAATTCGTTGGGATTAAACTTCCGTACTCAGTCGAGGAGCTGATAAAAGGAGTCAAGGAAACAATAAAAGCAAATAAAATTGGGGAGTGCTACATCCGTCCCATCGCTTTTTATGGCTACGGCATAATGGGGTTGAATCCCGAGGGCTCTAAGGTGAACGTAGCGATTGCAGTCTGGCCCTGGGGCACCTATCTGGGAGAGGAGGGACTCGAGAAAGGAATCCGGGTAAAAATATCTCCTTGGCTCCGAATTCATCCGCGCATCCTGCCGCCCCAAGCTAAGGTAGTAGCAAATTATGCGAATTCCATATTGGCGAAGGTTGACGCTCTGCAGTCGGGTTATAATGAGGCAATCCTTCTGAACATTGACGGGAACGTGGCGGAGGGCCCAGGGGAGAACGTGTTCATAGTGAAGGACGGTAAGCTCATAAGCCCCCCAGCTTCCTCGGGAGCGCTTGTTGGGATAACTCGAGACTCGATAATAAAAATCGCAAGCGATGAGGGGATAAGCTTCGAGGAATATAACTTCAAGCCGAATGAGCTCTACACGGCGGATGAGGCTTTCTTTACAGGTACCGCCGCCGAGGTGACGCCAATCCGTGAGGTAGACGGGAAGCCCATAGGAGGCGGGAAGCGCGGGTCTATCACGGAGAAGCTTCAACACATATTCTTCAATACTGTCCGCGGAAAGGAGCCTAAGTACGAATTCTGGTTGGACTATATCGGCAAGTGAATGAATTTCGCGCAAAAATTTTTTCGGTCATTGCAGATAATTTCATCGTCCATGCTTCAGCCGCTTGCGTAACCACTTGGATTTGGGGAGGTTATCGACCTTCTTGAAATCGCCGTCTTCCCAAACTAGAGCACCAAAGTAGCCACAATTTGTGCAATAATACCGGGCATCGAGTGCTCTGAGCTTGACAACTGCCGTCGAATCCTTAAGCATCTTGCTGCCACACTTCGGGCACCTACGAACCATCCCTAACCCAAAAGTCCCTTGTGCTTTGAAATCCTTAAATTTAAAGGACAAAACTCAAAACGTTGGGTATATGGGCATGATTTCTTTCAAGCCGATTTGGTTCGATTCGCTCGGCGCAAAATCATCGTGCACCTTGATCAAAACGCCTGATGTCAGCGTTCTCATCGACCCCGGGATCGCGGTGATGCAGCCGAGCTTCCCGGCGTCATGGGCGAAGAAGCTTTACTGGGAAGCTCAAGGGCGACGCGCGATCAAGAAGGCGAGCCGCAAGGCGGATGTGGTTGTGATTTCTCACTACCACTACGACCACTTCACCGACTTCGACCGCGGACTTTACAAGAACAAACTCCTACTGGTGAAAAATCCCAATGACCATATCAATGATTCCCAACGAGGGCGAGCCGAGCATTTCTTCGATAATCTATGCCACTCCTTTGGTAAGGTCGGTCTTGATGATATGTTGCAGAAGCGAGAGCGGAAGTCATATGAAAATCCGCTTGATGAGATTCCCCGCGCTCGAGACAAGGACTTCGGAGATTACAATCAAAGACGCCGGGAGTTGTTCAAAAAGGGGCTCAAGTGGTTCCAAAGACGCGCCAAAAAATGGAACTCTGCTAAAGTGATACCTGAGCATAAGTTCAGAGATATAGAAATCAAGTTTCCCGAGGGTAAAGAATTCAAATTTGGGCGCACCAAGCTCAGATTCACCCCACCCATTTTCCACGGCATCGAATTCTCGCGTGTGGGCTGGGTATTCGCAACTGTTATCGAGTATGGTGGCGAGAAGCTGATCCATTCGTCTGATCTTGATGGTCCTATTATCGAGGATTATGCTGATTGGATCATCCGGGAAAATCCTGACGTGCTCATTCTCGATGGCCCCATGACTTACATGTTCGGCTATCTCACCACCCGCACCACTTTGAATCGCACAGTAGCGAATGCCGTGCGAATACTTAAGAAAACTGATGTGCGGCTAATGATCTACGACCATCACTTGCCTCGTGAACCAAAGTTTAAGGAGTGGACACGTGAGGTTTGGGATGAAGGCAAACGTCAAGGAAAGAAAGTTCTGACAGCCGCAGAATTTTTAGGCAAAAAAACAGTCGTGCTTAGTTAAGGTCAAAGAAATACAATTTTGTATGGGCATAAAATTGGCTGAACCCGAGAGGTCTACCATCAAGCAAGCACTGCTATTCAAGGCATTGCCGAATAAACGAGTGCAATGTAAACTCTGTGAACGCCGCTGCAAAATCGCTCCCGGCGCGCTCGGCTTCTGCAAAACGCGTAAAAACATCGGCGGCAAACTCCACACGCTCGTCTACGGCGACATCTCCTCAATCTCCGCAAACCCCATCGAGAAAAAGCCCTTCTATCATTTTTGGCCGGGAAGTGTTGCGCTAACCGTTGGTACGTACTCTTGCAATTTCACTTGTCCCTGGTGTCAGAACTGGAACATCTCAAAGTCACCTCCCAATCCGAAGCTCGCCAACTACCTTAGCCCGGAAGAGTTCGTTGCGCAGGTGTTACGAGAGCGCTGTCATGGTACCTCGATTTCGTTCAACGAGCCAACGCTACTCTTCGAGTACTCGCTTGATGTCTTTAAGCTAGCCAAGGAGCGAGGACTTTACAATACCTACGTGACCAACGGCTACATGACGCTAGAGACGCTGCGAATGCTACATGATGCCGGACTGGACGCGATGTGTATGGACGTTAAGGGCGATGTAGCGACGGTTCGCAAATATTGCGGGGCCGATGTCGAGGTCGTCTGGAGAAACGTGCACAAGGCAAAAAAGTTTGGGATGCATGTAGAGGTGGTCAATCTCGTCATCCCTGGCGTGAACGATCGGGAAGAGCAACTGCGCGAGCTGATTAAGCGTCACCTTCGCGAGGCGGGCAGAGAAACCCCGCTGCACTTCACATCTTACTATCCGGCCTACAAATTTGACGCGCCGCAACCGCCCATTTCCACCCTCGAGCGAGCGCATGACATGGCGAGATCGGCGGGCATCGAGTTCGTTTACCTCGGCAACGTGCCCGGGCATAGGTATGAGAACACTTACTGCCCTAACTGTGGCGAGATACTCATCAAACGCCTTGGGCTTGAATTGGTCAAAATAAATTTGAAGGGAAATTGTTGTCCCAATTGCGGGCATGAAATACCAATTGTGGGAGAAATTTTGTAACATGTTTATTTTTTCGCGTAATTTGATTTCGAATTATCACTTCCCAAAATACTTTAAGGACCCGTTGTTCGGCAAATTTATATCTTTAAGATAATTGAAATTTTTTAGGAAGGTGATTAAAATGAATTTAAAGACCGCAGTAGTATTGGTAATTATAATAGGGGCAATCATTAAAATAATTTACTATATGCTCTATGGGCCGTGGTGGTAACCGTTATAACACCGTTTACGCCATGTTTTAAAACGTCACAAGAGAAAAATATTAATAGTTGTTCACATGAAGGAGGCAGAATGATATCATGCGTGAGTCAATACTCCTCAAGGGGCTGACTAGGTATTACAATGATTTTTTAGCGCTGGACAATTTTTCGCTTAGCGTGAAATGGAACGAAGATGTCGCATTACTGGGTCCAAATGGCGCTGGGAAGACCACCGCACTTAAAATCCTTTGCGGGCTACTGCGTCCATCTGCAGGTGAAGCCTATCTCGCAGGTATTAACGTCATGGAGGAGCGAGAGCGGGCAATTTCGAATGTGGGGGCCATTTTGGAAACTCCTGAGTTTTATCCGTTCCTAACCTCAGACGAGACCCTTAGATATGTGGGACGCCTCAGGGGAATGAGTGAGCGCACGCTGGGCAGCCAGATAGAAGAGGTACTTAAGCTTGTAAGACTTGAGAAATGGTCGAATGTCAAAATAGAAAAGTTCTCTCGAGGAATGAAACAGCGCCTAGCACTCGCGCAATCCATGCTTCACGACCCGCCGATTCTCATCCTTGACGAACCTTCGCTGGGCCTTGATCCCAGAGGCATGATGGAAACGCGGGAGATTCTGAAAGAAGCGCGAAAAAAGAAGACTGTATTTTTCGCATCACACCTTCTCACCGAGGTCGCCCAAATTTGTAAGAAAGTGGCTATAATCGATCACGGAAAACTGCGTGCTTATGATGACATTGGCCGCTTGAAGAAAAAATATCGATCTTTCGAGCGAGCTTATCTCAAACTTACGGAGGCGGCCATTTGAGCGAGTTCGAGAAGCTGAAGGTGGTCACGAAATACGAGCTGCTGAAGCAGTTCCGAAGGAAGCGGTTCTACGGGGCATTTGCGATTACACTCCTCGCTATTTTTTTAACCATTGGACTCTACCAAGGGCTGGATCTTCCAAAGCAGATAGGCATCCCAGATCAAGTCCTAAACCAATGGGGGCCCGAAATCTTCGCGATTTTTGTGACATCGATGGGCTCGCTGGCCGTTCTTGCTTCAGTTTTCTTCGCGGGAGACGCCATTGCATCCGAGTTTGAGGGTAAAACGGGATATATTCTGTTCCCAAACCCCGTGAAGCGGACCACCATAGTAGTCGGAAAATACTTCGCCTGCTTCATCGCCACAGCCACAATAATAATCACAGCATATCTGATATCAACTGGCGCTTTGCTCGCGTTCTACGGGCAGGTGCCAGGAGGGATAATAGGTTCGTTATCTCTCACGCTGATGCTAGCATGTGCAATAATAAGCTTGGCATTCGCTTTCAGTTCCATACTGAAGGGAGGCATGGGGGCGACGATAGCCACACTCCTAGCCTTCATGGTGGTCTTTACTATCGTTTCAACCAGCCTTTCCTACGCTGGCTACGATCCTTGGTTCATGCCCGATCGAGCAGCGGACTCGGTCGCCTTCACATATGGAGTACCTCTAGAGCTAGTGATTGGCGGATTTGGATTTGGCGGACCGATGGGGGGACTGATACGAGCTAGCCAAGACCCTACCCTGAGTTTCTTTGTGTTGTTGGCGTACGCGGTTGTTCTGTTTGGGATAAGTCTCTTGGTGACGAAGCGTAAGGAAATGATCTGAGCCGCAAAACCTTTTGGTCTGACGTTAAACTGTTTTTTGGTCACTATGCCAAGAAATCTGCGCGAGGCTTTGAGAGGACAAATGCCAGACGAGGAACTCAAACAGGTCAGGGCCTTTGATATAGTGGGAGACATCGCGGTAGTCAAGATTCCCGAAAAACTACTGCCAAAAAAACAGCTGATCGGTCAAGCGCTGATGCAAGTTCACCACCACGTTCGGACAGTCCTCAACCAGAAAACCCCTGTACGAGGAGAGTTTCGAACGCGAAAGCTCGAAGTGATAGCTGGTGCACCCCGAACTGAGACAACGCATCGAGAGGGCGGTTGCAGTTTCAAGGTCGATCTCGCCAAAGTTTACTTCTCGCCCAGGCTGGCCACCGAGCGTCTTCGCGTGGCCAAGCAGATTAAACCGGGTGAGGTTGTGGTAAATTTGTTTGCGGGGGTTGGATGTTATTCCGTACTCATTGCCAAGCACAGTGAGGCAAGTAAGATTTACTCGATTGACAAAAACCCAGCGGCTTTCAATTACATGCGTGAGAACATCCGTATCAATAAGGTCGGTGACCGAGTCGTGCCGATTTTAGGCGATGCCCGCGATGTAGTCAAAACTCGTTTGATAGGGAAGGCGGATCGAGTACTCATGCCCCTGCCTGAGCTAGCCCGCGAGTTCTTCGACGTCGCATTGCTCGCGCTGAAGCCTGAGGGAGGCGTGGTGCACTTCTACGATTTCGGAAAGGAGCCTGATCTTTTTGGCCCCTCGCTCGAGTTTGCTCGTGCCACAGCAGCCAAGAAGGGGAAAAAGATTGAATTGCTCGAGAGCAGGGCAATCCGCTCTTATGCCACTAAAGTTTATCACATCGTGCTCGACTTGAAAATAACTTAACTCTCAGGCTCGGCGCACGCTTATCCGATCTCCCGTTCGTGCGTCCCTAAATTTTTCAACGCCACTCTTTATCCGGGCAAAAGTGTTCACAGGACTGATCGGTTGCGAGCGACCAAAGAAGATGCAAAATCCTGGACCCTCAGGCCAATAAGAAACATCACCAATCTGAGTTTTGGGCGTTGGGTTTTCCGGTTCAACTTTTACTGGAATGCCGAAGTAAACCTCTTCCTTCCAGATTTCCACTTCCGCATCGAACGGTAAAGCTTTCCAAATCGCGTCGCAGGTATTTGGGCAGAGCTTTTCGAGAAGTTCAGCCTCGACCTCGAATTCACGGCAGACGATGACCAGCTTCCTCACCACGGCATCACCTCAAGTACTTCGCTTGAAATTGTTATTAAACCAGTTTTTAAATTGAATCGTTAAGTATTTCTACTTTTGATTAATTTATCCTCCAATTTAAGGCGAATTTTCCTCCATATAAAGAACCTCCGCTCAAAGCCTCGGCGGGAGAATTACGCAGAAACCAAAAAAGAAAAAAGATAAGACACCAGTCCGACNNAAGACACCAGTCCGACGGCATTCAATTTTCTCTCCCATTGAAGTAAAAAACTTTCGGTGGGCGCGTGGTCTAAGGGATAAGACACCAGTCCGACGGTCGTTCGTGCGGCCGAAAGCTGGAAATCCGGGTTCGAATCTCGGCGCGCCCAAGAAAAAGTGAGGTGAAAAGATGAGCGTTAGGGAGTTCGGCTCCGTATGCGACGTGAGCGCGCTGGTCGACCGCACGAGCTTTGAGCGGGCACAGCGGTTGCTAGACGGGGGCGAACTCTACCTGCCGTCTGCGACTTACAGCTGGCTGGCGCGCGACAAGCTGATTGCTGTCCGGGGCAACGCGCTTAGCTACAGCTTGGTGAGCCA
>JABAOH010001081.1_pt1 | contig 14679 bp, 22 predicted proteins | sample 7062181 | NCBI WGS metagenome assembly JABAOH01 (sample SAMN14538630, study PRJNA623070) | marine sediment metagenome | biome: marine biome [ENVO:00000428]; feature: marine pelagic biome [ENVO:01000023]; material: deep marine sediment [ENVO:00002113]; isolation source: pool of 5 deep marine... | reverse complement strand
TACTTCTTTTGGTATTTATCGAGCTTTTCCTGCCAGGTTTCTAACTCGGTTTTATGTTTTTGGGTTTTCTTCATAATTTAAGTATACCAGAGGCTATGATAAAATTTAAACATGAAGAAATATTTAATTTTAGTTTTAATAATTGTTTTTTTAATCTTAATAGGCTTTCTTCTTGTTTTGAACATAAAACCAGAATTGATTTCTCCTTTACCGAGTTTTTTCTCTCGGAAAACAGACCTGGCTCCTTATTCTTTTAAAAATCTTAAGGAGAGACAGTATTTTCCTAGTGAAATCAAGATGGAAGGAATTTTAAAGGAAGAAGAAGGTTTTATCTCCTATCTTTTTTCTTTTGCCGCTGAAGGCAGACGGATTACTGGGATGGCTAATATTCCCAAAAAAGAAGGGAAATTACCAGTGGCTATTCTTTTAAGGGGTTGGGTGGATGAAGAAGAATATTATTCGGGTAAAGGCAGTAAGAATATGGCTGATTTTTTAACTGAGAATGGTTTTATCACCTTAGCCCCAGACTTTCTTGGTTACGGAGACTCTTCGCCAGCTTTTCCTGATATGCTTCAAACAAGATTCTTTCGGCCAATAACAGTCATCAGTCTTTTGGAATCTTTAGAGAGTTTAGCTAAAGCAGATTTGGATAAGGTTGTTATCTGGGGTCACAGCAATGGTGGCCAAATTGCTATCTCAGTCTTAGAGATTACTGAAAGGAGTCTTCCCACCAGTCTCTGGGCACCAGTTTCAGCTCCTTTTCCTGAATCAATTCTCCATTACACTGATGAATTAGAAGACCAAGGAGCAATGGTCAAGAAAGTTGTCAACGAGTTTGAAGAAAGATATGAGCCTTCTGAATATTCGGTTACCACTTATCTTGATTGGATTAAGGCTCCTCTAATTATTCATCAAGGAACCAAGGATGAGGCCATTCCTTTGGAATGGACTGAGAATTTAGTCAGTGAGCTAAAGAGATTAAACAAGGACTTTACTTATTATCAATATCCAGGCGAAAATCACAATTTTCACTATGGTGGCGCTCCTTTAGCCAGGGAACGAGATTTGAAGTTCTTTAAAAATGCCTTAAATTTAGAATAGTTCTTCTTAAGAGACTTGACAGAGTGGTGATTTAACTTTATTATCAATTCTGAAATGAAAAAGATTGTTCTTGCTTCTTGCTTTTTTATTTTTCTAAGTTTGGGAACTGTTCAGGCCCAAAATTTAGGCACTCTCGCTCAGCCTGCAGCTTCACCGGCTCAAGTTCAGCAACAAAACCTTGAAGAGTTAAGAGAAAGACTTCAGGAAAGAATTGAAGAACGTCAGCAGATAAGAGAAGAAGAGAGAGCCACCAGGGCGGCTCGTTTAACTGAAAGAAAAAGGGAAAGAATAAGGCTCTTTTTTAATCGTTTAACCCGTCGGCTTCAAGCAGCTATTGATAGGCTGGAAAGACTTATCTTGAGGATTGAGTCAAGATTGGAAAAGATAGAAGAAAATAATGAAGCGATTGAGACAACTGAGATTGAAGAAGATTTAGAAGAGGCAAAAGAGAAGTTGGTTGAGGCTGAATTAGCTCTAGAGACGGCTCAAGATAGTCTTGAAGGAATTCTTGAATCAGAAGATCCAAAACAAGCTTTTGAAGATGTTAGGGATTTAATTAAAGGAATCAAGGAGGAATTAAAAGAAGTTCATCAAATCTTGGTTCAGGTGATTGGTGATATTAGAGGCCTAAGAGTTGGTCAAGAAGAGACAGAATAAAATGGAAGAACAAGAACAAACTCAAAATCCAACCGAGGTTATTTCGCCTCCCCAAATTCAGGTGACTGAAAAAGAGGCAGAGATAAAAACAAAACAAGTTCTTGGCGAGGAAAAAAGTCCATTAAAGAGGTTTTGGTATGTTTTTGCGGTTTTAGGAGTGGTTTTAGTAACCTCAGCTGGGGTGATTGTCTATGGCTACCCAAAATTAAGTCAACAAGCGCCAGCGGTTACGCCAATGCCAATAGCGACACCAACTCCAGCAGAAGAGGTTGATCAGCAAACAGCCGCTCTTAAGACTCAGGGGACTTCAGATGAGATTGACGACATTGAGGCTGATTTAGGGGCAACTGATCTTTCAGAGATTGACAAGGAATTAGAAGAGATTGAGTCAGAGCTCACTCCTTAATTAGTTTAAAATGGCTAAGAATAGAAAAAACTCTTTAATCAAGCCATTTCTTCTGGCAACTTCAGGGATTTTCAGAGTGATTAAAAAAGAAAAGAATATGAGAATTCATCTGGGAATCTTAAGCTTTGTTTTTATTCTGGGAATAATCTTGGAAATCAGTAAAATTGAGTGGCTAGTTATCATTTTAATTGGTTCAGCCGTTCTGGCAGCTGAAGTTTTTAATGCCGCTATTGAAGAGACTTGTAATTATATTGACGAGGAACACAATTTGAAATTCGGAGAAACAAAATTAGCTCGAGACATGGCGGCTGGTGCGGTTTGGCTTTTAGCCTTAGCTTCAATAGTCATCGGAGCCTTGATTTTTCTTCCTTATTTTCTTGCCTCACCCTAGTTCATTCTGTATAATATATTCTTAATACGGGCCCGTAGCTCAGTGGTAGAGCGACAGCCTTTTAAGCTGTGCGTCGGAGGTTCGATCCCTCCCGGGCTCACCAGCGAACGAAACTAATATCTGTCGCTCCGATCCCGTGTGTATGGATCTCGGGAAAATGTCTGCTGGACTTTAAAACTCCGATGGCCTTTCCTGCCTGGTCTACCACTACTCCACCACTCATCCCATCCACTTCTTCCCAGTTAAAATCTGCTGAGAACATTCTGAGTTCACCGTTTTTTCTAGACAGAACATAAGCAGGATGAATAGTTGGTTGTCGGTTGTATAATGGCCATTGCAGTTTTGGATTAACAACAGGAAATCCTACTAGAAAAACTCTGTCCTCAGAAGAATCAGTTGAAAGTTGAACTGGGGGAATCATCCCTTCAAAAACTTCAGGTAAAAGAAGTATGGCTACATCAAGGTCGGGATCGATGATTATCTCTCCTCCATCAAAGATTGTAGCGAAGTTATTATCTCTGGGAGAAGGATATAAGACGATGTTATCTGCCCCTTTAACTGCGTGCCAAGCCGTAACTAGGTAACCCCCTTCGACAACAAAACTACTAGCTCGAGTGATTCGTTTTCCACTCTTAAGCGATATTATTTGCACAAGGCTTCTAGAAACTTTTCCAACCTCAGGAAATTGTCTTACAATTCCCTCTTGTTGTTTTTGTAATTTATCTTCCAATAGCGAGTTTTCACTTTCACAAGTCATAATTACACTTAAAATCAAGATCAAACACTTCAGGGGGAATTATATCAAAAGCAGAATGAAGTTTACAAAAAAGACTCAATAGCGGTTCGAACTGGCTACGTTTAAGTTCACCAGGCTCCAGAAGTTAAGATTCGAGAGGTCTTCGTTTAGTGTAGGGCTCCAAGTCTAAAGACTTTTTCAACAACCCAACCACCTTCTTTTTGTGGATGAAGTTAAAACTAGTTTAGGCTTATCCCATTGAAGTCTTGTAAACAAACGTTAGCATGTTGTTCTTGTCTGGGCGATTTGATTGACATACCCAGCCCATTTTCTCGAAGAACCGCTTTGCCCCTGAATTCTTATTGTTGATAAAAGTCTTCCAGGACTGACCAGGCTTTAACCTATGCATCTTTATTAGTTTCTCAACCACCTGAGAACCGATGCCCCGATTTCTTAGGCTTGGTTTTATGGCGATTTCAGTAAGATAGTACGATGGATGCTTTGGGTGGGGAAACTTGATGCCCAGAACGGCTACCATATTTCCATTAAGAAACACGCTATAATGACAGCCGTCAGTTTGGCTCATAACAGAGTCAAGCCATTCCTGGTCTACTGCTGGCCCCAGGTGTTTATTCAGGTCAGCGTCTTGGTACCAGGATTTATACTTTGGGAAGTCTTGAGCCTCGAATTTCTTAAACCTCAACTTGTGAGTCTCCATACCTCTATTCTACCAAAACACAACTCTAACTAAAACAACGTCCACCCATCCTCCAGTGGTCGGTCTTTGTTTGTGGATGTTAGGAAAGGTTATTTGGATTAATTTCTGGTATAGAGCTTTTTTTGCCGTCTCTAAATAACCTTATCTCCTTTTCCAGCTCTTTCATAATTTCTTCAAGATGAGACCGTAATTCTAACCTGTGAACACGAGACTCTCTCTCGTCCTTATCGCTAAAGGAAGCTGCATGTAGAGACCACCAAGCCATATAACGCCTTATCAAAAAAGCAAGCCCCTTATAACCAAAATTAATTTCGACTCTTCTCGCTATGCGATAGGCACGTTTTTCGTTGGCTTCTGAAGGAGTAGATTTCCAACCAATACTCTCTCCGTCTGTAACAACATCGATTGTTTTTCTGACTAATTCTCTTCGCTCTTTTTCATCTAGTAACCCGATTTCACTTCCTAACCTAAGTCGTTCACCAATAAGCCTATCGAGCCACTTAAAAGGGGGAAGGCCTAGAACAAAAGCCCAATTAACCATATCTATTTTTATTTTATCACCTAGAAACAAAACCATCTATAGTGTAAACAGGAAAGGCCTTTATTAAAGGTTGAAATAAACTCAATAGCGGTTCGAACTGGCTACTTTTAAGTTCACACGCACCTCCTAGAACTACAATGGAAGGCTTTTTATTTAGAATTTCTAAAGAAAGGTTCCGATAATTTTGAAGCCTAGTTAACGCCTGATTTCGCCTATTTCCTCAAGGCGAACTAACGCCTGAGTATACTCTTTGGCGAGTTCAATGACTTTGTCTCCTTCACCTTGATAAATGTCGGGGTGGTATCGAACTATTAAATCTCGGTAAATTTTTCTATCTGTTTCTCCACTATCTCTTTTTCTTTTAATATCACCTCTCAAGTTAGAAAGAATGGCATGGTGAAACTCTGTGGGACCTGATGACGAAATGGGAACTTTAACATCGACTCTTGTGGGATCATTTGCTTCCGCTTTTAAAATATCTTTCCATTCAATCGCTATTTCAGGTTGAACCTCTATCGTTTCCCCTTCGACCTGAAGAACAACAGGCTTTTCTTTTGAATTTTCTGCATCCAGGTCTTCTTCGGTGATACGGATTTCTGGTTTTTGATCTTCTGCCATATTACTCCAAATTATAGCATAAAAGGTAAAAAAGTAAAAAATTATATTGTGTTATAATTTGGAAAAGTAGACTGAAGTTTACAAAAAAGACTCAATAGTGGTTCGAACTGGCTACGTTTAAGTTCACCAGGCTTGTTGGATAGGGTGTAAGAGCGAAATTAGAACTACACAAGACTTAATATTACTTGAAGAATCCTTGCTTCTTTTATTATTCCCTCGTCTTGACTAAAATGTCCTTTATTATGAAGCTTAATCACTTTAGCACCTAATCGTTTTTTGAAAAGATTTGTGTTTTCATCAAATGGCACCCATTGGTCGTTATCTGAAAATATAGCTACGATATTTTTTGTTGCTCTTTTTACCTTATTAAAGTCAATTGGTGTTTCAAGCCAGGGTTCGGCAATTCGTTCTTCCTCTTTACTTTCTAAATTCTGTAGGGTGAAGAACCCTGCCACACAGACAAGACCGCCTATTTTTGCTTCCTCTTTAGTCAATAAATATCTCATGATTGCCTGACAACCAATACTATGGCCAACAAAAAAGACATCTTCATTAAGCTCTTGAACAACTTTCTCTAAATGACTAACCCATTTTTCTATCACGGGTTCATCGGTATTAGGCATTTCTGGAACTATCACTTTCCAATTTCTTTTTTCCAATTCTTTCTTTAACCAAGGAAGCCAATCCCTTTGAGGAGTACCCGTCCATCCGTGGATAATATATGCTGTTTTCATTCTTGAATTATATCAAAAATATTTTTCTTCATGCTATAATCAGGAAAAGCAGACTGAAGTTTGCAGAAAAGACTCAATAGCGGTTCGAACTGGCTACGTTTAAGTTCACCGAGGTTTTCTATCCTTAAAGAAAATAAGATTATTTTGTAGTTGGTCTTTATCTAACTCTTATTTGCTGACAACGGTCGGTTTCAGGAATTTCGATGATTTTACCGTCTTCGGTTTTGAAACCAGCTACTCTTTCTTTTTCATCAAAAGTAAAACCAGCTTCCTCTGCTCTTTTTACTACATCTGGCCATCTTTTCTCTTCTGGTAAAGAATGATCAGCGAAGGGAAATTCAATAAATCCTTTTGGAGCGCGGAAAGCTGTGATTATTCCTGCAAAACCATCAACAAAACCTAATCTATTCAAACGTTTCCTTCTCTCAACAATTTCCTGTCGAGCCTTTTCCTTCTGCTGACTATCTAAAAATTCAGCTTCTACTGCTCCAGTTAAGAGATCTACATTCAATATCCCTCTTTGTTTACAAATTGTAAAAATATCTTGAATCATTTTTCTTTGTTGCGGTTCTTTCGTGCTTTCGTCTACTTCTCGATTTATTGTTCCTCTTAATGATTTGTAAACCGCCATCATTGACTCTAAAAGACTAAGGGCAGGAACAGGCGTATGAGCATCTGAATCGCTTCTAGAAGCTGCCAAATCAAGTCTTAGTCGATGTGTTCCGAATTCGGCGGCTTGTAGTAGATATAAAGCCTGATGCTTTGTAAGGTTTCCTCTAACAACCTCGTCATAAGGAAGACTTAAGTATTCTGGTAAACCCTCAGACGAAGTTCCAACTCTAAAGCTAACATCTATAGGTCTTTCTCGTGTAGGTTTTTCATGACCCCTTTTTGGGATAAGCTCTTTTGAGAAATCAACTGTCATTTCTTTGTAGCTTTTGATTCCAAGATAACTAAAATTCAAAGTTTTGTCAATTCAAAGCAATTAAAGCAGCTCGAAATTTACAGAAAAGACTTAACAACGGTTCGAACTGGCTATGTTTAAGTTCACACACTTTTGAAGCCTCAGTAGAAGTTTTTTGAATCAGGATTCCTAGAGAAGGTTCAGGAAGGCCACGTTTTCTCTATGATAGACCTTAATCCTTTAATTGCGTAGGTGTTCAGTAACCCCAGCTCTTCGGCTCTTAGCATTAGTTCAAGACTAGAAGGCAAAATTTTCGTTTCGCCTTTGGCATTTCTAACCTTTAAATTGTGAAGATGCTGTTTCGAAGTTCCCCATGAGATACCTAATTCTACACCGACTCCTCGATGCGTCAATCCATCTGCTTTTAAGCTAAGAACTTCTAATTGTCTTGGGGTGGCTTTAAAGCCATCATATTCTACATGTGCATATCTACCATACTTTCCCTTTCTAACTAACATTGTTCTGCCTTGCCAATCTAATTCTTTCAATTTTCTGAGTGAATTATACCATCAAGGTCTAATCCTTCCTTCCAACAACATCCACCCATCCTCCAGCTGTTGTGCTATAATCAGAAAAAGCTTTAATTAAATTTCGAAAAAGTCTTAACAACGGTTCGAACTGGCTACTTTTAAGTTCACCAGCTTCTCATTGTGGACAAAAACCTCTCCACTTTCTTGATTCCTGAAGTTAGTCTTTCTTTGTCCTGAATATCAAATGCGTAATACGGCAGTAACTTCAGAGCAAGCATAAGATGGGAAATTTTCTCAAGCAATCTAAATTCATTAAGGTTAATGTTGCTAGCTCCATATCCTTTTAAAAACCAACCGACTACTTTATTTGCTTGCCAGTCATACCAAAAAGTCAACCAGGCTAAATCATATGACCAACTGGTTGCTTTCATATCATCCCAGTCAACCAAGATAGGACCTTCTTTGGTCCAGATAATATTTTCAGGGCCCGCATCACCATGAACCATCACTGGTTCAATACTGAAGTCAATTCTATCAAGAAAAGCCTGTAATTTTTTCTGGGCATCGTTGACTAACTCTTTCGAAATTAAACTCTTTTCTATTAATCTCCCAAGCCTGTCTTCACCATCAAGACCTAAAACCCAATTAGAGAAATCGTTTATTCCTTTATTTTGTTGATTAAACGGTGGGGTACCAAACTTTTTAAACTGGACAGTGTGAACCTTCTTCAAAATTCTTGCTGTTTTTTCGATGACTTCTTTTTCTGTTACCATTCTCTGCTTTATTGCTTTTTTCCCAGAAACTCCTTCTATCCATTCTCCAACCATAAAGCCGTTCGGAAAATACTTATCAGAATTATCAAAATAAATTATTCTGGATTGTTTGATACCTAGTTCTTTGAGTTTTTCTTCTACTAATCGAAGAGTTTCTTCTTTCGGCCAAAACCCGTATCTAAACACCCTCACTATCACAGGCTTAGTGTCGGTATTAACCCTGAAGTTATAGTTAACTTCACCATTTTTAACTCTACTAAGTGACTTTACCTTTAAGCTCGAAACCTCACTTAATACCTTTGGTATCTGTTTGAGGATTTTGTCTGTGTATCCAAAAACCATACCTTAATCTTAACACATAATGTTTTGGTATTAGGCACAGGCATAATTCTTTGTGCTATAATTCGGAAAGATAACTTGTAACTTATGAAAAAACTTAACTAGTGGTTCGAACTGGCTACTTTTAAGTTCACTGACTACTATAAGTTACCACCGTAAAATTCGATGGTCGAAGAAACAGAGGAAGCTGAAAAACTCGTACAAACCGACCCTGCTACCATGAGCATGGGGAATTTTTATACAAATATGCCTGGGGGTGTACTTAGGACAGACTATGAATCGGTTATTCAAAAAAAACCTCATTTAATTAATCGTCCTAGATTTAAAGAAGCGTCTTTGCTTTTTGACGAAATAGATCGTTTATTAGAGACTGAATTTCCAGATCTAGATGCCAAACAAATTGCTTCTAATATAGGAAAACTACAAGGATCAGCATTTAAAATAAGAGGCGAGCTTATGAGAGGTGGTTTGCCTGAAGATAGAATTGAACATCTCATCCAACAAAGAGCTAAATTACATGAACAAAGTAGAAAAGAATATGAAAAACTTAGACCTTTGTTTCTTCGTTTGGTTGATAGAGGACATAATCCTAATAACCTGACCTAAAACATTTTTAAATCGGATGTGACAAATTGGGAAAGATAGATTGTAAATCACGAAGTACACCTAACAATGGTTCGAACTGGCTACGTTTAAGTTCACTTAATATAACTAAGGGGAAAAGAAGGATTTTATTCAAGAAGAGGTTGCTGCTTGATTAGTAATCTCTTTAATCTCATCAAGTACGCCTTTATCCGTTGCTTCTAAATCCTTCTCTGTTTTATCAACAGCATTATCAACCTCATTAGCAAAGCTTTCCAAAGCCATTGCGACTTCTTCCATGGCATCTGCTTCGATGTTGGCTGCTTCTATTTCGAGATCAATTATTGCCAATAACTTGCTCTTTGCTTCTTTTGTCAGGTATCCATTTTTAATAGCCTCGTCAACGGCCTCATTTATTGCCGTAAGAGAGTCTTCTGAAAATCCGGCTTCATTTAAAATTCCTTTTACTTGTTGTAGATTCATATATTACTATAACTTTAACTTATTTTAACGAGTTTGCAAACTTTGAACAGCAGCTCTTGCTTTACCAAAGTTTTGTCTTGATTGCTCCCTGCGGGCTAATGCCATGTTGTTCAATTCGCTACTTCGCACTAAAGCAGAATCTCTCAAGCCGTTTAGAGAATCAATTCTACCATTTGTACTTTCTTGGATTTCACTAATCCTGGCCTTTAATGCATTTACCCTTTCCTCTGCAGCTTCACTTAATAGACTAGCTCTTATTTCCTGTTTTTTCGCACTTGCTTCTGCTCTTCTACTTTGCCAATCCCTAATATCAGCAGGTACTTCATAAATTTTTTGCAGACGACCCTCGATCGGTTCCGCAATTTTCTCTAAACCAAAAACGGCAGCTTTTTTCGTTAAATTAACAGCTCTTTCTTGAGTTGCATTCTTAATTTGCTCACAACGACCGATTAGCCTATTTTTTGTATCGATACTCCTTTTTTCCAGCCTGTCTTCTGCGTCAACAATACTTTCCCAAGCTCTTATTCCGGCCTCAGCGATAGAGTCTCTTAACTCTTTGGCCTTTTCTTTTCCTAACTCTGTTGCCTCTGTTCCTAAATAAGTTGCTGCTTCAGGAGAACCAAGAACAAAATCTACTCCTTTCGTTATTTTTTCTTTTATCCCACCAAAAAAACCGCCTATTCTTCTTGCGGTTTCTATTCTTCTTTCTGAACCTTTTTCCAACGCAATTCTTTGCACCTCTTCTATTCTTATTGGTTGTGGTTGAGTAACTTCTTCTTCCACTTTTTGTTTACAAAAGCTTTGAACAAAAACTAACACAATCATTAACCCCTGTCAATAAGGGAATTTAACTTCTAATCTTTTGGGCATTGAGACCCTAGGACTCATTTTGCATAAAGTCAAGAGAAAAACTACGAGGACAAAAACTTTGTGCCATAATCAGAAAAGGCAAGCTGTAGTTTACAAAAAAGACTCAATAGCGGTTCGAACTGGCTATGTTTGAGCTCACACACACTTTTGAAGCCTTCTGAAAAAGAAAGCCAAAAAGCCCAATAAATCGGGCTTTTCTTTTCCTAGCTCCACAGGTAGGACTCGAACAAACTCACAAACAACGATTCCCATCTTTAAGTTATGCTATAATTAGGAAAGGTTGATGATAATCTTAGGCATTGATCCAGGAACAGCAACAACTGGTTATGGCCTTTTAAAGATTAATAAAAGGAGAGATGATTTTGAACTTCTTAAATTTGGCTGGATCAAGACGCCAAAAGAGATGAAAAGGGGAAAGAGATTAAGTTTAATCTATCGAGAGATCCATCTTCTTTGTCGAGACCATCAACCTGACATTCTTTCTATTGAGAGGTTATTCTTTGCCACCAATGCTAAGACAGCCATGGCTGTTTCTGAAGCAACTGGAGTGATTAGATTAGCCGCAGCTAGAAAAAAAGTCCCTGTTTTTGAATACACACCCATGCAAATTAAAAAAGAAGTGGCTGGTTCTGGGAGGGCAGATAAAAAGAAGATGAAAAAAGAAGTCAGGAAACTTTTGAATTTCCGTTCACCTAAGCGAAAGAAGACTCATTTTGACGATGTTTGCGATGCCTTGGCAGTGGCTATTTGTCATGCGAGAAAGTCTGTGTTAAACTTGAAGAAGAAAGGAGGTGTTCAATCTGGCAGATGTAAGAGTCGGTAAGATAACCCATTACTACGACAAGATTGGAGTGGCTGTTATTGAACTTGAGGGTGTTCTTTCAGAAGGAGATGAAATCAGGATTTCTGGTCACGGTAATGAATTCACCCAAAAAGTCGCTTCAATGCAAATTGAGCACAAAAATATTAAAAAGGCCAAAAAGGGTGATGCCATTGGTCTTAAGGTTGACCAACCAGTTAAAGACGGCGACGAAGTCTTCAAAGTTACTGCTTAAAAATGGAATGGAAAGAGGCTCCTGATGTTCAAGAGGAGATAACAGAACTTGCCCGCAAGTTAAAACTTGATTACTTGAATCTTCAACGATTATTCTGTTTCCGTTCCTATGGTTCCAGGTCTCGAGCTAAGGCAAGAATCTGGTCTTTACCAAGAATCTGGCAAAAAGCTCTTCAAACAGAGGCTGGTTATTGTTTGGAAGTCATTTCAGAAAAATTTGATAAACTTAATCAAAACGAAAAACAACTAATTTTAATTCATGAACTCCTCCATATTCCCAAGAATTTTTCCGGCAGTCTTCTTCCTCATCGAAACAGAAAAGGGAGATGGCTAGAAAAAAAGGTAAAAGAATTAGCTAATAAACTAGACCGATGATTCAGGTTCTTCATGGTGATAACTTAGTCAAAAGTCGTCAATTCTTGACTGAAAAAATTGAAATTGCTCGTGAGAAGGATAGAGAGCTTGTTATCTTAGATGGTTTAAAAACTTCTTTAGAAGAAATTAGATCAGCCTTAGGCTCAAAGTCACTTTTTGGCTCTAAGAGATTGGTTATCATTGAGAATTTATATTCTTCACCTCAATCAAAGAGAAAAAGTAAAATCTTAGGATTTCTCAAAAAAGGTGAATTTGAGACAGAACTTATTCTTTGGGAAAAAAAAGAGATTAAAAAAAGATTTTCCAAGAATTTTAAGGTCAATCTTTTTAAGCTCTCAACCGCGATTTTTAAGTTTTTAGAGAGTCTCAAGCCAAAGAATAAAAAAGAAAGCCTAAGACTGCTTAATGAGGTTAAAAGAAAAGAGAGCGAGGAAATGATTTTCTACCTATTAATTAGGCAAATCAGGCTTCTAATCAAGGCTAAGGACCTAGGAGAAAAGGGCCTAACTGAACTTCAATCTTGGCAAAAGAGAAAACTCTTAACTCAGGCTAAGAACTTTAAACTTGATCAATTAAAAAACATCTATCAAGACTTACTGAAATTAGACTACCAACAAAAAACCTCTGGTCTTCCTCTTTCTCTATCTTCAAGCCTTGACCTTTTAATTGCCTCGATTTAGAATGGAGATATGAGCAAACCAAAGCTCTTTGGCACGAACGGAATTAGAGGCGATGCCCAAAAGCTGTTCACAAATGAGTTCTGTTTTGACATCGGAGTGAGCTTTGGAAAATTTCTTCTTGAAAAAAACAAAAAAGGCTCCTTGGTAATTGGCATGGACCCCAGAGACAGTAGTGAAAGAATCAAAAAGAGTTTCCTTCAGGGGTTTTCTACCACTTCTAACTGGACTCTTCTAGATGAGGGAATAATTCCTATCCCTTGTCTTAATTATTTTGTCAAGGAAAAACAGTTGGCTGGCGGAGTTATGGTTAGTGGCAGCCACATTAAAGAAGAGTTAAATGGTCTCAAGTTTTTTGTTGACGAAGAAGAAATCACTAAAGAAAATGAGAAGGAGATAGAAAAAATTTACTTTCAGACCAGGACTGAACAAAAATTCAAACCCATTGAAATTAAAACCAAAAAAGACGGAGAAGCAAGTAGAATGTATTTAGATCTTCTAATTCGTCTTGGCAATCAACCTTTTCCTAAATGGAAAATTGTCGTTGACGCAGGAAATGGCAGCCAAAGCTTAATTGTTCCTAAATTGTTAAGAGGATTGCGCTTTAACGTCATTGAAGTTAATTGCAACCCCAGTAAGGGCTTAATCGTTAGAGATACAGAAGTAAGTGGTTCTTTTGAAGATTTAGCTAAAAGGGTTAGAAAAGAAAGTGCTGATTTTGGGATTGCCTTTGATGCTGATGGAGACCGGGCAGTTTTTTTTGACGAGGAAGGCAATTCTATACCAGGAGAGTATTCCTGCAGCTTAATAGCTAAGGAGACTCAAGACAAAAAGGTAGTCACCCCAATTAATACCTCTTCGGTGGTGGAGTCTATTGGTAAAGAGGTGATTAGAACCAAGGTCGGTGTTCTCTACGTGGTTCGGGCGATGAAGAAATATGGAGCTAAATATGGTTTTGAGGCCAATGGCGGTGGTATCTCGGCTGAAATTTTTTATGGTAGGGACGGAGGCACGACTTTAATAAAAATGCTCAACTTAATTAAAAAAGAAGGTAAACCTCTTTCTGAAATTGTTTCAAGACTACCTAAACTTTCTCTGGTTAAGAAAAAGGTTGACTGCCCCCGTAAATTAAATAAAATTATCTTAAAAGAAGCCGAGAGAAGATTCAGGGGAATTAAAGTCGAGAAAATTGATGGTTTGAAAATATGGTTAGATAAAGAGAGCTGGATTTTGTTCCGGCCTTCTGGAAATGCACCAGAATTTAGGGTTTGGTCTGAAGCAAAAAGCGATAAAAGAGCCAATGATTTAGTTAAAAAAGGGCTTGACTTAGTCAATGGTATTATAAAGAAAAACAAATAATGAAAAAGGTTGACAAATCAAAATTTACTATCAAACCTTTCTACCAAAAGGTGATTAAACCTTGGGGTTATGAGATTCTTCTGACGCCTCCAGAATCGCCAGCGACCGGCAAGATTGAACACATTGATAAAGGCCATCGTTTCAGCCTTCAATATCATGATGAAAAAATTGAAACACTAACCTTAATTAATGGTAAGGCCCTTCTTTATCTTGAGGACGAAAAGGGAAATTTAAAAGAAATAAAGATGGAACAATTGAAAGGATATTTTATTAAGCCATTTCAAAAACATAGGTGTAAAGGAATAACTGATTGCGATATTTTTGAAGCTTCGACAAAAGAAACCGGCAAGACAGTTAGACTAGAAGATGATTACAAACGTGGTACCGAAACCGAGGAAAAGCGGAAAACTAGAACAAAGGGTGGAGTTTATATGGGTTAATCAAGATGGCTGCCCCTAAGAAGAAGTTTATCTACTGGTTTAAAGAGGTTGATAAAGACGATGTTGGCTTAGTTGGTGGCAAGGCAGCTAATATTGGCGAAATGACCAAGATGGATTTGCCGGTTCCACCCGGATTCATTGTTTCTGCCAGTGCTTATTTTCATTTTTTAAAAGAAAACAAGTTTGAAGAGAAAATCAAGGGTTATCTAAAATACGTTGATCCTCATGATCCTCATTCCTACCAAGTAGCTTCTAAAAAAATCAAGAGTTTATTTGAAAAAGGCAAAATGCCCAAAGATCTTTCTTTAGAGATTATGAAGGCCTATCTTAAAACAGGTTCAAAGATTAAACAACCCTTAGTTGCCATTCGTTCTTCAGCCACGGCCGAGGA
>JABAOH010026189.1_pt1 | contig 14681 bp, 13 predicted proteins | sample 7062181 | NCBI WGS metagenome assembly JABAOH01 (sample SAMN14538630, study PRJNA623070) | marine sediment metagenome | biome: marine biome [ENVO:00000428]; feature: marine pelagic biome [ENVO:01000023]; material: deep marine sediment [ENVO:00002113]; isolation source: pool of 5 deep marine... | reverse complement strand
TGCTCGATGGCAGCGAAGCCTGCGCCAATTTCCACTCCCTTAACGGCATTGATACCCATCAATGCGCGGGCAACATCGGCATCGAGCTTGTCGAACACGGGCTCGCCCAGCCCTACCGGCACAACGCTGGCTACGACATTGACGCGCGCACCGATGGAGTCTCCTTCCCTGCGCAGCGTCTCGATGTAGGCCTCCATCTCCGGCACCTTCTCGGCATCTGGACAAAAGAAGGCGTTGCGCTCGACCTCCTCCCAATCGAACCGTTCGGCCTTGATCGGGCCGAGTTGGGCCACATAGCCGCGAATCTCGGTGCCATAGCGCTCACGTAGATACTTCTTGGCGATCGCACCAGCAGCGACGCGAATCGTGGTCTCGCGTGCCGACGAGCGTCCGCCGCCGCGGTAATCGCGCCGACCATACTTCTGTTGGTACGTGTAGTCGGCGTGGCCCGGACGGAACCGGTCCTTGATCTTGGAGTAGTCCTGTGGCCGCGCATCGGTGTTGTGGATCATGAGACCGATGGGCGCACCGGTGGTCAGGCCTTCAAACACGCCGGAGAGGATTTCTACGCGGTCCTCCTCGCGGCGCTGGGTGGTGTAGCGTGTCCTGCCCGGCCGGCGCCGATCCAGGTCTCGTTGCAGGTCGGCCTCCGACAGCGCAAGCCCGGGTGGGCAGCCATCGACCACCCCCCCGAGTGCCTTGCCGTGGCTCTCGCCGAACGTGGACACGGTGAAAAGAAGGCCGAAGGTGTTCCCAGACATGCACCGATGTTAGCGGAAGATCGGTNNGACGCGCGACGACCTGCCACCGACCGCGTTGGCATATACTTGAAACGGACTACGGTTTGCCCGATCTTTTGCTGCAGCCGCCTTGGCGCGGCGACGACTCGAGATGACCGCCGACCCAATGACCAGGCGTATGCCGCATCTGTGCCCGCTGACCGTCCACGCGGCGCGAACACTGCTGGCGACGATCGCGGTGGCGCTGCTCGCATCAATCCCCGACGGGGCAGCGGCCTTTGAACAGGCGACGGCTGCCGACACGCCGCGTGCCGACCTCTTGGCACGGGCCGACAACGCGCGGCATTTTAGCAAAGGTCTACTGTGGAAGATCGAGCCCGCGCAAGGGCCCCCCAGCTATCTTTTCGGAACCATTCATTCGGCGGACCCCCGGGTGACTCAGCTCGCGCCGGCGGTGAGATCAGCGTTCGATGGGGCTGCGAGCTTCACGATGGAGCTTGTGATCAACGCCAATGGCGTTGTCTCCATGGCCGAGGCAATGTTTTTCACCGAAGGTGAGAGCCTGAGCGCTGTGCTGGGCCAGGAGCTCTATGAACGAACGCGACAGGCCGTTGCCGCGACCGGGCTCGACACGCACGAACTCGACCGTCAAAAACCCTGGGTCGTGGTCATGCTGCTCAGTACCCCCCGTGCACAGCTCGGGCTGCCCTTGGACCTGCAACTGCAGCTACAGGCAACATTGCAGGGCAAGGCAATCCATGGACTCGAAACGATGCGCGAACAAATCGCCGTGTTCAACGAGATGTCCATGGCAGATCAGGTGGCCTTGCTTCAGGACACCCTGGCACGGCATGTTGAGCTAAGGCGACAATTCGACAAATTGATACAGGCCTACCTCGCCAGGGACCTGGCGCGACTCATGGCTATCGTTGACCAACCGAAGCGCCAACGTAGCGATACGTTTGCGGCGCTGATGGAAAGGCTGCTCAGCCGCCGCAACACGGTNNTTGCGGTCGGTGCAGCTCATCTTCCGGGACTGCTGGGGCTTTTGCAAGATGCAGGCTACCGAGTGAGTGCCGTGTACTAGCTGAACGATGGGCTTGATGGCAGCGAAAAACAACAAGACAAACGGCAAACGCGGCTACCGCTGGGCAAACTGGTCAACCAAACGGCTATTGCCTATGCGCATTTGTGATCTCGGTCTGGAGATTAAAGGCACCGAGCTGGAGGAACGCATAGCGCAATTGTACGCCGAACTCGCTGAGCGCGGCTTTGTGTTCCGGCCTCACTTTTGGCTCTCCGATGAGTGGTTCTGCCCTGATGGCGTCCCTGGTGTGGCGATTCCCTTTTTCCTTGCCCATCCGCGATTGAAGCGCCTCGAAGAGGAACATATCTACGAGGTCGAGGGTGGTAACGCGGCGTCATGCATGCGATTACTGCGTCATGAAACCGGTCACGCCGTCCTTAATGCCTATCAGCTGCATCGCCGCTCCAGTTGGCGGCTGCACTTTGGCAAATCCAGCATTCAATACCCCGACACCTATCTGCCGCGGCCCTATAGCCGGCGCTTCGTGATTCACCTCGAAAATTGGTATGCGCAGAGCCATCCACACGAGGACTGGGCGGAGACATTCGCCGTGTGGCTGACACCGCAATACGACTGGCGGCGGCGCTACAAGGACTGGCCGGCACTCAAGAAGCTAGAGTACGTCGATCAGCTGATGCAAGAGATTAAAACACAACGGCCACGCCTGCGAACGCGGCGGAGCGAAAACGCGGCAAACACGATTCGCATGACGCTGCGCGAATACTACCTGGACAAGCAGAGCCGCTATGGCACCGACGGCATGGGATTCTATGACCGTGATCTGCGAAAATTGTTTTCCGACAAGGAGGAACACAAGAGAAACGAGAAGGCATCAGCATATATTCGACGCGTGCGTATGGATGTCATCAATGTCGTTGCGCGTTGGACCAACGAGTATAATTACCGGATCAACGAGGTGCTTAAAGAAATGATCGATCGTTGCGACAAGCTTGATCTTCATGTTGCAGCGGAGGAAGAGTCGATGAAGGTGCAGACAGTCACTTGTGTAACCACTCTAGTCATGCATCAACTGCACAGCGGCGGGTTTCACGTGGCTCTATGAAAAAGCCTGTAAAAAAACTTCGCGTCATGATGCTGGTACACGTTACGCTCGTTCCGCCGGACGACTTGGTGGATGAAAACGATCCGCGCATGGAGAAGTATCGCACCGAGTATGATGTGAAAACGGCACTGCTTAAGCTCGGGCATGAAGTGCGGGTTGTGGGGGTGTATGACGATGTGGCGCCGATCCGCACCACGATCGAGGAGTGGAAACCGCATATTGCCTTCAATCTGATTGAAGACTTCGCCGGTCAAAGCGCCTTCGACTACTATGTCGTCAGTTACCTCGAGATGCTGAATATGCCCTACACGGGCTCGAATCCGCGTGGCTTGCTGTTGGCCCGGGACAAGGCGCTGTCGAAAAAACTACTTACTTACCACCGTATCCACGTGCCTCAATTCGCTGTCTTCCCCAAAGGAAGAAAGATCAAACCGTCGCGCAATTTGCCCTATCCAATGATCGTGAAGTCTCTCACTGAAGAAGGCTCAGTCGGTATCGCCCAGGCATCGTATGTGGAAAACGAGGACCAGCTGCGGGAGCGCGTGGAGCTGATTCATGACCGGACAGACGGCGATGCCATTGCCGAGCAGTACATCGATGGGCGTGAGCTATACGCGACCGTCATCGGCAACGCGAAACTGGAGGTCTTTCCGATTCGCGAGCTGGTATTCAAGAAAGTCGATGAGGGGCTGCCGAAAATGGCCACTTATAAGGTCAAGTGGGATCTCGAGTATCGCGAGCGCTGGGGTATTGATTATCAGTTCGCGCGCAACCTGCCGGCCGGCCTCTCCGAGCAGTTGCCAAAACTGTGTAAGCGCATCTACCGCATTCTCGAACTAAGCGGCTATGCCCGTCTGGATCTGCGTCTTGATTCCGAAAACCGGGTCTATGTGCTGGAGGCCAACCCCAACCCGGCCATCGCGAGTAACGAAGACTGCGCCTGGGCGGCGGAAAAAGCTGGCTTAAGCTATCCTCAGTTCATTCAGCGCATCGTCAATTTGGGTCTGGCGGCACAGCGGGCGGGCGGCTAGACAGTCCTGAGGCCCTGCCGGGCCGCATAGCGCGTAGACCTCTTTCACGAGCGGCGGTATGCTGAAAGCACCATGTTTGCCGCTCCTAGCCCCACTGCTTCCGACCCCAGATTCACTCTCAGCCACTTCGAGCCGGCTTATCTCAAGCTGCACCGCCGTGGCGAGCTTGCCGAGCGGGTCGCGGGCGCGCTTGAGGAGCTGGCCGATTGCTGCGCCTGCCCGCGCAATTGCCATATCAATCGCCTCGCGAACGAGAAGCGCGTTTGCAACACCGGCCGTTATGCGATTGTCTCAAGCGCATTCGCCCACTTCGGCGAGGAGGACTGTCTGCGCGGTTGGCATGGTTCCGGCACGATTTTCTTCGGTCTCTGCAACCTGCGCTGCGTGTTTTGCCAGAATTGGGACATCTCTCAGCAGCTCGCCGGCCGCGAGCACACAGCGGCGGAGATTGCAGAGCTCATGCTTGCGCTGCAGGCGCAGGGCTGTCACAACATCAACTTCGTCACTCCCGAGCACGTTGCACCGCAGGTCATCGAGGCCATCGCCGCGGCCGCACCCGCCGGATTGCGATTGCCGATCGTCTACAACACCAGTGCCTATGACGCGTTGTCATCACTGCGCCTGCTCGACGGTCTGATCGACATCTACATGCCCGACTTCAAATTCTGGCACCGCGAAAGCGCCCGCAAGTTGGCCAAGGCCAAGGACTACCCGGAGCGTGCGCGAGAGGCGATCCTTGAGATGCATCGACAAGTTGGCGATCTCAAGTTCGGTAATGACGGATTGGCCCGTCGTGGCCTGCTGCTACGCCACCTGGTGATGCCGGGCCAAACGGACGAGGCAACGGAAATTTTCGCTTGGCTCGCAAGCGAAGTGTCGCGCGATACGTATGTCAACATCATGAGCCAGTACCGTCCGCAGTATCAGGTGGGCGCCATCGCCAAAGAAGGTCAGAAAAAGTATGCCGAGATCGATCGCAGACCGAGCTCGGGCGAGATCGAAATGGCCTACCGCGCTGCACGCCGTGCTGGTCTATGGCGTTTCGATGAGCGTAACGCGACACGCCAATTCATCCTCGGCTAGCAGCCCGCGCCGGTGAGAATATGTTAGGCTTGCCGACACGGCCGAGCCGCCGACAAACGCGGAGAAACGGGTATATCTCTCTGGCTGATGGAGGACGAAGATGAAACTCACGAGCGCAAACTTTGCCGATAACCAGCCGATCCCCAGTGCACATGCATTCTGTGCGCCGGATCCCGCCAGTCACGTGACCCTGTCGAGCAATCGCAATCCGGCATTTTCTTGGACCGAGGTGCCGCCGGGCACGAAGTCATTCGTGCTCATCTGTCATGACCCTGATGTGCCGAGCAAGGCGGACGACGTCAACCAGGAGGGCCGAACTATTCCCAGCGATCTGCCGCGTATCGACTTCTATCACTGGGTGTTAGTGGATATTGCACCCAGCGCTGGCGGCATCAAGGAGGGCGAGTACTCCGATGGCGTAAGCGCCCGCGGCAAAGCCGGCCCCGAGGCCGCAAACGGCACACGCCAGGGGATCAATGACTACACCAAATGGTTCGCTGGCGATAACGATATGGGTGGGAACTACTTTGGTTACGACGGCCCCTGCCCGCCGTGGAATGACACCATCGTGCACCATTATGTCTTCACGCTCTACGCGCTCAACGTCGACCGCTGCCCGGTCGAGGGCGAGTTTACGGGTGAAGATGCGCGCAAAGCGATCGCGGGTCATGTGCTTGCCGAGGCAAGCATTACGGGTACCTATAGTCTGAATCCCGATGTAAAGCCTTAGTGGTGCCTAACGCCCTTGGAGGTGAAGCATGAAGCTGGAATATGATCTCGTCGAAGACTCTTATGACGACACGACCCAAATTCGCACCATGACGGAACAGGCCACAGTGCCAAACCGGGGCTGGTTGATTCGCACCACGCTGTATACCGCGCACCAGGTCACGGCAACGGTCGTCTTCGTGCCGGATACAGCAGCGCGGGAAGGGTTGTTCGAGCCACTCGTCGCCTGAAACGGGTGCTGCGGCACTTCCTCGGTCGATCCGATATGCGCTCCAAACCGCCGATTCCACGGCGGTGCGCGTTGTTATTACGGTGCTAGAATAAGAAACATAGTGACAAACACGCAGCCCTATGCAGTTGCCTGATTTTGCCCGCACAGACCTACGACCGCTTCAGGATCGTGACCTTCAGTTCCTCATGGAGAACTTTCCTGAGCCCGGCCGAAGTTATGAGGAGATTGCGCAGGTCATCCACCGCATCCCAACCACGCTGGATTCGATGTTGGACAGCGAGTTCGTCTTCCAGAAGATATTTGAGCAACGGACGTTGCTGGTCGATGTTTCCCCGTTCCTACTATTCAATGTATTGCTGCGCCGCAGCCTTGCGGAAAGCCGCAATCTTCGGGAACGCAAGGTCATCAATTACATTGCTAATCTGTTGAGCCTTTTCGTAACTGCCGAGCGCTTGCATCGCGTACATGGCGACGATGCACAGACGTATGAGTATATTGTCGACATGATCGAAGAAGCAGCGCGTTCCGACACACGTCGGCAATTTCTCGTCTATTCACACATCGGCAACTACACCTTATGGTTGACGGGGCTATTCCAGGAGTGGATCGAATACCGGCATCGTTACAAGCGTCGGCCGGTGGATATGAGCTTCTTTACTAACTCCGGGCGTGCCTACTTCGAGCGCGCCGCAAGCCATCCGCTGGCGCGGGAGTACGGGCTCGAGGAAGTGTTCTTGCGGCTGGCGATGATGTTCGATCACTATCGAAACGCGCTCAACTACATGGCGCGGGAGTATCTGAGCGTCTGTTAGGCCAAGACTAAAGCCGTCACGCGCGTTCGGCGCTCGCGCGCAGCGCCTTGGTCAAAACTGACCAACATTTAGTCTCAAACTCGACTGCCCGTTTTTCATCGAACACAGCGGCAACCAGAGCACGGCACTCGTCGATTGCCGTCTCGAAGCCCCTCCAGCTGCCGGGCGCCTGCTTGAACTTGCCGACGAAGTTTTCGGCGCCAGCACCAAAAGTAAGAATGGCGAGGTCGATAAGGCGGGCGCGTATCGGCGTAAAAGCCGAGTCGCGATCGGAGCGGCGCCGCTCTTCACCCTCATAATGGTCATGACGGCCCTCGCCAGCACCGAGGCGCCTGTCCCATGAACGCGTGTTGGGCCGGATGAAGCCACGCAAGGCAAGGTCTTCCAGAGAGCCTTCGAGCCCAGGCAGACCCATTGCCTTCTCGCGCAGCTGCACAAGGCTGGATTTGCCATCGACGAGAATCAATACGGTGCGGAGCTTTTGCGGAAGATGGTAGGTACGCGCGTCTAGCTCATCCTTGCCCTTGTCAGTGCGCGTGAAAACGAGTTGGGTGTTCATGCCATCCGGACCTCATGCCGAGTGTGCCGCGATCCCTCTCTTCTTCCTGGCAGCCCCTCCGTGAGCAGCCCGTGACCAAGTGATTCAAGGATGTGACGCTATCCACGACGCCAAGACGCCAAGCGCACAACCGGCCGGGTGCCGATGGTAGGAAGCTCGACAGGCTAAATCAAGATATGTTGTTAACCGCTTGCACGGTTGTCGTTTTTCGCTAGCCGTGCACGCCGTTCTGCGCGCACGGTGGCCGCGGGTGCCGCCTGCTCGCACCGCGGTAAAGCGGTTGGCGTGCATGATCCTGGCGACGCACAACGACTGACCTATTGAGGGAAACGCTCGTGACGTGGGCCAAGTTCGCCAAGCGCCCCGGTATATCACCGTGCCTGAGCTGGTGGCCGCGCGGCGAGATACGGACTCAAGCACCGGGCTTCATGCTATGGTAGCTTGCATGTGCTTGAAATTGCATCGTGTGTCCCGCTCGCAGGATCGCGAATTCACCCTCTAGTGCCGACGGAAGTGCCGGTCTATGGCCGCCGTGCGGCTACCGAACCCAGGCCCGCGTGATACTACTGGACCGACTTACAGATGCCAGCAAACCCGCCACCCGAAACCCAATCGGCTGAGTATTCCCGCGACCCGCTTTTACGACGGCAGGTGACGATCGTCTATGCCGATGTCGCTAACTACAGTGGCCTTTGCGCGATCGACGAGGATGCGACACACCGCCAGCTCGAACGCTGTCTCGACATTTTTACTGCATCGATAGGAGAGCACAGCGGTCGCGTTCATCATTATGCCGGTGACGCCATTCTCGCCACCTTTGATTCTGTCGAGGCGGCGCTCAGGTGTGCGATCGCCGTACAGCGGAGCCTTCTGCAACTGAATGAGCCCATCGCCGCGGCTCGCCGAGTCGAGTTTCGAATCGGGATAAACGAAGGCAATGTCATCACCAGTCGGGGCGATGTTTATGGCGAAGACGTCAATATCGCTGCCAGACTAGAAGCTTTGTGTGCGCCCGGAGCGATATGTGTCTCCGAGCGCGTGAAGCAGGCGGTGGACGAGCGAGCACTGGAGGTGACGATCACCTACCTGGGCGAGCGCAGGCTCAAGAACTTGCCCCGGCGCGTTGCCGCATATCTAGTCGAGATGGGCAAGGAGGCAGAACAGCCAGCCACTCGATTTCGCTCGCGCGCAGGGACGTGGCTGCAGCTACCCGAGCAACCTTCGCTCGCCGTCTTACCATTTAGGTGCACGGACGATGATGTGACCGCGGTGCAGTTGGCCGACGGACTAACCATGGAGCTCATGACCGAGCTGGTCAAGCTTTCGGGCTTGTTTCTTGCAAGCGATTTTTCCACGCTGCGCTACCGTAAGGACCATCCATCCGCGCAGGCCGTATCCAGAGAGCTCGGCGTGCGCTACCTGCTGGAAGGGACGGTGAGGCGCGCAGGCGAACGATTACGGGTCTACGCGCAACTTAGCGACGCCATCCATGGCAGTAAAATCTGGGCGGAACGCTACGAACTTGCGCTCGATGACATCATCGACATCCAGGATTCGATCACGGACGCGATCATCACCGTCCTCGACGTGAAGCTCGTATCCGGGAAGCGCTCCCACATCACTCGCCAGTCCCTGCGCAACCGTGAGGCCTTGCACCATTATTATAACGGCTGGTCGCATCTGATCGCCGGGACCCGCGACGACCTGATCCTGGCTCAATGTGACTTCGAGACCGCCGCCGAGCTCGAGCCGGACTCGCCCTTGCCGCCCGCCATGGCGTCGTGGACGTACTGGTGGCAAGGGTTTCGTGCACTAACCGCGGACCCGCAGAAGGCCTTTGAACGTGCCGAGCACTTTGCTCGACGCGCACAAACGTTGAAGGACCCCAACGGATTCGCGAGCCTGGTCATGGCCCATGTCCATCTCTTGCGACGCGAGCACCCTCAGGCACTCGAGGCGGCGTCCTACGCGTTGAATCTTCGGCCCAGCTGTGACGTAAGCGCCGCTGCCGTCGCAAATGTGCTCAACTACGTGGACCGTTCCGATGAGGCGATACAGTACGCCGAGCGGGCAATACGCCTTACGCCCATCGCGCCGACCATCTACCCGGCGATTCTTGCCAGCTCCTACTACGGGGCGGGCCGCCACGAGGACGCGATCGCTGCGGCGCACGCGATCATCGAAGTTAATAAAGACGCCCTGGATGCATGGCTGGTGCTCGCCGCGGCGGAGAGCGCGATGGGAAATCGTTCGGCAGCACGCGCGGCCATGGACGAGGTGCTGCGGCTGAAACCTGATTTAAGCCTCAACGCCTATCTCGAGACCCAGCCTTATGCCGGAATGGAACGTCTCGAGGAGCTAGCCGATCGTCTGCGGTGGGCCGGACTGCAATGATGGATCTCAAGACAACGGAAAACCGGTTTTTGTATATTTAACGGACGTAGAACAAGCGTTAGTCAAAATAAAAGCCGGGCAACAACGCCCGGCTTTCTGAACTACTGCTCAGAAGTGCTATGGCTATCGGCTACTGCGTTACTAAGAATGTCCCTTCGACATGGTTGGTTGCGCCATGCTGCAAATTGAAGGCGCCCGCTATTCCTTCCCCATTCGGCCCTGTCAGCACACCATTCACCGTACCCGTCGGAGAAAGGGGCTGAACCGCGGCATCAACGGTGACGGTCCCACCTGTTACAGTGGTGTTGAGTTGTCCCGAGGAAAACGTGCCGCTTATGTTTACATCCCACTGGTCACTAAACCCTGAGACCCGAGGACCGTTCCCAACTTGCATGTTTCCACCCACTGCGCCGGTTCCGAAGTTGAGCGTCGCATCTAAAGTCATGGTCAAGGCGTTTACGGCACCTGCTTCGCCTGAGCCTTGAAAACCCAACACATTTGAGTAAACAAACGTTCCTGTCGGAATCGCTGCCGTTGGCGTCGGCGTAGCCGTGATCCAGAAGATCGTATCGGTGACATCTACCGTCACCGTGCCGTTGTCGAAATCCGGTTGAAGGGTGACGGGGTTACTGACACTGGCATTCCATTGACCCCAATCCACCGGAAAGCCGGCAAGCGTCGTGTTCGTGACAACGCTAGAAACCGGTGCGGATCCTTGGCGCAACACTAATCCTGCGCTGTCGTCGAAGATAATCGGACTCGGATCATTGACGAGGTCATTAGCCCGACCGCTCAAAGGCGAAGGAATGATCGTGTTATTGCTCGCAGCAAAAGCCAGACGATCGAGACTTCCCAGCTCTGCTGCACTGAGTGCCGGCGGAAGAACCGCGGCAACCGGATTTTCCACCGCTGTGACTAGACGCACTTCTGTCGGATCCACCATCGCCTCTTGCAGTGCCGGATCTACTGTTTCTTGCAGCGGCGCTGGAATCTGCACATCGCCCTTGGGCGTGCTGTTCATGCTGCTAATGGTGGCGTAGTTATAGTCTTGCCCGAAACCCACAAGCATCTCGGCAGCGTCGTTGGTGATGGAGATCGTTCCGTCCCAGGCCGCCACGTAGAGCGCGCTCTGGTCGAGTACCTCGTAGGTCGTGCCGCGCACGCCGACAATCGCATAGGCCGTCTTGACCTTGTACGAATTCGGTCTCAGCCGCGCGACAAGACCGGTTAATGTCCGGAACCCACCTTTGATAAGACTGAAAAAGCTCTTGTTGTTATCGGCGTTCTGCTCATCGAACTCATACTCATCGACACTGAACTCGGTATCCGGTCGCAAGGTCATGATGGCGCCGTCGCTGAAGCGGATCTGCGCCCGCGTGCGCGGACCCGTCCACAGTTTGTCACCCTGATAGAACTCGGCACCGCTTGTCAGCGAGCGCGCTGACTTGTCAGTCTGAATCGCGATAAACGGGCCACTCGTTACGAGAACGTGGCCGGCGGGTCGGATGGCTCCGCTGGCCGGCGAGCACCAAAACAAGATGAAAGCAAATGCAAGGGAGGAAATACCAAAGGACTTCGCTACCGCGTCCATCACAAGACCCTCCTTTAGACCCAGCAAACTACGCTGCGCACTCCCTTAGCGGAAGTCGAAGCGGACACCCCCAAACACCTGTGTCCTGTCGTAGGTAAAGATGTCGAGATTCGATTCTTGTTTTTCGTACTTTAACTCTAAATTTATAGTCCATTTTGGCCGCCAACGCCAGTTCCAGCCGGCGGTCAGCGCATAGTAATCGTCCTCGCGGACCTCGGCAAATACCGGCTGCGGGCCTTCATAATCGCTGGCTTGCAATGTCGCATTCACAAACAACAGCTGGCGCGGCGTCGGATTCCACTGGAATAGACCGAATAGCCCTACATAATCTCTGGCTATAGCCTCGGCCGCCGCGCCGTCTTCCACATTGTCTTCGGTCCCGACGTACAGCCCGACCCGGAACTCCTTGTTTGCACGGGCAAAACGGTGGATCCAGGTCACGCCCGCTACCCCCAGGTTGACGTCGCGAAAGCTTTGTTCGGGGTAGCGCACGGCTCCCAGCTGACCGAAGGGCATGATCCGATCGGAAGCACCCAGTGAGCGTTCCCACTCAATGCCTGCTAAGAAAATGCGGCGAAAATCCTCCAGATCGTCGCTGTTCAGCCAGATGTTCTCGTATTGGAGCGGCAGACGAAGAATACTACGCTTGCCGAGAAAACTGATGCCGCCGCGAAGGAGGACGCGGGCTGTATCGAACTCGTCGTCGAAATCATTTTCGACATCGAAGTTCTTCCGGATAACGCCTGCGGCTTTGCCGAATAAGGCCTTTTTCTTGCTGATCGGACGCAGCACCTCGCCGGCGAGCTCGGCCTCCAGGAAATTACCCGAGAGTTCCACGGCACCCGGTGCCAGGACGACCGTGCCCAAGCCCGAAACCGGCACCAGCTGATCCCCCGGCCCTGCGTTCACATTCGAGTCATAGCCCAGCCGGGTCGCTACATAGGCGTGAAAGACCGGGCGCACGGCTTTCTCCTGCTCCTTGATCTTGGCGAGAAACAGCTTGACGCGCTCTTGCACATTGGGCGGCGGATTGTGCGTTAGCACAATCTCGAATTGCGTGCGCGCCTCAAGGAAGTTCCCGAGCGTGAACTGTGCACGCCCCAACTCCAGGCGTACCCGGTCGTTCTCTGGATACAGCAACAGGATACGCTCGAAGGCAAACGCCGCCTGGGCTGCCTTCCCGACTTGGAGCGCGGCAAGCCCGAAGGCGAAATCAAAGTCCGGATTACCCGCTTCCTTCGCGAGCCGGTCCAAGCCGAGCTCGTACGCCGGCCCGGCAGAGCCCGCGCTGAGCAGCCGCTGGATTTCCTCGGCGGTTTCGGTGGCAGCGACGTGTCCCGTGCACAGCAAGCTGCCCAGCAGCGCACCGAGACGGACATAAGGCGCCATTTACCCCCCTAGCGAGTCCAAGTTATGTTTTTAATCAAAAATAGCGTGTTTTGCCTATTTGTAAAGAACTTAGGGGGGATACTTTCTCTTCTACATGAATTACCTACCGTAACGAGCCGGCGATCAGACAGTTCTGCCGGCAACCCATCCCCTCTCGTCATCGATGGTCACGATCATCTCTCTGACGAGAGCAGATCACACTATGGCCCGACCGTCTAGCCCCGCCAAGGTAGAGGATACCCTATCCATGTAGACAGTTGTGCGAGCGACGTCGTGCCGGTAGCTTTGTATCGGAATTTGACTCATACGTGGCCAGAGCAGGAGGTCTCCATGCAGCAATACGTTTTGAAGCGCTTGATCTGCAGCTTACCGTTGATGGCAACAGTCGTCCTAGCACCATCGTCCACGGCCGCAGAGCCCCAGGACATCATCAAATATCGCCAGGCAGTCATGAAGTCACAGGGCGGACACATGGGTGCGGCGGCGCAAATCATAAAAGGCAAGGTCGATTTCGGCAGCGATCTGCAGTATCACGCCACAGCGCTTGCAGCCTCGAGCACGGGGCTAGCGAAGCTATTCCCCAAAGGATCAGATTTCGGTGAAACCCGAGCGAAAACGGAGATCTGGACGAACGCCGCCGAGTTCGAGAAAGCGTCAAAGGATGCGGAGAACAAAGCCAATGCATTTCTCGCCGCCGCGAAGTCGAACGACACCGCCGCGATCGCCAAGACCTTTGGCGACCTGTCAGAGACCTGCAAGGGCTGCCATAAGAAGTTTCGCGAAAAGAAGGAGTAACAGCCGACGCAGAGTGTCGCCTTGCGAGGACCTGCGCAGCGCCTGTTGATCCTTTACTCCGCTCTCCTCTGGTCCGCGGCCAGTCATGCCGCGCCGGACGAGTCGATTGGTCGCGGCGAATATGTGCTTCGCGCCGCAGGCTGTGTCACGTGTCATACGGATCGGGACAACAACGGTGCGTTCCTCGCGGGTGGTCGCGCGCTCGAGACGCCCTTCGGGACGTTCTACTCGCCTAACATCACTCCCGATCCGCAGCATGGCATCGGACGTTGGAGTGAGGCTGATTTTCTACGCGCGCTTCGACTCGGCTTAGGCCCGAACGGCGAACACTATTATCCGGCGTTTCCCTATACCACCTACACGCGCATGAAGCGCGAAGATATGCTGGCGCTGAGAGCTTACCTCTTGGAAGTGCCGCCGATAGCGCGCAAAAACAGGCCGCACGAGCTCGCATGGTACGTGCGACGCCCGTTACTCTGGCTCTGGAAGCTGCTGTATTTCGAGGCCGGTGAGTATGTAGAAGACCCGGCGCAATCGCCGCCCTGGAATCGTGGGGCTTATCTCGCTAACGCACTCGCCCACTGTGGTGAGTGTCACACGCCGCGTAATATCTTCGGCGCGGCCGATGACGAGCGCTATTGCGCAGGCACCCGCGAGGGGCCGGAAGGGGCGGTCGTGCCGAACATAACCCCTGATCGAAAGACCGGCATCGGCCGTTGGCGCGCCGATGAGCTCGCCGAGTATCTGCGCTCCGGCGCAACACCCGATGGCGACTTCGCGGGCAGTCTGATGGCCGACGTCATCGACGAAGGCTTGCGTTATCTAAACGATGCCGACATTAAGGCGCTGGTAAGCTATGTGCGCTCCCTGCCACCCATCGACCATCCCGTCGAGCGCAAGAAGAATCGAGCAAAAGAAGAAAAGTGGTAAGAGGCGCGACGCCTTTGAGTAATCGGCGCGAGTAGCGTTGCATGTCCTTGCCGAGGTGCTTGAGCGCATTCTTTGGCCATGGCAGATTTGTAGCGCGAATCTGGCGCAAGCACTGGGCAACTTCATGGAAAGCGCACGCAGCCTGACGACCGAAGACGGCATCACTCTGAGCTATCGTATCTGGCAAGAAGGGCCGCAACGCCGTCCTCTGATTCTTCTCCTGCATGGCATGGCCAGCAACATGAC
>JABAOH010007205.1_pt1 | contig 14686 bp, 12 predicted proteins | sample 7062181 | NCBI WGS metagenome assembly JABAOH01 (sample SAMN14538630, study PRJNA623070) | marine sediment metagenome | biome: marine biome [ENVO:00000428]; feature: marine pelagic biome [ENVO:01000023]; material: deep marine sediment [ENVO:00002113]; isolation source: pool of 5 deep marine... | reverse complement strand
GCGCCCAGCAGCAGCAGCCCGCTGCGAGGTCGTTCGTACAACCAGGCGACAGAGGCCGCGTAGCTTAGCGCAGCGGCTGTCAGCGGCAGTCCAAAGCTGGCTGGCTGGCCCCCCTTGAAGGCAATCATCAAGGACAACACGAACAGGCCCAGCAAGACGTAACTGTGATTGCGAAAGTAGCCGGAAGTCACCTGGCGAGGCGAGGTCAATGCCATCGCCAAGGCCAGACCATAGCCTAAACTCAGCACAAAGTCATTCAGTACGACCACGCCTGGCTACCGCCCGTTCGCGTAGATCAGCGTCATGATTTCTGAGCGGCTGGAGAGGTTGGTGCGGAAAGCACCTTTCATGGCGGATGTCACGCAAAGGCTGCCCGGTTTCCGTACGCCGCGCACGGTCATGCAGGTGTGAGTGGCTTCCATGACCACCGCCACACCCTTGGCCGCCAGGGCATCCTCCAACAGGTTCGCAATCGTCTCGGTCATGCGTTCCTGTACCTGGGGGCGCCGCGCGACCAGTTCGATCACACGAGCGAGTTTGCTGAGCCCGATCACCTTGCCATCGGGCATGTAGCCGATGTGGGCCTTGCCCATGAAGGGCAACAGATGATGTTCGCAAAAGCTGGTAAAGCCGATGTCGCGAACAAGCACGACTTCGTCGTACTGCTGAGTGAAAAATTTCCCCAGGTGCTGCCGAGGGTCCTCGTGCAGCCCGCCGAATATCTCGCCATACATCCGCGCCACCCGCGCGGGGGTCTGCTGGAGCCCCTCGCGATCCGGATCCTCGCCCACGGCCAGCAGGATCTCCCGCACCGCCCGCTCAATCCGCGGGTAATCGACCGATTCTGTGGCCGCCAGATCCTGATCGTCCAATTCACCCGCCAGGCTGCCGGCAGCGGATGCAGTCAGCGGATTGGTGGAGTGCATCTTGGACAAACCCCTCTCATGCGGCACGTGAAAAATAGCCAGACTCGATGGTAAAACCGCCAAGCGCATCGGTCAACCGGGACCCTTGGAATGCCCCCTCGCTGCCGCCCGCTTCAGGACGGGGGGCCGCCGAGCGAGAGGGGGCTGATACTGGGGAGGCCGGGCGCCGGGGGGAGGGGGCGCTGATGGGCCGATACCCACCCCCGCTGCGGCTGCCGATCATCTTCAGGGCCCAGCGGCGGCGGGCATCAGCTGCAAGGGCAGCGGCGGGTGGGACGACGTTCGGCAGTCCCCCGGCCCGATCAAAACCTGTTTGGGTCCTTTCTCCCCTGCCGGCTCAGAACCGCCGCCCCACTTGGCACCGCGGCCGGGCCGCTGGCGGAACAGGCGGCCTGGAAGTAATTCCGAGCGGGGGAAACCAGAAGTGATTCGGCGCGAAGGAAACGATTCGTTGCAGAGCATCGCAGTCTGCCACGAGGTCTACGGGTCGGCTGAACGACGCGGGCCGCCTTGTTCAGGCGGTTGGTGGCGGGTCGAGCTCGATTTCCGGGATCAGCTCCGGCTTGATCTGCACCCGCGGAAACTGCTCGTCCGCGGCCAGCACCTCCGCAAAACAGGCTTCCATCTCCTCAAACAGCAGCTGCAGGTCGCAACCCATGTGCCGCGGGCAATAGGGCTGGAGATAGCCGCGGCTACTGTCATACAGCTTTCTGGCCCCACGAATGTTTTCATTGCCAAAGTGGTGCAGGGCCACGGCCACCTGGATCAAGCCCTTGAAGAAATCCCGCGAAGGCCCCCGGTAATCGGCCCACAGCTCTTCCCAGACATCGTGCGCCTCGAAAAACTCGCATTCATTGAACAATTGCACCCCCCGCACGTAGCGCGGTTCGTAGTCGCTGTCATTTTCCATGGCGATTCCTGACCGACAGGTTCCCCGGCTACCGTTCACGCCCACACTTGGCCTNNTTGGCCTGGCGTTGATTCATTATCTTCACGTTGTGCTGGTCGTCAACAAAGGCGTGTCAAGCCAGCTGGTGGGGGGTGCGTTACTTGACACTAAAGCGCGGCTTGCGACAGAATGAGAGGGGGATCGACGTCTGGGGCGCCCCGCTCGCCTGTTTGCGGCGGCGGCACCCCGGCCGCCACGCCACAGGACGTAGCCGTGGTCGCCATTGCTGAAGCGAAACGCCAGGCCGCCAAAGTCCTCCGGGCTTTGAAGAAGGACTATCCGGACGCCACCTGCGCGCTGAACTTTGGTTCTCCCCTCCAACTGCTGGTAGCCACCATCTTGTCTGCTCAATGTACCGACAAGCGGGTGAACCTGGTCACGGCAGGTTTGTTTCGAAAGTTCAAAACGGCACGCGACTTTGCTGGTGTGGGTCAGGCGACGTTGGAGCGAGCCATTCAGAGTACCGGTTTTTTTCGCAACAAGGCGACCAATATTCGCGCTTGCTGCCAGGAGCTCGCCCGTGCGCACCAAGGCCAGGTGCCCCGCGACCTGGAGACGCTGGTCCAGCTGCCGGGCGTCGGCCGCAAGACGGCCAACGTGGTCCTGGGCACGGCGTATGGCATTCCGTCCGGTGTCGTGGTGGACACCCACGTCTCGCGGATCGCCAGGCGACTGGGGATGACCCGGCAGACCGATGCAGTCAAAATCGAAAAGGACCTGTGTGGGCAGTTGCCGCGTCGCGCATGGATCGACTTCAGCCATCGCATGATCCACCATGGTCGGCAGGTCTGCACAGCCCGCAATCCGAAGTGCGACAGCTGTTCGATGCAAAAATTTTGTCCGCGGATTGGTGTGGAGACGAAACCTGCAAAAAAGAAATCCTTAGCCAGGAAACGCAAATTGCCATGATTTTATCCGGGAACGAAATTCGCGAGCGTCTGGGGAACGATCTGGTGATTGAGCCCTTTGAAGAGGAGAGGCTGAACCCCAACAGCTACAACCTCTCGTTGCATGACGAGCTGATGACCTACGAAGAGGTGGTCTTGGACTTGCGGAAGGCCAACCGGGTGCGGCGGCTGACGATACCTCCCGAGGGCCTGGTACTGAATCCCAACCAGCTGTACCTGGGCCGCACGGTCGAGATGACCGAAACCCACCAGCTGGTACCCATGATCGAAGGCCGCAGCTCGCTGGCTCGACTGGGCCTCTTCGTCCACGTGACGGCCGGGTTTGGCGACGTCGGGTTCTGCGGCTACTGGACGCTGGAAATGTTCGCCGTCCAGCCGATCCGCATCTATCCCGGCGTATCGATCTGCCAGATTTTTTACCACGAGATCACCGGGGACATTACGGAGTACAATAGTAACAAGTACCAACACAACCGGGATATCCAGCCCAGCTTGATGTTCAAAGAGCTCAATCCGGACGGCGAAGACGATTCCCAGCTGCGACTGGACTTTGGCATGGAAAGATCGCATCGGTAGCGGTCCGCCAACCGTGAATCTTACGATTGAATTGCAGGCAACGTCCTGGCACTTCCAGGCAGGCCCGCGGTGGCACCCCAAAGGTTTCGCTTGACAATTCAGCGGGCGAACCGGATTGCGGTATTTTGTTGATGATTCAGGCAATGGAAGGGCCCATCAAAGTTCGCTTCGATCAGCCCTCTGCCCGGCTGTGGTGGTGGCTGTGGGGATTGCTGTTGGCTGGCGTGATCGTGACGCTGCTGCTGATCTGGCAGGAGGGGCAATATGCCGTGTCGTCTGACGGGTTGGAGGCGATGCCGTTGCCTGGTTGCGGACCTGACCAGGCTTGCAAGCAGGTCTTGACCAGTCCCTATGCCAGGGTGCTGGGCTGGCCGCTGACCTATTGGGGCCTGAGCTTTTACGGGCTGGTTGCGTTCACGCTGTTGATCTCGGCCTATTCCTGGCAGCTTTCGACTGTTCCGCCTATGTCCCTGATTTTGCCCGTCGTGACATCGATTGGCTTTACAGCGGCGGTCTGGTCGAGCAGGGTGATGTTCGTCGTCCTGCAGCAGTTTTGCATCTACTGCACGGCGATCCATATCTTCAACGTGGCGCTGTTTGGTTTGAGCATCGAGTACGCTCGTCAGGACTGGAATATTCGCCAGCGGCGGCGTTGGGANNGGACTGGAATATTCGCCAGCGGCGGCGTTGGGAGAGCGGCTTGCCCCCACTGCCATTCACCCCCATTTTGTTTCACTTGTTCCTCAGCCTGCTGGTTGCCACCGGGCAGGTCTTGGCGATGAGCATGATTGCTAAACCGCAACCGGTGCCGCAGATTGTGGTCCCGGATCCGACCACGCTGGGGATCCGCAAACTGGCTGCCGACCCGCTGCAGCTGCTGGCCTTGGACGCCGCTACACCTCCGCCGACGGGCGACAACGGGTCGGAAGGTCCGGAGTCATCGCCCGACACGATCTGGACGATCCTGGGCAGCCGTGATGCGCCGCACCGCATGGCGGTCATCCTCTGCCCCACCTGTCCCCAATGTGCCGATCTCCATGAGGTGCTGCACGAATTGGCCGCACGATATCCCCAACAGCTGCGGATCGACGTGCGTTTTTGGCCGTTATGGCACAGCTGCAACGATGCGATTGAGGAAGACAGCGTCAGCGATCGCCATCGCGACGCTTGTGAAATCGTGCGTCACGCCCTGGCCGTCGCGGCGGTCGATTCCCAGGCCTTTGCGGGATATCTGGACTGGCTGTTTGGACAGGCGTCGCCTGCGACGGCAGCCACGGCCGAAACCGAAGCCCGGGCTCGGGTCGACGGCCAGGCGTTTTCCGGCAAGCGGGATGCGCCCGCCTTGTGGAAACGTTTTGACCGCGACGTGGAGCTGGCGAACCAGCTGGGAGTGACCAGTGTTCCCCGCCTGTTTCTTTCCGAAGGCCAGGTGTACGGCAGCGTGACGGTTGGCAACCTGGAAGAATTGCTGGCACGGCTGCACGGCTTCCAGCCCGCGGCATCCAAGAGGGTGGAGGGGGCCCCGGTCTGGGTCAGCGAGGATTACCTGCTGGAAAAAGCGAAAACGAGCAAGGAACTGATTGCCAGAGGTGAGTACGCGCTGGCCGCACGCAACTACAGGGAGATGCTGAAGGTCAAAAACGACTGGCCCGACATTGCCGTCCGGCTGGCCTGGCTGTTGGCGACCTGTCCCGACGAGAAAGTCCGCGACGGCCAGGAGGCCGTCCGCTTCGCCAAACGGGCTGAGCGACTGATTTACGAGGCGCGAGACAACCCCGATGTGCAGCGTTTTCGCCCCGACATGCTGGACGCCCTGGCGGCGGCGTATGCCGAGGTGGGAGAATTCGAGCGGGCCCAGGACACGGCCAAAATAGGCATCGACGCCTATCAACATGCTGGACGAATGGAAGAAGCCGCGGAGATCCACGAGCGTTGGGAGATCTACCAACGCGACGAGCCGTATCGCGAGCGGAGGCAGTAGGAGCGGTTACATCACCGAGAAGTAATTTTCGCAGGCGAAGTCGATCGTCTCTTGGGTCATCACCGCGGGGGTCTTTTCGAACAGGGCCAGGTTCCTGATCTGCAGCAACAAGTCCCGTGGCTGGCAGTTGCGAAACGGCCGCTCGGCGGCTCGATAGTACTTCTCGATCAGGTAGTCCAACGCCTGCTCGTTGTACTCGACCTTCACTTTGGGGGCCATGATGGCGAACAACTTGCGGAAGGCTTCTTCCTGCGGATCCAAAGCTTCGATCTTGTAGGGAATTCTTCGCAGAAACGCTTCGTCCACCAGATCCCGGGGCTCGAGATTCGTCGAGAACACGACCAGCTGGTCGAACGGCACCCGCACTTTTTTGCCGCTGGCCAGGTTCAAAAAGTCATAGCGTTTTTCCAGGGGGACGATCCAGCGGTTCAGCAGTTCGTCCACGGCCATCCGCTGGCGACCAAAGTCGTCGATCACCAGGGTGCCGCAATTGCTTTTCAGCTGCACCGGGGCTTCGCTGATGCCGGTCGTCGCATTGTAGGTAACTTCCAGGTTCTCCATCGTCAGTTCGCCACCCACCACGATGGTGGGGCGCTTGATCCGCACCCAGCGTTTGTCGACCTGCAAGAACTGCATGATCGACTCGCTTTCTTTCATGGGGGCTTCCACATGATTGATGGGGTCATAGAGCCGGATGATTTCCCCATCGACATCCAGGGCGCGGGGGATCCAGATGTGTTTGCCGAAGGCTTCCGTGACGCGTTCGGCGATACTGGTTTTTCCGTTGCCGGGCGGTCCGAACAAGAAGAGGCCCCGGCCCGAATTGATGGCCGGCCCCAGCCGCCGAAAGATCCGCGGGTCAATCAAAAGGTCGGCAAAGGCTCGCTGCAGGTCTTCCGGACCGGGCTGCAAGCCTTCGATTGTCTGGGCTTGAACGCTGGCGACATAATCGCGTAAGGCAACGGGCGCCGCCCCAAAATAGGTGCTCTCCTCCTGATAGCGCTTGGCCCGCTCGCGACCCGTGTCTCCCAGGACATAAACGTAGTCGTTCATCGCCGCGGATCCCTTGTGAGCCACGTGCCGCTCGTGCTTCAACTGAAACAAAACCTGTTCCACCAGCTTGAAGGGCAAAGCGACCTGTTCGGCGACATCGGCACCCTTGGCTTCCCCACGGGCCAGCAAATACTTCAGGACCAAGGCCTCGACCTGCGTTTCGGTCAAGCGGGCTTCCAACAGCGTCGAGGGGGCCAAGGGAACGAAACCCTCTTCGCCATTTTCAGATGGGTTCGCTTGATCGGCCGCCGGCGATGCCTCTACGCTGCCGGCCAGCTGCCGCACACGGCGAAAGACATCCTCGATCGGGTCTTCAGCGGCCGGGGGCTCCGGCAGGGAAGAAGGGTCCGGTCGGGGGGTATCCGCTTCGGCCGCCGGCTGCGGATTTTCGAGTTCGCCGTCCGGGTCAGCCGTCTCTTGGGCTTTGCCGGCATGGATGCGATCAGCGAGTCGAGCCAAAAGTTCGTCGTTGGACAGGTCGGCCATGATGTTTGGTGATTCTAAGACGCTGGGGCGGCAGTTGCTCAAATGCGGGAGACCGCAGCGAATAACGGTACCCGCCGCGGGAAAATACGCTGCTCAAATCTAGGTTTTCTCCAAGGCTCGGTCAAAGTGACCAGGCGGGGCCACGGCCCGCACTCCTTTGCCGGCGACGGGAATTGCACGATCCGCTACAATCCCTACATTGGTTAAGCTTGTGGGAATATTTTAAGCAACCAGAACGGTAGCCAGCACAAATTCTGGCAGAAAAACCATGAACCCCAACGCGGCGATACACGACCCTTTTCAGGCCTTGGACCAGTTTTCGACAGGTGCCGGGACGGCCAAGCTGTTCCGCCTTTCACGGCTGGAGGACCAGGGGCTGTGCCAGATCGCTCGGTTGCCCTATTCCATTCGCGTGTTGCTGGAAGCCGTTCTGCGCAACTGCGATGGCTTTGCGGTTTCCCAGCAGCATGTCGAAAAGCTGGCCGGCTGGTGTGGCCAGCCGCCGCCGGTCGAAATTCCCTTTCTGCCCGCTCGAGTCGTGTTGCAGGATTTTACCGGCGTCCCGGCCGTGGTGGATCTGGCTGCCATGCGCAGCGCCATGCAACGGCTGGGCGGCGATCCCCAAAAAATCAATCCCTCAATTCCCGTCGACCTGGTCATTGATCATTCGGTCCAGGTCGATCGCTTTGCCAGTCCCGACGCGTTGTCGATCAATGTGGACCTGGAGTTTACTCGCAACCACGAGCGCTACGAGTTCCTCCGCTGGGGCCAGACGGCCTTCAAAAACTTTCGTGTTGTGCCTCCCAACATGGGAATTGTCCACCAGGTCAATTTGGAGTATCTGGCCAAAGGTGTTTTTCTGCGCCCCTTTGGCGATGGCCAGATCGCTGTGCCCGACACGCTGGTCGGTACCGATAGCCACACGACGATGATCAATGGCCTGGGAGTCGTCGGTTGGGGCGTGGGGGGAATTGAGGCCGAAGCGGCCATGTTGGGCCAGCCACTGTACATGTTGATGCCCGAGGTGATCGGCTTTCACCTCACCGGCAGCCTGCCGGCGGGCACGACAGCCACCGACCTGGTGCTGACGGTCACGGAAATTCTGCGCCGGGAGGGGGTGGTCGGCAAGTTTGTGGAATTCGTCGGACCGGGCGTTTCGGGAATGTCGCTGGCGGATCGAGCGACGATTGCCAACATGGCACCCGAATACGGCGCCACGATGGGCTTTTTTCCGGTCGACGCGGAAACGCTGGCTTATCTGCAACGCACCGGAAGAACGGCGGCAGAAGTCGAACTGGTCGAACGCTACACCCAAGAACAGCAGTTGTTTCACACCGACCAGACGCCCGTCCCGGAATATACCAAAAACCTGCAGCTGGACCTGGCGACGGTCGAGCCCAGTCTGGCGGGTCCCAAACGGCCTCAAGATCGGGTAACGCTGAGCGGCATAAAATCGTCTTTCCACGAGTCGCTGATCGCGCCGCTTAACCAACGCGGCTTTGCCCTGGACGATGCCGCACTGCGGCGCACGGCCAAGGTGCAGGAAAACGGGTCCAGCACCGAAATTGGCCACGGGGCGGTCGTCATCGCGGCGATTACCAGCTGCACGAACACCAGCAATCCATCGGTGATGATTGCGGCCGGTTTGCTGGCCAAGAAAGCGGTCGAGGCGGGTCTGAAAGTGCCCGCTTATGTAAAGACCAGCCTCGCGCCAGGGTCTCGTGTCGTAACCGACTATCTGAACAAATCGGGTCTGACCGAGTATCTGGAAAAAATCGGCTTCTACACCGTCGGTTACGGCTGTACGACCTGCATCGGCAACAGCGGCCCGCTACCCGAGCAGGTGGCCGGGGCGGTGACCGAGGGAGACCTGGTGGCGGCGGCGGTATTGAGCGGCAATCGGAATTTTGAGGGTCGAGTGAATCCGCTGGTCAAGGCCAACTACCTGGCCAGCCCGCCCTTGGTGGTGGCCTACGCCTTGGCCGGCACCGTCGATATCGACCTGGCTGTCCAGCCCCTGGGCCAAGGCAGGTCGATATCGACGGNNACAAGCCCTCCAGGCAGCCGTCCAACCCGAAATGTTCACTCGACAATACGGAAACGTCTTCGACGGCAACCAGAAATGGAACAACATAAAGACTTCCGGCGGTGCCCTGTTTGATTGGCAGGCGTCCAGCACTTACATTCAGGAGCCCCCGTTTCTGGTCGATCTCCAGTCCGATCCCCCGCCGGTGCAGCCCGTGCGGGGCGCGCGGGTCCTGGCGCTGTTGGGCGATTCGGTGACCACCGATCACATCTCGCCGGCCGGTGCCATCGCCGCGGAGAGCCCCGCCGGAGAGTACCTCCAGCAAGAACATGTCCAGCCAGCGGACTTTAACAGCTACGGATCCCGGCGGGGCAACGACCGGGTCATGACCCGCGGCACGTTCGCCAATATCCGCATTCGCAACCAGCTGGCGCCAGGTACCGAAGGCGGCTGGACGCGACACCTGCCCGACGGCCGCCAGACCACGATCTACGAGGCCGCCATGGCCTACCGCGCCGAAGGCGTGCCACTCCTGGTGCTGGCGGGTACCGAATATGGCACCGGCAGCAGCCGGGACTGGGCCGCGAAGGGAACCTACCTGCTGGGCGTCCGCGCCGTCATTGCCGCCAGCTACGAACGTATCCATCGCAGCAACCTGGTCGGGATGGGGGTCCTGCCGCTGGAATTTATGGAGGGCCAGACCTGGCAATCCCTGGGCCTGAACGGCGAGGAGACGTACCATTTCGAGGGCCTGGACGATTTCCTCCAGCCGGCCGCGACGCTGGCCGTCATCGCCACGCCCCCAGAGGGCCTGGCCAAAACGTTCGCCGTCAAAGTCCGTATCGACACGCCCGTCGAACTGGATTACTACCGCCACGGCGGCATCCTCCAAGCCGTGTTGCGCAAGCTGCTGAAAGAAAACTAGCGGCCTGGGAACGGTTTTTTTCCGTGAGAAACAGCTTGGCCGAGGGCAGCACCCGGAAGGGTGATCAAATGTCAGCCGCCAGGGTGCTTTGGCCGCTGGCCGTGGGGGTCAGCACCCCGGCTGCTGAGTGCCATCTTCGCGCGAACCGATGGCGTTGCCGACTGGGGCTGGCCTTGAGCAGCCGGGGTGCTTTGGCCGCTGGCCGTGGGGGTCAGCACCCCGGCTGCTGAGTGCTATCGTGGCGCCAGGCCGGATAACGGGTTAGTCGCTGATCAAGTCCAGGGCCTGGTCAAATCGCTGGATTGCCTCGGCCGGCTCCAGATTCATGATCGCGCGACCCGCCGTCGTCCATTGGCCGGCCGCATGCTGGAATACCGCGGTAGCGGCGCGGAGGTTTCCCACCGCCTCGACCTCCTCCATGCCGCCTCCCTCGATCGCCTCAAAGCTGATGGTGATCGCCACGAAAGCCGCCAGGGCCCCGGAGCGGCGATCACGAGCAAACGTGACGTGGTCGTCGAAATCGCAATCCTTCCAATTCAGACCGCGCGGCCTGGCCTTCACCGAAGCCAACTCGACAAATTTGGCCTCCAGCCACTCGCGGCGCTGATGAAATAATTTTCGAGCCGCGGCCAGCTGGTGGCGACGACGGACTTCCACCAGACGCCACAGCACCACGATGCCCAGGCCCATGGCGAGCCCCATGGCGATGATCCCCGCGTAATCTGACATTTCCTGGTCCTCCACCGGTGAGGCAGCGCGGCATGCCTTTAAAATTATGCCTGAATTGTATGCTCAAACGACCCCCCTGCACAGCCAGCGCCCCCCGCTCAGTCACAGCACCTGCCCGTCGTGCTCACCAGCCATCTGCTGGACAACGGTCACGTCTGTGCCAGGCCACATCAGGCGTCGTCTTTCGCAGACGCCACGTAAGTTCCATTCGCTGGCTTTCAAATCGCCTCGTCTTCCTTTCCAGGCAAAGACTTACCGACGCTGGCAACCCAGGTTGCGAGAAACCTGCAGCCCCTGCGGCCCGGATGGTCGGCAGTCGGCAGCTGTCTGTCCGGTGGGTACNNGTCTGTCCGGTGGGTGCAGTTGACGAATGAGCAACCGTTGATAGGACGTCGCCTGATCTGCGGATTGGACGCCAGGCCGCAACGGGTCGGATCCGCTTTGCCCGCCCGGTGCGGCCTGCCCACGGCCGGCTGAGTGGGGTGGGGAAAGTTGCGATCATCGAGCGATTTCGAAGATTGCCTCGATTTCGACGCTCATGTTGCCCGGCAGCGAACTGGTCCCGACGGCACTCCGCGCTCCCACCCCCCGCTGGTCGCCAAAAACCTCTCGCATCAGCTCGCTGTAGCCGTTGATCACGGCAGGATGTTGGGTGAAGTCCGCGGTGGCGTTGACCATCCCCAGGCTTTTGATCAGACGCTGTACCCGGTCCAGGCTGCCCAAGGCAGTTCGCAAGGTGGACAAGATGGCCAGGCCGGTCTGTCGAGCGGCATGGTAGCCCGCCTGTGGATCGACCTCACTGCCCACTCGGCCGGTGATCAGCGTCCCGTCTGGTTTGAGCGGCCCGTGGCCGGAGAGGTAGGCCACTTCGCCGAGGATCACGATCGGCTGGTAGAGGCCAGCCGGTTTGGGTGGAGGGGGCAATTCAAGGCCTAACTGCTCAACGCGTTGTTCAGGGCTCATCGACTCGCTCCGGCTGATCGGCAATCTCTCTGCATTTCCGGCTGGTCACAGGCGGCGGTCTACCGCTGCGGCGACTTTGACACAGCGGGCCATCATGGCCGCGAACTGATCGAAGTTAAGTGACTGGGCGCCGTCGGAGAGGGCGTGTGGGGGATCGGGATGCACTTCCACCATCAGGCCGTCGGCACCGGCGGCGATCGCAGCCGCACACATATCGGCCACCAGATAGGCGTGCCCGGTCCCGTGGCTGGGATCGATCACGACGGGCAAGTGCGTCTTTTGATGCAGGTAGGGGACCGTGGCCAGCGGCAAGGTAAAGCGGGTATGGTTTTCGAAGGTGCGGATACCGCGTTCACACAGTGCGACGTGGGGATTGCCGCGATCCAGCACGTATTCTGCGGCCAGCAGAAGTTCGTCGATTGTGGCGCTGGCGCCCCGCTTCAACAACACAGCTCGATCGCTGCCGCCAACTGCCTCCAGCAATCTGTAGTTTTGCATGTTCCGCGCGCCGATCTGCAGGATATCGGCATATTTCGCGACCATATCGACATCTTCGGGCGAGACAACTTCTGTGACGACCGCCAGGCCGGTTTCGTCCCGTGCGGCGGCCAGCATTTTGAGCCCTTCCTCTTTGAGCCCCTGAAAACTGTATGGGCTGGTGCGTGGCTTGAACGCGCCGCCTCGCAAGCCGGTGGCCCCGGCGGCCTTGACCCCGCGGGCCGTGGAGAGGATCTGCTGTTCGTTCTCGACGCTGCACGGTCCGGCAATCACGGCAATCTGGGCGCTGCCGATCCGCAGCTGCCCTGCGGTGACCACCGTGGTTTCCGGCTTGACCTCCCGGCTGGCAACCTTGTAGGGCGCCGAAATCGGGACCACCTCGGCCACGCCCGGTCCGCTTTCCAGCGACTCCTTCGTCCCGTCGCGCTTCGATCCCACCGCCGCGATCACCGTCCTTTCCGTACCGACAATCACATGAGCCTTCATGCCAAGGCTTTCGACCTGAGCAACCATATGGTCGATTTGCGCCTGTGTCACGCCAGGTTTCATGACGACAATCATGGCCTTGCCGATGCGGGATGCGGGATGCGGGGTGTGGGTTGGACGTGGCCGCCGAGGGGAGGGGGGTGATCTGGAACTACGATCCTAGAGCCGGGTTGTCGGCCTGGCAATGGGACCGCAGCCGGCAGGGCCCTGGCGGATCGGCGCCGCGCGACCAGGGCAGGTGCTCAAGCCCGCCCTCCTACCGGACCCGCCCTGGGACGATCGGGGATCCCGCACCATCGATCTTACTGCAGGTTGTTAGAATTCGACATCCAGCAGCTGCCACTGGGTCAAGCGGTCTTCGAGGGCGCGTTGGATGGGTTGAGCCTGTCGGACCAGAAGGCACGGGCCGGCAGGGTCGAACAGGACGACGCCGCTACCGCCGGCGGGGGTCCAGTTGGCGGGCGAAATTTCTTTCCCAATGCGGCGGACCAGGGCCTCGGCTTGTTCTGCTCCCACAGTACCCGTCAGGGGATAACACTCGATGTCGAGCGTCTCTGCCACGGCACGGGGGGTTGTGACCTCCAGCAGACCCTCGTCCAGCACACGCCAGGTGAGTCCCAGCGGCTGGAGGGCTGCGGTCAACAGGGCGGCGAGCGGTTTGGGGTCGGCGGCGGCGGTCACGCCGGCCTGGGGCGATGTGCCGTAACGCCAGAGGCTCACTTCGTCCAGTGCGATCTCCACACGCGCCCGGGCAGCGAGCTGCTCCAGATAGCGTTCCAGCGGCAGTTGTCCGTTCGTCCCACAAGAGACGGTGCGCGACAGGTCGGCGGCGGCCCGGCGTGTTCGCGAGACCAGCGTCCCGCGGGTATCTTCATTTTGATGGCCGCCGCCAAGCGCGCGGGCAACGCGTAGTTTGTCCAGCACGTTTTGTAGCTGCTGGTAGCCGACCGCGTTCTGTGTCACGCGTAAAGCGGTACCCTCCAGCTCGATTTCCGCTTTGCCGTTGGGCTGCCACGAAGCGGGCTGGACCAGCTGCCGCAACATGGCCACCAGGGGCGGGCCATCCTCTCGGTTTCGCATCAGCCGGCCCAGCTCGATGCGACCCGACCGCAGCTCGCCTTCCCCAACCGCCGGGACGGTGACCAGCACGTGATCGGCGATTGGGACCACCTGCAGACCCCAGCGGTTGACTGCATGTTGGAGGAGTTCTGCGGCTGTGGCTTGTTGGATCTCCAGCCGTACGGAACTTTGCGGTTCGACACCGGCGCGGAACAAGCCCCCCCGATCAAGTTTAATGGGGACGGAGGTGGCCTGTTCGAGGATCATGGCGACGTTGCGCAGCGGCGTATCGCGAAACGCAGCGCCTTTTAGCGGAATCTTCATCCGCTCGATGGTATCGGGCAGGGGGTCAGGCAAGGGATGGGCTGCGGCCTGCTGGTGGATCGAGTCCACAATTTCCAGGTCGGTCGCCGGCGCTGCGGCAGCGGTTTCCTGTCGGGAGGGATCTTTGGCCGGCAAGGGGTTTGAAGTCGGGTCGCCGCCGCCAATCTCCCGCTCGGCCGGTGTCTCCCGCCGTTGGGTAACCGCCTGGTTCTGCGGCGCGGTTGCCAGCTGTTGGCGGTCGGCCGTGGGGGGTCCTTCGGCCGCTTGGACATCGGCAGCAGCCGATGGCTCGGTTTGGACCGCCTCCTGCGAACCATCGATGGCAGGCGGATCATCGTGGGACGCGATTTCGACCTTGGGCTTCGATTCGTCTTGATCCACCCTGGCTGCGGGCGTCGCGGGCGGGTCCACTTCCCCCTGGGGTTGTTCATTTTGGAGGAATATCCAGAGGCTGGCCGCGACCACCACGCCGGTCACGGCGGCGCAAACGAACGGTAAAGCTTTTTGCCAGCCGGCCTGGGGGACGGTGGGTATCTTGGGGATGGCCGAAACCGGCGGAGGGGGCGGGGGCGAGGGCGGGGGCGAGGCGGGCGAGGGGGCTTGAGGGGGCCTTGCGGATGGGGTGGCCGGTTGAACGACGGGAGGCGGTTGAACGTGCCCCACCATGCCTTGGCCCTGCGGGGTCGCGGGCTGGGGTGGGGCCGGCGCTGCAGACGCGGTCGGCTGGCTGGCGGGTGGGGCCGCCAACCCATGATCCATAGGCGGCTGGACCAAGACCATGCTCTGGCACTTCGGAC
>JABAOH010028067.1_pt1 | contig 14688 bp, 18 predicted proteins | sample 7062181 | NCBI WGS metagenome assembly JABAOH01 (sample SAMN14538630, study PRJNA623070) | marine sediment metagenome | biome: marine biome [ENVO:00000428]; feature: marine pelagic biome [ENVO:01000023]; material: deep marine sediment [ENVO:00002113]; isolation source: pool of 5 deep marine... | reverse complement strand
TCAAAGTATGGTTTATGGCTGAAACCCCAGCAATTGCAATAATGGCGGATGAATTTTCAAAACTTTGTGATGGCTTCTCCATAGGCTCCAACGACATGACGCAAGGTGTCCTGATGATTGACCGTGACTCAGAGCGTCTTGGACAAATGGGTTACTTTGATGAGCGAGATCCCGCTGTCAAACGGATAATTGCGCACTTAATTAAAGTGGCTCACAAACATGGTTGCACCGTTTCCATCTGTGGGGAAGGTCCTTCAAACTTGCCCGACTTCACAGAATTCCTCGTCAGTTGCGGCATCGACAGCATATCTGTGAATGCGGATGCTGTTGTCAAAACGAGGCGGCTAGTGGCGAGTCTTGAACGGAAAATGATGCTTAAACAGTTAGCTGAAGCGCAGGAGCATGTTAAACCTCACAAAACAAAAGGTTCTAAACAAGACTGGTCCTCAGAGTGGGATGAATCCATTCACTAAATCCTTCTTAACCAAGCTTGTATGAGTCTTATTTGTAAGTCACAATTGGTAAAACTAAATGAAAGCCACGACCTTTAACCTCGAAGAGAAACGACTTAAAGAAGAGATAAGCAAACGCAGAGCCAAACGAGTTCTCATACAACTTCCCGAAGGATTAAAGACGGAGGGACCTCGCTTGGCAACCATTGCCGAAAAGGCTGGTGCACTAGCTGTGGTCTCCGCTGACCCATGCTACGGGGCATGTGACTTAGCCACACTTGACGCTAAAAGCTTAGACGCTGATCTAATTGTACATTACGGTCATACGGAGATGATTGAACAAGAACAGGTGCCAACAGTTTACATCGAAGCCAAGGCAAGGGTCAACGTTAAAGAAGCAGTGAAGAAGGCAATTCCTCTCCTCAAACGCTGGAACAACATCGGATTAATAACAACCGTACAACATGCTCACATGCTCAATGAAGCTAAAGAATTGCTTCTCAAGGCTGGAAAAACAGTTGCAATCGGAGACACGGGACGACTGAAACATGCTGGACAAGTGACTGGCTGCGACTACAGCAACGCCAAATCCGTGTTAAAAGATGTTGAAGTGTTTCTTTTCGTTGGAGGCGGCAGATTTCACGCCATAGGCGCAACCTTAGCCACCGCAAAACCGACGATCGTCGTTGATCCCTTTGAAAAAAGAGCGTATTCCATTGAAAAGGAGGTTCAGAAGATAATTCGACAACGGTGGGCAAGTATTCATGAAGCAGAAAAAGCGAAAAGTTTTGGAGTGTTCGTTGGCTTAAAGACTGGACAAAAAAGGTTTGATGCCGCCATAGAGATGAAGAAGAAACTGGAGAAAAACGGGAGAAGAGCAACATTGCTTGCGGCGAGGGAAATTACTCCAAATGCTCTGATGGAGTTCCCTAACATAGAAGCGTTTGTGAACACCGCTTGTCCTCGAGTGTCGCTGGATGAAGCATCAAAGTTTCTTAAGCCTGTTCTCACGTTTAACGAAGCGCTTGTTGTATTGGGGGAGATGGACTGGGAAGAATTATGCAGAAAAGGCTGGTTCGAAAGCTAGACCTAGAAAAAGCAATCTCAAAGATCAAGCCTCACCCAACGCCTAAAGCTTATCTAGAACAGTACACCATCCCCTCAGAAACTGCAGCGGAAATTCTATACGTAGCCACCTACACCTACAACGACATTATTGATAAGACAATAGCGGATTTAGGATGCGGCACAGGAAGGCTTGCAATTGGCTCAATCCTCATCGGAGCAAGAGAAGCGTTTGGTGTGGATATTGATCGGGTGGCAATAAAAGCGGCGCACAAAAATGCGGAAAAAATGAATGTGAAAGAAAAGACACACTGGATCTTAGCGGATGTTGATGCTATTCAAGGCTCTTTCGATACGGTTTTGCAGAATCCTCCTTTTGGCGTGCAGAGAAGAGGAGCCGATCGAAGGTTTTTAGAGAAGTCCTTGGCGCTGGGCCACAGAATTTACTCTCTTCACAAGAGTGGAAAGAGCAATAGAGATTTCCTCAAAAGATTAAGAGGGCGTGGAACCAGATTTATACCGGCTCAGCCTTCCCCTTTTTTGAAAAGGTTCATTGAGAAGCATGGTGGAAGAATCGAGGCAGTCTATTCTATGTTAATGACAGTGCCCTACATGTTTGATTTTCACAGGAAGCGGAAGCATGAGTTCATAGTTGATTTGTACATAATTGAAGGAATAGCTAAATGGTGACGGGACTATTCTTTTAGTTTCTCAAGGATGATAGCGGGGCAAATCTTCTTAACGCCCTTTATGTTCCCTATGCGATTTGATATCAATTCCGTGAGTTCTCTTCCATCCTTCGCCCATATCTCAGTCATAATCATGTGGTCTCCAGTAGAAGTAGCTACATATTTAGCCTCTGGAATTTCACATACCTCTTGTACGGCTTCTAAAAGCCTAGCAGGTTCCACGTCGATCCCAACGATTGCTACAGTGTTTAAACCTATTTTTGCTGGGTCCAATTCAACTGAAAACTTTTTTATCACCTGTTTCTTTTGAAGTGCCAAAACCCGTTTTCTAATCGTTGACTCGTTCAATTTTAGTTTTTTAGCTATATCCGTAAACGAAGCTCTCCCGTCCTTCTCGAGAATTTTAAGGATTTTCAAATCCAAAGCGTCGATGTCTGCCATATCACTCATCCTTTTTTCGGACTATTATATATTTTTTCATACTTTTTTCGTGCGAAAAACATATAAGATAGTCTAAGATAAAAGCTTTTTGCTCTGAAAATATGAAGGAAAAGTGGTAAATCATGACTTCTGAAAAATTGTTGGAATTGTTAAACGGGGCAATAGCAAGAGAGCTTCAAGTGTCAGTTCAGTATATGTGGCAACATGTCTTAGCCAGAGGCATAAAAAGCCCTGCAGTCGCAGAAATCTTCAAAAAAATAGCCATCACTGAGATGAAGCATGCGGAGGCTGTAGCTGAGCGGCTAGCTTATCTCGGCGGGAAACCTACAACAAAGCCTAATCCCATTTTTGTCGGTGAAAACTTAAGGGAAATGATTCAAACAGATGTAAAAGCAGAAGAGGAAGCAATAAACCTTTACAGACAGATTATTAAGATTGCAGAACAAGAGGGCGATATTGCAACGAAAAAGTTGTTCGAAGACATTTTGAGTGAAGAGGAAGAACACCACCACACGTTTACAAAACTTTTAGAGGAATAATTGAAAATTAAAGGGAAAAGGAGGTGGAAATGAATGGTTAGAGACATGACGGAAGCAAACCTCAAGAGCGCCTATGCAGGTGAAAGCCAAGCCAACATGAGATACACAATCTACGCGAAAAGGGCAACACGAGAAGGATATCCAAACGTTTCCCGACTATTCACCGCAATTGCCTACGCTGAACAGATTCATGCATCCAATCACTACCGGAACATAGTTAGCAAAGGTGGCTCAGTTACCGTTGCCATGGCAGCTTTCGGATCAAGGAACACTGCAGAAGACCTTCAAGCTGGAATTGACGGAGAAACCTTCGAGATCAAAGAGATGTACTCTGCGTACAAGACAGTAGCAGAGTTCCAAGGCGAGAAATCAGCGGAGATCAGCTTCACTTGGGCCCTTGAAGCTGAGAAAATCCATGTTGGTTTGTACCAGAAAGCGAAGCAAGCTGTAGACCGAGAAGAAGACGTTGACTTAGGACCAGTCCAGATTTGTCAAGTCTGCGGTTACACTGTGGAGGGCGATGCACCTGAAAGATGTCCCATCTGCAAGGCTCTAAAAAACAAGTTCAAACCCTTCTAAGGAAGATGGTGAAACTCCTTATGACAAGTAGTGTGCGTTGTGTGAAGAAGGCTCAAAGAGGCAAGAAAGTTGACGAGAAAGCGGCAATCCCACTTCCTCAAAGCATAACGGAATCCATGAAATTTCAACTGATCTTTTTGAAAGATGATGAATACCAGAACGTTGAGGTTTTAGAAGTTGAAGAAATCAATTTTGAAGAAGTGATTCAACGCATAAGTCACGGAGAGTCGGTTTTCATCACACATAAGGACGTGCGAGAATGGGACCTAAGCGCGGATTTGGGTGAAAACTTTAAACACCCTTGGTACTTTACCCACATATAAAGAGCCACAAAATTTGGGTTAGAAACATTATTAAAATGCTACTTGTGATAAACGAAGGAGGTGAATAAATGTATAAGTATACATGTGAAGGCGATATTTACTGCGGAGTCAACACCGTGAAAGACAAGAAAAACATGACAGATCTTGAAAAGAAACACACTCCAGTTATCGACTCATCGGAAAAAGTGAACAAAGGAGAACTGTTTGAAGTTACAGTTGAGGTGGGAAGATACATGAAGCATCCTAACACAATGGGTCACTTCATCCAGTGGGTTGAACTCTACTCTGGCAACACATTCTTAGGAAGAGCAGAGTTCACTCCTGAGTTCAGCGACCCGAAAATAAAGATGGTAGTGATGCTGAAACATGGGCATCCTTTGATTGCTGTGGAGAGATGCAATTTACACGGCATGTGGTCTTCAGAACCCAAACCCATCAAAGTTGTTTAGACCAATAATTGAATGGTTTTGAAACGCGAAATGAGTTGTTCCTTGAAGCAACTGAATCAAAAGGTTTATTGAGAAGCTTAGAGGAAAGGTTACAGGCGACTTTCCAGTGAATATAGAAATTCCAACGAAAAGAAAGTAAAGCAGTGAAGATTAACCTGTATCAAACAGAGGAAATAAAACGTGCCTGAATCAAGAACAAAAAGCGGACAATTCGTTACGCCAGGAGACCGACTGGGAGTGATTGAAGAATTCACACCGGGCCCTGGAACATATGCCGAACAAGGTACTGTGTATTCTGAAATTACCGGGCGCACACTTGTAGATATGTTAAACAAAAAAGTCTCAGTGTACCCAATGGTTCGCGTGGTGACCGTTCCAAAGGTAGGTAGTACAGTTTTCGGTCAGGTGTTGGACGTACAGAGCAGAACTGCTACACTTCGTATATCAAAGGTTGGGGAAAATGCGATCGCTGGCTTCTTCAGCGGTATCCTACACATCTCGGATGTAAGTCCAGGTTTCGTTGAGAACATGTTTGAGGTGTGCAAAAGAGGTGATCTAATGCGGGCTAAGGTGATCAGTGATAAAAACAGAGTTTTTCATCTGTCGACTGCGGATAAAAACCTCGGTGTTGTTTATGCCTTCTGCTCTCGGTGTGGGCATCTTTTGCCTTTAGAGAGACGAAGAACGCGATGCTCTCGCTGTGGCAAAATTGAAAAGCGAAAAGTTGCGTCCGATTACGGTAAAGTGGAGATTTAGATGGAGGAAAAAAAGTGGAAATCAAAGTTTTGAAGAAAACTTCTAATGAGTTAAAAATAGAAATTGAGGGTGAAGGACACACTTTTTGTAACGTGCTACAAAAAGCTCTCTTGGAAGACGCCACCATAGAAATGGCTGGTTATAACATAGAACATCCTCTCACCTCCAACCCAACGGTTTATGTTCGTACCAAAGGAAAGGAAAAGCCAAAGGCTGTGTTGTTAGATGCGGCGAAAAAAGTGCAGAAGCAAAACAAGGAATTCAAGAAATCCTTTGAAAGAGCGTTAAAGGAATGGCAGCAAAAATAAGGGCAGGTCAAATTCTAAAAAAATACAAAAATCTTCAAGAGGTGCTACTTGATAAGGATTTAGCTGGACTCGGCGACATGTACGTAAATTTTGTCCACTCTTTAGCGTTATCGCTGAAACTTCGAAAACCAGCGGGCGTTAAAGTGAACAACAGAATTTTAGCTGAGGCTGTAAAGAAGTCTGGTTTGAGAAAAATGTTGCCTCGGAGGATCGATCGCCACGCTCAAGGAGATGCTGCTGAAGCACTAATAGTATACGCTTGGTTACAAGACGTCGTGGGTTTGGAAGACTGTTTAAAAATCTTGAGCAGAAGCGAAGATCCCACTGAAGCGTTAACTCAATTGTTGCAGGAGATAGGGAAAAGACTCGGTGCAACCTATGAATAGCGAGAAGGTTGTGAAGTTTCGCTCCGTGAAACCGGAGATAAGAGTGTTAGGTGTTGATGACGGAGTCTTTGTTCCTCACACTAAGGGTGTGGTTGATGTTGTTGGAGTTGTTTATCGCGGGGGATACTGGCTTGACGGAGTTATGCGAACAGAAGTTGAGGTTGATGGAACTGATGCAACGGAAAAAATAGCGGCTATGATAAAGGGTTCACCTCACTACGACCAGCTTCGAGTGGTTGTGTTAAACGGTGTCACGTTTGCAGGCTTCAATGTGGTGGATATTAAAGAGTTATTTAGAAAGATGAGATTGCCCATCATAGCGGTTACCCGAGAGAAGCCTGATTTTGAAGAGATAAAGAAAGCTCTTGAAAACTTGCCTGAACATGAAAAACGGTGGAAAGCAATGGAAAACGCTGGAAAAATAGTTGAAGTATACACTCGAGATGGTGAAGAACCAGTTTACATGCAAGTTGCTGGAGTCTCGGAAAAGGATGCTGAAAAGATTTTGAAAAGTACCTCCACGCGAAGCAACGTTCCAGAGGCGTTGAGAGTGGCGCACATTATAGCGTCTGGACTTACTGGAATAAAGCAAAACGCTGGATAGTTGCGAACTAATTTTTCCTTAACTTGTTTTATGATTGAGGTTGAAGACAGCGTGGGATCTTATCATTTAACCTTTAGAAGGACACTGTTAACTTATTAGTGATAGCGTAAAGAACTTTGTGAACAAAAGAAAAAAATGCATTATTGAATAAACCTGAGTAGTTGCTCTTTTTCATATTTGGGTCATATAGCGAAAAGATATGTTGAAAACAAGTTTTTTCTCGAAGAAACTGTTTGTGCTAGAATGAGACAGTAGTTGGATTGACGCATTTAAAACAGTGTTTTCTCAAAAAGGTTTGTGACTCTTTTGTTGGAACAGGAGGGTTTGTAATAGGCGCAAATCAAGCAATCACAAATAACTTAGCAGTATCCTTCGAAGAAAGATTTAAAAGACTCGAAATGAAGAGAAGTGCGAAAGTAACAGAAACATGGTGGTGCAAAATGGAGTTTTGTCCCAAATGTGGAATGAAGTTAACTCCAACCCGAAAGAAAAAGGGTAAAAAAAACACCATTGTGCTGTCTTGTCCAAAATGTGGCTACAAAAAACGGGCGGCTGGTCCAGTAGTAGCTGTTGCTAAAACTATAGAGCATACTCCTCAAGAGCTTATAGCAGTGATTGGGAAGGAAGAGCAGAAGCTGCGAACTTTGCCTACAGTTAGGATGGAATGTCCTAAGTGTGGAAACAATCTTGCTTATGTGTGGCAGGTGCAAACTAGAGGTAGCGATGAGTCTTCAACACAGTTTTTCCGATGTACCAAATGTAGCTATACGTTTCGAGAGTACACCTAAGACAGCTCCTTTCTTCACATGAAACGTTCAAGCTTTGTTAATCCAATAATTTCGTTGAAGTCTAATCCTAACGCGTCTAGAACCTGATCAAAAGTTGACTGCAAATAACTCACATATTTTTCCACGTCTATCTCACTGTTAGAAGCCAACTGAAGAGGCTTCACATGAGGCTCCTTCATAACCTTCACAAAACTTATCAGGTCACCAGCCTTCAACTTATACTTCTCATTTTCAAGTTGCAGTGCAGCCTTCACGTGTTGTGGAGTAGTCTTAGTGTAGTAGCTCGTAGGTTTTCCCAAAACAACATGGAAGGCTAGCTCATCTGGACGGTCTCCCCACTCCCGTCTCTTCAACCTTGAATGTCGGTCTCGCACTATTTTCTTAATCTCTCTTTTAGCCTCCTCGAATTCCGCTGGAGACTTCACTTGACCAAGCCGCTGCTGCATCTGATCAAAAGCCTTCTTGATAAATAGGGGGATGTGCCTCTTCTTCCCTGTGAGTCCCTTAACCTCAACGTTTCCGCCAAGAAAAACTCCCAGATAATTCTTTTTTCGGGAACTGAAAACTGCGTAACGATAAATCTTGTCCACTTCTAACCTCATTCCCAACTCCTTTTCCGACCACTTCACTAGAGCGTCAATCTGATCTTGAGATACACCTTTCAAGAAGATGCTGTCAGTGTCTCCGTAAATAATCTCAATTCCCAATCCCTGAGCCTTTTTTATTGTTTCAGTTATAGCATGTCTGCCAATAGCCGCTGTAGCTTCAGCCACTGGTGGACAGTACAAGTCAAAAGTTGTTGCTCCGAACACGCCGTAACTTGCGTTTAATATAACTTTAAGAGCACTCTGTATAACGTTGTACCAACTTCGCAGTTCTCTGGTCAGTGATTTGTCCTTAGATCTCGGTTTATACCATTTTACTCTAAGATCTCTAAGTGCCCCTATGAGCAAGCTTTCAAGGGCTTTTCGTTTTGTGCAGATCCAGTGAGGTGTTTCCGGAACCTTATTGTTCATACATTCCTTGTGGGGGCAACGAATTGATTGGTAGCCCAAATTGTGAACCTTGATGATGGATGGGTATAGGCTGGCGAAGTCCATGACTTTCACGTCAAAGTGCACACCGGGCACGGGTTCAACAACAATGGCTCCTTTGTATTTCTTTCCTTTTATGACTGCCTTTGTTACAGTTGCTCCTTTACTCGCAAGTATATCTTCTGCATTAGGGATCAACGTGTTTTGCCGTCGGTGTTCATGGTGGAGGAAGTTTCTGATCCACCGTGAAACTCCCTGCCTACTGACGTCTTCCATGGGCATGCTGCTGATTCTAGTGAGCGCCAAGATGAGTTTCATGACGAGATCGTCGTCGAAAGTGGTGAGCTTAAAAGTTATTTCAGCGTCTCTCCAACAGTATCGAGCTAACTCAGTGTAGGTTAACTCGGACAAAGGCTTAGTTAATTCAATTTTGGTTATCCCTAACAGAGCTTTGCCAACATCTCCTAGAGTCATGTCTGTGTATCTTCGACCGAACGCGTAAATTTGGATGGAACGGTTGAAGAAGAACTTGTAAAGGTCAATGTGAACTCCATCTTTGAGTAAGCACACTCTCCTTCCAACTTCAATTGGATTTTTGTCTCTACTTAACCCAAGGTTCTCGGCTCTTTTCGATAGATATCGAAGATCAAAATCGTCTCCGTTGAAAGTTAAGACGAAAGGATATTCTGAAAGCGCCTCAAAAATGGCGAGAAGCAACTTTTCCTCAGAATCAAAATACTCAACACTTACGTCAGAAGGCAGTTTTTCAACGCCTTCTTCAACTCCTTCACGTTTCAAAAGTAGAACCCTCTTTTTTCCATCGGACCCTAAGAGGGATACGCAAATCACTTGATAAGCTGCTTCCTTGGGGTCGGGAACACGGGTTGGTACTGGCGAGAAAACTTCGATGTCCACAGCAAGCCTCCGGAATTTTGGCGCTGGATACTCCAGAAGTCTTGCCCATCTTTCTATGTACTGCTGGAACTCTTTGGGTTCGTCTTGGAACATTTTGTGGATTTGTTTAATCATTTTCTCAGAGGGTTCGTGTCTAACGCGAATGAGTTTGTTGTTTTCAATTTTGTATATCATGCCTGGCGCTAAGTCTCTGTCGTAAATGTAACTTTGATAGTATTTGATGAAAGCTTCCCAAACCTTTACTTCTTTTTCCAAGCCCGCTATTTTTGGGTAATCTTCAGGTATGATGTCTCGTATGCAACCTCTGGGTCGACCTCCAATGGATAAGGGGTCTTTAGCCACAATCTTTGTTATGGTTACTTGCCGGTCGAAAAGGGGATCATACTTTTCCACGGTTTCAAAATGGTTAAAGCCGGGGTGAGAGGTTAAACGGCTGATTTTTTTGAGTTCACTGGGTGGAAGATTGGTGAGGCAATAGGGTTTGTGTCCAGTTGTGTCGCACCAGAAATGAATTTTTTGTGACTCTGGCTCGTATAGTTTGATGCAAGCAGAAGCTTTCCTTCCATCATAGATAGCGGACACGAAGTATGAGGGAGGCAACTCTTTGGGTGCCACAGACCGAGAAGCAGCACGTCTGGTTTCTGAGGGTTTCTTCTTTTTGGAGGATGAAGAAGATTCTGTTTGCTTCGTTTTCACGGGTTTGGCTGTTGCAAAGAAATCGTCTAGTGGTCTTTCTGTCATTTATTCGTGTCCCATCTAGATATAACGTTTTAAGCCCTAAAAAGCTGTGTTGTGAACTAAACAACTTAAGCCTTTTATCCACATCCAGTTCACTTACAACAGAAGGTAAATTGTTACGAGCTGCTTGGGAACTTGCCATTGAAACACTGAGCCAGATGGAACTGCAAGGATTAGGCGAGCGTTTAGCGTTAACTAAAACAGCAAAACAACTGAAAATAAGGGATGCAAGAGTCGTTGGACTAGCTCACAAACTGGTGTTCGAAACAGTTCGAAGACAAAACTTCATCGATTTTCTCCTAAATTCAACATTACCGCCTCACTCTCTCATGGATTTCAAGCCTAAATCTCGAGCCTTCCTTCGCCTATACACATATGAAACCAAACTGGTCAATGACAACTTTGAGAAGGCAGTTAACATAGCTCGAATGGGACGGTCAATTTTGGGCTGGCGTGAACTGCGGGAAGCCGAAGAAACGCTTGGCGAAATATTGAGCTTAGAATCCTCTGATGTTTTGAAGGGATTAAGTGATGAAGAGCGAGTGGCGCTTTCAACTTATCATCCAACATGGTTTGTCAAGTATTGTTTCCGACTGCTCGGAAGAAAAGAGGCACTAAGATTCTTAGAGAACGCCGCAGAAACCTCACCCGTCTACATANNCGACTGCTTGAAAGAAAAGAAGCACTAAGATTCTTAGAGAACGCCACAGAAACCTCACCCGCTTACATACGAGTAAACACGTTGCAGGCACCCGAAGAAACTGCTGTGGAAAGCATAGAGAAGGAGGGGGTCATCATTGAAAAGACGCAGCAACTCAAATACACCTACAAAGTGGTTAAAACCCAAAAACCTCTCATGAGAACACGAAGCTTTCGCGACGGTCTCTTTTTCGTTCAAGACAAAGCCAGTTGCCTCGCCGTAGAAGTTGCAAATCCTAAAGCTGACATGACAGTGCTCGACATCTGCGCTGCGCCAGGAGCCAAAACAACCCATCTGGCTCAACTAATGGAGAACAAGGGAAACATATACTCAATTGACTATTCGAAGCGAAGGATGAAAGTTTGGAAACGAGAAACAAAACGCATGGGAGCCAAAATAGCTTTTTCAATTCTCGCAGACGTGTGCAGGTCTTTGCCAACAAAAATTTCCGCTGACCTAGTGCTTTTGGACCCACCCTGCACCAGCACAGGCGTATTCAACAAAGTACCATCCGCAAAATGGAGACTCTTGAAGAGGTCTGTTTTGGGCATGGCAAGAATTCAATGGGAAATGTTGAATCAATGTGCAGAACACGTGAAAAACGGAGGCTTCCTAGTCTACTCCACATGCAGCATTACTTTGGAGGAAAACGAAATGTTAATTGAAAGATTCCTAAAATGGCACCCAGAATTTACGTTAATGAAGACCTCACCTAAAATAGGCTTACCTGGACTGCGAGGACAAAATAAATGTCAAAGGCTCTATTCCCATATTCATGAATGCAACGGATCCTTCGTTGCAAAACTCTTGAGAGAGGTTTGAAATTTTAACCATTGTTGAGAAAATAGTAGAGTCTATCTACTAGATGCACTGTTTGTGCGAAACTAATTTATTGTTCAAAATCGAATAGCGGTTAGCTCAGAGGAACACGGAGATGCAGTTGAAGTCTAAGCTAAAAGTTGAGAGACTGGGAGTATTAGCAACCTCCATTTTCTACGTGATTGTTGGAGGAGCAGAAGCCATAGTCTTAGCGCTTTCAAACTTCAGCCTTGTTCACGTTGGACCTTTAGCCGTTTTAAGCCTAATAACCGCCTACGGCCTATTCAGAATGAAAAAATGGTCAGTCTTCCTCGTGACCATCCTTTTCTTTCCAGCAATAACCTTTGGCGCATTCACCTTCTACGCCTCCGTTATTGGACAAACGTTCTATCCAAGCGTAGATGTGTTGTTGTTTCATCTAGCACTAATTGTATACTTGATTCTAACGTTGATTGCATTAATATACGTGGTAGCAGTAAGGAAAGATTTCAAATGAGAGCAGCCCTTACCTTACCTTCTCATACACCTGTTTTTCCCAAATCTTGAAGCTTTTAAATGTGCCAAAAAGCCAAGACATGTAGAGTTTCAGCTTTCCCCACTTCTTAATCCTTCTAGAATTCTCCAGAACACACAAATCCAAGAGAAAAGCGAACTTTCCAAACCTCATAGCCCTTCTAACAAGTTCTTGCTCCTCTGCCACTTTTATCTTCGGGTTAAATCCCCCTATTTTTCTGAAAACGCTTTTTTTAATGTACATACAGCTGCCGTGTGCCCCGCCGATGCGGAGATAGAAGGAAAGAAAAGTAGAAATGTTAACTAGCTCGTACATCAGTCGACTCAGAATGTTTCCGTCATCAGGTATTTTTCTACAACTCCCACCGACCACATCTTTATTAGTTTTCATCAGTTTGACAACTCTTTCAAGTGCATACGGAGGTAGCTGTGTATCCGCATCCACAAACACCAGAACTTCGCCGTTTGCACAGCTGGCTCCTTGATTGCGAGCATCTCCGACGGAGGCATCTTTTTTAGAAATTACATTGTCCGCATGCTTTCTCTGCTATCCCAACGGTTTTGTCTCTGCTCTCTCCATCTTTGACAATTATTTCAAAATCCTTAAGAGTTTGGTTCCTTAAGGCAATCAAAGTTCTCTCAATGCACTGTTCCTCATTGAAAGCAGGAATTATTACAGAGAGATCCGTCATCTTTAACCTAGCCCTATTTCTTTCTTAGGTAAACCTTAAAGCTGGTTTTTAATGCGTCTAGAGCATTCTTAGTTGAAAAGATGGGGTAGTTAAATTTTTTCTTCACGTCATCAACAGTTTCACCTAATACTTCAATCTTATTGATGTCAATTTCACCTACTCCCGTCTTGTAGGCTTTCCACAAAGTTTTAACCGCGTATGGGTTAATTCCCATGACGTGGCAACAGACAGCGTCCACTGTTGCTGGGTTTAAGCCTGAAATTATCAAATTCAAATTTACCGGGGTGCCCTGAATAGGACCTAACCCCTGCATTCCAACAATTCCATCTACTATGATAAAATTTTGGCGGATAGTGCGATTGATAAACACCAAGATTTCCATCAGTTTACTATGAAGCTTCGGCTTTTCCTTGTTCGCCAAAACTCCGAACATGTTCTTCATTGCGATCGTGATGAACGTATGTTCAATACTACACGTTTTAACCTTGGGAATGTTTATGAAAAAGTCAGCTTTCAATACAGTTTTCGGAATCTGAATAGTAAGACCCTCAACTTCTTGCTCTTCAAAATCGTCTTCACTTAGGTTCAGAAACTTAACGTCACATTTTTCAATAATATCCATTACTCCACTTTTTGTCATTCGCTCATCTGCAGTACCTGATCTGCTGTCTGATTCAACAACAGTGACATTGTTGGTTTTTCGCTTTACCATGTTGATGATTGGCTCTAGCACTCTTTGGTCTGTGATAATCATGTTTTCAACGTTTTTATGGTAACAAACATTCGGTTTAATCACAACCGAAGCGTTATGCTTAAAGTTTAAGCCTCCGAGCAAATCGATGGATTTTTGAACAGCTGCTTCAACATCTTTTTCCACCCGCACTATCGCGGCTTTCTCTACTCCAATAGGAGAGTAAGGGCTCTCTTCATAGAGCGGCATGATCTCAGATAGGGTCTTAACGACTTCAAGACCGTCGTCAACGGTAATTCGCGGTTTTTCCATTTCTTCAACACACTTGAAGAAGTGTAGATGTTCATTAAAGTAGGAAGGGTGTTTAAACCTGAAAACGTCCAAGTATTGGCGAAACCTCCGACCCATATGTACGGTTTTTTCTTCTCCATTCTTCATTATTGTAAGGTTATAAGGCGTCTTTAGTAAATCCATATTCATCTGCCCCTTGGCGCCGATTATTTCAAGTTTCAGTCCAGGAACGAAACCCGCCCATTTGCCAGAAATATTGGCTGTGATGCCGCTCGCCAATGTGGCTTCCACGTTTACTTCGTCTACTACTGTGTGTTTTCTACGATGAGGTTCAACTGAGACAACTTTTTCTAATGGTCCTCCAACGTCGTGGGCTAGGTAGATTGCGTGGGGAAGCTGATCTTCTATTACTCCTCCTTTCGTGTGGATACGAAAATCTGTTTTTGCTCCGTAAAAAGTGATGTTTGATGATGCGCAGGCCTGAATTTTCTTTATGGTTCCAACTTCTTCGTCTTTAATGAATTGAAGGGCTTGAACAAAACACGGAGTAAAGATGAAGTTGTGAGCTGGCATCAAAACCAACTGTTTCGATGAGCTTTTTGTTTCCAGCCTTTTTTTGACAGCTAGCCCTTCCTCCAATGTGGTGGCGATAGGTTTTTCACAGAAAACATGTTTGTCATGGTTAATGCAATCCATAACGATTTGAAAGTGAGTTTCTGGTGGCGTGCATACATAAACCGCGTCCACATCGGCTTTCTCCAGCATTTGTCGACAGTCAGCGTATCCCTCGTCAATGTGATGTTTTTCTAGGATTTCAGACAACCTTTTCTCATTTGTGTCAACAGCAGCTACCACTGTCACTCCATCGATTTTCTTAAGCAAAGGCAGGTGAACCAGTGTCGCGATTCTTCCGCAA
>JABAOH010055955.1_pt2 | contig 14702 bp, 15 predicted proteins | sample 7062181 | NCBI WGS metagenome assembly JABAOH01 (sample SAMN14538630, study PRJNA623070) | marine sediment metagenome | biome: marine biome [ENVO:00000428]; feature: marine pelagic biome [ENVO:01000023]; material: deep marine sediment [ENVO:00002113]; isolation source: pool of 5 deep marine... | reverse complement strand
TATCGGTGAGCAAGTTAGCGGATACCGAACCTTGCGTGACGTGCTGGTCCAAACCGCTGGCGCACCTTTGCGGCGATTAACTTCATCCTTACGCGGCGAAGCGCATCAGAAAAGGCAGCAGACGATCTGGGCGTTGCGTCACGTTTCCTTCGAGGTGTGTCAGGGAGAAGTCTTAGGGATCATCGGGAAGAACGGAGCTGGCAAGAGCACACTGCTGAAGCTTCTCTCGCGCATCACGGAACCGACGGAAGGCAGAGCAACAATCCGTGGACGCGTAGGTTCGCTACTGGAAGTGGGCACAGGTTTCCACCCCGAATTGACCGGTCGAGAGAACATATTCCTCAACGGCGCGATTTTGGGGATGAAGCGATCGGAGATCGAGCGCAGATTCGACGAGATCGTGGCATTTGCTGAGGTGGAGAAATTCATCGATACACCCGTTAAGCGTTATTCGAGTGGAATGTATTTGCGGCTTGCGTTTGCCGTCGCGGCCCATCTCGAGCCTGAGATTTTATTGATCGACGAGGTGCTTGCGGTCGGCGATGCGGCGTTCCAGCAAAAATGCCTAGGAAAGATGAGCGAAGTCGCCCAAGAGGGTCGCACCGTTCTCTTCGTAAGCCACAATATGTCAGCGATTTTACGGCTCACCGAAGAGGCCATTGTGCTCGATCAAGGTAGTCTGGTCTTACGCGCGCCTTCGAGCGAAGCCGTCGATTTCTACATGACATCTGGAATGTCACAGACAGGCGAGCGCGTATGGTCGGGAGATGAGCGATTGTCTTCCGCCGCGCCGTTCCGTCCCATTGCCCTGAGGGTCCTCAACGACCGTGGGGAGGTGGTGGACCGTGTTTTAGCGAAGGAGGAATTCGATGTCGAGTTCGAGTACGAACTCGAGGAAGACATCACCGGCTTGCGTGTCGGTCTGTATCTTTATACAGCGCGCGGGGAACCGGTCCTCACCTCATTCGACACCGACGACCCCGTCCTCTATGAACACTATTCCACTCGGCCTGCAGGACGCCATCGCAGCCGCTGTCGCCTCCCCAGCTTCTGGCTCAATGAGGGTGCCTTCGTCCTAGGTGTGAATGCGAGCGCTTTCCGCGTTCGCTCCTACTTCACGGATGTTCACGCGTTGACATTCACTGTTGAGGGCACAGGTGCGCCGGGAAGCCATTGGCAGGAAAGGCGTCGAGGCCCGTTGAGACCGGCGTTGAAGTGGGAGATCCTGAAGAGCGAGGAAATTCAGCCGTGACCGAACGAGGGCTAAAAAGCACGGCGAAATCGTTGCTGGGCAATATTCCATTCGCAGTCGAATTATGGCAGTCGATTCGACCTGCGAGCGGTGAAATACCGGGAGGATATCGCCTGGATAAGCTTGAGGCGGTACTGCCTTCGTGGGTTGGCGCAGCATCTGCAACTCGAACGATAGTCAAACCAAAACGCTCGAAGAGGATCTTAATTGTCTGTGCATTGAGCTGGTGGGTGGAGTACGGCACAGCGTTGGGTTTGTGGTTGTCGAGTCAGGGGCACGATGTAGAGATGGCGTTTCTTCCCTATCGAAGGTGGACTGAAGACGTTCGCCGGTTCGATGTTCGCCGTCAGCGTTCGTACTTGAAAAATGTGCTTGCACCGACCAAACCGCTTTTCCGTATCCACGATCTGCTTGGTCTCTCACCAAGCGACTTGCCAAGCGACTTGATACGCTCGATTGAGGCACAGAGTCGGATCGATGTCCAATATACAATGCGCCGGGAGACCATCAGCGTCGAGAACGACGGCCAGGATCACAAGCTTTACGGCTTGCGCCTAGCGAGAAATCTGACCTTTAGCCGCACGCTCTATGCGCTGATGCAAGAGCGACCTTTCGATTTGATGATCTTGCCGAATGGGAGCATTCTGGAATTTGGAGCGGCGTACCGCTTGGCACGATTTCTCGATGTGCCTGTGGTCACATATGAGTTCGGCGAGCAGAGAGGGCGGATTTGGCTCGCTCAAAATGACGAGGTCATGCTCCAGGATACCAGTAAACTCTGGCGGGCAAGAGGTCATGTGGAACTGACGGAAGACGAAGTGAGTGCGCTCACGGAACTTCGTCAGGCTCGCCGTGGCGGGAAGCTCTGGTCCAACTTCACGCGGCAATGGCAAACACAAGAAAGCAAAGGCGCCAACGCGGCTCGTGAAGCCTTGGGTCTGGATGGAAATCGACCGATCACGCTCCTTTGTACCAACGTCGTGGGGGACAGTTTATCCCTAGGAAGGCAATTATTTACGGACGGGATGGCCGATTGGTTGATGAAAACGGTGAGTTTCTTTGCCGATCGTCCGGAGACTCAACTGGTGGTACGGGTACACCCGGGGGAGCTACGTGGTGTGGGGCACCCATCCGAAGAGATCGTACAGGCGGCATTACCGGAGATGCCGGACCATGTGATCGTGGTGCCGCCTGATGCCAAGGTCAACACCTATGATCTCATTGAGATTACTCACTTGGGATTGGTTTACACAACGACTGTCGGCTTAGAGATGACCATGAGTGGCATTCCTGTCGTCGTCGCTGGTCGGACTCACTACCGCGAGAAGGGATTCACGCACGATCCCGATTCATTCGATGAGTATTTTTCGATGATCGACATGCTCCTGGCCAGGCCTTTTGGTGAGGGATTGAGCCTTGAGGAAATGGCCCTAGCGGAGCGATATGCTTATCGTTTCTTCTTCGAGTATGCACTACCTTTTCCTTGGCATTTGCGTTACTTCTGGGAGGACATAAACTCACATCCTTTGGAGGATTGCCTCGAGCCAGAGGGTCAGATGCGATACGAGAGGACACTTGCGGCTCTTAGCGGAGATCCGGTGGTGTGGGGAGCTAACTGATTAGAGAAGGTTGATGTTGCAGACGGAGATTGATCCAGACATCAAGCAGCGCGTGCGTGAGTTCTACGACTCGATCGGGTGGCGAGAGATCGGGGAGGGTGTATACCAGAACGCGCGCTATGAGGATTTACGCCCGGTTGTTAGGGAGTATATCCATCGCTGTCACGTGCGTGTTGGTCGGCATCTTCCATCGGAGGGGATCTATCTGTTGGACGGTGGATCAGGCCCCATCCAATACCCGGAGTATATCGAGTATTCCCGAGGATATCGGTATCGCGTTTGCTTGGATATCTCGAAGCGCGCACTCACCGAAGCGCGAACCCGCATCAAGGGACACGGGCTGTTCGTTGTTGGAGACATCGCCCACCTTCCTTTCAAGGACGGTACCTTTCAAGGTGTGGTGTCTTTACACACAGTCCATCACCTCCCCCCACAAGATCATCGAGCGGCCTTTCTGGAGTTTAATCGAGTACTTCAGGATGGCGGGAGGGCAGTGGTCGTGCATAGTTGGAAGACGCATTCCCCACTCCGTCGCCTGTCGGATGGTCCGGTCGAGATCGCATTCAAACTGATCCGTCTCTACCGAAGATTGCGAGGATTGGAGGAGTCTCCTCGCAATCTGCCGGGCACGGAGGAATCACCTGAGACCCAGGCACTGTTATCTGCGCCCGGTAGCTACACGTATTCGCATGGATATCGATGGATGAAGGAAAACCTCAAGCAATTGGCTGGTTTGGATATCCGGGTATGGCGTAGTGTGAGCACGAATTTCATGCGTGCGTTTGTCCATCGCAGATTTTTCGGTCGCATGTGGTTACGGATGTTGTACTGGTTGGAGGAGAGGGCACCTCACTTCTTCGGCCGCTTTGGACAGTATCCGATGATCCTATTTGAAAAACATTTGGAAAGGTCGACGTAGATGAACTGGAAGAAGAAAGTCGTTTTGATCACGGGCGGGACGGGCTCCTTTGGGCGGAAATTCGTCCAGATCATGCTCGAGGATTATCACCCAGCAAAACTTATCGTCTTCAGTCGTGACGAACTCAAGCAGCACGAGATGGTCACAGCCGGATTGGATCATCCATCTTTGCGGTATTTCATTGGTGACGTTCGCGACCAATTACGCCTACGCCGAGCGATGCACGGTGTTGATGTCGTCGTGCACGCCGCGGCACTCAAGCAGGTGCCGGCCTGCGAATACAACCCGATTGAAGCTATTATGACCAACATTATGGGGGGGCGAAATGTCATCGAAGCGGCGTTGGACATGGGTGTCGAGAGAGTAATGGCATTGAGCACCGACAAAGCGGTCAATCCCATCAACTTGTATGGTGCTACCAAGCTCGCTGCAGAGAAGCTGTTCGTTCAGTCCAATTCCTATGCCGGTGGCACGGGTACTCGTTTCTCATGCGTGCGCTATGGCAACGTCGTCGGCAGTCGAGGTAGTGTGGTGCCATTGTTTCTCAAACAACGGGAGGAGGGGCGCATTAGTATCACGGATGAACGTATGACTCGCTTCTGGCTCTCTTTGGAGCAAGGTGTGCGTTTCACCATCCGATGCATTGAACAGATGCTGGGTGGCGAGGTGTTCGTCCCTAAGATCCCAAGCATGCGTATCGTTGATTTAGCGCTAGCGATCGCCCCAGATGCCGAGTTGGAATACATCGGAATTCGTCCGGGTGAAAAGGTGCACGAATCGTTGATCTCTGAAGACGAGGCGCGCCATACCCTTGAATTGGAAGACATGTATGTCGTCGAACCCACCGGTGCTTTGTGGTTCGGTCACGGTTGGCGTGAGGAAGGAAAGCCGCTGCAGGAAGGCTTTTCCTACACCAGCGACAATAACGAACAATGGCTTTCAAGGGAGGAGTTGAGGGACATCGTCGTAGAGCTCGAGAATGCGGTAGCTGCACAGGATGCCTGAGGATGGCACGAGTATTGGTGACGGGTGCAAGCGGTCTGTTGGGTGCGAATTTGGTGCTGACGATATCCGAGCAGCATTCCGTTGTGGCCGTCTGTCACCAGCATTGGGTGGATTTTGAGAACGTTGGGGTTGTCGCCGCCGATCTCGGCAAGCCCGGCGCTGCCCAATCCATCATGCAAAGTTACAAGCCTGAATGGGTCGTACATTGCGCTGCGGCGTCGCACGTGGACAGCTGCGAAGAAGATCCGAATTGGGCATTTCGCCTAAACAAAGACATGGCAACGTATGTGGCACATGCTACCCGAGAGGTCGGTGCAAGCCTGATACACATCTCGACCGATGCCGTGTTTGATGGTTGGCAGGGCGATTATCAGGAAACAGAAGAACCCAATCCGATCAACGTTTACGGCGAGAGCAAATGGGCTGGAGAACGTGCCGTTGCGGAAGCCCATCCGGGTGCGATTATCGTGCGTACGAATTTTTATGGATGGAACGTACAGCCGAAGCTAAGCTTGGCGGAATGGTTCTTGGAGCGTTTGGAGCGAGGTGAGACGTGCCAAGGATTTACTGATGTATGGGTGACGACCATGTTGGTCAACGATCTCGCTTTGATTTTGGTAAGGATGCTTGAAGCGGGGCTGAAGGGAACGTATCACGTCGTTGGTAGCGATTGCATGAGCAAGTATGAGTTTGGGCTTTTTCTGGCAGATATTTTTGATCTAGACGGGAAGCTTATAGAGCCCATCCCTGTGGAAAAACTGAACCTGAGCGCCAGCCGCCCCAAACGAATTTGCTTGAATGGAGAGAAGGTCGCTCAGGCACTCCAGGTCGATTTGCCGAGTGTCATCGCAGGGCTAAGACGTTTCCGCAGGCTACGTGAAGGCGGGTACCCGGACCGTTTGCGGAGCCTCATGAGGAGAGAGCCATGAATGCGCGAGAAATCAAAATTGGTGAGCGCTGGATTGGTGGGAGCCATCCCACTTATTTCGTCGCCGATATCGCGGCCAATCATGATGGCGACCTGGAACGCGCCAAGATGCTGATCAAATTGGCGAAGGAGGCCGGAGCGGACGCAGCCAAGTTTCAGAATTTTCGGGCTCCAAATATCGTGTCCGATTTCGGATTCAAATCGCTCGGAGGTCAATTGTCACACCAGGCCGAATGGAAGAAATCGGTATTTGAAGTCTATGAGGATTACTCGATCGATCTAGATTGGACTCCCATTCTGAAAGAGGAGTGCGACAAGGTCGGAATCCACTATTTTTCATCGCCATACGATTTTGAGGCAGCAGATATGTTGGAGGCATATGTGCCCGCTTATAAAGCGGGGTCCGGCTTGATGAGTTGGCCTGAGATGCTCGTCTATATAGCCAAGAAAGGAAAGCCATTATTTGTGGCGACGGGTGCTTGCGATATGAGCGAAGTCGTCCGCAATGTTCGTGCGGTTCTGTCGGAAAATCCTGATCTGATCTTGATGCAATGCAATACGAATTACACAGGCAGTGCGGAGAACTTCGACCACATCCACCTCAATGTCTTGAAGACATACGCAACGGTCTTCCCGAACGTCGTCCTAGGGCTCTCTGATCACACTCCAGGTCACGCGACAGTGCTTGGGGCCGTCGCGTTCGGCGCGCGCGCTATCGAGAAGCACTTCACGGACGACACCAGCCGCGAAGGACCGGATCATGGATTCGCAATGGATCCGGACGCATGGTCGCAGATGGTCGAGCGTACGCGAGAGCTAGAGCGTGCACTCGGTTCTCCTGACAAGCGTGTAGCGGACAACGAGAAAGATACCGTCGTCCTGCAGCGACGTTGCCTGCGCGCGGCTCGTGACATCAAGGCCGATGAGAAATTGACTCGCGAAATGATTGATGTCTTACGACCTGCTACGCCTGGTGCGATCGAGCCGTACCGCATTGAAGACGTCATCGGCACAAAGGCGCTTGTTGACATTCCGTTCGGTGACGCGTTACGCTGGACAGATTTGAGGGAGTAGTGCGGGTTTTATACCTTTCCAAGAGCTACACGCCCCACGACGTTCGCTTTCTAGAGGGGCTTTCCCACACCGACCATGAGCTGTATTTCCTGCAGATGGGAAGCTCTGATGGCCAAGAAGACAGGTCGTTGCCAAGTGGTATCCAATCTGTCGCCTGGCCTTTACAACACGAGCGACCGCAGTGGTTCCAATTAGTGCGCAAGGTGCGCGAGTTGCGACGGGTTATCAAGGATGTGCAACCTGACCTAATCCACGCTGGGCCGGTACAAGAAGTCGCCTTCTTTGTAGCGCTGGCTGGCTTCCATCCTCTCATCACCATGTCTTGGGGATCGGATATGCTTGTCGAAGCAGATCAAGGACTGGGGCGCATCATCGCCCGATATACGATCAGCCGTAGCGATGTTTTCATATGTGATTGTGAGACCGTGCGGCAAAGTGCCCTGCAGCTAGGCATGCGGGCTGATCGTATTGTTGTTTTTCCTTGGGGTGTAGATCTGGATCACTTCTCACCTGGCAGCGCCGATGGCTTGAAGAACCAATTGGGTTGGGAAAACGAATTCTTGGTTCTCTCTACACGTGCTTGGGAACCGCTTTACGGGATCGATGTGGTCCTTGAGGGCTTCATCCGTGCAGCCGGGAAAGAGCCAAGCTTGAGGTTACTCATGTTGGGGAGAGGATCCTTGAGGGGAGAGGTCGAGAAATTCGTCCGTGAGCATGATTTGGAGGACCGCGTTTATCTGCCCGGTCAGGTGCACTACGAAGAGCTGCCTCAGTACTATCGCGCCAGCGACCTCTACGTGAGTGCATCCTACAGCGATGGCTCTTCGGTTTCGTTGATGGAGGCATTGGCCTGTGGGTGTCCGGCGTTGGTGTCGGATATACCGGCCAATCGAGAATGGGTCAGGCCGGGTGTGCATGGCTGGTTGTTTGATGCCGGCGATCCCGAAGGCTTGGCAACAGGGATTTTGCAGGCAGCGATGGAAAGGGGTCGCTTGGTTGAAATCCAGGCGGCTGCGCGTGAGCTGGCGGAACAGCGCGCGAACTGGAAGCACAATTTCCAGGAACTACTGCGGGGCTACGAGATGGCGGTCTCTATTTGAGAGACCGTGGAGGCGGTTGATGTTGAGCTTCGAAGACATTGTGGATGGCATTCGAATGACGGGTGTGGGGAATGGCGACACGATCATGGTCCACAGTTCATACAAATCCTTGGGTGGTGTGGAAGGCGGCGCCGAGACGGTCATTGATGCGCTCGTGGAAGCTGTCGCACCAGATGGGACCGTGCTGTTCCCGACATTCAATTTTGAATCCTGGACGGAAACGCATTATTTCGATATCCGGGAGACCTTCTCAAGGATGGGTGTACTTACAGAGCTGGCGAGATGGCGAGATGATGCGATACGAACTCCCCATCCAATTTATTCTTTTGCCGCCTTGGGAAAAGGTAAGGATGAATTTGGCGCCTGCGATGACGTTGAGGCTTTTGGAGATAATTCGGTTTTCGCCCGCTTTCATGAGCTTAATGGGATGATCCTCAGCATTGGGGTCGAACATCGAAACTCCTTCACATTTAACATCTTTGCCATCCATAAAGCGGGGGGTCATTGGCGGCGCATCAAAGAGTTTTCCGGGATTTATGTCGGCTTCGACGGTGTCCCTCAAATCAAGACCTATTCCATGTTTGTCAGAGCTACCTTGAGGGTGCAGACTCAAATCACGCCTGGTATTCAACACTTGATCGAAAAAAAGTTGATCAAGGATGTATCGATCGGAGAGGCGACTGTTTACTACGTGCGAGCTCGACCGTTCTTTGACGCCTGGACAGAATTAGTGAATACGCAACCAGAGAAGCTGCATTTTGTAAAACCAATTCAATCCTAGGGTGAAACGACGGTGACGGATCAACTTGTATTGAAGGGCATATTAGAAGAAATCTACCCACTCCATCGCACACTCGTCTCCGACGGGAGCGATCGAGCGCTGGAGATCATTGCGTCGAACATGCCTGAAGAGGCGAACTTCACGATCGAGACCTACGCACCAAGCACGCCTGTTTGGACATGGAAGGTACCCGAGCGGTATGTAGTGCATGAGGCCTATTTGGAGATCGAGGGTGGTGAGAGGATCATTGATTTTGCCGATAATCCCCTTCATCTTGTCTCATATTCCCTTCCAGTTGATGAACTTCTGACTTGGGAAGAACTCCAACCGCACCTGTATTACAACGAGCAACGGCCGCATGCCATCCCCTGGGAGTTCAAGTACTACGAGCGAAGCTGGGGTTTCTGCCTACCGAAAAATGATTTCGACGAACTGCCACGCGATAAGCGATATCGGGCCGTCATTCGTACGGAATTTGTTGAAGATGAGGAGAGAGGTTTGCGAATTGGCGTCGGCGCGATCCTACCTGAGGGCGGAGTTGATCGGCAGGCGGGCGAGGTCATTGTCGCCGCGCACATCTGCCATCCGATGCAGGCGAACGACGACGTTGCCGGTGTCGTGACAGCGATAGGCGTGGCTCACCGACTTGCCAAGAAGCCTCTGCCGCATGGCTCTATGAGCATACGTTTTCTCTTCTCTCCGGAGACAATTGGGAGTATCTCTTATCTCGCCCACCATGAGGATCTCATCCCTCACTTGAAAGGCGGCATTTTCGTCGAGATGACAGGGAATGAGAATTCCCTCGTGCTACAGCGGACGCGTCAGGATGATCACTTAATGGATCGGGTTGCGCGCTACGTGTTGGTGCAATCAGGACAACCGTTCCGCGAAGGGGAGTTTGCTCAGGTGATCGCCAACGACGAGCGCGTTATCAATGGTCCCGGAGTAAACGTGCCATGTATCTCGCTCAGTCGCTGGCCGTATGAGGAATACCACACGAGCGATGACAACCCGGACATCATCCACGAGGAGATGCTCCAAGAAGCGACAAATGTGATCGAGGACATCATCCGTATCTACGCAACGAACTTCGTTCCGAATCGGACATTCCGTGGTCCGGTATTTCTATCCGGACATGGGTTGTGGGTAGATTGGCGTGAGAACTGGGATCTAAATCGCGCCATTGAGAAAATCATGATGCGGTTCGAGGGTCAGCATAGCGTGTTCGATATCGCCTCCGAATTGGGATTGGATTATTGGGAAACTTGGGAGTACGTCGAGAAGTTTCGTGAGAAAGGGTTTGTGACGAAAGTGGCGCTTCCCTCGGAGGGAAGTGCGACATAGTAGCGATCTTTTTGATGATGTGACGATGGACCACAAAACCAAACAAAGAATCATCGCTATCATCCAGGCTCGCATGGGGTCGAAACGCTTGCCTGGGAAGGTGCTCGCCGATATTCAAGGGGAGCCGATGATCGTCAGAGTCGTTGAGAGAACTCAAAGAGCACAAACATTGGATGGGGTTGTCGTAGCAACAACTACAGAGAAGACTGACGACGCTGTGGCAGCGTTGTGTGCATCACGAGATTATGATTTTACCCGCGGCCATGCCACCGACGTCTTGGCGCGATATCTTCAAGCGGCTCAAGTGCATCAAGCCGACATCGTTGTACGGATCACGGGTGATTGTCCCTTGATCGATCCCGGAGTGATCGATCGTACAGTAAATGCTTTCATCGACAGTGATCCACCAGTTGATTATGCCAGTAATCGCATCGTTCGCTCCTATCCGATCGGTATGGATGTTGAGGTGGTATCGTTGGCATCGTTGCAGCGAGCAGACCAGGAAGCCACGGAGGCGTATCATCGCGAGCATGTGACCCCCTATTTCTACGAGACAGCAGGGCGGTTTGAGGTGCTTTCGGTGGAATCGGACACTGCGTACGGTGAGCTCCGCTGGACGGTGGATACGGAGGAGGATCTCCGTTTTGTCCGGGAGATTTATGCTCGCTTGAAGGACAATCCGGATTTCGGATGGAGAGACGTGCTTGAACTGCTTGAGGCTGAACCTGGTTTGGTCGAGATCAATGCACACGTACGCCAGAAAACCTATCGCCAGACTGAGTAACGAAACGAATGAAGAGCGATAGCAATTCTGGTGAAGCAGATATTGAGTAAGATAGGTTCTCTGAGGGATTTATGCTAACGTTTTTTACATCATCGAAACCGTTTGGCGTGAACAGTCATATTGACCTTATCCAGCGCAATGCGATCGAGTCGTGGAAATGTCTCGGAGAAGGTGTCGAGGTTCTTCTGATCGGTGATGAGCTGGGTATGGCGGAGGTCGCGAACGAGTTGGGGATCACGCACCTGAAGGATGTCAGGCATAACGAACATGGGACTCCATACGTGAGCTCGGTTTTCTCGCTCGCTCGCGAAGCGGCACGTCATCCGCTGCTTTGCTTCGTCAACGCTGACATCATTTTCCTTGAGGATCTGCTGACCGCTACCAGACGCGTGCGAGATCGTTTTGAACAATTCTTGATCTTGGGGCAGCGCTGGAACTTGAATATCACACAGCGACTGGATTTTGAGCAGGATTGGTTACGTTCTCTCAGGCGGCGAGTGCAATCCGAAGGACAGTTGCATGGTCCACTTGGTAGCGATTATTTCGTTTTCGAGCGCAGTATGTTTACGGAAATGCCGGATTTCGCCATCGGACGCCCGGGTTGGGACAATTGGACCATTTTCGCCGGTCGTGCAGCAGGAGTGCCTGTCGTGGATGCGACGGAAGCCATCACCGTGATCCACCAGGACCATGATTACAGTCATCTCCCCGGTGGGAGACCTCCATACGGTGGACCGGAGAGTAAAGATAACCTCGCGGCGGCGGGTGGTATGGAGGTTATTTTTATGCCCACAGACGCCACCTGGACACTCACGACTTCAAAGCTTTCAAAGAGAAGCTGGATGGAGCGAGGGGTTCGGCGTTCCATGGAAAGTGGTCTGATTGCTCGGTTTGGTGCCGGTTTGAAATCCTACCTGGTGAGGTTGCTTTTCCATCCTGGTGAGGCCGTGCGTTACTATGGCAGCGCGCTATGGCGGAGAATTCGACGCCTGCTGCCCGAAGGTTCGCACATAGATTAGGGACGAGAGGAAGTTTGGATGGCTCGTGTTGGAATGAATCCGGCGCGTGGTCGGTTGAGCGACTACAAACCGGCAAGAGTAACCTTAGCGGTGCTGGTATACATCCCACATCTGAGCGGCTTTTTTCAGCACCGCTTCGAAGTCTTGAAGCTTTGCTTGGCGTCCATCTTCAAACATACGCAGGAACCATTTGATCTGCTCATCTTTGATAACGCGAGTTGCGAGGAAGTCAAGGCGTATTTGAGCACACTTCTCGAGATGGGAAGGATTCGCTACCTATTAACATCGAGTGAAAATATTGGGAAATTAGGAGCACTGCGCCTGATCGCCGGTGCCGCACCTGGCGAATTGCTCGCCTATACGGACGACGATACGTTTTTTTATCCTGGTTGGTTAAAGGAACATATCCAGCTATTGGACAGCTTTCCGAACGTCGGCATGGTTAGCGGAAACCCAGAGCGTACGCTCTTCGATCACGGAATTGAGAGCAACCTCCGCCTGGCGGAGACAGATCCCGAGGTTCACGTTTCGTATGGACAGACCATCCCCGAGAAGTGGGAATTTGAATGGGCAGTCTCTCTGGGAAAACCCATCGAACCTTTCATGGAACACGTTCGAGGATTGCAGGACATCATCATCGAGCGACGCGGTGTGCGCGCCTATGCGACGGCTTGCCACAATCAGTTCGTCTCCCCCAAGGCAGTGATCTCCAGATTTCTAAAAGGAGAGTGGGTAGGGAGGTTGATGGGTGGTCTCAATGAGCTTGACAACGAAATTGACGCTGCGGGTTATCTCCGCTTAGCGACACTGGAGCGGACTACCAGGCTTATTGGTAACTTGGTCAGTCCTGAGATGGGAGAGGAGGCCGAGCACTTCTCCATCTCTGTACAGAGTCCAGTCGCAATGGATAGACGTCGGCGGACTTGGTCGTTTCTTCGTTGGAAGCCGGTGCGATGGTTCCTTCAGGGACTGTACAATCGTCTCTTTGGGATTTTGAGTGGGGATACAGGCGGTTGGTACGCAGCGCCAAGCGAGAGGAAGTGAGTTGGATTTGGGAACCTTGCTATCCCATTGCATGTTGTGAGTAGGAGGCGCTTGGAAATGAAAATTGAGTATGAGGAAACGAGCAAGGATTTACAAACGCGTATAGACATCCACTCGCAGTACGGTGGTCGCGACATTGACAAGTGGATGCTTGATGTGTTGGCTCCCGCAAAAGGGATCCACATCCTGGATGTCGGTTGTGGGTCGGGCAAACAGTGTCTGGCTTTTTATGAGTATTTGGGTGGGGATGTGGAGATCACGGGTGGAGACGTCTCCGAGGAGTTGCTCGAGAAAGCTCGTAAGGCAACAGAAGCGAAGGACGCTGACATCACATACATGGATCTTGATTTCAATGGCCGTTTTCCTTTTGAAGACGAGACATTCGACTTGGTGACGTGTTGTTTTGCGATCTATTACGCAGCCGACATCGAGTTTACTGTTAGGGAGATGCATCGCTTGGTCAAACCGGGGGGACGAATATTCACGACAGGCCCCATGCCGGAGAACAAGCGCCTTTTCTACGATATCATCTTCGCGGCCACTCAGCGACCCATTCCTCCAATGCCAGGTAGCTCTCGGTACGCCAGCGAGATCCTGGACACAATTAAGTCGAAGTTCTCCCATGTCGAGGTTCGCATATTCGAGAATCCCCTGACATTTCCAAAGGCGGAACCCTTCTTGGAGTACACTCGTGCATCTCTCTCAGAGGATCGTAAGCTATGGCGGGGTTTGTTCCAAGGTCCGGACGATTTTGAACAAGTTATGGAGAAAATCACCGCTGAGGCCGTTGAACGTGCCCAGCGAGAAGGCGCTCTGGTGATGACCAAGGTTGTGGGTGGATTTGTCGCTACCAAATAAGCATTGAGGGAGTTGGAACTGTGTTTCTTTACGGTCGAAAAGTCTTGTTCCTGGGTGCGCATCCGGATGATATTGAGCTAGGCTGTGGAGCTCTACTGGCGCATGCCTCGGGTATGACAGACGTGCTATGTATCACGCTTTCTGACAATCAGAAAAATCCAAAGTTGAAGAACCTTCCAGGAGAGTATTTCAAGAGCATGGAGGCATTAGGCGTGCCATCCGAGAGCGTCGTCCTAGGGGAATTCGAGACGCGCAACTTCCCCCGAGATCGGCAAGAGATCCTGGAGTATCTCTATCAGGTGAATAGAGAGCATCAACCGGACATCGTGTTCGCCCATAGCCGTGCAGACATCCACCAAGATCACCTCGTGGTAACGGAGGAAGCCCTACGGGCGTTCCGCGGCGTTACGGTTTTAGGATTCGACGTCTTTCGAAGTAGCTACGGCTTCTTCCCCCATTTTCTGATCGAGGTGGAGGAAGAGGACGTCGAAAAGAAAATCAAAGCCTTGGCACAATATAAGACTTACGCTGATTTGTACTATTTCTCGCCTGAGGTCATCCGGGCGACGATGATTCGACACGGCGCGATGGCCGAGAAACCGTTTGCGGAAGGGTTTGATATCTTGAGGATCGTAGCAAATTTCAAATGTGAATAGCCAGATCCGCCCGGGGTGCTTATCCTTCGAAATCGGGTCTGGAGTAGGTAGACGAGAGGTAGCTCAATGGGCGCAGTGATGTTATCTCTCTTGGAAAACACATGCGTATACACCAGAAAAAGAACCTTCCTTAGTAGCCGTGAATGCATGCGAATCGACGAAGGCAAGATACAGACCGAGGGTTTCCTGGCCGCTGGGAATATGAGAACGTGCAGAATGCGCATAGTATGAACACCATGAACGTTTCAGACCAATGGGAGCATGTCCAAAACTGTCCACTGTGTCAGAGCGATGAGCATGCCCATTCCCCATTCGAACA
>JABAOH010004089.1_pt1 | contig 14708 bp, 14 predicted proteins | sample 7062181 | NCBI WGS metagenome assembly JABAOH01 (sample SAMN14538630, study PRJNA623070) | marine sediment metagenome | biome: marine biome [ENVO:00000428]; feature: marine pelagic biome [ENVO:01000023]; material: deep marine sediment [ENVO:00002113]; isolation source: pool of 5 deep marine... | reverse complement strand
ACTAAAGTGTTGCCATTTGTTCTGGATCCGGGAGACGTGCGGGTGGGGGCTCTCCAGACCTTTCCGAAAGACCCCGGCAGCGCCTTGGTCTTTTGTGTATGGAGGGTACGATTTGGCCCGCAGCTTGGCGTCCTTTCGATCGTCGGTGACCGATTTTAATGGGCAGCCGATTCCCGGCTTTCCGGGGAGGTGAAGGCAAAGTTGCGGCTTTGGCGGAAGAACTGCAGCGGGTTCTCGTAGACGACCCGACGAATCAGCTGCTCAGGATGGCCACGGCGGCGCATGGCCAGGATAAAGTCCGGCACAGCGGTTGGTCGGGAGGGCCCCCAGTCGCCGGCCGAGTTGACCAGGAACCGTTCGGGGCCGTACATCTCGACCAGATCCACAGCCCGCTCGGCGGTGCATTTGCTGACCGGGTAGAGGGTCATGCCGGCCCAGAAGCCGTTTTCGATCACCATCCGCGCGGTATGTTCTTCGACGTGATCGACGCAGACGCGCCCTCGGTCGATGCGGCGGTCGTGGCACAGCATGTCCAGGATCATCCGCGTGCCCTGGTATTTGTCTTCCAGATGCGGAGTGTGAATCAGGATCTGCTGGTCGGTCTCCGCCGCCAGATCCAGGTGTTCTAAAAAGATCGTTGCTTCGTTCTTGGAGTTCTTGTTCAGGCCGATTTCGCCGATTCCCAGGACGCCGGGTCGGTCGAGGAATTCGGGGATCATGGCGATCACTTCGCGGGCCAGCGTGACATTTTCGGCTTCCTTGGCATTGATACACAGCCAGGTGTAGTGCTGGATGCCGTACCAGCTCGCCCGTGTCGGTTCGAATTCGGTCAGTTGCCGGAAGTAATCCCGGAACCCTTCCGCGCTGCCCCGATCGTAACCTGCCCAGAAGGCCGGCTCGCTCACGCCGATGCATCCCATTTTGGCCAAGGTTTCGTAGTCATCGGTGACCCGCGAAACCATGTGAATGTGGGGATCGAAGTAATACATGCTAACCCAGTTCGATGCCCAATTCCGCCTGCCAGTTTTCGTCGAAGGGACGCGAAAAAATCAGCTGCAGTTGCTCGGCACGGCCCTGCCCTGACTCGTCTAACCGCTGCAACGCCTGGCGAATGTTTTTTATGCGGGCATCCTCAGCCACATCTCCTGACGCGCGATCGATGCGATCCAGGGCGGCAGCGATCTCCAGCAACCGAGCGCGGACTTGGAGGAATTCGCGGTCGAGCACTTCTGTGGCCGTGATGGGTACGGTCATCGATGACGCTCCCGGCACTTCCTTCGTCGGCATTCTATCTGTCGTTAGGCCGGCGGCGGAAGGGCAAATCGCCGCGTCTTTGTAAGCCGTCGGCCGTCTCTTCCGAGGTCCGGACCCGCCCGCGGAAGCCGATGTAGTCCAGGAAAATATCTACATCTATTCTGCCGACAGGGAACTTTTCTGCATCTTTCAGCATTTTTTTATAGGACTCCCGCACTCTTTCCTCGCTCTTCTCATCCGGCGGCCTGCCCATGATCAGGAATCTCGTTCCGTCCTCAAATTTTCCTTTTCTCAGACCGTTGTCATCCACCCAAGCGTCGACCACTCCGCCGTTGCGGCGGATCAAGCTGATCAGCTGCTGCAAATCCGAGCGACCGTCGCCATTGAAGTCGATCAGGCCGACCACGGCAAAATGTTCGGGTCTGCCCGGGTTAAAGATCTTCGAGACGATTCGATCTCCGGGGATGATTGGGTTATCGAGCGTATCGTCGATAATCCGGGCTTCGGCCAGGTGGGAATCGATAACCCGGACCACTTCCAGCGCCCCCTTGGGCTGCATGTTCAGGGCATTTTTCACGTCGTAGGGCACGACGGCGAACGTGGTTTGTCGCCGCAAGCCATCTTTGCTGCCCAAATCGATGAACACGGTGCTTGCGGCCTGGTTGATGCTGAGCACCTTCCCGTCCGGGGGTTCGCTTTCCCATTGGTTGTACGGCCTGAGTTCCTCTTGAAGGTCTGCGATTTTCCTGGAACGCTCATTGGACTGGTCCCGCAAAGCGTCTTCTCTGGCTTTGGCTTCTGTCTTGAGATTTTGAGCTTCTTGACGGGTATCTTCTAACTGTTCGTCGATGCTCGCTTGTTTATTTTTGTAATCCTTGTCTAGTTCAACGTACTTTTGGTGAAGGTCGTCGATTCGCGTTTTTTCTCCCTGAAATTTTTGCTCATAGGAATCCACGCGATCCGCCGCATCTTTTTTTGATTTTTGGCTTGCTGCCTGCGCTGTTTTGGATTCGTTTTCGAATTCTGTTTTTTCCTTTTCCAGAGTTTGGATAAAATCTCGCTGGTTCTGCAGCATGGTGGGGTAGTCTCTCGTTTCTTCCGGCAAAGCCCCACCGTAAATCTTTTGATGTTCCTCGAAAGTTTTCATGATCACATCCACCGGCTCGGTCGCTTCTTTACCAACCAGCTTTTTTAGCCTGTTGCGTTCTTCGTCCGCCTTCTTGCGCTGCTGTTCGACCTCCTTCGTCTTTTCCACGGCGGCTAGCGTCGCGTCCACCTCGATGCGGTATTTGTCGTAAAAGATATAGCTGGTAACGCTGGACGCAATCGTCAGCAAGACGAAAACGATAAGCGTGATATGCAGGGCCAGCTGTGTGGGTTTCGCCATCGTTTCCACTCCTCAATCAGGGACTGCAGGCGGGGTAACCGGCCGCCGCTGCAGCGTATGGCGGGCGATGGCCGCAGGCCGAAAGAACGGCAACGCCCAGCCGGGGCATGCTGCAGGCGCAGGGGCCAGCCGCGATAAAGGGGTGAGCCGTTTCGGTCAGGGCCGTAGGGGGCAGCCCGCCGCCAGGTCTGCTTGTGTCTTGAGTTTGCTTGCGTCTTAACCCCCTATTTGGATTGTAATTGTGGCAAAACGAGCTGTCAAACTTGGCCTCGATCGCAGGGTCATTCTGCGGGGGCATGTTCCGCTGGCTTGGCTGCTGCGGCCTTGCTAGCGAGTCCGCAGGCCGACCGAGGCGACCGGTATGCTGCCAAATCCCTGTGGCAATGATCTGGACATTCGGCCGGCGACTCGGTAGTTTCCCGCCCTCTTCTCTGCCTTTTTCTTGTCCTGGCAATGGGAATTGCNNTCGGTGGTCGCCTGCCGCTGGCGTTGATCCGCGATCTGGTCTTGCCACTGGGGATCATCGCCTCGGTGCTGGTGATTCTGGTCCCCTTACCGGCACCGCTGATCGACCTGCTGCTGGTGATCAGCATCACCCTGTCTATTGTGATCCTGCTCACGTCGACCTATGTGAGAACTCCCCTGGAATTCAGCGTTTTTCCCACGTTGCTGCTCGCGGCCACGCTGGGCCGCCTGGTCCTGAATGTTGCCACGACGCGTTTGATCCTGACGCAGGCCGGTGTGCAGGGTCAGCGGGCATCGGGAAGTGTGATCCAGACGTTTGGCGATTTTGTCACAGGTGGCAATATTGTGGTCGGGTTGATTATTTTCGCCATGATTGTGCTCATCCAGTTCGTGGTGATTACCCGTGGCGCCTCGCGGGTCAGCGAAGTGGCGGCTCGATTTGCACTGGACGGAATGCCGGGTGGCCAAATGGCCATTGATGCCGACCTGGGTGCCGGCGCGATCCATGCCGAACAGGCTCAGCAGCGTCGAGCCGCTCTGCAGCAGCAGGCCGATTTCCTGGCAGCGATGGACGGTGCCAGCAAATTTGTACGTGGCGATGCCGTGGCCGGTATCGTGATCACGCTGATCAACATTGTGGGTGGCATGGTGATCGGGATTTTCCAGTTGGGGATGGGGCCTGGCCAGGCGAGCGACGTGTTTACCCGCCTGACGATTGGCGATGGCCTGGCCAGCCAGGTTCCCGCCTTGCTGATCTCCCTGGCCGCCGCGCTGTTGGTCACCAGGAGTCATCAGCACACCAATCTTCCCAAAGAATTGTTGACCCAGGTCTTTTCGAACGCTCAGGCCATGTTCGTCGCCGCGGGATTTCTGGGTCTGCTGGTGCTGACCGATCTGCCGCGGATCCCCCTGCTGGCAGTGGGCGGTGGCTGCATGGGGCTGGCCATCTGGCTGCAAAAGCAGGCTGCCGCGGGAGAGAGCTCCCAGGCGGCGGACCCGCAGGCGAAAGTCCCACCGGTGTTGGAAGAGCAGGTCGAACAGTTGTTGAAGGTCGACCCGCTGGAAGTTGAAATCGGACTGCAGCTGGTACGTCTGGCCGACCGACAGCGGGGGGGCGATCTGTTACCGCAAATCCAGAAGGTGCGGCATGGCATTGCGCGGCAGTTGGGTATTGTGATGCCCAAGGTACGGGTTCGCGATAACATCGCGATCAAGCCGAACCGGTATCGCATCAAAATTGCCGGCGTGACGGTCGCGGAGGGACATGCCTCCAGCAGCCGCGAACTGGCAGACCATTTGGCTGCCTGCGTGCGGCAGCAGGCGGATGAAGTGTTGACCCGCGATGCGACCCAATACCTGATCGAGCGGCTGCGGCAGACGAATCCTGTGGTGGTGGACGAGTTGATTCCTGGGCAGTTGAGCCTGGGACAGGTCCAGCAGGTATTGCAGATGCTGCTTCGCGAGCAGGTCCCGATCCGGCAGCTGGCCTTGATCGTGGAGGCCTTGGGTGATTACGCGGTGCGCATTAAGGATGCGGCGTTGCTGACCGAGTACGTACGCCAGCGGCTGGCCCGGACGATTTGCGATCAATACCGGGACCGGCATCAAGTGTTGCGCGTGGTGACGCTGGATTCCGATCTGGAGGATCGTATTCGCGCCAGCATGGAAGAATCAGATTACGGCTTTACGCTGTGCCTCTCCCCGCCGACGATCGATCAATGGTGCCAGCGAATTGGGGTGCTGGTCGAACAGCAGTCCAAGCGGGCGGGTCAGGTCGTGTTGTTGGTGAACCCCCATATTCGGGCGGCGGTGCGGCAGATGACCGCCGGCCGCCTGCCCCAGCTTGCCGTGCTTAGCTTCAACGAGATTACCCAGGATACGCAGATCGATTGTGTGGCGACCGTGAGTGAAAAGGCAGGGCCCGGGGCGCTGGCCACTGCATGAAGTTTACGAGGAAGACGTTGCTGAACCGTGCCACGAGTGAAAACCGGATGGGGTTGGGAAAATCCAGATGACGGTAAAAACGTTTACGGCCAAAGACATGAACGAGGCCATGCGACTGGTCCGACAGCAGTTGGGGCCGGATGCCGCCATCATGCGGTCTCGCGAGGTCCGCCGATCGGGAGTACTGGGCTGGATGCGACCTGGAAAGCGAATCGAGGTGACCGCGACCGACCAGCCGCCGGCCACTCGATCAAAACCCGCTCCCCGGACCCGTCGCCAATCCTCGGCAGGAGGGGGCGACCCGGGGGCTCGGCACGCCAGCCGCAAATCTTCCGCCGGCGGGCAGCCCTGCAAGGCGGATGCCTCCCCCCGTCGTCCTGGCAGGTCGGTCTCCCCGTCGGCCCATGACGATTTGTTGCAAAAATTGATCAATTTGCAGTCGGTCGTGCGGAAGCTCGGTCACATTTCCAGCGATACCACCGCCCTGAATCTGCCGGGAAGCCTGGGGCAGCTGGCCAAGCAATTGGCCGAGGCAGAGGTCCCGGCAGGATATGTGCGCCAATGGATCGATTGCCTCCTGGGTGCCGTACCGGATGCAGAACACCACGATGTCGATGTGCTGCAAGGTCAACTTTTAAAGATCGTGGCTCAGCAACTGCCGACGTGCGACGGCATCCAGCAGGTGGTGGGTCAGCGGCGCGTGGTGGCCCTCGTCGGTCCAGCGGGTGTCGGCAAGACCACGATGCTTGCCAAGCTGGCTGCGGAATACCATTTGCGGCTAAAGCGGCGCGTGGGGCTGATCACGGCTGACAACTTTCGCATCGCCGCTGTCGACCAGTTAAGAACGTTTGCCGATATCATGGATGTCCCTTTGCACGTCGTGACCACACCGCGCGAGATGCGAGCAGCCATCCAGCAGCTGCAGGATTACGAGCTGGTTTTGATGGATACCCCTGGACGCAGTCCAGAGGACGAAGTCAAGCTTCAGGAGTTGAAGTCGATTTTGGGCGACGGCCAGCCGGATGAAGTGCACCTCGTGCAAAGCGGCGTGTCGGCCGCCTCGCATTGGCGCCGCTGTCTGGAACGATTCTCGGAAATCAGCCTGACGGCGGTGATGCTCACAAAAATGGATGAGGCCCATCCGGCGGGACATCTGGTGCCGATCCTGACCCGGGGAACGATTCCCGTCAGCTACGTCTCGGCCGGTCAGATTGTTCCTGATGATTTGCAGACGGCCGACCCCATGCATCTGGCAAAACTTTTACTCGCAAACCCTCATTCTTGACATGTCCGACCAAGCAACACCGCTCTACCAACTTGCGAGGAAGGTTGCACCGCCGCAATCCTGCCAGGCCGCCCGCCAGCGACTGATTGTGGTTACCGGCGCTGCGGCCGGCGTTGGCACCACATTGCTGACCGTCCAGCTGGCACGGGTATGGGCCACTACCGGCCAGGCCGTGGCTGTCGTCGACGCCGACCCCCTCCGACCCGCGGCGACACGGCATTTTGGTCTGGAACCTACTGGCCAAGTCTGGGAGCTGTTCCGCGGCCTGCTGAGCGTCGACGAATGCGTTACCCGCGTCTCCCCCGAAGTTTGCCTCGTTCCCGGCGGCAGGCCATCGGCGATCGACTGGTTTGGTTCCCAAACGGGCCGTGCCGAAGTGCTTCAATCGCTGCAACAACTCCGCAGCCGGTTCGCCTGGACCGTTGTCGATGCGGGCGCTGGGGACGGGGCGATCGTTGGCGATATCTGTCAAACGGCCGATATCACGCTGCTAGTGGCCGATGATCGGTCGAGCCCGATGGATGCCTATGCAGCGGTCAAGAGACTGGCCCGCAGCTATCCAGGGTTCGATGCGTCACGTCCGATCGCCTTGATTCTCAATCGGGTACTCGCACACCGCGATTCGGAAGCGGCACAGCAATGCCTCCTAAACACGGCTCGACGCTTCCTGAACATCCCCATCCAGCCAGCCGGGTACGTCTATGAAAATGAAGACCCCCGCAGCGTGCTGGCGAAATTTGTCCAATCGCTAGATGCTGTCAGGACCAGCGCCGAACCAGAAAAAAAGATTTATGCACATTCAATTCGCAGCGTCCCAGGACCGATAGACCAACTGGATACCGGCGTGCACAGCCACGTTAAGCTGCGGTAAATAGGTTAAATGTGACGACGATCAGGGAGGATCGCATGGCAAGTGTAATCAAAGTGGCAGATGACATCCTGGAGGTTTGGCAGGCGTACAAGGCCGACATGTCCAACAAAGACTTACGCAATCGCCTGGTCGAACGTTATCTGCCACTGGTCAAGTACAACGGCGAGCGTATTTGGTCCCGCCTGCCGGAGGGCGTGGAGCTGGACGACCTGATTTCTGCCGGCGTGTTTGGCTTAATGGATGCCATTGACGCGTTCGATCTGATGCGGGGTGTCAAATTTGAAACGTACTGTGTGCCGCGGATCCGCGGTGCGATGTTGGACGAATTGCGGACGATGGACTGGGTTCCACGTCTGGTACGATCGAAGGCCAGCAAGCTGGCCGAGGCGGTCAAGCAGTGCGAGGCCCGCTATGGTCGGCCACCTTCTCCTCAGGAACTTGCCGAACAAATGGAGATTAGCATCCAGGAGCTGGAAAAGCTGATGATGGATGCCAATGCCGTGAATCTGGTCAGCCTGAACAAGAAATGGTACGAGACCGACAGCTACAAAGACGTCCGCGAGATCGACATCCTGGAGGACAAGAAGGGCGAGGATCCGACGCGACGGATCCAGAAGAACGACCTGATGCGGCTGGTGACCAAAGGGCTGAACCGCAACGAACGGCTGATCATTATCCTGTACTACTACGAAGAGCTGACCATGAAGGAGATCGGCGCCACGCTGGACCTTTCCGAAAGCCGCGTCAGCCAGATGCACAGTTCGATTGTCCAGCGCCTGCAGTCTCAATTAGGGCGCCGTCGTCCGGAGTTTAGTACGGTTTAGTGGTCTGTCAACGTGCAATCTTCGTGCTAGATCCCAGGTAACTTCGTGGCGCTGTTGGGCCAAGCCCACAGTGGGCCCCGAAATCTTTGGCTTGACACTCCCCTGGTCCTTATCCCGTTCTCTCAACGCCCGGTCTGGTCGCCAGTCGTCCCCTCCCGCCCCAAAAAAACCAGCCGCAACGGGGGACGGAGGGGGTCGGGAGTCTTTTTCGCCACCCGTCCCCCTATCCATCGAGGCAGGGTTTTTGAGTGGCGAAAAAGACTCCCGACCCCGTGAGGCGTCCCCGCCTTTATCGATTTTCTCGCCGCCCGAATTTCTTGGGCTGTTTGTTCGTCGTTCACGAACTTGCCGGCTCACAAAAAAACCCCGGCTCAAGTCGAGCCGGGGTTTTCTCATGGGGAGACAACGTTTCCAACGCTGTCGGTGGGTTTTATCGTCAGGGGGTGGGGTCATTTGGGGGTTTTTTTGACGCGACTCGCCGACCCCCGACATGGGCCGTCCGCCTTGTCGGGCTGCGGTGCGGTCCGGCGTTTTCCGCGAGCCACGAGCCGCTGTAGATCGCGGTCGAGCTGCTGTTGAAATACCGCGAAGCCCGGTAATTGGAAAACGGACTGGCCGGTACAGACCTTTGGCAAGCCGTGATCGTCTTTCAGGGAAGGATCGTCCATCGTTCTCTGCTTTGCGGTTGGCCGTTGATAGGCTCCTATACGCACGACACGCCGTTGCGGTTCGAGGTTCGCATGGATGAATTTATGCCAGCAGGATCGCCGGTCTCGCCGGGCCGTGTCGCCCGGCGGGTGGCCGCCGATCGTTGCCTTGCTGGCAGGCGGCTGGTCTTTGTATCTGCAGCTGGCTGAGTGCGGAGGGCCCGCGATCCGGTCCTTGGGGGCGGATGGCGACACGATTCGCGTGGCGGACCCTGCCCTTAGGCAGCCGGGTGCCAGTGGTGCCGTCATTGCTGCCCTGGGGGAAATGCCGAGCACTGGTGATCGCGGCCCAGGGGGTGCAGGATGATGGCAGGCGTGGGCCATGCCGGCTGGCGAGCGATTTTCCAGTCCATGTTGCCGCTGTCTGGGTCAACTCATATAATTCTGTGCCTTTGGTCCAGGTTGGCTAACCCCACCAGGGCTTTCGGTCGGGCCGACCGTCAGTACGGGGTAGTGCCTGCTGGACCTGGCTGGTCCGCATGTTGTGACCAGGCAACATGCATGGCAGTCTGGGCTCGGCGCAATCCTGGCGACAGGTCCAGGCCGCAGCCCTCACACAGCGGCTCGCCACAGCCGCTACAAACGCAAAAAGAGTCATTCGCATTGCAAGGAGGCGCCGCACAGAATTGATAAAAAGTCGGTGACAAGCTTGTCGAAGACCCCAATATTCCCCGCCGTGCTCGCAACGTCACGCAACCTGACAGGGAAAGCGGCGCCGGCAACGACAAGTTCAGGAGAACACCGCTCAGCAGAATCCCACTTGGCACGCACGACGTTCCTTTGACCAATCCCCTCACTCCCAATGGCTATCCTGGCCTGGTCGAAGAAACAAGCGAGCCAAATCTGTTGAGGCCACGTTTTCCGGCGCATCGACAAAGCCCCCGACGGCGCGTACGCTAAATGTCGGAGGCGGACACCCTTCAACTTTTGGTTACGGCGAGTTGCTGTTGCCTTGCCCACCAGGCACAACGGCCCGGCTCGCGGGGAGAATAAAAATGCAGATTAACGGTCCTTCGCACGTCCATGGTCCCCAGTCGATCAGTCCCACTCAGCCCACCAACCCTGCTCAACCCGCCGGCCTCACCGAAGCCATCGGCGGCGACGAAGTCTCGATTTCCCGCGAGGCGGACATTCTTTCGCGGATTGGTGAGCTGCCCGACGTCCGTCAGGAGCGGGTCGATCAGATTCGTGCGGAAATCGCCAACGGCACCTACGAGACGCAAGAAAAGCTGGACCTGGCCATTGCCCGTCTCCTGGAAGAAATTGCGTAGGCAGGCGGGATGTGGCTCAGGTTGCCGACCCACGGTCGTAATTTATAATAGACCGTTATGAAAAATGACTTTTCTTTGGGGACGGTCCGAGTCGCGATGAAGCCCATGGCGCGATTCGAAGAGTATTTACAGAGTCGTGGCAAGCGGATTACGCAGCAGCGGCGGGCGATTGTGGAACAGGTATTCCGTCATCACGAGCATTTTGATGCGGACGACCTGCTGGCCGAACTGGCTCAGGAGTTTGGCGTCCGCAAAGTCAGCCGGCCCACGGTCTATCGCACGCTGTCGGAACTGGTGGACTCCGGCCTGCTCCGCAAAATGACACTCAACGGTCGATCGGTTTACGAGCACGACTACGGGTATCCTCAGCACGACCATCTGCACTGTACCAAGTGCAATCGGCTGATTGAATTTCAGAGCGACGAGTTGACCGCGATCCGTGACGCGGTGGCGCGGCAGCACAAGTTTCGCGTTAGCGGACATCGCTTGATCGTGACCGGCATCTGCGACAAGTGCAATCGAGCTCAGTTACGGCCCACGCGCCGCCTGGAAATGGTTTAACGGTCCGCGTTTGCGGTGGCCTGGTCGGCCGCCCTTTGACAGGTGGGCTGTTCGTGCCCTTGCTGCCCGTCCCCGGGCCGCCGCCCTGTTGCTGCCCTTCCTCCCGCTCGGCCCTTTCCCCTCATCAACTCGCGACAACCCGCTGTCACAGGGCGAGCTGCACGGTTTAGAACTGCAGCTCGGCCGCCGCGGGGGCGGAGATCTGGTTGTACTTTTCCCGCAGCGGTTCCACTAGCTGGGCCACAAACTGGTCCACCTGCTGGGGGGCTCGACCGACAAAATGCAACGGGTCGGCGGCCGCCTGCAGGTCGATGCCGGCGAAGGCCTCGTCCTGGGCCAGGCGCTGCATCAGGTCGTTTGCCTTGCCCTCCTCTTTCATCACGCGGGCCGCCTCCTGGCTGTGCTGGCGGATGCGTTCGTGCAGTTCCTGGCGATCGCCTCCGGCCCGGACCGCTGCCATGAGGATGTTCTCTGTTGCCATGAAGGGGAGTTCTTCCGCCAGGATTCGGCCGATCACCTGGGGGTAGACGACCAGTCCGCCGGCCACGTTTTCATACAGCTGCAGTATGGCATCGATGGCCAGGCACGCCTGTGGCAACACCAGCCGGCGGTTGGCGCTGTCATCCAAGGTGCGTTCCATCCACTGGGTCGCCAAAGTTTGAGCGGCGTTGGCTTGCAGGCTGAGCGCATAGCGGGCCAGGCCGCAAATCCGTTCGCTGCGCATCGGATTGCGCTTGTAGGCCATCGCGGAGGATCCGATTTGTTCCTTTTCAAACGGTTCATCCATTTCCTTGCGACTTTGCAGGAGTCGCAGGTCCGAGGCCGCCTTGTGGGCGCTGCTGGCGACGCCTGCCAGGGCGTCCAGGATCTGGGCGTCGACCTTGCGCGGGTAGGTTTNNCAGGGCGTCCAGGATCTGGGCGTCGACCTTGCGCGGGTAGGTTTGGCCTGTGACGACATAGGTCGAGTCAAAACCGATTTTTTCGGCGACCCGCGCCTCCAGGCGGCGGACTTTGTCGTGATCGCCATCCAGTAAGCTCAAAAAACTAGCCTGGGTACCCGTGGTGCCTTTGGTGCTGCGCGCCCGCAATTGATCGCGCCGGTGTTCCAGTTCTGCCAGATCCAGCACCAGGTCGTAGGCCCACACGGCGGCGCGTTTACCGACGGTGGTGGGTTGAGCGGGCTGGAGGTGGGTCAGGCCCAGGCAAGGCAGATTGCGGTGACGGGTGGCAAAGGAGGCCAGCCGATCAATGACCGCCATCAGCCGGACACGAATGATATCGATCGCTTCGCGCAACAGAATCAAATCGGTGTTGTCCGTGACGAAACAACTGGTGGCTCCCCAGTGGATGATCGGCCGCGCCGTGGGGCAGACATCGCCGTAAGCGTGCACGTGGGCCATTACGTCGTGGCGGAGACGGCGTTCATACTGCCGCGCGGCATCGAAGTCGATGTTCTCCGCCTGGCTCTTCAGCTCGGCAATCTGCTCGTCGGTAATCGGCAGGCCCAGTTCCTGTTGGGCCTCAGCCAGCGCGATCCACAAGAGTCGCCAGGTGCGAAATTTGCGCTGATCGCCCCACAAACAGCTCATCTCGTGCGAAGCGTACCGGCCGACCAGGGGGTTTTGATACAATTCGTGCGACATGGGGAACGTCGTGATCCGGGATCGATGACCAGCGGCTCCTTGCCGCGGGACAGGGTCGGGGCGGTTGCCCGCCCTGCGGTGGCCAAACTTGCATTTTAGCCAGCGACCGCCTGTCCTGGCAGTCCCAGCGGTCCCCTCACGCCCACGCGCTCTTTCGCGCTGCCCCCCCTCTGCCTGCCAGTTCCTCCCCCCTGCCCCGCGCCGCTGCCATTGTCCTGCGGTCCCCCTGTCAACGATACTGGCAAGCATGTGGCCCGCATCCGACCAGACTCAGCAGCTGATCGCGCAAGCCCAAGAGGGTGACGATCAGGCAGTCAATCGGCTCTTGGATCGGCACCGCGAAGCGGTTCGGCGGATGATCAGTCTGCGGATGGACCGTCAGTTGCAGCAGCGGGTGGATGCCAGCGACATCGTGCAGGAGGTCCTGGTCGACGCCAACCGTCGCATGGCCGAGTATCTGCGGGATCCGGCGATGCCTTTCCACTTGTGGCTGCGACAGATGGCTCAGGACCGCTTAATTGACGCTCATCGCCGACATCGGGTGGCGGCCAAGCGGAGCGTCGAGCGGGAGCAGCGTCTGGTAGCTCGACCCCGGCTCGACCGGTCCACGCTTGACCTGGCCGCTCAGTTATGCGATGGCCAGCGGACTCCTGCGGCGGCGGCCGAGTGGAACGAGCTGCAGGTGCTGTTTCAGTCCGCCCTGCAGCAGTTGGAGGAGAAGGACCGGGAGGTGGTCGTGATGCGTCACTTTGAAAAATTGTCCAACAGCGAGGTGGCGGCTGCGTTGGATCTGTCTCCGCCGGCGGCCAGTATGCGCTACCTGCGTGCCGTTCGGCGGCTCCGCGAGATCCTGGCCCGCGACAACTCCAGCGTTTCGTAATCAAACAAGCATGATCCCGCCCCAGAACCGTTCGGCCGAATCCGCTCGCGATCACCAGCTGGCCCAGCTGCTGGGCGATTTGTTGGAGGCACAGCGGTGCGGTCAGCAGGTGGAGATCGAGGTCGAGGCAGCTCGGCATGCGGACTTTGGCGAAGAACTGCGTCAGCTGTGGGCGGCGGTTCAGGTTGCGGACGTTTGCGCCGACAGCTGGACCACGTCCCTGGCCGTTACGACGGAGGTGATCCCGGCCCCCCGCGAGTTACCTTGCCAGTTTGGCGACTACCAGTTGCTGGAAGAGATAGGCCGGGGTGGGATGGGGGTGGTTTACAAGGCGCGGCAGTGCAGCCTGGACCGCACGGTGGCCTTGAAAATGATCCTCCGTGGCGAATTGGCATCTGCGGACGAGCTGTCGCGTTTTCGCAGCGAGGCGGAAGCGGCGGCCGCCTTGAATCATCGGAACATCGTCCCGGTCTATGAAGTCGGTCAGCACGAGGGCCATGCTTATTTCAGCATGCAGTACATTGAAGGCGACAACCTCGCGGTCCGCATGTCCGCTGGCCCCCTCCCGCCCCGGGAGGCGGCCAAAATTGTTGCCGGCGCCGCTCGTGCCCTGCAGGCAGCCCACCTGCACGGGATCTTGCATCGAGATATCAAGCCGTCAAACATCCTCGTCCATCCAGAGGGGCAGCCGCTGGTTACCGATTTCGGCCTGGCCAAACGCGTCACGGCCCAACAGAGCCTGACCCTCAGTGGCGACATCCTGGGCACGCCCAGCTATCTGGCGCCCGAGCAGGCGGCTGGCAACCGCGGCGCGTTGGCCCCCGCGACCGATGTCTATAGCCTGGGGGCGGTGTTGTACCAGGCCTTGACCGGCCGGCCGCCGTTTCAAGCGGCCACGCCGCTGGACACGATCATGCTGGTCCTGGAACAGGATCCGCTGCCACCGCGGCTGTTGAATCCGCGGGCGGATCGCGAGCTGGAAATGGTGGCCCTCCGTTGTCTGCAAAAACCGCCGGAATTGCGCTACCCCACCGCAGCCGCGCTGGCCGACGACCTGGAAGCGTATTTGCGTGGCGAGCCGATCAGCGCCCGCGTGGGCAGTTTCGCCGCCGTGCTGGCCCGCTGGTTTCGCGAGACCCATCACGTCTCGGTGCTCGAAAACTGGGGCCTGCTGTGGATGTGGCACGCGGTGGTACTGCTGGCCCTCTGCCTGTTGACCAATTACATGCACTGGATCGGTTTCGACCGTCCCGAGCCTTACCTCTTGTTATGGGGCGGCGGCCTGGCCGTCTGGGCGCCGATCTTCTGGGCCATCCGCCGGCGTGCCGGCCCGGTGATGTTTGTGGAACGGCAGGTGGCTCACGTCTGGGGCGGCAGCGTCATCGCCAGCGTGGGCCTGTTCGCCATCGAATGGATCCTCCGCTTGCCCGTGTTGACCCTCTCGCCGGTGCTGGGCCTGATCAACGGCATCGTGTTCACGGTCAAGGCGGGGATTCTGTCGGGCGAATTCTATATCCATGCGGCCGCCCTCTTCTGCACCGCCGCCGTGATGGCGGTCCTGCAGGCTTACGGCAGCGATCTTGGCATCTCGCTGTTCGGCATCGTATCGGCCGCCG
>JABAOH010134553.1_pt2 | contig 14711 bp, 9 predicted proteins | sample 7062181 | NCBI WGS metagenome assembly JABAOH01 (sample SAMN14538630, study PRJNA623070) | marine sediment metagenome | biome: marine biome [ENVO:00000428]; feature: marine pelagic biome [ENVO:01000023]; material: deep marine sediment [ENVO:00002113]; isolation source: pool of 5 deep marine... | reverse complement strand
GACTCGCGATTTCCTTTCTAGGCCCCCCCGGGGGGGAGGGGGATCAATCTCAATATAACTATAAATAATAGCATAAAAGTATCCGTTTTGGCGAGAGGGAACAGGATATGCTTTCCTCCATCTATTGCAGATTCTGCCCTCTCTCCTCCTCTCAATTCCTAGCCATGGCTTTTAGGTTTCGACCATCACAGCGCATAATATCGGTGGAGGCAGGATGGCTCTGTGCCCCGGTGACCGTCTCGAGCACTTCCCTACCTGAATGGGTTTCTCTCTGCAGACCCTGAGGCCCCAAACAAGGCAAAAGTCCGACATCTCCTGAACAACAGTTTCACGCAAGAAGAACGAAGAGGGGCGCGAAGATAACGGCAACCTTCCCAACTAGCTTTATGAGAATGTTCAGGGACGGCCCAGCGGTGTCCTTGAAGGGGTCACCTACGGTGTCACCTATGACCGCCGCCTTGTGCGCGTCCCCTCCCTTCCCACCGTATAGTCCCGACTCGATGAGCTTCTTGGCGTTGTCCCACGCGCCTCCCGCGTTGGCCATGGTGACCGCCAAGAGGAATCCCGAGAAGAGAGCCCCTAGCAGCAGGCCTGCCAAGGCCTCTGGACCCAGGATGAAGCCCACGGCGAGGGGAATGATTATCACGGAGATGCCAGGCAGGAACATGGACCTGATGGCCCTACTGGTCACGAGGCCGACGCAAGCCTCATAGTCCGGTGCCGCTTCACCCTCTCTCAGGCCAGGGATCTCGTTGAACTGCCTCCGGACCTCTCCCACGACCTCGAAGGCGCCGTTGCTGACCGCTTTGAGGGTCAGGGCAGAGAAGAGGGCCGCGAGCATGGCCCCAATGAGGAGCCCCACCACTACTTCCACTTTGGAGACTATCAACTCCTCTACATCGGCCACCTCCAGGTAGGTGACGATCCAGGCCAGGGCCGCCAGCGCGGCGGAGGCTATGGCGAAGCCCTTCCCGATGGCAGCAGTGGTGTTGCCCACCGCGTCCAATGCTTCAGCCCTCTCACGTGCATTCTTGCCCAACCTGCTCATCTCGGCGATGCCCGCGGCGTTGTCGGCTATCGGACCATAGGCGTCTGTGGACAGGAGCATGGCCAGCGTGAGAAGCATGCCTACGGAGGCGATGGCAATGCCGTAGAATCCTGCGTAGTAGAAGGCCAGCCAGGTAGCAATGGCCACGACAAGCACGGGGACTATGGTGCTCAAGAGGCCCATGGAGAGCCCCTCGATGATGTTGATGGCGGCCCCCCTTCTGCTGGCCGCCGCAATGCCCCGAACCGGCCGGTTCTCCGAGGTGAAGTACTGGGTGGAGAAGCCGATGAGGAAGCCGCCCAGTAGGCCGCTCACCATCGCCACGAAGGGCCCGAAGCCGTCGGACCCTAGGACCCCCTGGAAGGTGAGATACCCGAGGAGGATCATGAGGCCAGTGCTTATGTAGACGCCCAAGTTCAAGGCGGACCTAGCGGCCTTAGCCTCCGCCTCATAGCTCTCGGGGACCTCCCTGGGCTTAACGAAGGCGATGCCGGCAAGGGAGGCCGCAAGGCCGGCGGCCCCCAGTAACAGCGGCACGAGGGCTCCCTTGAGGCCCAACTGCGGGGTTGCGATGGCCAGGACCATGGCGGCTGCAAGGGCGGAGACATAGGACTCGTAAAGGTCGGAGCCCATGCCCGCCACATCTCCTACGTTGTCCCCCACGTTGTCCGCGATGACGGCGGGATTCCTCGGATCATCCTCCGGGATGCCGGCCTCCACCTTTCCCACCAAATCCGCACCCACGTCGGCACTTTTGGTGAAGATGCCACCCCCAACCCTCAGGAAGAGGGCGACGGAGCTGGCTCCGAAGGCGTACCCCAGCCAGACCTCTATGTCCTCAGGCTCTTGGAAGAAGATGAAGACGGCTGTCAGCCCCAGGAGTCCCAGCGCAACCGAGATGGAACCCATCACCGCCCCGCCGGAGAAGGCCGTCCGCATGCCCCGGGTGAAGCTGCTACGAACGAGGTGGGCGGTCCTGACGTTGGCGCGAGTCGCGACCCACATGCCGATGTGCCCCGCGCCGAAGGACGTGACGGTTCCGATGACGAAGGCGAGGGCGACCTCCGCCTCTATGAAGATGGCTAGGACGACGGCCATGGAACCGGAGAATAGGGAGATGGCCATCAGCTCCTGTCTGAGGAAGACGGAGGCGCCTCTCTGAATGGAACGAGCGATCCCCACCATCCTCTCGGTTCCCTCCTCCTTCTGAAGGATGTGGAAGATGAGGTAGGCTGCAAAGGCGATGGTTCCACCGCTCACAACGAGGGGTAGGACGTTCAGCAGGGACATAGGGGACCTTCCTTCATCTCCAGGAGGCTGAAGATGGGTTAGGGTATAAAACACGCGGGACGGAGGGGGTCTGGCTCACAAGAGGCCGAAGAGCGCGTTCCCAACGAGGAAGGTGAAAACGTATCCGACGGCCATCGGAATGAGGAATGGAATCTGCGGCGTCACCCATACCCGCTCAATGCCTAGGCTTCTCAGCCCTTCTAGGTCCGCGTCCTTCGGCTCCTTCTTGGGGAGAACGTAGTACCTGACCTTCCCCTCACTCACGTCCTGCAGAACCCACACGAAGGGGGGCAGCGCTTCCTGGGGAGCCTTGTATCCTAGTAACACCTGGGGCCAATGGTAGTCTCCCCGCACAAGGTTCCTTATGAGGAAGAACACGGGAACGGCCAGGAGGAGGAGGGCGGAGTTCATGAGGGCAGTCAGGGCAAAGGGGAAGAAGACCTCGAAGGCCCCCAGGACGCCTGGCTCCAGGGAGACGAGGGGGAAGGGACCCAGGATGGGATAGCCTGGTACTAGAAGACCGATGGACATGAAGGCCTTGGCGTCTGCCCCTCCCCTTAGCAGTCCGACGTAATAGAAGAGGTATGCCAGGAGGATGACCACAAGGACGCCGAAGCCTCGCCGGAGAATCCCCCTATCCTCAGGGCTGAAGTCTGAGAAGTACGCGAGGAGAAGGATGATGGCTGAGGCGGAAGCCACGTAGAACGCAATGGTTAGCACTTTCTGGAGCCCGGTATCATCCCTGTCCCAGACGGCGTCCAGGTACATGAGGGCGATAGGGAGGAGTATAAGGTAGGTCCTGGGATCCACACTCTCCTGTGCAATCTCAGAGCCGAGCAGGATCAGCCCTACGCCGCCCATGAGGGCCCACGACGTGTTACTCACCTGCCTCGTGTGCCAATCTCGGTAGGCAGCGTAGGACAGAAGGGCCACCCCTATGAGAAGCCGGGCGAGGTTGAAAGGCACGGCTGGGCGATTTCCCCAGGAGGTATAAAACGTTGATTCGTGACCAGGGTCCGAATGCTATAATCATCTGATAAGCTTTTTACCACCCACATTCCTAGTCGGCTCGCGGTTACCCGATGGCTGAGGAGGTCGTCGTCACAGAGAAGCCCACGAGGGCCCCAGTCCGTATTGAGCTGAGCAGGGACCTGCGGCTTTTCGACATCACCATGATAGGCATAGGGGCCATGATTGGGGCTGGGATATTCGTCCTTACGGGCAGCGCTGCCAGGGTGGCTGGACCTGCGGCAGTCCTTGCCTTCGGCTTCAATGGCCTGGTGACCCTGCTGACCGCCTTCACTTACGCCGAGCTGGGCTCCGCCTATCCGGCGGCGGGTGGAGTCTACCTCTGGGCCAAAGAGGGGCTCCCTCCCCCAGCAGGCTTCATGAGCGGGTGGCTCTCCTGGATCGCCGCCATCATTGCTTGCAGCCTGTATGCTTCCGCCTTTGCCAGCTTCGTTCGCTTCATCCTGAGCTACTATGGCCTATTCGAGGCAATCCAGCTAGGGGAGACCACCTTCGCGGGGTTGGAGTTCGACCACTTCACGAAGCTCCTCACAGTTGTCGTCGTCCTCTTCTTCGTCTTCGTCAACTACGCGGGGGTTCAGACGACTGGCAGGACGGAGAGCATCATTACAGTCGGGAAGATACTGGTCCTCGGCGTCTTCATCGCCTTGGGCGCAAACGCCATGTTTCAGGATCCCACTGCCTGGAGTAGGCTGACCGAGGAGTTCATCCCGGCGGAGACCGGGGTGGCCGGTATCCTCCTGGCCATGGGCCTGACCTTCATCGCCTTCGAGGGTTACGAGATAATAGCTCAGTCTGGGGAGGAGGCCAAGAACCCCAAGAGGAACATCCCCAGGGCCATATTCCTCTCAATCCTAGTGGTGGTCTTTGTATACATCTTGACCTTCATCGTTGCCCTGGGCATAGTACAGGTGACACCGGACTGCGGGCAGGCTTGGATTTGCTTTGGCGAAAAAGACCCGGAGCTTGCCATGATCGAGTCTGCAACGGCCCGTTTTGGACCTTTGGGCCTGGCCATAATGGCATCTGGGGGCCTCCTAGCGGCCACCTCAGCTCTCAACGCCACTATCTATTCCTCTTCGAGGGTGAGTTTCGCCATGGGAAGGGATGGGAACCTACCAGAGTCCCTGGGAGCGGTCCATCCGAAGAGGAAGACACCGGGAAATGCGGTGATCATGAGTGGCGCTATCATATTGGCTTTCGCCGTCCTGCTGCCCATAGAGCAGATCGCCGTCTCGGCCAGCGTCATCTTCCTCCTTTTGTTCACCATGGCCAACTTGAGCCTCCTGACGCTGAGAAAGAAGAAGCCAGAGCTAGAAAGGGGCTTCTGGGTGCCGTTATACCCAGTCATACCCGTCATCGGCATCGTGGCCAACCTCTCCCTCGCCGTCTACGTATGGAACTTCCCTGGGAAGACGGGTGAGTTGGGACCCGGTCAGGTAGCCTGGTACGTGGCCATTCTCTGGCTCAGCATCGGCCTGGCGTATCACTACTTCAAGGGAGGCCGCGAGGAGATCGAGAGGGCGCCGCCCATCAGACGGGAGATTCTCGAGGTCATCGCCGCGCCCATGAGGAGGGCCGTCAGGGTTGGCAGGAGGGTGCTCGTACCCATGAGGGACCCACGCAACCTGGAGGTTGTGAAGCTAGGCGCCAAGATAGCAAAAGAGAGAGACGCAGAGCTGATCATCCTCCATGTCATCGAGGTGCCGCGGGCCCTGCCGCCGAAGTCCATAAGGTTCGGCTACGTGGATGACAGGATAAAAGCCCTCAACGCGGCCCAGGACCTAGCTAGGGAGCTTGACGTGGAGGTATCCGTCATCGTGAAGATAGCCCACAGGGTCTACGAGACGATCCTCGAAACGGTGGAGCAGGAGAGGGTCGAAGCTCTCGTCCTAGGATGGCGAGGAGAGCGTCCTGCCCGAGGAGGTCGCATACTGGGCAGCAACATTGACTTCCTGGTGCAGAGGGCGAAGCCAGACGTGCTCGTGTTCAAGCCGGTCAGAATCAAGGAGAGGCTGGAGAGGATAACTGTCCTGGCGGGCAGGGCGTGGCATGTGTCCCACGCCGCCAAGGTCGCAGCTCTCCTGGCCAAAGAACACGACTCCGAGGTGACCATCCTCAGCGTAATCCCCCAGAAGGCCATGGAAGAGGCGACCATCGAGGATGCCCACAGACTCATGAAGGTCTTCGAGGAGACAGAGGTCAGACACGACCACAAGATCGTATACTCAGCCTCGATCGTGAAGGCTGTTGCAGCGGAGGCCGCGAAGTCTGACCTTTTGGTCATGGGAGCCAGCCCGACGTGGGCCCTGAAGAAATACGCCTTCGGCGCCTTGGAGGATCGGATCGCAAAGCGTGTGTCCGGCCCTGTGTTGATGCTTCGAAAGTCGGCCGAGAAACCTAGACTTGAAGAAAGAGAAGCTTGAACCCTTCCTCGTGGAAGAGTTCCTGGGCCTTGGCGATCAGCTCGCTCCGGGCGCTCTTCATCTCCTCAGGATCCGTAATGTACGCCCAGAGCTGGTAGCTGACCGTGTTCCCCTCGATCTTGCGGGCGTAGACATGAGGAGCGGGGTCGCCGCGGACGCCCTCCGTCCTCTTCGCCGCGTCCGTGAGTAGGCTCTCCACCTTCCAGTGGGGGACGTCGAAGCTTACGGTGACGTCCACAGTCATGGCGTAGGGCTTCGAACGGCTGAAGTTCATGATGGACTTGGAGAGGAGTTCGCGGTTGGGCATGTTCACTACCTCCCCCTTGAGGGTCTTGACCTTCGTGTTGGTAAGGTTGACCTCTAGTATGTCGCACACCAGCGAGTTTCCCACCTTTATCCTCTCGCCCTCACGGAAGGAGTCCGTGTTGATGAGGGCAATTCCCGAGAGGGCGTTCCCGATGGGCTCATAGAGAACGAGGACCGCTATGAGGCTCAGGAGGACCACGATGAGGCCGACGAGGATGAGTTGGTCCGCGGAGAGGCCCTGGGCCAGGGTGAGGAAGATGATGGTGACAATGGCGGCGCTGTAGATTGTGTACTTCGTGACCGACTTGAAAAGGTCCACGACCCTGGGCGTGAACTTGTTCGTCCTCTTCCTGAAGTCGTTGAACATCGAGTCGGCCAACCGGGCGGCGACGGCCATGATGACTAGGGTCGTCAGGAGTAGCGTCAGGTAGCGGGGATCCAGGAGAGGCGCCAGGGGTACGAAGATGGCCTGGTCTATCAGATCCCGGAGGGGAGCGTCCTCAGGTGGGAGCAGTCCTAATCCCCCGAGAACCGCTATCACCAGTCCCAGGGCGTAGAGGGAGTATCTAATCATCATCTCGCCCAATACGAAGGACTGAGCGTCCAGCACCTTTTCGGGCTTCTCCTCCAGCTGCCCCCTAAGGTATGACAGGAACCTCGCCACCACTCGGGCGCTCACTACGGAGCCCGTGAGGGTGAAGACGACGACGAGGATCGAGGGCACGTGGAGGACGACTATTCTCAGGGCGCTCTTCGTAACAGGTGAGTAGCCGGCAAAGGCGACGAGGACTAGGATGATGATGAGGCCGATCCACGTGCCTAACATGACCCTCTTCAGCATTTCCAACGTGCGTCGGCCGAGATACTTGCTTTCCTGGGCCTTCAGGTACTCGAAAAAGCGGTTAACGTAGGCGACGATATAGAGTACCGCGACGGTCAGGAAGCCAGTAAGAACCAGGGCCGGCCAAAACGTCGTTACGAACCCGGCGACATCCTGGGCCAGGTCCAGGGCTTGGACGAGCACATCGAAATCAACCAAGGGTCTCTATTTAATTCTTTTTACCTCAGTATTCTTGATAATTCGTGTTGTTTGAATTGGGGGTAGGCAGCAACCCGCAGGACCTGGTCTACCGAGCGAAGGGGAGGGGCCCTTGATTGACCATAAATGTGAAACTTCTAACACGGACTGGGCCAGGAATACGTGGTGCCCAAACTTGGCCTGGGGGATGAGGCTTGAAAGGGCCTCAGTGGCCTTGGGGCATCGTCCTACCTTGCCTTCGGGTATTGTAGACGCAGATGTCGCAGCATGTACGCAATGCCGAGACTGAATGCTGAGCTATTCGACTTTTACGACGCGTCTCTGTCCAAGAAGCGCTGCCGCTGTCAAGAGAGCCGCTGACAGCAAGGCCCAGTTCACGTCAACGGAAGCACCAAAGACGAATTCGGCCGCGACTTTTAGGATGAACAGGGCGACGATGAAGTATACGATACCGAGTAGGATCAGCAATACCGACACAGCAAAGGCTGATAGAAGGCCCAAGCCAATCTTCTTGATATCAGTCATGGATTCCTCCCGAGCTTCTGAAGAAGATAGGCGTACTTAACAGCTCTGCGTAATGGCTGACTGACGAGCCCCTCACCCCACAGCAGGACACTGCGCGTGCCAATCCAGTGAAGCTACGTCATCTGCCTGGCTGATTCTCATTGCAAGGGTATCTCTCGGGATAGTTCTTACTATGCGGAGCTACCCGTACCCCAGATCGCTCCTTGGAGTTCTCAGATCCCGAAAGAACGTTTCGCATCGCTACTGGTGTACAGCATCTGCCAGCTTTTGATAGAGATGCATGGCATCGATTCCAGAAAGGGGAATCGGGGCCTGGCCATGAGTAAGGACACGTATTTACTGTTCGTGCAGAAGGGTTACGTAAATCCTCCCTTGTTCAGATTCGCATCGGGTGTAGTCTGATGGATCCTAGGAAGGGATTCTGAGATAACCCGGAGGGGTAGAAATGGCCGGAGAGGAAAGAAAGCCCGTGAGTACCTCGACAATCCTCATCATAGTCATCGTCGTGGCTGTGGCAGTAGTGGCGACTGCAGTCGTGGCTTTCATATGGTGGTGGCAAGGCGCGTTCCAGCCACCCGGTTTGATAGTCGGTTCTGGAGATTTGATGAGCGAGGAGAGGGACTTCAGTGACTTCACTGCAGTCAGTGTAGGATGGGCCTTTGACGTTGAAATCACGCGATCAGACTCGTACAGCGTCAACATAACCGCAGACGACAACCTGTTCGAATACATCGAGGTTTCCAAAACAGGCGACACGTTGACAATAGGTCTCAGGTGGGGCTACGGCTATCGATCCGTGACCAACAAAGCGGACATCACAACGCCCGAACTATACGAGCTGAGATTCTCGGGGGCGACACATGGTTCCGTTGAAGGATTTAGCTCTACGCGCAACTTCCTTGTTGCCCTATCCGGGGCTAGTTCTCTTAGCGGTGACTACACAACCACTGGAGATGCCGAATTCGATCTTTCAGGAGCAAGCTCTCTCGAACTTGAAGGTGGAGCCAATGATCTACTCATCCGCGCCTCCGGTGCAAGCCGTCTGGAACTATCGGAATTCCCTGTCCGAGATGCTAACGTCGACCTCAGCGGGGCGAGCCGTGCAACCGTGAACCTCGACGGCAGATTGGATGCTGATGTGAGTGGCGCCTCAACGCTCCTATACCTCGGAGACCCGACTCTGGGCGAAATTGACACATCAGGTGGCTCCACTGTTCGCAGGAAAGAGTAGAACCGCCTTAGCGAACGCCAGGCCTATTCGGTAAGACGCCTCGCTCAAGCTCCTTCTCGGTTCTCCCCTCTGTCTTTCCCCTGGCCTGTTCCAGCAACGCCAGTGTTTCGGCATTGAATGGGCCGGTGACCTCATATCCTCCATTCCCGGGAACCGGAGAGTTTGACTTCAAACCAAGTCTACGGAGAGAGTCTCCACGCTGCTGACGCCTTTCAAAGCCTGTATGGATTTCTCAGACTCCTCGATGAGGCCGCCAGCGTCGTCCATGAGGACCATTGTCTCCAGGGCCACCAAGCCGAAGGCCACGGGCGTCTCCACAACGTCGCGCAAATCCTCGCCGAAGGCTTCCTGAAGCCCCTTCGTCACCGCCTTCAGGTCTACCTCCGCATCCTCAGGCATGATTCTGAAAGTGACGGCAACCCTAGCCAAGGAACCACCTATGGCCCCTGAAAACCACATTCCCTGCAGGCATATGACACACTCTGGTCTCGACAGCGGCCGCATCTTCCGATAATCTCCTCGCCACACATGGGGCATCGAAAGACGACGGAGCCCCTTTCCGTGAGGGGCTGACCGCAGGAAACGCATCTCGTTTCAATCCAGGCCAACACAAACGGCTCTAAGGATGGTTCGTGTTAAAAACCCTTGGCCCCTGAGTCGAGGGACCGGATTGGGCCACAAAGGCCTAGAAGTATCCCAGGGCCCTGAGCCTCTCCATTATCTCCTCCTTATCCTGGGAGCGACCGGCCCTTTCAGGACCGGCGTCCAAGTCCTGCTCCCAGGCCGGGCGGGTGTCTGTGGGTTCGCTGTCATGAACCCCGTCGAAGGAGCGGTAACCCCGCTTGTAGAGCGGGTGAATGGGCAAGGCATGGTCCAGAGTGTACCTCCACACCTCCTGCTCAGTCCACGGCAGGACTGGATGGACCCTCGTGTGAGGCGGCTCCTCTCGTGGGGAGAAGAAGACCTCATCCGACCTCGCCGGGTTCTCATTCCATCGGATTCCCGTAATCGCTGTATCGAAACCGTGGCTGTTGAGTCCACGTTTCAGGGCGACTGTCTTCAAGAGGTGGTTGCCAACAGATGTCCCGAGTGAAAGGGGTACGGATCTACCCTCCAACCCGGCCTTCAGGGCCTCTTCCTGACTCTCTCCATCAAGCTCCTCAAGTGGTACGGCATCCTCGCCTCTCTTAACGGCATCCACGAGGCTCTCGTTTCGGGCCACCACCACCCGGAGCTCCTCTCTCCGGGCAATCTCCTCCATGAAGGACCAGGTTTCCTGGAAGTGATGGCCGTGGTCGACAAACATCAGGGGCGGCATAGTGAGTCCCTTCTGTCGGGCAACCTCGATACACAGATACAAGACCAGGGTGCTGTCCTTCCCGCCGGTCCAGACCAGGACCGGCCTTCGCTCGGGATCCATGGACCTTGCCAAGACGATCTTAGCGATGGCCTCCTTGGCTTCCAAGGGCAATCCATCCCCACGCAGCTGCCTCAAGGGCCCTCCTCCCAAGTCAAGGAACCTCTTCTTCAACTGGCGATGCATATCATCCAGCACATTCTCCTCTCTACTCACCAAGTTCACCTCCTCGTGGGGATCTTCGGCTAGGTCGTACAGCTCATCCTCTCGCCGCCCAAGATGGCATACGATTTTCCAGCGGCCGGCGATGCAGGCCAGGGCGGGATGATCGTGTCTCAACTTAAAGGCGAGCAGGTCATCCCTGAAGTGGGGGTCTCGCCCCTTCAGCCGGTCGACATATGGTACGGTTCCTCCGTGGGCCTGACTTATGACAGAATCTCGTTGATTCAGCCACTCTAGCCAGGATGAGAGGGCCCTCGGCTCCCCCAAGGCGATGGCCTGAAGAAGGCGGAAGAGCCACGTGATATCCACAGGCCTATCGACCAAGAGACCCCCGTTTCCCCCCGGCGGGCGGATGGCCAGGGGAACGTGGATGAGTTCCTCCCTCAGACCGGCGGAGTGATCGATGCCTCCCCCCTCCCCCAGCAGCTGGCCGTGATCGGAGGCGAGGATGACGTAGCCGTGATCCAGGAACTCCTTCGGCAGGTCCCGCAGTAGAACGCCAAGGTGATGATCCAGATACCTCACGTTCTCCCAGTAAATTCCATCGATGTCGCGCTGCATTCCTTTCGTGAGTTCAAGGCGGCCGCCGAGGACCGCGAACTTGAGCCTCTCCCAACGGCCAAAGATGCCCCTGTGCTCAATTCGCTTTCTCCACGCCGAGAAGCCGCCGCGGCCGTGATAGGGCCCATGGGTCTCCATTAGGTTGATGACGAGGAAGGGGGAAGATGTGGACCTCCTCCATAGGCGTCGGAGGCCTCGCGTCAGGGCGCGCGCCCCGTTGTCTGTCGCGGGACTCGAGATGATGATGGCCCATAGCAGCTTGAATAGGTTGCCTAGTATCCGTCCGAATCCGTTGTGGCCGTTGTACCTCCCAGAGATGCGGTCCGCGGCCGAGTGGAGGCGCCAGGCCGCGGATAGGAATGGCGGTCGCCAGATGATGTCGAATCCCCGGACCATGCCGAAGGTTTCTGACAGCCACGGGTTGCACGTGATGCACGCCGTGAAGTAGCCCCGATTCCTGAAGAGCTCGGCGATGGTGGGAACGTCCCCCCGTAGTCTCATATGGGGAGGATGCGCCATGTGATCGCTGGGCGACAACCCTGTGAATAAGGATGCGTGGGACGGCAGGGTCCAGTGGGAAGGGGCGTAGGCCCTGGTGAACAGGAGAGAGCGCTCGAAGAGCCCGCGCATCGTGGGAAGGCTGTCAAGGAGGTCCTGCCGGACAAGCATGTCGGCACGCAAGGTGTCCAGAACGATGAGAGCGATCGGCGGCCCAGCGGAAGCATCGTAAGGAGGTCGATCTGAGTTCACTCCATCGCCTCCAGGTGCGGGAGACGTTGACTCTGGTATAAGCGTTGCGTGTCATATGGTTGTCATCCAACAGTTTCCCGAAGTCCCACATTATGGGACGGCAGAGGCACACCGTAAGGTTTATCAATAAGCTATCGGTTGAAATACGGTTGCATACCACCGCCGCTGACCGTGGGCCCGTAGCTCAGCTAGGTTGGACGGCCGGAGGATGGTCCCTAGAAAGAGCATCTGGCTTTTAGGCAATGGTCTGAAACCTACATCCAACAGGTCATTGCGCTGAAACCAGGTGGTCCGGGGTTCGAATGTGCGCTACAACCCGAGGCGCATCGAAAATCCCCGCGGGCCCGTCGGGCAGCGGATAGCAGGAGGCTCAGCCATGGCACTGGACGTGATGGAGCACGAGTTGGTTCCCGAGCATCACCTCCTCGCAGAGGAGGAGGCAGAGAGGGTACTGGAAGAGCTGAAGGTAGACCGGGACCAGCTGCCGAAGATAAAGAAGGGCGACCCCGCCATTAAGTTCCTAGAGAGAAGCTCGGGCGGGGCCATCGATGAAGGAAGGATTGTGAAGGTGGTGCGGAGGAGCCACACAGCGGGGGTCTTCGTAGCCTATAGGATCGTAGTGGAGAGGTAGTGATGCGCGAGCTTGTTGAGGCCTTCTTCAAGGAGAGGAGCATAGTAAACCACCACATAGCGAGCTTCAACGATTTCCTGGCCTCGGAGGACAACCCCGAGAGCAGGATGCAGGGAATCGTGGACAGCCTGAGGGCATCCCTGGACGATGAGAGGAGAGGCGTCATAAGCCTGGACGAGGACAGGACCGAGGGCCGCATCGTCGAGATTCGCTTCAGCAGGAAGACCGATGATCGACGGAAGGTGTCGCCGGAGGCGAAGCCCACCATACACGTGAAGTTGCCGGAGGTGAAGGAGGCCAACGGAGCCTCCCACCCGCTGACGCCCATGGAGGCCCGGCTCAGGAACCTCACGTATCAGGCCCCCGTGTACCTGGACTTCTCCATCATAGAGGACGGCATCGAACGGGAACCCGAGAGGGTCTTCATAGGCAATCTTCCGGTGATGGCCAAGTCCAAGAAGTGTCGGCTGTACAAGGATAACCTGGAGAACGGTTACGACTTGATGGAGGAGGAGTACCATCGCAAGCTCATCGAGATGGGAGAGGACCCGTACGACCCCGGCGGATACTTCATCATCGGCGGGACCGAGAGGGTCCTGATCTCCCTGGAGGATCTTGCGCCCAACCGCGTGCTTGTGGAGTTCAACGAGAGATATGGGAAGCAGATGGAGGTGGCCAAGGTCTTCTCCCAGAGGGAGGGCTACCGGGCCCTCACCCTGGTGGAGAAGAAGAAGGACGGCATCCTGATGGTCACGGTCCCCACAGCCTCAGGCCAGATCCCGCTCGTGATACTGCTGAAGGCTCTGGGGATGGAGAAGGACGAGGAGATCTTCAGCGCAATAGCCAGCGTCCCCCAGATGGGCAACATCGTCTTCGCCAACCTGGAGGAGATGCAGAACAGGAAGCTATACCCGCCCGCTGGGATATTCACGCAGGAGGACGCCCTGCTCTTTCTGGAGAAGAAGTTCGCCACGGGCCAGGCCAAGGAATACAGGGTCAAGAAGGTGGATTCCATCCTGGACAGAGCCCTGTTGCCTCACTTGGGTGACGCCAAGGAGGACAGGATAAAGAAGGCCCTTTTCCTCGGAAGGATCGCCAGGACCATATTGGAGCTCTCCCTGGACCTCCGGCGGGAGGACGACAAGGACCACTACGCCAACAAGAGGCTGAAGCTCGCAGGCGACTTGATGGAGGACCTCTTCCGGGTGGCCTTCGCCAATCTGATTAAGGACCTGAAGTACCAGCTAGAGAGGAGTTACGCTCGGGGGAAGGGCCTGAAGATATCGGCTGCTATTAGGCCTGACCTCCTCTCCCAGCGCCTCCTTCATGCCCTCGCCACGGGTAACTGGGTTGGAGGGAGGGCGGGCGTCTCGCAGCTCTTGGACCGGACCTCCCACATGAGCGCCATGAGCCACCTCCGCCGCGTCACGTCTCCCCTGACGAGAAGTCAGCCCCACTTCGAAGCGAGGGACCTTCATCCGACTCAGTGGGGGCGCCTCTGCCCCAACGAGACTCCTGAAGGCCAGAATTGCGGCTTGGTCAAGAATGGCGCCTTGGTCATAGATGTCTCTGAGGGCTTCGATGAGGACAGGGTGAAGCTGCTCCTGGCTGACGAGGGTACCAAGCAGGTGAAGGGAGAGCAGACCCAGATGACCAGGGTCTACGTCAACGGGGACTTGGTGGGACTGCACGAGGACCCCGAGAGTCTGGTGACGGAGATTCGGGAGAGGCGGAGGTCAGGCCTCCTCAGCCACGAGGTCAACGTCAGGTTCGACCGGTCAATGAACGAGATCATCATCAACTGTGACGAGGGGCGGATGCGGAGGCCGCTCCTAGTCCTCGAGGATGGCCGCCCCGTGCTCACGAGGAAGGACCTGGAGGATCTGAGGATCGGAAAGCTCCGATGGTCGGACCTCATCGACAATGGCATCGTGGAATGGATCGACGCGGAAGAGGAGGAGGACAGCTACATAGCCGTCTACGCCTACGACGTGCCCCCGAGGTGTCCCCACTGCAGCAAGCCCCTCTCCAGAAGGGACGTGGAGTGGATCAACCTGGGGAGCCAGGACGAGGTCGAGCTCCGGTGCAGCTTCTGCAAGGAGGCCTTCCCGGGGGAGAGCCTGTTGGACAAGGCCCACACTCACATGGAGGTGGACCCACTGGTCATATTGGGGGTGAGCGCAGGCCTAGTGCCCTACGCCGAGCACAACTCCTCGCCTAGGGTCACCATGGGGGCGGGCATGATCAAGCAATCCCTGGGATTGCCTGCTTCCAATCACCGCATGCGCCCGGATAC